>Ga0335077_10009445_pt1 | contig 12108 bp, 9 predicted proteins | sample Lox_Sample_31_FD_207151 | JGI IMG/M metagenome (GOLD analysis project Ga0335077, IMG submission 207151) | Soil microbial communities from Loxahatchee National Wildlife Refuge, Florida, United States - Lox_Sample_3.1 | ecosystem: Environmental > Terrestrial > Soil > Wetlands | place: USA: Florida...
GGCACAGCTCATGCGCTCGCAAATTCGCGTCAATGCTGAGCTCTGGCCTTTCTTTTAACTTCTTTTCCGTGCGAAAATCTTTTCAACATCTTCCGGGGCCCAGGAGCAATCACATGTCAGGATCCGTGCAATCATCTCGAGGCTTTTTTTCACGTCGCGGTTTCTTTCGATTTTCCAGTTCGCTGGCTGCGGGACTGGGATTGGCGCCGTTGCTTGCTTCCGCCAAGGGACATGCATCGGTAGCGACTTCCCCGGCGGATGAAGAGGGCGAAGATTACTACGCGAAGCTGGGCGTGCGGACGATCATCAATGCGGCGGGAACCTACACGACGCTGACGGCGGCATGCATGCCTCCGGAGGTTCTGGCGGCGGTACAGAAGTCGGCGCTGCATCCGGTGGTGTTGCGCGATTTGCAGCAGAAGGCGGGCGAGTATGTTGCGCGGCGGCTCCGATGTGAGGGCGCGGTGGTGACGTCAGGAGCGTCGGGAGCGATCACTCTGGCAACGGCGGCCTGCCTGCAGTACGCCAACAACTGCACCATCCTGGACATGCCGCAAGCGATCGACGGAATGAAGAATCAGGTGATTGTGCAACGGGCGCATCGGTATGAGTATGACCGCGCGATTTACCTGCCTGGGGCGCGCATCACTGAGGTGGTGACGCTTGACGACTACAAACGCGCATGTGCCGCCGGCAATGCGATCATGACGAATTTTTTTAATGCCGCCGAGGACGAAGATGGAATCGCCGGAACTGCGCAGATTGGGCGGGAAGAGTGGCTGCGGGTGGCGCACGAGTACAAGATTCCATGCCATCTGGATGCGGCTGCGGACATGCCTCCGATTTCGAATCTATGGAAGTACACGGGTATGGGGTTCGACCTTGTGGCCTTCTCGGGAGGCAAGGGAATGCGCGGGCCGCAGAATGCGGGGTTATTGCTTGGCCGGAAGGTGCTGACCGACCTGGCACAGGCGAATGATAATCCCGCAGACGGAGTTGGCCGCGGGATGAAAGTAGCGAAGGAGCAGATTGTGGGGATGGTGGCCGCGGTCGATTGGGTGCTCTCGCATACGGAAGAATCGATGCAGGGCGATTATCAGAAGCGGGCCGATCTGATTGCGGCGGCGGTGAAAGGCATCCCTTCGGTAAAAACGGAGACGGTGGTACCGAGGATTGCGAATCATGTTCCGCATCTGCTGATACGGTTTGATCCGGCGGTCATCGGAAAGACTACCGGCCAGATCGTTGAAGAACTGCGGAGTGGTACGCCTTCGATTGAATTGAATCCGAATACAGGGCAAAAGCCGAATCAGGGCATCCCCGCGGATGCGAATACGCTGGTCGTGGGAGTATGGATGTTGCAGCCTGGGGAGGATGCAATCGTCGCCCAGCGAATTCACGCGGCGCTTACGAAAAGAGGGTGAGGCAGCGAAGCCGCTTTGGTGGACGTCGGCGAGCCCACTCAAGCCAAAGTCGGGCTTGAATGGGCCACTCGCTAGATTCAACGTCCCGCTGTCGCCGCGTTGATCTTTTCAATGGAAACTTTGCGCAGGAAATCTGCTGCTGCCTCCGGCAGAACTGTGTTGATGAACATCCCCGACCCGAGTTCGAATCCCGCCACGCGCGTCAGGCGCGGAATCACGCTCACATACCAGTGAAAATGACGAGCTTGCGTATATTCGGCGGGAGCGCTGCGTACGGTAAAGTTCAGATCCGGATTCTCGAGGCCAACATAAATTTTGGCTAGAAGAGTGCGCAGGATGCGTCCGAGATCGATCACTTCCATCTCGGAGATATCCCCAAACGTTGCCATGTGACGCAAAGGAAAAATATGGGTGGCGAAGGGAGTCGGCGAGGCAAACACTTCCATGGCGACGAAGCGCTCGCTTTTGAGGACAACCCGCGTCTCATCTTCCACCTCGCGTTCGATCATGTGGCAGAACATGCACTCCCCAACGTCGTCGTAATGGCGCAATGCTTCAAACAGCCGATGGCGAACCTGGCTCGGAATGACCGGCGTCGCGATCAGCTGCGAATGCGGATGCTGGAGACTGGCCCCGGCATCGACGCCGTGATTCTTGAAGATGGTGATGTGGGTGATTCGGTGATCCAGACTCAAGGCGTTGTAACGTTGCTTGTACGCGCTCAAGACGCCCGCCACCTGCTCGTCGCTCAGCTGCGCCAAGCATCGGGAATGATCGGGACTATCGACGATGACCTCGTGAAATCCGAATCCGTCAATACGACGCCGCAGATGCTGCAGGCTCCGCGCCGGCTGAACGTCGCTCGACAGCGCGGCGAACTTGTTGGGGATCACGCGCACTTTCCACTGCTCGTCTTTTGCCGGCACCCGTAACACCTCGGGCGGAGTCTTGCTCTCGTTCCCCGGACAGAAAGGGCAGCTCTCGACAAATGCAGGCGGTACTTGCACTTCGCGGTGCGTGATCAACTCTTCAGGCCGCTTGGCTCGTTCTGTGGCGATAATTACCCACTCCTTGGTAAAGAAATCCTGGCGCAGCTCCGGCATGTGGGGCCTCCAGCTTGCCTATCGGCAGATGAAAGAAGTTGTTTAGTGAAGACCTCCCGCTTGCTTAGCGTCCCGTCGAAATGGTTGGATTCGGATAGGATGAGATGGAAGTCTCTTTGACAATGCGGAGCGCGCCCGAAAAATCGAGCAACTCTTCCTTACATATTTTTGTGCCGCGCTGGATGAACCGGAGCGACCGGAATGCTCAGAATTCGAATGCTAAAGCGTTGCTCTCACGGTTTTCCGATCCAGAGGTTCGCTGGACGGCGATTGCGGGGGAAGATCCGATTCCGGCGGTTGTGAAGAATGGGATCGATATTCTGAGATTTTCGCGAGGTCACCTTTGGCCTTATGAGCTGCTTCTCTCGTATCAGAAGAGATTCGACGCCATCTTTTATCCGGGAGTGATGTGGCCTGATGAGTTTGGGCTAAAGGTGCGCCGAGCATCCGGCAGGCGTATTCCTGTGATCACAACGATGGAGGGCGTTCTTGCCGATTCGGCCAATATGGCGAGACTTGCGGAGCATTTCGGTCATCCGGTCTTCTCTCAGCCCGGAGTCGAACACGCAATTCCACGGATCCGCTCGCTGTATGAGAACTCGGATCATATTATTGCCATCAGCCCTTTTCTTGCCAGGGCGGGAGAACTTTTATACGGTAAGAAGGTTTCGCATCTACTGTTGGGAATCGAGACCGAGATCTTCCACAGCGAAGACCGGAAAGAGCCTGAGCGCTGTCGTGTCGTGACCGCCGGAACCATCAAGGGCTCTAAAAATCCCGAATTGTTTCTCGACATTGCGGCCCGATACAAAGACGCCGATTTCGTCTGGTTCGGCGACGGCGAGATGCGCTCTCTTCTCATCGAGAAGGCAAAGAGCATGGGCATGGCGAATCTGACTTTTCCGGGATCTTCGTCTCCGGAAAAGCTGGCCGATGAATTCCGCAACTCATCGATTTTCGTTCTGACCTCGCGGTCGGAGGGCGTCCCAAAAGTCACGCAGGAGGCGGCCGCGTGTGGGCTTCCAGTGGTTCTCAACGGATTTTTCGAAGCGCCGAGCGTGGTTCACGAACAGAATGGCCTCGTCGCGTGGTCAGACGAAGAACTCACAGAACAGGTGAGCAGGCTCCTTCAGGATTCGACAATGCGTGCCCGCATGGGGCAAAAGGGTGCGGAGATGGCGAAGAGTTGGGACTGGAACCGAATCGCCCCGCAGTGGGAGCAACTCATCGTGGATGTGGCAACATCGCGGCCGATTCACTCCGAGTAACTAGTCATGGCGCCGCCCTGACTCGGTTTTAACCCCGTACCATTGGAAGCACCATCCAAATCTTCCTTCTCGAGATTAGAATTCCAACGATAACGTTATCGCGCGGAGCTATGCCAGTCGGAAAATTGGCGATGCATTTCGCTCGTCCAATGTTAAAATGAGCGACGAACTCTCCAGCTTCCCAGTGCGAATAAATCCCTGCGCGATAGACCAGCCTCTTCGACCCGGGACTTCTTTGGCCGTGTGCGTTGCGAGCCACAACAGGGCTTGGGAGCTGTAAAACGATCGTAGAGGAGCAGGCATGGATTTTGGACCCCTGGTACCAGCGAATAATCAAATCATTCGCGAGATACAGCCGACCCAAGGAATGGATTTGGCGCGGCTGCCGGGGCCACGAATCTATCCGGAACTGCCCTCGCATGAATCCGCGATCGGCGAATCTCTCCGTATTCTGATTAAGCGCAAGTGGGTCATCATCACGACGCTGGTGACAATTTTTTCAATCGTAGCGATCGCCAGCCTGAAAATGACCCCCATCTACGAGGCGGGCGGAACAATCGAGATCAACAAGCCGGACGCGAGCTTGAATTTCCAGAACTCGGCCACGTTCAACGTGGACTACTACGATCCGACCGAATTAGAAACCGAACTCAAGATTCTACAGAGCGACATCCTGGCAACCCAGGTTATCCGGGAGCTCAATCTCGATCGGAGGCCTGAAATCGCCGGACAGGCTCCGCCGCCGGCATCTTCTCTCGACCTCACATCCGATCCTCTCTCGACAGATCCCTCGAAAGCCTCCGCTATGGTCGGCAGCTTCAAGAGCAACCTGAAGGTCGCGCTGAGTCCGAATACTCGCATTATCGAAGTGCACTACCGCAGCCCCGATCCTCAAATGGCTGCGAACATCGTGAACACATTGATGCAGACCTATGTCGAGAACAATTTCAAGGCGCGCTTTGAATCCACCATGCAGGCTTCCGACTGGCTCTCCAAACAGCTCGTCGACCTGCAGATGAAAGTGGAAACATCCCAGGAAAAGCTCGTGAAATATCAGAAAGAGCACGAGATTCTGGGAACCGACGAAAAGCAGAACATCATTACCGAGAAGCTTGACGAGCTCAACAAGGACCTCACCACAGCAGAAAGCGATCGCATGGACAAGGAAGCTCTCTATCGACTGGTCCAGTCTGGCGATCCCGATACGGTTGCGGCTAATTCTACGAGCGTTCAGGATGGACCTGCGTCCATGAGTGCTTCGCAGTTCCTGGACGGGCTCCGCGCTAAAGAAGCTGACCTCAAGATCCAGATCGCGGACCTGAATACGCAATTTGGCCCCGCGTACCCGAAGCTCGCGCAATTGAGCAATCAGGTGAAAGAGGTCGACGCGCAGATCCAGGCGGAAACCAAAAAGATCGTCGCGAAGATTCGCGGTCAATATGTCGCCGCCCTACAGCTCGAGAACATGCTGCGCGACGCTCTCGAAAAGCAAAAGCAGGAGGCCAACAAGCTCAACGAAAGTGCCATCGAGTACTCGCTCCTGAAGCGTGATGTTGACACGAACCGGCAGCTCTACGAAGGTCTCCTTCAGAAGATGAAAGAGGCGGGCGTTTCCGCCGGCTTGAAGTCCAACAACTTCCGCATTGTCGACAGCGCGCGTCCCCCGCTGGGCCCGATCGAGCCGAACATTCCGCGGAATCTCCTGTTTGCCGTGCTGCTGGGGCTCGCCTCGGGAATCGGTCTTGCCTTCTTACTCGAAGGTTTGGACAACACCGTCCGGACAACGGAGCAAGCCCAAGCCATTTCCGGCCTGGCGTCCATGGGAATGATTCCGCTTGGATCAAAATCCGCGAGGGAAGGCTCGAACCCGAAACGTCTTGTCATCGCGACGTCGAAGGAAGCCGTGGAACTCGTCACTCAGGTTAGGCCGCAATCGCAGATGGCGGAATCTTACCGCGCGCTGCGGACTTCGCTGCTCTTGTCGAACCTTGGCGCTCCTCCGAAAGTCATCATGGTGACCAGCGCGCTGCCTCAGGAAGGCAAGACGACGACGAGCATCAATACTGCAGTTGTATTGGCACAGAAAGGCGTTCGGGTTTTATTGATTGACGCCGACCTGCGACGGCCGAGTATTCACAAGACGCTCGGAATGGGGCCGCACAGCGGATTGAGCAACGTCCTGACGGGCAGCACAAAGTTAGAGAGCGCCATCACGCGAACGGCGGTTTTGCCGAACCTGTTCGTGCTCGCAGCAGGCACTCCGCCGCCGAATCCGGCCGAACTGCTGGCGTCGGCAAACATGCGGGACGTACTCAATCAGTTGCGCGAGGAATACGATCACATCGTGATCGACACGCCGCCATCGCTGTCAGTTACCGATGCGGTGGTTCTTTCGCCTCGCGCGGATGCGGTCGTCCTCGTGATTCGTTCCGGGCAGACTACAAAACAGGCTCTGCGCCGGTCACGCGACATCCTGACTCAGGTCAACGCGAAGGTAGTCGGAGTCCTGCTCAACGCGGTGGACCTCAGTTCGCCCGACTACTACTACTACTACGAATACCAAGGGAAGTACGCTCGCTATTATCGAGACGAAGACTCGCAGGGAAACGACGAGCAAGAAGACGAAATCGAAGAAGCATCATCCTCGACCAGCGCATAGAAAAAACGCCGCAAGCCGCACACCATGAAGATTTCCTTACAGAGCCGCACCCGCAGGTATTTAATCGCGAGTATCGTGGCCGTTCTCAGCGTTGCCTATCTGGGAATAACCGTGATGCGTTTCGCCGCCGCGTGGCAAGGAAGTCGCCCGGAATTGAAGAGCCTCGAAAGAGCGATCCGCCTGGATCCTGGCGACGCCGACTACCGTCACGATCTAGGCCGGTACTATGATCTTGTGGCGCGTGATCCTGCCTCGGCCGTGACGCAATATAAAGCGGCGGTTCAGCTAAATCCTCATTCCGCACGCTATTGGTTCGATCTGGCGAGCGCGTATCAGGTTTTGGGCGATACCCAGTCGCAGACCGCGGCTTTAGAGCATGCTATTGAAGCGGATTCTACGACTCCTGATGTCGCGTGGGAAGCCGCCAACCTGTACCTGGTTCAGGGCGAAAACGACAAGGCGCTGCGTGAGTTCCGAGTGGTGATCGCAAACGATCTGCCTCTCGCCACTCCAGCTCTGCAGTTCTGCTGGCGCATCGATCCGGACGTGGATGCCTTACTTAACGATGTTGTGCCGGTCCGGGCCGACGCCTATATTAATTTCCTCGACTTACTCGAGAGCAAGCAGGAAACCGCAGCGACGGCAAAAGTTTGGGATGCCCTGATGCATACCGGCGAACCGTTTGAGATTCGGCACGCCTACGATTTCATTCGCTATTCTATTCAGCACAAACAAGTGGATGAGGCGGTGCTTGCCTGGCGTCAAACCGCTCACCGGTTCGGCATGAGCTCATACCTGCCGTCCTCCGCCAATCTTGTCGTAAACGGCAATTTCGATCTGGATGTCCTCAATGCCGGATTCGATTGGCAGTATCAGAAACAAGCGCCGGTTTCTTTGAGCCTTGATCCCAGCGATTTTCATGCGGGACGGCGCTCGCTGATGATCTCGTTTGACGGTCCGGGAATTTCCGACGCCGGCATTTATCAATATGTAGCGGTTCAGCCTAACACCACCTACGATTTTTCCGCGTACTACAAGAACGGCGGCGAGATGGAGGGAGCAGGTGGTCCGCACTTCACTGTGCAGGACATGTACACGCTGCAAATCTATTACGAGAGCGATGAATTGAAAGACACGGGCTTTTGGAAATCCGCCGATGGCGAGTTCACCACCGGCCCGGAGTGCAAGCTCGTCGTTCTGCATATTCGTCGCGTTCCCGAAGGCAGTCCGATGCGTGGCAGGCTCTGGGTCGCCGATTTCCATATCACACGTAAGGCGGCGGATGGCAACGAAGCGCCGGCAAGCAAAACGGCTTCATGAGTGAAAATCTAAAATCCGCGGACGGGAATCGCCAATCGTATTCTGCCAAGTCTCACTCAGCGAAGCTCGGCAAGGCCATTTTCTATGGAACATTCGGGCTGCTGATGTTTGGTCCGCTCGCCTTTGGCGCGGTCGAGCCGTGGTCGATCTTCATCCTCGAAACAGGCTCGCTGCTCCTGATGTTGCTTTGGCTGACCAAACAATGGATGGACGGCGAATTGAACATCCTTTGGAATCCGCTGTTCCCTCCCATGGCCGTATTCGGTGCATTGATTCTGGTTCAGATCGCATTTGGAAGAAGCGCCTATCGCCACGACACAGTTTCCGAAGCGATGCTCTATTGCGCGTACGGCATGCTGTGTTTTCTGGCGACGCAGAGCTTTATCCGGAGTTCTCAGGCGCGCAAACTGGCCGTCATTCTGGCGCTGTATGGTTTTGGCATCGCGGCATTCGCCCTATTGCAGGGCGTGGCTCCGAATGGAAAGCTGTATTGGCTGCGTCAACCTCGCCTGGGTGGGTGGATTTACGGGCCTTACGTGAATCACAATCATTACGCCGGGTTGATGGAACTGCTGGTGCCGATTCCGCTCGTCATCTCGATCACGCATTTCGCGCACGAAAAAGAGCGCACTGCGGCGGGGGTCGCCGCCGCGATCATGGTCGGAACAATTTTTCTCTCCGGCTCGCGGGGAGGCATGCTCGCCATCTTCGTGGAATTCATTATCTTGGCGATTGTTTTCTTCCGCCGCAAAAAAAGTGTTCGAATCGCTATTGCCTCGGTAGCCTTTGCCGCGGTTCTTGTCAGCCTGCTGGCATGGCTCGGCGGCAAGGAATTAACGGCTCGCATTTCCAGCATTTCGACTGAAACTCGCACCGAGATTTCCGGTGGAATGCGATTCTCCATCGATCGCGATACCCTGCACATGTTCGCGCGCCGCCCCATTCTCGGCTGGGGATTAGGCACTTTTCCGGTCGTGTATCCGCAATTCCGCAGCTTCTACACGAACTTCTTTGTGAACGAAGCTCACGACGACTATGCGCAGCTTCTGGCGGAAATGGGCCTGCTTGGCTTCGGCACAATGGTGTGGTTTATCGTGGTGCTCTATCGAAAAGCGCTGCGCAAAATCGGGAACTGGACCACTGACGTCACCGGGGCGATGACGCTGGCGTGCATTTTGAGCTTTTCAGGAATCCTTGTTCACAGCCTTGTCGATTTCAATCTGCAGATTCCGGCCAATGCCGCGCTGTTTTATGTGATCTGCAGCATGGCCGCCGGCCCGCGGCTGCTGCAGCGCGCAAAGAGACGCCGCCCCGTCGAATCCGATTCGGAAGAGTTCTTACCTGCTTCAGAAGTCGTTTAGCTCAGAGCGCATTTCAAGCCGCTTAGCAGTGCACGATCTTCTTGCTCTCGATGCCGCGCGTCGCGTTCCTGGTATCGACCACGAGTTGCGATTCCTGCACGATCCGCCGATAGTCGTAGTCGGAATGGTCGGTCACGATCACCACGCAATCGTATTGCCCGAGATTATTCAGATCGGCGCATTTCATCTGCAGATCGTATTTCCTGCCCTTGCCGATGAACGGAAAATAGGGATCGTTATAACTCACCTGTGCGCCATCCTTCTGCAAGAGTTCGATGATGGTCAGTGCGGGCGATTCCCGCAGGTCGTCGATATCTTTCTTGTAAGCCACTCCCAACACCAGAACGCGCGCGCCGTTCAGTGACTTTCGATGACTGTTTAGCGCCCCCGTAACCGACGCAAGCACATGGTACGGCATGTTCGTGTTGATCTCACCCGCGAGTTCAATGAAGCGCGTGCGGAAATCCCACTCCTTTGCCTTCCAGGAGAGATAGAACGGATCAACCGGAATGCAGTGCCCGCCGAGACCGGGGCCAGGATAGAACGGATGAAAGCCAAATGGCTTCGTCGATGCCGCCTCGATGACTTCCCAGATGTCGATGCCCATCCGAAGACAAAGGAGCTTGAGTTCATTCACCAGGGCGATATTGACGCACCGGTAAATGTTCTCCAGCAACTTGGTCATCTCGGCGGCGGCGGGCGATGAAACCGGAACGGTCCGATTGAAAATCGAGCCGTACAGTTCGCGAGCCAGCTCGGATGCCTGCGGACTCAACCCGCCCACTACTTTTGGAATATCCCGGCGAGCGACAGTGGTATTTCCAGGATCCTCGCGCTCAGGCGAGAACGCCACGAAGAACTCATTTCCTGTCGCCGCTTCGCCCCGCGCTGCTTTGAGCCCAGCCCTGTTCTCTTTCTCGAGGATCGGAATCATCACCTCTTCGGTCGTGCCGGGATACGTGGTGCTCTCCAGAACGACGAGTTGTCCGGGCCGAAGGTGCGGCGCGATTGAGTGGGTTGTGTCTGTGATAAAGCTGAGATCTGGTTCGTGATATTCGTTGAGCGGGGTTGGGACGCAAATAATAACGGCGTCCATCGATTCGAGCTGCGAGTAGTCCGAGGTGGCCGAGAAACCGTGCTTCTTCGCAGCCTGAATCTCTTCGGCAGCAATGCGGTAAATGTAGGATCCTCCTTTCGCAATCGTATCGACCTTGCGAGGATCGATGTCGAATCCGGTGACTTTGAATTTTTGTTCGCTGTAAAGCAGGGCAAGAGGAAGCCCCACGTAGCCCAGTCCAATAATGCCCACTTGGGCCTTGCGCTCTTGAATCTTGGTCTTGAGTTGATCAAAAGACGTATCTGCGGCAGAGTAGGTCGTCATAAGAATTTCCAGGATGAACGATGTATGACATAACGGGGAGGCGACCCCAATTTTAGCACGATGGAATCAAGGTCTCTCAGCGCAAATGCTTGTGAAACACAATGAAAGGCTCACTTTCGAAATCGGGAGACGACCGCGCAACCTTGAAAAACTTTACGGCGACTAAACTCATCTTCGTCCTCATCGTCATCATTGCTGTTCTCATCTTCGCGGCGAATGCGGGAAAAATCCTGGTCCAGAACGGCCCACAGCGGTCCGACGTCATTGTCGTACTCGCCGGTGAAACGGAGTATCGTCCCGCGCTTGCGTTACAACTGTTGGATCAGCATTACGCCAGCCGCGTGCTTCTCGATGTTCCCACTGCGTCGGAGATCTACAACATTAAGCAGTTGCAAGTAGCGCAGCAGTATGTGAACAGCCTGCCCGAAAGCCATTCGATCGATATCTGTCCAATTGAAGGGCTATCCACGAAGGCGGAATCGCACGATGTCGCGAGATGCCTGGTTCACGAACCGGGCACGAAGGTCCTCATCGTCACTTCGGATTTTCATACGCGACGCGCGCTGCGCATCTTCCGGCGAGAAATCCCAGAAAGAACTTTCTCAGTAGCCGCCGCTTATGGGCCGACGCAGTTCGGCACCCACTGGTGGAGGCACCGGGAATGGGCGAAAACGTGCGTTGATGAGTGGTTGCGGCTCGGTTGGTGGGAAGCAATCGATCGATGGCATTGAGCAAACCCCGCGGCAATTGCGGACTCCGCCTCGCATTTTAGTGAGTTTTCCACCGAAAAAATCCTTTTCGGGCACAAAAGCCATTGACTACCAAACAACGTGGAGGGTACGATTTCGGGAAAGGTCACCTACAAAGTTATTAACGGAGTGTGGGATGGGAAAGTCCGCTTTTCGCGGTTTGGTCGGTTGTGTGCTGATAGCTCTGGTTCCCGCTTCGTTGTTTGCCGCTGATTCCAATGCGGCGATGTTGTATACCAAGGGCCCAGCTTGGGTAAATGGGGCGCATGTTCCACGTCCGGCTTTAGCTATCTTTTCTGGCGACCTTCTTCAAACCCCTTCTAATTCTGTAGCCGACATCAATCAGCCCGGCTCTACGATTACCGTTCTCTCCGATTCTCTGGTTCAGTTCCGCGGCACATCTCTCAACATCGAGCACGGAGCGGTCACAGTTTCCACATCGCGAGGAGTCGCCACCACAGCGGGAGATGTGAAGGTTGCGCCCGCATCGAACGCGTGGACCGAATTCAATGTGACTGATGTGGATGGCACTGTCCACATCGCTGCGCGCAAAGGCGATCTGACAATCAGCGATGGCAAGGAAACAATGACATTGGCGCAAGGTCAGGAAACGACGCGCGACGAGTCAAGCGACACCGACAGCAACGGCAAAAAGCGAAAACACAGAGATGCAGCCGGTGCCGCGCCGGCGGCCGGTGGTGGTATCCTTAATTCACCCTATGCCGTGGGGCTCGGCGGTGCAGCCGTAATTGGGGTTACAACGTGGGTGTTAATCCAAAGTGATAATCCGGCTAGCCCCTCTACCCCTTAGTGGAATTGAGGAATACAGGACATCTCGTAGCT
>Ga0335077_10009446_pt1 | contig 12107 bp, 11 predicted proteins | sample Lox_Sample_31_FD_207151 | JGI IMG/M metagenome (GOLD analysis project Ga0335077, IMG submission 207151) | Soil microbial communities from Loxahatchee National Wildlife Refuge, Florida, United States - Lox_Sample_3.1 | ecosystem: Environmental > Terrestrial > Soil > Wetlands | place: USA...
ACCCGGGGTTCTTCGACAACTTCAAGGAGGCGGGCGCGCTCGCGAAGCACCTGAGCGAGGCGCACGCGCGCAGCGAGAGCGAGCTCGTCCGCGAGATCGCCGCCGGTCACGACCGGCCGTTCGGCGCCACCGCGTCGCCGGCGGAGGCGGAGAAGGCGACGGTCGACGCTCTGCACGCGGGGGTCGCCGCGCTGGAGGCGAAGTCCCCGGACGACCTGCCCGCCTACCGGGCGCTCGTGCTCGACGTCGCGCAGTCGGTGGCCGAGGCGGCGAAGGGCGTGTCCGCCGGCGAGAGCGCGGCGCTCGACACGATTCGCGCGGCGCTCGGCTCGTCCTAGCGGCGCGCGTCGCCTACGCTTCGCGTCGTGCCGGACTGGGCGCCGCCGCTGATCGCCGCCGGGAGCGCGATCGTCGCGCTCAACGTCGCGCACGCCGTGATGCGGTTCCGGCAGCGGTACGGGCTCTGGGCGGTGCGGACGTTGCTCGAGCTGCGCCGCTGGGACGGGCGTCTGTAGTGCCCCGTCAGGCAATACATGTCCGCTTCTGACCCGCGATCACGCTGCGCGCTGCGGCGTCCTCGGTCGCGCCGATAGTTCCGCTCTCGGCGCTCCCTGCGTCCTTGCATCGCTTGGTGCTCGCGACTCAGCAGCTAGACGGCATTACCCGACGAGGCACTGGCCGTCGTCACTTCTTGCGCTTGAGGAAGCCCTTCGCCAGCTGCTCCGCCGTGTCCTCCGGCTTCGGCTCGGGCGGAGGCGGCGGCGGCGCGGGGACGACGATCGGGGCGGGGGCGACGTAGCGGTAGCGGCTGAACGTGCCGCCGCCGGGCGAGACCGCGTCGGCCGCGCCGACGATCTGCGACGGCGCCGACGGGTCGACGATCACGCCGACGAGGGCGGTCTCGTCGCCGTCGCCGCTGACGGCCCAGCCGAGGATGCGCGACATGGTCTCGCTGCCGTCGGGCTCCTTGAATACCGCCTTCCAGCCGGCCTCGGCCGTGACGAGCTGCTCGATCTTCACGTCAGCGCTGCCTCCGCAGCGCCCGCTTGAGGACGCCGTCGTACTCGGTCAGCCCCTCGCGGTAGAGCCGCGCCTCGGGCCCGGCGGCGATGCCGACGCGCTCCGGGACGATGCCCCAGATCGGGACCCGCTGCGACCGCCACCAGGCGATCGCCTCCGCGAGGTCGTTCGTCCCGAGCCGCGCGGCGCAGATGACGACGCCGCGCGGCGTCCGCGACGGGATCAGGTCGAGCGTGACGAGCACCGGCGAGTACTCGACGCCGCCGGCGCGGGTCGGGATGACGACGGCGTCGGCCGAAGAGACCGCGGACTGCATGAGCCGCTCGTCCCCGGGCGGCGTGTCGACGACGCCGAGGCCGCCGTGCGCGCCCATGGCGCGCTTCAGCGTCCGCTCGGACGGCGCCTCGACGATCGTGACGCCGTCGAACGGGCGCTCCTCCTGCCATTCGGCCGAGGACGCCTGCCGGTCGGCGTCGATGAGCATCACCGGGTCGTAGCCCCGCTCGGCCGCCGCCGCGGAGAGGTAGACCGCCGTCGTCGTCTTGCCGACGCCGCCCTTGACGTTGGAGACGACGATGTTCGTCATGGCGGGATCGTAAAGGGGACCGGCGCGCCGCCGCCGCGCGAAGCGGTAGAACGGGGCTTCCCGACCGAAGGAGAGCGCGATGAAGGTCGTCCTGTTCGGCTCCACCGGCACGATCGGCAGCCGCATCGCCCGCGAGCTCGAGCAGCGCGGGCACGAGGTCACCGGCGCGACCCGCTCGCTGGGCGTGGACGCCACCGACCCGGACGCGGTCGCCGCCGCCGTGGCCGGCGCCGACGCGGTCGTCTCCTCCGTCTCCGCGCGCGACGGCGGCTACACGCTCGTCGACGTGGCGAACTCGCTCGTCGCGGGCCTGCGGCGCGCGGGCGTCCGCCGGCTCGTCGTCGTCGGCGGCGCGGGCAGCCTCGAGGTCGCGCCCGGCGTCCGCCTCCTCGACACGCCCGAGTTCAACGAGGAGTGGAAGCCGGAGGCGCTCCAGGGCGCCGCGTCGCTCGACGTCTACCGCGGCGTCGACGACCTCGACTGGACGTTCGTCAGCCCCGCCGCGCTCATCCACCCGGGCGAGCGCACCGGCGCCTACCGGATGGACGGCGACGAGCTCGTCGTCGACGAGAAGGGCACCAGCGAGATCAGCGCCGAGGACTACGCGATCGCGATCGCCGACCTGCTGGAGCAGGGCAGCCACGGCAGGGAGCGCGTCGGCGTCGCCTGGTGACGTGCCGCTCCGGCCTTGGAGTGCCACCTGGGACTGATCGGCGGGAGCTGACGCTTCAGCGCGCGTCGGCGCCGGGCGGGCGGGCGCGCCGTCTGCCGAGGGACGCGCCGAGCCGTCGCGGCTGCGGCGCAGGCGGATCGTGGCCGAGGACGATCACGTCGATCACCGTCGCCACCGCCGACGTGAAGGGCACGGCGAGGATCACGGCGAATCCGCCGAACAGGAGTCCGACGACCGCGACCGAGACGAGCGTGACGAGCGGCGAGAGGCCGACCGAGTGCCCCATCACGTGCGGGTTGACCACGTAGCTCTGGAACTCGCGGACGGCGACGAGCCAGAGCAGCGCGAGCCCGGCCACGTGCAGGGACTGCGGCAGGCCGACCGCGAGCACGAGCGCGGCCCCGATCAGGGGCCCGACCACCGGCACGATCTCGACGAGGCCGACGAACCCGCCCACGAGCAGCCAGTAGTTGAGCCCGATCACCCAGAAGCCCGCGGCGAGCGTCGCGCCGACGAGGAAGACCATCGCGAAGCGCAGCCGCGTGTAGGCGCCGAGGCGGCTGTCGATCGCGAGATAGGTCTCGCGCGCCTTCTCCCGCTTCCCCTTCGGCGCGAGCGTGGACAGGAGCTCGATCATGGGATCCCGCTCGGAGACCCAGTACCAGGTGGCCGCGAGCGTGAAGAAGATGGCGACGATCGCGTTCGTCGCCTTGTGACCGTAGGTCGCGACCGGGTGGAGGAGCTGCGTCCCCGTCGGCAGCTGGTGCAGGTGCTGCTGGAGCCACTCGAGCACCCGCTGCCTGACACCCCCGGACCCGGCGGCGCCGCTGACGTTGCTCTCGTTCAGCGAGTGCCCGATCTCGTGGATCGCGGGGGGCACGGCGAGCCAGACGAAGAGGCCGAACACCCCGCCGACGAGCACGAAGAAGATGAGGATGGCGAGGGGCTGCGGGACGCGGCGACGGTTCAGCCACTCGACCCCGGGCCGGATCGCCGCCGCGAGCGTGAGCGCGAGCAGCAGCAGGACGATGATGTCCCGCACCTTCCAGAGCCCGAAGGCGACGGCGGCCACCGCGAGCGCAGCGCCGGTCGCCTTCGCGACGACGAGCGTGACGTCGCGCTGCGCCGGCCCGCTCTCGCTTCCTTCTGTCTGGGTGTCGATCGCCATCGAGTCTCAGGAGCCGAGCGCCGGCTCGCCCTGAGGAGCAATTCGTCCTACGTTGACGAGAACCTTCGCGACGACCACCCCGAAGACAAACCCGCCGACGTGGGCGAAGAACGCCACGCCGCCGCCGTTCGCCTTCGAATCGAAGACGCCGAAGTTCGCCTCGAACAGCTGATAGAGGAACCAGAAGCCGAGGAAGAACCACGCCGACACGCGCACGGGGAAGACGACGATGAGACCGCGGACCTGCGAGCCCGGGTAGAGCACGAAGTACGCGCCGAGCACCGCGGCGATCGCGCCGCTCGCTCCGAGATTCGGTACGCGGCTCTCCAGCGCCGTGCCGAACAGGAGCGTCACCGCCGTCTGCGTCATCATCGCCACGAAGCCGCCGGCGAAGTAGAAGAGGAGGTAGCGGAGGTGGCCGAACGCGTCCTCGACGTTCTTGCCGAAGACGAACAGGAAGAGCATGTTGCCGAGGATGTGATCCCAGCTCGCGTGCGAGAACATCGCCGTGATCCAGCTGATTCCCCACGGCTCCGGTCCGTGGCAGGCGCCATCGACGGTGCACGGGTAGAAGGACACGTGGTAGATCGAGGCATTCACGTGCGGCAGCTCGTAGAAGATCCAGACGGCGAAGTTCGCGACGATCAGCGCGACGTTGACGACCGGGAACGATCTCGCGCGAATGCCGTCGGAGAGCGGAAGCATGAGGAAACTGTGCCTCCGGACTCTTCCCGCGGCCATCGGCGACATCGCCGATGCGCTGCGTGAAACCGGCAACGTACGGGCGGAGACACCGATGCGCCGCGGGGCGGGCGGCGGCCACACTCGCCCGGTGAGCGACGCGGCGGCATCCGGAGGCGAGGCCGGGAGGCTCTGGCGGCGCTACGGGCGGAAGGTGGCGCTTCTCGCCCTCACGGCAATGTCGCTCTATCTGCTCCTGCCGAGCCTCCTCTCCGTGTTCGGGTCGTGGCGGTCGCTGTCCCACCTGGACTGGCCGTTCGCCGTGCTCGTCCTGGTCTCCGAGACGGCGAGCTACGTCTGCCTCTGGGAGCTCGACCGGATCGCCCTGCGCACGAAGGGGTGGTTCTCGATCGCGGCGGCGCAGCTCAGCGGGAACGCCGTCGGCCGGATCGTGCCGGGCGGCGGCGCGACGGCCACCGCGTTCGCGGCCACGATGCTCCGCCGGGCCGGCGTCGACACCGGCGAGGCGGCGGCGGCGTTCGCGGCGTCGACCGGGCTTCAGCTCGCGACGACGCTCGCGCTGCCGCTGATCGCGCTCCCGGCGATCCTCGCCGGGGCGCCGGTCAGCCGCAGCCTCGCCACCGCCGCCTACCTCGGCGTCGCCGTCCTCGTTCTGTTGATCGCCGCCGGCACGCTCGCGTTCGCCACCGACGCGCCGGTGAGGATCGCCGGCCGTGCGCTCCAGTGGCTGCTCAACATGACCGTGCGCCGGCACGATCGTGTCAGCGGCCTTCCCGAGGAGCTGCTCGCCGACCGCGACTTCATCCGGACGACGCTCGGCACCCGCTGGAAGGCCGCCGTGTTCGCGGCGGCCGGGAACACCGGGTTCGACTACCTCGCCCTGCTCGCCGCGCTCCGCGCCGTCGGCGCCTCTCCGCGGCCGTCGCTCGTCCTCCTCGCCTATACCGCGGGCGAGCTGCTCGCGCTGGTCCCGTTCACCCCCGGCGGCCTCGGCTTCGTCGAGGCAGGGCTCGTCGGCACGCTCACGCTCGCCGGCGTCCCGGGCCAGGACGCACTGGCGGCGACGCTCCTCTACCGGCTCGTCGCGTACTGGCTGCCGCTCCCCGCCGGCGGCGTCGCCTATCTCCTGTTCCGCCGCCGCTACGGCTGAGACGCGTCAGGCCTTGCCGGCGATCTTCAGGACGACGACCGTGAAGGCGAGCACGCTCACCGCGGCGACGCAGACGGTCGCGACCGTCCGGAACATGCGGCCGTTCGCCGCCGTGCCGAGCACCGAGCGCCGGTTGGCGAGAATGAGGACGAAGACGAGCAGCACGGGCGTGATCAGGCCGTTCACGACCTGCATGTCGACGGCGAGCGAGACGAGGTTCCCCGGGGCGAGCGCGAACGCGGCACCGGCGACGAGCTGGAGCGTGAACAGTCCGAAGAAGAGCGGCGCCTCGCGCAGGCTGTTCGAGACGGAGCGCGGCGCGCCGACCGACTCGGCGATCGCGTACGAGCTCGAGAGCGGGACGACGGCGGCGGCGAGCAGCGAGGCCCCGAGCAGGCCGATGCCGAACAGGGTCGGCGCGGCGGAGCCGACCGCCGGCACGAGCGCCTGCGCAGCCTGCCGTGCCGACGTCAGCGGGCCGCTGCCGCCGATCGCGGCGGCGGTGGCGATGATGATGAAGACGCTGACGACGTCGGAGAGGATCGCGCCGTTGACCGTGTCGACGCGCTCCGCCTTGTAGCCGTCCGGGCCGATGCCCTTGTCCACGACCGCAGACGCGACGTAGAACTGCATGTACGGCGTGATCGTCGTCCCGATCAGCGCGACGGCGAGGACGAGGAATGCGGTCGAGTGCGGGAACTGCGGCGTCAGCAGGTCGCGCGCCACCACCCGCGTGTTCGGGTGCGCCAGGATGGCCGCCGCCGGATACGTGAGGAACGCGAGCGAGAGCACGAGGGCGATGCGCTCGCCCTTCGAGTAGGTGCCGAGGACCGTCAGCGCCCAGAGCGCGACGAGGGCGATCGGGATCGCGACGTAGCGCGAGACGCCGAGCAGCTCCATCGAGGCGCCGATGCCGGCGAACTCGCTCACCGTCAGCCCGGCGTTCGCGACGAACAGGAGGACGAGCGCGCCGACCGACGCGCGCACCGGGAACTGCTCCCTGATCAGCGAGCCGAGCCCCTGGCCGGTGTAGGCGCCGAGCCGTGCGCACATCTCCTGGACGCAGACGAGCGCGATGGTGACGAGCACCATCAGGAAGAGCGTCCTGTAGGCGAACTGCGCGCCCGCGCTCGCGTAGGTGAGGACGCCGCCGGCGTCGTTCCCCGCGTTCGCGGCGATCAGGCCCGGGCCGGCGATCGCGAGGATCGCGAGCAGGCGGCGGGCGCGGCGGTGGGGACGGGCCGGCGGCGGCGCGGCGATCTCCGTCACCGACCCGTCTCCGACTCGAGCCCGGCGGTGAGCTGGCCGCGTTCGCGATGGGGGAGATCGCCGAGCAGCGCCGCCAGCTCATCGGGGTGCAGGGCTCTGAGCACGGTGGCGGCGCCCGTGAGAGCGAGCACGGAGCCCGCCTCGCCGGCGCCGCGCACCGAGAACGCGGCGACGGACGCCCAGTCGTCGACGCGGCCGGCGGCGACCTTCCGGCGCAGCGAGCGCGGGCCGAGCCGCCGCAGCAGCGTCCGGGCGCTGACGTCGGCGCCGACGAGCCGGAGCCCGTCCGGGGAGCGTCCGAGCACGAGATCGGAGACGCGTGTGATGTCCGTGCCGGCGACGTCGACGATCTGGCGATCGAGGACGTCGTGGGCGAGCGCCACCAGCCCATGCCGCCGCTGCACGGGATGCGGAGCGAACGCCCCGGTGAGCCGAAGCGCGGCGGCGTCGAGCGCCGCGATCTCGTCCGCGGGCACGTAGCCGTGCTTGAGGTGCGCGCGAACGACGATCCCGTGCAGCGGCGGATGCGGATCGCCGGTGTCCCAGCAGACGACGAGATCCTCGAGCGAGCCGACGTGCCGCCCCTCGCCGTCGAGAACGGGCGAGCCGGTCGCGCCGGCCACGGAGATCAGCTCCTGGCTCGCGTCGACGCGCCGCCGACGGTGCAGGCGTCGGAGCGGCCGGCGGCGCAGCCGCCGCGGTGCCGGGCGGAGCGCGAGAGACGTCATGCGAACACGGTGAAGGCGGGACGCGACCCCGGCATCCGAGGAGCACGCGATCGGCTGCGTCTTCTCCGCAGCCGGGCCGGCGGTGCTGCGGCCTTTCCGCACGTGTTCCGATCCCTTGCCGATTCGGGCGGCCCGCGCAGGCGTCCACAGTGCGAAGTGTCAATCGCACATGCAGGAGGTCTGTGATGGAGTCCGTGTTCGAACAGGTTGAGAAGGCCACGAACACCCAGCTGACGAAGTGGCGGTGGGCGCTCGGGATCAACGGCGCCCTCGCGGTCGCGGCGGGCGTCGTCATCCTCGTCTGGCCCGGCATCAGCCTCTGCGCGCTCACGATTCTGTTCGGCGCGTGGGTGCTGGCCGGCGGCATCATCGGTCTGGCGTCCGCCATCAGCGGCGCGACGAAGCGGGAGCGGGGCTGGCTCGCGGTGTCGAGCGTTCTCGGAATCGTTCTCGGGATCGCCGTGCTTGCCTGGCCGAACATCTCGGCGCTCGCGCTTCTGTACGTGATCGGCGCGTACGCGGTCGCGCTCGGCGTTCTCGCGATCGCCGGTGCGTTCTATCTCCCGCTCGACGGCGGGGACACGGCGCTGATGATCCTCAACGGCGTCGTCGCGATCCTCTTCGGCGTCGTCATCTTCGCGAAGCCGGGCGCGGGGGCGCTCGTCACGCTCGCGCTCATCGCCGCGTTCGCACTCGTCACCGGCTTCACGGAGCTCGCGGTGGCGATCGGCGGCAAGCGCTACGTCGAGCATCGCGTGCAGCGCGCGATCGCGCCGAAGCCGAGCGCTTCGGCGACCTAGCCGAAAGGCCCTGCGCGGGCGGGGGCGCTGTGTCCCCGCCCGCGTTTGCACGCGCAGCCGTTCCGCCGCCGGGGACGCCGAGGTTCGACCGGTAGGATCCTTCGCGTCGGTCGAGTGTCGGGTGGATGCGCGCTGACGAGAGATACACGGTCGCGACCGTGCCCGCAGGCGGGCACGGCGTGCTTCGCCGTGTCGGCGCACTGATCGCCGAGGGCGCGCCGTGCGACGACGTGTTCACCGCGATCGCGCAGGGCGTCGCCGAGGCCCTCGATGTCCCGTCCGTCACGCTCGGCCGCTACGAGCCTCACGGGACGACGCTGGTGCTCGCCTCCGCCAACGCCCCCGGCTTCCCGGTCGGCAGCAGCCGGCCGCTCGCGGGCGTGTGCGCTCCGATCGCCGTCGAAGGCGACGCGTGGGGACTCCTCTGCGTGAGCGGAGTCGACGGCGAGCAGCTGCCCGACGACACGGCCGATCGCCTGCGCGAGCTCACCGAGCTGGTCGCGACCGCGATCGCGAGCGTCGACTACCGCGATCGCCTGCGGCGGCTCTCGGACGAGCGTGACGCAGTGCGGCGCGTCGCGTCGCTCGTTTCCGCCGAGGCGCCGGTGTCCGAGCTGTTCGCATCGGTCGTGCGCGAGGTCGTCGCCCTGCTCGACGTGACCGGAGGCTGGCTGCTCCGCTACGAGCCGGACCGGGCGGTGACCGTCGCCGCGACGGTGAACGACCGGGACGTCCCGGCCGGCAGCCGTCTGCCGGTCGAGGATCGAGGGCTCGCGGCGCTCGTGCTCGAGACCGGCCGGCCGGTTCGCATCGACGATCTCGCCGGCGTTCCCGGGACGCTTGCGGCGCAGGCGCGCGGGCTCGGCCTGCGCGCCGCGCTCGGCGTGCCGATCGCCGTCGCGGGCGGCCTCTGGGGCCTGCTCTGCGTCGGCACGACCGCCGGCGAGCTGCTTCCCGCCGACGCCGAGTCCCGCCTGCGCGACTTCGTCGAGCTCGTCGCGTTCGCGATCTCCAACGCCGAGTCCCGCGGCCGGCTCCGCCGGCTCGCGGACGGGCAGACCGGCCTGCGGCGGCTCGCGACGCTCGTGGCCGAGGACGCGCCGCACACGGAGCTGTTCGCCGCCGCGCTGCAGGAGGTCGCGCGCGTCCTCGACGTCCAGGCGGTCTCGCTCAACCGCTACGAGGCGGATCGCGCGATGACGATCGTCGCGTCGCTGAACAGCGCAGGACTGCGGGTCGGGAGCCGCTGGGCGCTCGACGGCCCGAGCGTCTCGTCGTCGGTCTTCGAGACCGGTCGTCCCGCTCGCGTCGACGACTACGTGCAGCTGGACGGCAGGATCGCGGCGAGCGTCCGCGACTCCGGTGTCCGCTCGGCCGTCGGCGCCCCCATCGTCGCCGACGGCTCGGTGTGGGGCCTGATCTGGGCGGGATCGAACGAGACCGACCCGCTGCCCCAGGGCGCGGAAAACCGCCTGCGCGACATCACCGAGCTCGCGGGAATCGCGATCTCGAACACGGCGTCGCGCGACCGTCTTCGCCGGCTCGTCGACCAGCAGGCCGCGCTGCGTCGTGTCGCGACGCTCGTCGCCGAGGACGCGACACCGGCCGCGCTGTTCGCGGCCGTCGCCGAAGAGGTGGCGCGCATCCTCGACGCCGAGGCGGTGTCGGTCGTCCGCTACGAGCCCGACGGCACCTCCGAGGTCGTTGCGTCCGTGAACGACGAGAGCTTCCCGGTCGACAGCCGGTGGCCGCCGGAGGCGGGAAGCCTCAACGCGCTCGTCCTCGAGACGAAGCGGCCGGTGCGGATCGACGACTACGCGGACGTTCCCGGAACCGTCGCGGCCGCGGCGCGCACGGCCGGGATCGAGTCCGGGGTGGCGGTGCCGATCGTCGTCGACGGCCGCGTCTGGGGCATGGTCGCCGCCGGTCGGCGGCGGCGGCGCGAGGCGCTGCCCGCCTTCACCGGCAGCTACACCGGGCGCCTCGTCCTCTCGACCGACTCGGCGGAGGAGATCGAGTCGCGGCTCGCGGCCTTCACCGAGCTCGTCGGCACCGCGATCTCGCGCGCGCAGGCGCACGACGACCTGCGGCTGCTCGCCGACGAGCAGGCGTCGCTGCGGCGGGTGGCGACGCTCGTCGCCGAAGGTGCGTCGCCCGGCGAGATCTTCACCGCCGTCGTCGACGAGGTGGCGCGAATCCTCGGGTTGGACAAGGTCGAGATGGTGCGCTACGAGCCCGACGGGACGGCCACCGTGATCGGCGCCTCCGGCGACCATCCGTTCCCGCCCGGCAGCCGCTGGCCGCTCGACGGCCCGAGCATCATGTCGATCGTCCACGAGACGGGCCGCCCGGCCCGGATCGACGACTACGGCGAGCTCGGCGGGAAGATCGCGGAGGTGGCGCGAGCGGCCGGATTCCGCTCGGCGGTCGGCGCGCCGATCGTCGTCGACGGCCGGACCTGGGGAACGATCATCGCCATCTCGACCTCGCCGCAGCCGATTCCCGAGCGGTCGGAGGCCCGGCTCGCCCAGATCACCGACCTCGTCGCCACGGCCATCTCGAACGCGACGGCGCACTCCGAGCTGCGTACCCTCGCGGACGAGCAGGCGGCGCTGCACCGCATCGCCGCGCTCGTCGCCGGCGGCGCCGGCTCGCAGACGGTGTTCGACGCGGTCTGCGCGGAGGCGTGCACGCTGCTCGGTGCGACGTCCGTCAACCTCTCCCACTACACGCCCGACGGCGTGAACGTCACGCTGGCCGGTTCGAGCGCCAACCGGAGCCACGTGGAGGTCGGCACGCAGTACCCGATCGCACCCGACACCGTCGCCGGCGTGATCGTCCGGACGAGGGCGCCGGTGCGGGTGGACGACTGGGACGCCGCGACGAGCGAGCTCGCGCTCGCGGTCAAGGAGCGAGGGATCCGGTCGTCGCTGGGCGCGCCGGTCGTCGTCGAGGGAGAGCTCTGGGGCGCGCTCGTCGCCCACACCGACGCCGACGAGCCGCTACCGCCCGGAACGGAGGCGCGCCTCGCGCGCTTCACGGAGCTGATCGCGACCGCGATCTCGAACGCGGCCACCCGCTCCGAGCTGATCGCGTCGCGCGCGCGCATCGTCGCCGCAGGTGACGAGGCACGGCGCCGCATCGAGCGCAACCTCCACGACGGCACGCAGCAGCGTCTGATCGCGCTCGGCCTCGACCTCCAGGCCGTCCGCGCGACCCTGCCGCCCGGCCTTCCCGACACGGAAGAGGGGTTCGACCGGCTCGAGCGCGAGATCGAGTCGGTGCTCGAGGACGTCCGCGAGCTCTCGCGGGGGCTCCATCCGGCCCGGCTCGCGCGCGCAGGGTTGGCGCCGGCGCTGCGGGCGCTCGTGCGGCGCTCGCCGATCCCGGTCGAGCTCGACCTCGACCTCGACGGGCGACCGCCCGCGTCGATCGAGACCGCCGTGTACTACGTCGTCTCGGAGGCGCTCACGAACGCGATCAGGCACTCGCGCGCATCTGCGATCTCCGTCCGGGTCGCGACCGACGGATCCGCGCTGCACGCGACGATCGCGGACGACGGCGTCGGCGGCGCCGAGCGGGGGGCCGGCTCGGGCCTGACCGGGCTGAGCGACCGCGTCGCAGCGCTGGGCGGACGGTTCGCGCTCGAGAGCCCGCCCGGAGCCGGGACGACGATCTCGGTCGACCTTCCGCTCCTGCCGCCGGCGGCGCCTTGAGCACGGCCCGCACGGGGGCCCGGACCGGCCTCGTCGGCGTCGTCGTCCCGGTCGTCTACGACCTCTACTTCTCGGGGATCCTCGGCGGCATCGCCGAGGGCGTGTACGACGAGGACCTGCGCCTCGTCGTCTGGCCGACCCGGCACGAGCACGCGCGCGAGGCGTCGCTGCTCGAGCGGATGGAGGGGACCGACGGGGTGGTGATCGTGCTGCCGGAGGCGTCGAGCGAGGAGCTCCTGCTTGCCGCCTCGGAACGGTGCCCGCTCGTCGTCGTCGATCCGCTCCTCCCGCTCGA
>Ga0335077_10009449_pt1 | contig 12105 bp, 10 predicted proteins | sample Lox_Sample_31_FD_207151 | JGI IMG/M metagenome (GOLD analysis project Ga0335077, IMG submission 207151) | Soil microbial communities from Loxahatchee National Wildlife Refuge, Florida, United States - Lox_Sample_3.1 | ecosystem: Environmental > Terrestrial > Soil > Wetlands | place: USA...
CACGAACTCATAAGTGATCTCGAACAGGTGCTGCAATTTGCCCGGCTGGTCGACCGACAATCGCGCGCGCACGATCGGGAGCAGAACGAAGATGCCGGCGACCACCAGCAACTCCATCACCAGCCAGTTCTGCCAGGGATGCGCCGGATCGATGGCGGGCATGTGGACCGTGTTCAGAATCCAGTTGGCCAGGCCGGCAAGGTGGTCGTTAAACAGGCGCGTCAGCCATAGCTCGGGCATAGATTATTCGGAGGAAATCAGCTCGTATAGGATTTCGATGATGACGGCGGCCACCGAAACAAACAATCCCGCCAGCACCGCCGCCAGGGCAATTTCCAGAAACTTCACTATAACATAGATGATCGCCGCAGCCGCCAGATAGCGCAGCGCGAGCAATGCCGCCGACCCGCGCAGCGGCGTCTTCCCGGACGATCCCAGCGCGTTCGCCAGGCCGGTCCACCAGCGCAGGTTCGCCATGGAGAGGATCGCGCCGGCGAGAAACCCGGCGGCAACGCGCGGTCCGCGCCAGACCAACGCCGCGATCACGCCGGCGATTCCCAGCACGGCCGCTATCGCGGTCAGTCGATTCAGTGCCCGCGCGTAATTCATTGGTCGCGGCCGAGCTCGCGAAACAGATTGATGAATCCCGCGGCAATGCCCAGCATCAGGCACACGATTCGCAGGAATCGCGTGTGGAACAGATGATCCAGCCCGTAGCCGATCAGGTAGCCGGCCGCGGTCGCCGCGGGCAGCAGCGTGGCGATCGAAAGATAGCGCCCCACCTGCACCCAGACACTGCCGCGCTTGTCGTTCATCGTTTAGCGCGCAGAATCTCCGGCGCGCGCGCGGCCGTTTCGTTCACCAGAAAGCCCATCTTGGGATGCGACGGTTGAACATCCGGCCGGAGTCCTATATCGGCGAGCGTTTTGGTGGTGGTGGGTCCCACCGAGCCGATCACAACTTTGCGCAGCGCGTCGCGAATTCCGTCGCCGGCGATGCGCAGCAGATGCGTCACCTGCATTGACGTGGTGAACAGGACCACATCGAACGCGCCCGCGTTCAGGCGAGCCGCAGCCTCACGCAGGGGTGCAATATCGAGCGGGAGATCCCATTGATACACCCGCACCGTGGTGACCTCCGCGCCGCGCCCGCGCAGCGCGGCGACTAAATCGAGATTCGACGTCCCGTACTCCTGAATGGCGATGAGGCGTTCCATTCTTCCGTCAATCGCGGCAAGAATCTCGCGCCACGTGTTCGGCTCGGGCACCGCGACCGCGACCGGAACGTTCCATTCGCGCAGCACCGCGATCGGTTTGGATCCGCGTGCCACGACCGTCAGCTTCCGGAGCGCGTCGGCAAACGATCCCCGCGGGTGACGCGTTTCGATAATGTGCGCCAGAAGCCGCGTGCCGACGCCAGTGAGCAGGATCATCATCTCGAATTCGCCGGTAAACAGGCGCTCGGCGAAGGCGAAAGCCTCGTCGTTTTGTTCGAGCGGAACCTCTCGCATAGAAGGCGCGATGAACGGCTCGCCGCCCTGCGCGCGGATCAATTTTTCAATTTCCGCCGATCGCCGGCTCTCAAGCGACAGCACGCGCAGTCCGTCAAACGCCATTCGATTCCAGCTTACTGCGATCGGCCCGGAGTTTTGTCTTTAGCGGGGCAGGCCGTCATGCCGCGGCTCGGTCTGTACAATAAGACTGTGCGCGCAATCTGTCTGTTCGCCATTGCCGCAGCGCTCCATGCCGCTCCCGCCATTTTTCCGTTGAAAGACATCCGTCCGGGTCAGAAGGGCATCGGCAAGACCGTTTTTTCCGGCACCCGCGTGGACGAATTTCAGGTGGAGATCCTCGGCGTGCTTGAAAATATCGGCCCGCGCGAATCGATCATTCTCGCCCGCCTCAAAGGTGGACCGCTCGCCTCCACCGGCGTGATGCAGGGCATGAGCGGATCGCCGGTGTATATCGACGGACGTATCGCTGGCGCGGTCGCGCTCGCGTTTCCGATGGCCAAGGACGCGATCGCCGGAATCCGGCCCATCGAGGAAATGCTGCGCGTCGATCCTCAGCCCCGAACGCAACTGGCCGCGCTTCCGCCGCGACGCCCGGTGATGGCGGAGGGCCAGCGACTGGAAGAAATCGCTACGCCGGTTTCCTTTTCCGGATTCACCGAAGCCACGCTCGAACATTTTTCCAAACAGCTTCACGATCTGGGCTTCGATCCGCGCCAGGGCGTGGCGGGCGGCGGAAATCCCGAGGGAAAATTCGGCGATCCCAGCCAGCTTCAGCCGGGGTCGATGATCAGCGTTGAGCTGGTCTCTGGCGATTGGAGCGTCGGCGCCGACGGGACCGTCACGCTGATCGACGGCGACCGCATCTACGCCTTCGGGCACCGCTTCCTGGCGGAGGGTCCCGCCGAGATGCCGTTTGCGCGCAGCGAAGTGCTGGCGCTGGTCCCGAATCTCAACGCGTCATTCAAAATTTCGGCGGCGCGCGAGTGGATGGGAGCGATCACCGAAGATCGCAACACGGCGATTTCCGGAGTTCTCCGCCGCCGCGCGGCGCTGATTCCGGCCGAGATTCGCGTAGCCGGCCGCACCTATCGCATGAAAATGATCCAGGACCGCGTGATGACGCCGCTGATCACGCAGATGGCGATTTTTTCAAGCATCGATGAAACCGAGCGGTCGCTCGGACCCTCCACGTTTTCCGTGCGCGGGCGCGTCGATTTCGAAAACGGATCGCTGCGCCTGGACAACGTCTACGGCGGCGACGTCGCCGCGGCAATCTCGGCTTCGACCGGCATCGGAAGCTCTCTCGCGTACGCGGTTTCGAGCGGATTCGATGCGCTCAAAGTGAAAAATATCTCGCTCGATATCGCTTCGGTCGATCGCCGCAGCCAGTTGCAGATCGCCGGACTCGCCGCGCCGCGCGAGGTTCGTCCGGGCGACGATCTGGAAATCGTGGTCGCCCTGACCGGCGAGAACGGCGCGGAAAACTCCAAGGTCGTGCACTACCGCGTGCCGGTCGGCGCGCCGGCGGGGACGCTGTTCGTGACCGCGTCGGACGCGGCGTCCATCAATTTTCTCGATCTTCAATCGGCGCTCGGCGTGCCCTCGCGTTCGCCCGCGCAGGTGCTCGAGTTGCTCAATGGTATCCGCCCCAACAACAAAGCCTACGTCCGGATCTCACGCATGGACGCTTCCTTCACTGAGGAAGGCCGCGATCTTCCTGATCCTCCGCCGTCGCTTGCGATGATTCTTTCGCGCGGACAGGGATCGATGGTGAACCTGCTGAACTGGCGCGGATCGAAGGTCGCCGAGCTCGAGATTGCGGAAGGTGACAACGTGGTGACCGGATCGAAGAGCGTGCAGGTGGAGGTGAAGCCGTGAGGATCGCGCCGCTTTTCGCCGTTGGCGCGCTGAGTTTTGCTGCGACGACGCAGATCTGGGAGATGAACGGCTACCAGGATTTTTTGCGCGGCCGCATGCAGGGACTTTCGCTCACGCGCGACGGGAGACTGACCGTCGGCCCGCGCCTGGACACCGTTTTCACCTCCGACCAGCCGCAGATCTGGAGCGTCGCGCAGGCTCCCGACGGCTCCATCTACCTGGGCACCGGAAATCGGGGGCGCCTGTATCGCATCGACGCGTCGGGCACGGCGAAGCTGGTCTGGAGCGCGGATCAGCCCGAAATTTTCGCCGTCACCGTGGACGCTAAAGGCGAGGTCTACGCGGGCACGTCGCCGGATGGGAAGGTGTATCGCATCGAGAACGGAAAGGCGACGGAATATTTCGCACCCGGCGCGCGCTACATCTGGGCGCTGAAAGCCGCGCCCGACGGCTCCCTGTTCATCGCCACCGGCGATCAGGGGAAAATTTTCCGCGTGACCTCGGCCGGACACGGAAGCGTTTACTATGACACTGGCCAGTCGCACGTAACGTGCCTGGCGCTCGATTCGCAAGGCCGCTTGCTCGCCGGAACCGAGCCTAATGGAATTCTGTATCGCGTATCGGAGCCGAACAAGGCCTTCGTTCTCTATAGCGCGAACCTGCCCGAGATCCGCACCATCATTCCCGGGCCCGACGGCGCGATCTACGCCGCCGCGCTGGGCGGAAGCGTAGCGAAACGCACGTCGGCGATCCCCGGCGCTTCCACCGCCTCGACTCCCATGGTCACCGCGCCGCCGATGAGCATCACGGTGACGGACGCGCAAGCCGGACTGGTCCAGCCCCCCAAGCCCGAACCGTCGAAACCGGCCGCGCCCGTGCAGCCGCCCTTGGTCGCGGCGCAGGGTACCGGCGAGGTGAGCGGCGTGGAGCGGTCGGCAGTGTACAAAATCAACGCCGATAACACCGTCGAGACGTTGTGGAGTTCCAAGGAGGAAAACGCTTACGACCTGGCGCTCTCCGGCAGCGACCTGGTCTTCATCACCGACGCGCAGGGCCGCATCTACAAGCTCGATCACGAACGCAAGCCGGCCTTGATCGCGCAGGCCAACGAAGGCGACGCCACGCGCCTGATCGAATCGCGCAACGGACTGCTCGCAGCCACTGGAAATCTGGCCAGGATTCTGCGCCTGAGCGCCAATCCCGGAGCGGGCGGATGGTTCGAATCGCCGATGCACGACGCCGGCTCGGTAGCACGCTGGGGACGGCTGAGCTGGCAGGGAGACGGCGCGTCCTTCCGCACGCGCACCGGAAATTCGCCGCGCCCCGACGCCACCTGGAGCGAATGGTCGGACCCGATCACCGATGCCGCGCACGCCAACATCACCAGCCCCAACGCGCGCTACATTCAATGGCGCGCGGAGCTGCGCTCCGGCGCCGGAATCGACGACGTGACCATCGCTTTTCTGCCGCAGAACACGCCGCCGATCGTGCGCAGCATCAGCGTGACCGCGCAGCCCGCCGCTCCAAAGACCGCTTCCGCCTCTTCCTCCGCCAGCTATTCGATCACCGTCACCGACAGCAGCGACGGCTCCGCTCCCGCCGGCATGACGTCGCAAACCATCGGACGCGCGGCCGGGCAGCAGATCCAAATCGCCTGGCAGGCGGACGATCCCGAAGGCGACAAGCTCCTCTATGCCCTTTACTTCCGCGGCGAAGGCGAGCGCGAATGGAAGCTTCTGCGCGCCAACATGACCGAGAACACCTATCTTCTCGACGGCGACGTTTTCGCCGACGGCCGCTACTACTTTAAGGTGGTTGCATCGGACCGGCCCTCGAACCCGGCCGAGTTCGCGCGCCAAGCGGACCTTGTCAGCGCGCCGGTGGTGATCGACAACACCCCTCCGATGGTGAACGCGTCGGCTCCGCAGCGCTCCGCCAACGTCGTCGAAATCGAGGTGAACGCCGAGGACCGTGCCTCCTCGCTGCGGCGCTGTGAAATTTCGGTCGACGCCGGCCCATGGTCGCCCGTCGAAGCGGCCGACGGCGTGACCGACTCCAACCGAGAGCGCTTCAACATCCGCCTGCCGGATCTGCCGCCCGGCGAGCACCTGGTGGTGATCCGCGTCTACGACGCCGCCGGCAATGCGGGCTTGACCAAGGTTGTCGTGCGCCCCTGAATCAGGTGCCCGGCATTCCAAAAAAGCTACAATAGCTCGCTTGCAGCTTCACTCCAGGCTCGATGTTCACTCCCATGCGTATCGCGCCAACCACGCGTGGATGTCGGGCGAAATCGAACGCCTGCGCGCCGCGCTGCGCCGCTCGACCGAAGGCGGCGGCGCCAAATACATCGAGCGGCACAAAGCCAAAGGCAAGCTGCTTCCGCGCGAGCGCGTCGAGGCGTTGCTCGACCCCGGCTCGTACTTCCTGGAGATCGCGCCGCTCGCCGGCTTCGGCATGGAAGGTGAAGTCCCCGGCGCGGGACTGGTAGGCGGTATCGGGCTGGTGGAAAATCGCGAGTGCCTCATCATCGCCAACGAGGCGACGGCCAAGGGAGGCGCGACCGGCGAGCCCGGCCTGCTGAAGAACGCCCGCCTGGCCGACATCGCGCGTGAAAATCATCTGCCCACGATTTTGTTGGTGGAAGCCGCCGGCGCCGATCTTCCGCAGCAGGCGAAAGTCTTTGTGCCCGGCGGCCGCGGATTCCGCGAAATCACCCGCCGCTCCAAGCTGCGCCTTCCGACCATCTCCATCGTCTTCGGACCCTCCACCGCAGGCGGCGCATATCTGCCCGGCATGTCCGACCACGTGATCATGGTGCGCAAGCGCGCCAGCGTCTATCTCGCCGGACCGCCGCTGGTGAAAATGGCCACGGGTGAAAACTCCGACGAGGAATCTCTCGGCGGCGCAGAAATGCATTCGCGCGTTTCCGGCCTTTCCGATTACCTCGCAGAGAGCGAGCTGGACGCGATTCGCATCGCGCGCGAGATCGTCGCGCACTTCAACCGGCCCAAGCCGGCGGTCGAGACCGCGCCGGTCGAGGAGCCACTCTATCCCGCCACCGAGCTTCTCGGAATCGCCTCCGCCGATCCCCGCGTGCCTTTCGAAGCTCGCGAGGTGATCGCGCGCATCATCGACGGCTCGCGATTTCTGGAATTCAAGGCGAACTATGGAACCACGCTGGTCACCGGCTACGCGCACATCCACGGATTTCCCGTCGGCATCCTGGCGAACAACGGCGTGCTCATGTCGGAATCGGCGGCGAAGGGCGCGCAGTTCATCGCGCTCGCCAACCAGCAGAATGTTCCGCTGATTTTTTTGCAGAACATAACCGGCTTCATGGTCGGCCGCGCGTACGAAGAGCAAGGCATCATCCGCAACGGCGCGAAATTGATCAACGCGGTTTCGAATTCGACCGTCCCGGCGATCACCGTGATGATCGGCGGTTCTTACGGCGCAGGAAATTATGCCATGTGTGGCCGCGCCTACGAGCCGCGATTCCTGTTCACCTGGCCCAATCATCGCATCGCGGTCATGGGACCGCAGCAGCTCGCGGGCGTGATGGATTTGGTGAAGCGAGACGCCGCCGCGCGGCAGGGAATCGCCGTCGATGAAGCGGAGCTCGACGCGCAGAAACAGGCGCTCGAGGCGCAGATCACGCGCGAATCCGACCCCTATTTCGCCACCGCGCGCTTGTGGGATGACGGCATCATCGATCCTCGCGATACGCGCACGGTGCTGGCGATCGCGCTTTCGGCCGCGCTGAGCCGGCCGGTAGAAGGCACCATGGAGTGGGGCGTATTCCGGCACTGAACCGAATTCGAAAGATCCTGGTCGCCAATCGCGGTGAGATCGCGCGGCGGACTTTCCGCACCTGCGACCGTCTCGGCATCCCGACCGTCGCCGTATACTCCTACGCCGATCGCGACGCGCCCCACGTTCGCGAAGCGTGCGAAGCCGTCCGCATCGGCGAAGCTCCCGCTCGCGATTCGTACCTGCGTATCGATCGCATCCTCGAAGCGGCCAGACGAACCAACGCCGGCGCAATCCATCCCGGCTACGGATTTCTCTCGGAAAACGCCGATTTCGCGCGGGCCTGCGAAGACGCGGGGATCGTTTTTCTCGGCCCCCGCGCCCCCACCATCCGCGCCATGGCGTCGAAAATCGAAGCCCGCAAAATCGCCGAGCGTGCCGGTGTCCCCGTGATTCCTTCCGAAGGATTTCCCTTGCTCGTCAAGGCCGCGGCCGGCGGAGGTGGAAAAGGAATGCGCCGCGTGGACCGCGCCGAGGATCTCGAAGAGGCCAAAAGCGCCGCTGCGCGCGAAGCGGAAGCGGCGTTCGGCGATGGAACCGTGTTCATCGAGCGTTATCTCGATCGTGCGCGCCACATCGAAGTCCAGATTCTCGGCGATCTTCACGGTGAAGTCATTTCACTGGGCGATCGCGAGTGCTCCGTGCAGCGCAGGCATCAGAAAATCATCGAGGAATCTCCGGCTCCGAATCTCGACCCGGCCCTTCACGATCGCCTCGCCAATGCCGCAGTGCGCATCGGCCGCGCGGTCTCCTACGTGAGCGCGGGAACGGTCGAGTTTCTGGTTACTCCCTCCGGCGAGTTCTATTTCCTCGAAATGAACACGCGAATTCAAGTGGAACACGCCGTCACCGAACAGCGCTACAACATAGATCTGGTGGAGCGGCAGATCGAGCTCGCCACGGGCGCAGCGATTCATCCGATCGCGGAGCCGGAATCCGGTCATTCGATCGAAGCCCGCCTTTACGCCGAGGATCCCGCGCACAATTTCATGCCCTCGGCGGGAAAACTTCTGCGATGGCGCCCGCCAGCATCATCGCCGCTTGCCCGCATCGACAGCGGCATCGAAGAAGGCACGGAAATCACTACGCATTACGATCCGCTGCTTGCAAAATTCGTCTCCCTCGCGCCCAGCCGTGATCAGGCGATCCGGATCATCCGCAGCAACCTCGCGCGAACCTCGATTCACGGTATCCTCACCAACCGCGCTTTCCTGTTGCAGGTCCTCGATCACATGGATTTTCGTAGCGCCAACATCTCCACGGACTGGAAGCTCGACTATCAGCCCGACCGGCGCGCCGAAGCCGAAGCGAAAAAGATTCTCGACGTCTACATCACCGAGCGCCGCCGCATCGAGCGCGGAATTCTGACGTCGATTCCGTGCGGGTATCGCAACAATCCTTTCTACGCCGCGGAAGATCCCGTCGAACTGATCTCCTGCGAACCCCGAAGGATCGCGGTCGAGATCGATGGAGAGCGCCGCGAGCTCGACGTTTCCCAAGACGCGAAGCACTATTGGATCGGCGATTTCGTATTTCCCCGCGAATCGCGCTTAGCCTCCGCCGGCGCCGCCGCGACGGAAGAATCCGCCAGTTCGCCGATGCCCGGAAAAGTGCTGCGCATTCTCGCTGAACCGGGACGCGAAGTGCGCGCCGGCGATCCGCTGGTCATACTGGAAGCAATGAAGATGGAACAGACCGTGCGCGCGCACGCCCCCGGAATTGTAGAAGCTGTGCTCGCGCGGCCGGGCCAGGTCGTCGCGCCGGGCCAAACGCTGGTCCGCATCGCCGCCAAGGAGAACCCATGATTGCTGAACAAGCAACGACCGGCTATCCCTATTTCACCGAAGAGCACGCCATGATTCGCGAAACGGTGAAGAAATTCGCGCGTGCCGAAATCGCGGCGCACGCGGCTGAATGGGACGCCGCGCACGAATTTCCGCGTGAGCTGTTCGCGAAAGCCGCCTCGCTCGGCCTGTTCGGTATCCGCATCGATTCGCGCTACGGCGGAAGCCAGCTCGATTGGTGGGCGACCGCCGCCTATCTCGAAGGAATGTCGTATTCGGAAAACGGCGGCGTCAACATGGCGTTCATGGTCCAAAGCGACCTGACCACCCCCGTGCTCCAGGACCTGGGAACCACCGAGCAGAAAGAAGAATTCCTGCGCCCCGCCGTCGCCGGCGAAATGATCACGTCGCTGGGCATCAGCGAGCCCGGTGGAGGCTCGGATGTCGCCGCGATCAAAACGCGCGCACGCATCGACGGCGGCGACCTGGTCATCTCCGGCCAGAAGCTATGGATCACCAACGGCACCCGCGCCGATTTCATTGTCCTCGCCGTGCGCACCGGCGAAGATCGCTATAAGGGAATCTCCTTCGTGATTTTCCCCACCCGGACCAAGGGATTTTCCGTCGGCAAGAAGCTCGACAAGATCGGCATGCTGTCCTCCGACACCGCCGAACTGTTCTTCGACGAATGCCGCATCCCCAGGCGCTACGTGCTCGGCGAAATGAATCGCGGATTTTATTACGTCATGGAGAATTTCCAGGGCGAGCGTCTGGCCGCCGCGCTTGGCGCGCTGTACGGCATGGACCGCATGATCGAGCTCGCCATGAGCTACGGCGCCGAGCGCAGCGCGTTCGGGACTGCGGTGCGAAAAAATCAGGTGTGGAAGCACCGCTTCGCCGAGCACCTCACCGCCATCGAGGCCGGCCGCTGGCTCACCTACCGCGCGCTCGACCTGATGAATCGCAAGCAGAAATGCGTCCGCGAGATCACCATGGCGAAGCTGTACACCTCCGAGCTGTGCCAGAAAATCGCCTACGACTGCATGCAGATTTTCGGCGGATTCGGCTACACCGTCGAGTATCCCATTGGAAGGTTTTGGCGCGACGTGCGGCTGCACACCATCGGGGCCGGCACATCGGAGATCATGAAAGAGATCCTGGCGAAGGATTTTAAAATATAAGTGTCGCGACCCAAGGAGCGGTCGACAATTCCATGATTCGCATCGCCAACGGTCAGGGCTTCTGGGGCGACTCGCTTGAAGCGCCTGTCGAGCAGGTCCGCCGCGGCCCTATCGATTACCTGACCCTCGATTATCTCGCCGAAATCACCATGTCGATCTTGCAGAAGCAGCGCGCTCGCGATCCGCGCGCCGGCTACGCGCGCGATTTCGTCGACATGATCGCGCGCGTTCTTCCCGACCTGGTCGGGCGCCGCGTGCGCGTCGTCGCCAACGCCGGCGGAGTGAATCCCGCCGCCTGCCGCGACGCTGTCCTGGAGATCGCCCGCAAGCAGGACATCGAAATCAGGGTCGCCACCGTCGCCGGCGACGATATTATGCCGCGTCTGGACGAATTTCTCTCCCGCGGCGTCGATCTGAAAAACATGGAAACCGGCGAGTCGCTTTCCGCCATCCGCGGCCGCGTTCAGAGCGCCAACGTCTACTTCGGCGCGTTTCCCGTCGCCCAAGCGCTCGATCGCGGCGCCGAGATCGTCATCACCGGCCGCGTCACCGACACCGGCCTCGCGCTTGCGCCCATGATTCACGAATTCCATTGGCGCGAAAATGATTGGGACAAGCTCGCCGCCGGCACCATCGCCGGTCACACCGTCGAATGCGGCGCCCAATGCACCGGCGGCAACTGCCAGGTGGATTGGGACACCATCCCCAACATGGCCGATATCGGCTATCCCATCATCGAAGCCGAACATGACGGCTCGTTTTGCATCACCAAGCACGCCGGCACCGGCGGACGCGTCACCGTCGCCTCGGTCAAGGAACAGCTTCTTTATGAGATGGGCGATCCGCGCGAGTACATTACTCCCGATTGCATCGCCGATTTCACTTCGATTCACCTGGAGCAGTGCGGCCCCGACCGCGTTCGCTTCAGCGGCATCCGAGGCCGTCCCGCGACGAAATTCTACAAAGTGTCCGTCAGCTATTCGGCGGGATTCAAGGCCATCGGCGGACTGGTCTATGCGTGGCCCGACGCGTACAAAAAAGCGCGCGCGGCCGACCAGATTGTGCGCCAGCGCCTCGACCGGCTCGGCCTGAAATTCGACGCGATCCGCACCGAATTCGTCGGCGCCAACGCCTGCCAAGGCATTCCTTCCGCCGAGCCTGCGCCTGAAATTGAGCCGCACCTGGCCGAAGTCATGATGCGCATCGGCGTGCGCTCCAACGATCGAGCCGCGGTCGAGCGCTTCACCAAAGAGCTCGCGCCATTAGCGCTCAACGGACCTCCCGTGGTCACCGGCTTCGGCAGCGGGCGCCCGAAAGTGGAAGAAATTGTCGCGTACTGGCCGGCGCTGATTCCCAAGAGCGAGGTTTCCCCGGAGGTGAGCCTGTGGCCAAGCGAAAGCTGATCGAGCTCGCGCACGCACGCAGCGGCGATAAGGGCGACACCGCCAACGTCGGTATCATCGCGCGCAAACCCGAATACTATCCGATTCTCGTTCGCGAGGTCACGGCCGAGCGCGTGAAACAGCACTTTGCCGGCGTGTGCCTGGGCAACGTCGAACGCTTCGAGCTTCCCAATCTCGGCGCGCTGAATTTCTTGCTGCACCAATCGCTCGACGGCGGCGGAACGCTGGCGCTCAAAGCCGACCCGCAGGGCAAGACCTATTCGAGCGCGCTGCTCCGAATGGAGATCGACGAGTGATCCTATACACGGCAGAATGCGGCGTCGCGCGCATCGTGCTGAACCGTCCGGAGAAGCGCAATGCACTCAGCCCCGAACTGATCGACGCGTTGAAAACCGCGCTCGCCCGCGCCGCGCGCGATCCCGAGGTGCGCGTCGTGGTGATCTCCGGCACGGGTGCGGATTTCTGCGCGGGCGCCGATCTGGCGGCCCTCGATCGCACCTCCGAGGAAGGCGTCATGGATCATCTCGGTTCGGCTC
>Ga0335077_10009450_pt1 | contig 12105 bp, 10 predicted proteins | sample Lox_Sample_31_FD_207151 | JGI IMG/M metagenome (GOLD analysis project Ga0335077, IMG submission 207151) | Soil microbial communities from Loxahatchee National Wildlife Refuge, Florida, United States - Lox_Sample_3.1 | ecosystem: Environmental > Terrestrial > Soil > Wetlands | place: USA...
TGGAGAAAGGTTAATTTGACCGGGGTGAAACGGAACAGGTTTGATAGTGGCGGGACTGCGGAGAACAGGGACGGACTGGATGGACGTCCCTATTCATGGTCTCCATACCGATCAGCAGCCTTCATCCGTACTACATATATAATGATGCAGATCGAATATATTGTTCCTTTTCGGTGCTGAAAACTTCACGACGACCTACTTTTCAATATGGCACAGGGCGTTCGTTCCTTACCGGCCGGGTCGATCGCCTCATGTTTCTTTTGACGTACAAATAAACCAGCATGGACAGCAGGATAAGAAAATCCCCGGCCACGGTTCCGGCGCCCGGACGGTTATCATCGGTAAATTGTATGCGGCCGCAGCCTCCCGTGCTGTTACTGCCAACGATCGCGGGCGGCGCGGGTTTGGCCACCACTTCGGCCGAATCGCCGCTTTCGTTCCCGGCGGTATCGAAGGCCCTGAGCACATAGTAATAGGTCGTCCCGTTGGTCAATCCCTTATCGGTTATCGAAGCGTTCCGGTATGGGATCGAGGCCGCCTTGACGTAGCCGCTTCCTGACTTCAGACTCCGATAGAGGTTATAGCCGTCCAGGTCGAGGTCCGTATTCGGGGTCCAACTCAAAGTCACGTTCTTGTTCCCCGCCTTGGCGGACAAAGCGGCGGGGGCCCCCGGAGGCGGGTTGGGCGTCGACGCAAACGCGGCCCGGACGTCCAGTTTTCCATAACCCCATGCGGTATTGGGCAGCCCGCCCGTAAAGGAATCGGCCGGCTTCGTGTTTGATGTCAGCAGACTCTTAATCTGGTCGGACGTTAACGCGGGGGCCGCTTGCAAGAGGAGCGCCACGGCCCCGGTCACGTGCGGCGCGGCCATGCTGGTCCCTTCCTCAAGAATATGGACGCCGTCCGGATCACGTTGACTGGAATCCCACAATGCCGTATTTCTGGAGAAGGCCGATGCAATCAGGCTCCCGGGGGCGGCCATCTCCGGCTTTTGGACCGATGGGCATTGGGCCGAGTTGCTGCAGGCGCGTCTCGGACCCAGGCTGCTGAAGGAGGCGATATCCCCCAAAACCATCGAGGGGACGGTCCATCGGCCCGATAAGCTGTTCCAGGTATTCTTCGTATTATACGCGGCAACGGCTATCGGCTTGGTCGCCGTTCCGGTATTGTCGAGCGTCAGGCCGGGATCGATATGGGTCGTGAATTGGACATTGTTGGTCGGATCGCCCGAGAATTGAAACCAGCCGTCAAAGCGTCCGTTGGCGATGCCGATCCCGGAAAGGGTGAAACTCCACGCCCCGGTGGCCAGCGGACTCGCGCCTCCGGAGAGGCCGACGACGATTTCCCGATCGCCGTTCAGCGGATTGACATCCATGGACGCAATCTGGATCAGGCCGCACGCCGTCTCGGATGAAAAAGCCGGGTCTCCCGGATTGACGACCGGGGTCGTGCAGGTTCCCTTGCCGACCGAGATCCCCATCCGATCCGCGCCGGCGTACCAGATGTCCAGCATCTCGCCGGGGTCGCCGGAGGGAAGCGTAAACCCGACGGCGGTGCTTCCGTCTTGAACGACCGTCCCGCCGGCGTGAATGTTCTCGTCCGCCTCGTTTCCGGCGGCGGCGACAATGACCTTTCCTGCGCCGGAGGCGTTGTCAAGCGCCCGCTCGAAATCGGACGTCCCGTCGTGGGGGCCCAGATCGCTGCCCAAACTCAGATTGATGACGGAAGGCTTTCCGAGGGCCGCCGCTTTGGCCTGAACGTAGGCGATGCCGTCCAAAATGGCGTCGGTCGTCGCGAGACTCCCGTCCAGGGAGTTGGCGACGATCACGTCCGCTTCCGGGGCCATCCCGACATAGCGGAACGCCGGCTTGCCGTTTCCGGTGGCCGAGCCGTTCCCGGCCGCGATGCCCGCCACGTGCGTGCCGTGTCCGCCGGTGTCGGTTTCCGAACAGCCGCCCGCGTCGATGACGGCCTTCGTGCATTCGGCGCCGTAGCTGAAACCGGAAGGAGGCGTTCCGGTCGTTGCGGCCTGATTCCACAGAGAGAGGATCCTCGTCTTGCCGCCCGCATCCTTGAAATCCCGGTGTCGAAAGTCAATCCCGGTGTCCACGATCCCGACAATCACATTTCTCCCCGTGGCTCCGGTCCAGGCCGGGGGCGTTCCCGCCCGAAGGCCGTCGGCGCCGGTTTCCGGGACGCTGACATCCAGACGGGGATAGACTTTTTTTGCCGCCTCGATGTAAACGATGTTGGAAAGCCGCGAGATCGGATGGACGGCGCCAAGCGGGATATCGACCGTCGCAACGTCTCCAAGGATCGAACGGATTTTTCCTCCAAGGAGTTCGACGCCCGAAAGATCCCCCCGGAAGCGAACGATCGTCCCGACCAAAGGCTCCCGGCCCCCGAGGGGGTATCTCAATTTCGAGTGTCTTTTTGCAATCGTCAGATCGGCTCCCTCCCGCGTGATCAGGGTGAGGAGGGGGTCCATCTTGACGGTTTCCGCAAGACCCGGCGTTGAAACCGAAATCAACAAGGCCAATACGGCAAGGGCGATTCTCTTACGCGGCGTCATTTCGATCTCCGGGGCGGCTCCTATCTATATATACGACCCAGGCCGGAATCTCTGCGCAACGGCGACGACATTCAGAACCGATACGATGCGTTAAAAATGAAAAGGCGCGGCAGGACAGATAAAAACAGTATAGCTCAAATCGGACGGATGGCAAGTCACGTACGGACACCCAACCCGCCGATATTTCGGCAGATACCGGCCGGCGCGGGGGAGGGACTTCGGAATATTCAAGATGGGGAAACGCCGCGCCTTCACATGAGAAGGCGGGGGCACGAATTACTACAAAACGGTTTACATCGGCCCCTTGCCGAAGGGCGGGCCGGGCGATTCGGCGCTCGTGGCGTGAAGCGTCTTGAGGTACATCACGATCGCCTCGACATCGGCTTCGGGCATGTTGAAGGCCGGCATCTTGGTGTTGCTCCGGAAGGCCTGGGGATACTGGATCCACTGATAAATCCACTTGGCGTTCAGCCGGAAGCCGGCCCGTGAAAGATCCGGCCCGACCTGTCCCCCCTTGCCGTTGATCCGGTGACAACCCGAACAGGAATACTTGGTCTCGTACAAATGCTTCCCCTCCTCCGCCAGTTTGACGCCCTCCGACGAGCCGGGCTCCGGAAAGGCGGGGGCCTGGGGCTTGGTCAGCGCGGGTTTCTTCGACGCGGCGCCCGCCTCGTCCTTGAAGACGATCTTCTCGGCCGTGTTCTTGTGAAGGGTGCGGACATAGGCGACGAGATCCCAGATCTCGTCCTCCGAGAAGGTATATCCCCAATAGGGCATCAACGGCGATCCGCCTTCCTCGTCTTCCGTTTTCTTCTGGGCTTCTTTCCCCCCGGCGGCCGCGGCCTTCTGAGCCTCCGGAAACGCGCCGGCGACCCCTTCGCGGATCGAACGGAAGATGTCGTCGTTCGACAGCCCGGCCATGTACGGCTCGGCACGGTCGGTCAAATCCCGCGGACGAGGATCCATATTCCCGGCGTTGTATCCGTTCCCCTGCCCCTTGGGGCCGTGGCAATGGGAGCAATAATAGGCGAACAGCTCATGGCCCCTCGCCACATGTTGATCCTCGAACAACGAGCACGCCGTCACGGTGATCGTCAGGATGACGCCCGCCGCGACGGGCAGAATGACCTTCGGATAGCTCATGCCGTTCGATCCTTTCTTCGCAACCTCCGGACGATGACCCATTCCACGGCGCCGACCAGGAGCACAACCGCGCCGGTATAAACATAAACGGTGGGGTCGGGCGGAGGCTCGGGACGGAAGTACCACCACGACGTGACCGCCTTCTGGGCCCCCTTCTCGTTGTTCGAGCCGTCCCAAACGGCGAACGCGATGTTTTGGAATTTTCCAAGAGGGAATTGGGCGTCCTCCGGATCGTTGTCGATCAACGATCGCGAAAAAACCACCCGGTATTCGCCGTTCTTATAGGCGCCTTTCCCCTTGACATCCTGTTGGGGCTGAACGGCCAGCGTCCCGAAGCCCTTGGCGGACATGTCCTTCACGGTCTGGTCGGCATTCTTCCAGAACCAGATGTTCACCGGCCCGCCCTCGACCTGCGCCATCGGCTGGCCGTGGGCGAAATGGGCCTTCTTGTCTCCCACCATGAATTCCAGCGCCGCCCCGTCTCCCGGATCATTCGTCGGATCCTTGTAGATCAGAAGAATCGCCATCTGCCGGTCGTTGTGGACCGATTTGACCTGGATCGCATGCACCGTCACCGAAAAAATGCGCGGCTCCCAATGGACCTGCGCGCTCATCGGAAACTCCACGGCCGGGACCGTGTCCCAGACCGCGGCCGTAGGATCCTCAGCCGGGATATCCCCCTTGATCAACTTGGAGAAGACCACCACGCCGCCCGTCTCCTGGGCCGAGGCGCCCGCCGGAAAACCGCCGATCGCCCACGCGAGACTCAACGCGATCAGAACGCCGGCGATCCCCTGTGTTCGTCTGAACCCTGTCATCGCACCCCCACCCTTGATTCGAAAGGCTCCCGTCGCCCCTGATGCCCGCGTTGCCCGCCGATTCTTATTCAAGACCCAACCTATTCCCACGTGCGGGGCGTATGCCCGGAACCCTCATACTCAAACATGATGATCTTCCAGATGTTGTCGGGCGTAATCCGGGTTTCCCAACGCGGCATGGCCGACTTCCATGGCTGCCCCTCGATGGGCAGTCCCACCCCGCCCTTCGAGATGCGCCAGAACAGATAGGACTCCTGAAGCTGGGCGATCGTTCCGGGATCGTCGAAATTGGCCGGCGGCGGGTTAAATCCCTTGTACTGGGGCCCCTTCCCGTCCAGCTTGATGCCGTGGCAGGGCGAGCAGTACGCGATGAAAAGTCCCTTCCCCGCCAGGACATTTTCCGGCGTGTGCGGAATCGGGTTCGAAAGACCGACGAATTCGGTCGGCGGAGCCGGATGAATGACGCGCTGCTCGATCGGCGGCTCGTCGCTCGGCGTCAGCCGGGCGTAGACCGAAGCCCCCACATACAGGGGAACCGCGACCAGGATGATGACGCGGGCGACCGTGATCCCGATGTTCTCGTTGCGCCATCCGCGGAGAAAAACCTTGATCGGCCCCATGAACTCTTCCATCTTATCGTCGTAGAGCGACAGGTACATCCAGATCGCGACCGTCGCGAGGCCCATGTACAACGAAACGAGACTGGAGGGCAACGGGGGCTTGATCACAAACTTGACGATCACGTAAATGATCAGCAGGATAAGCCCCGCCTTGACCAGCATCGGCAATCGTTTCAGGACATTCATGGATTCGTCGAACCTCCCATCAGCGGCCCCGCGTTGTTAAGGCGCGCCCGCGCCCGGCCTGGAGCCGGCGACGTAGGCCGTCACATCGTTGAAATTTTTGATCGTGAATTCCTGCTCGAAGCCCTGATGGACCGGCTTGGGGTTCGCGGCGACCCCGGCATACGGATCCAGGATCAATTGGCGTATGCTTGCCTCGTCCTTTTTCCCGGCCTTCGCTTGCAGCTCCTCCGCCTTGTGACATTTGGCGCAACCCATCTTGGCAAACACCTTTTGTCCGAGGACCGGGTCCCCGGTCTTGCCGAGGGTCTCGCCCGATTCGGGCTGAACGATCTCCGACGGATCGACCGTCACCTCGCCGCCCTGGCTCTGGATGAAGGAGATGACCGAAAGCAGTTCGTTGTTGTTCAAATCAATGGGCGGTTTGTTGATCACCGGCATCTTGGCCGGGAAGAATTTCGGCGGGCTGAAGGTGTAATCCATGTAAAGATAGGCCTGGGGTTGCGTCACGCTTTCGTAGATGAACTCTCGCGTGAGCTTGCCCCCGACCCCTTGGAGATTGGGACAGCGGGCGGTGGAGCTTGGGCTCAGGGAGTGGCAAAGGGCGCATTGTCCCTTCCCGAAGAACATCTTCTGCCCGATCCGGACCAAGTCCGCCTTCGTCTTGATCAGCGAGGGATCGAATTTTTCCACTTCCGGCGGCAGCGACGCCTGCTGCGGGATCTGCAATCCGATGTATGCAAAGAGAGCCAGAAAGGCCGCAACGAAGAGCAGCACTTTAAAGTATTGTCGCATCGAAACCTTCTCCCTCAACCCCTCGTGTGGACGGCCCGCGGCCGTCTCCCGGCCTCCGGCCCCGTCCGTTCCGGCCTATTTCGCGCGCGCCGTTGCGTGGTCCTTCGGCCCCAGGGAAGCCACCCCGAAGATAAACGACACCAGCAGGAAAAATAAAAACGTGTTGAGCGACATGAAAACCGCCGCGTATCCCAGCGCGGGGGAATAAGCGTACGGGGACGTGTCCCGCATCACGCCGAAGATATGCCAGTACTGGCGCGAAGAAGACCGGGCGTAGCCCATCAGCGTCATCAAAAGGACGATGACGGTGGCGTTCAGGACCAGGGCATACTGCGCCTTGGCCGGCATGACGCCCCATTTCATCTCCTTCGTCGTTTTCGCGCTCTTCAAAACCGCCCCGATCAGCGGCGTGGCCGTGAGCAAAACCGCCAACACGATCAAAACCTGGGAGGTCGAAAAGTAATTGATCCGGATGATCGCCGGCACGAAATAGCCCCAGACCCCCAGGATGATCACGGCGATGGCCGCCAGAAAAAACAGAACATTCACGCCGACGACCGCGCCCTTCGCCCAGGTCACCGTGGCCTGCTTTCCGGCCCGCCAATAAATCAAAAAGCTCATGAAGGTGACCAGGATGATGATATTGACCACGGTCATCTTCGCCGACATCACGCCGAAGACGCCCAAAAGCGGATGATGGGTCCCGCCCATCAAGCGGGCCTCCTGAAGGCTCGCCACGAGACTGTGCGGCGTCATCCAGACGCCGAGGGCCAGAACCAGCACGACCAGCATGGCGATGATTTGCTTGCGGTACTGGACGCCCGCCTCCAAGCGGTGGATCAAGCCCAGCCAGAAATAGTAGTTCGCGCCGAGGAATAAGACGCCGATCAGCATCGCCTGAAGGATGAAGAGCCAGGAAAGGAAACCGCCCATCAGCGTGATGCCCATCTGCTGGTTGTATTGATAGATCTCGCGCATCAGCCAGTAGCCGGCGAAGGGCAGCGGCAGCATCCCGAAGATTCCGATGAAATTTCCGACGTAGCCCATCCAGTCGTAATGCTCGCGCTCTTCCCGCGTCTTCGATCCGAGATACCGGATGCCGGCATACGCGCCGCAGATGAAGCCGCCCAGGACGACGTTGGCGATCAAGCGGTGGATGTTGACCGGCCACCAGGTGGGATTGTTCACGGCCGCCCAGACTTTCCCCCAGTAGCCCAACGATTCGGTCAGGACGACGGGCGAGGCCTGGAAGGTGGCCCAGGCGTTCGAGACGATCATGATCAGGAATCCGAAGATGTTCAGAAGAAGACCCAGAAAGAGATGAAGCCATTTGCGGTTCTGCATCGACTCCCAGCCGTACCAGTAGAGGTAGAGCGTGGGCGTCTCCAAAAGAAAAAGCAAACCGTAAATCAGGAAGGTCGGGAAAAAGATGTCGGTCATGTAGTTCCAGAGTTTCGGGTAGAAGCCGATCAGGCAGAATAACAGGATGCCGCCGAAGAGGGCCGTGGTGGCGTAGGCCGAGGTCAGCAGCTTTGTGAATTCTTTGGCCAGACGGTCATAGCGCGGGTCCTTGGTCCGGACCCCGACGAACTCGCAGACCAGGGCGAAGATCGGAACGCCGAGCACAAATCCCGCAAACAGCAGATGGATCTGCGCCACGATCCAGACCATGTTGCGGCTGCCGATCCAGGCGATATCCCGGTACTCGACCGGACCCCCCGATGTCTGCTGCGCCAGAGCCGACGCTCCCGCGCCCAGCAAAAGCCATACGAGAGCGCCTGCCAAACCGGCCGTAAAAAACGGCCCCGATCTCGATCGCCGAGAACTCATAACGGCCTCACTTTTTATTGGTCGTTGTTTTTGCATCGGACTTTTTGGGGGTCTTATCGTTTTTGTCGTTCTTCATTCTTACCGGCTCTTTTTCTTTGTCCTTTTCTGTGTCCTTCTTATCTTTATTTTTTTCATCGGCTTTTTCCTTTTCCAGCCGGGTCAGGATCTCATCGGCCTTGGTCAATTCGGCTTCGGCCTCAAGGACCGCTTTTTCCCCTCTAAAGACTTGCTTGGGTTTGGGCTCCTCCCCGCCGCCTTCATCCTCCCCGATCTTGACGCGCACCGGGAGAAGCAGCCAGGCGGTCAAAATGAACGCCAGGGCGATGGAGAAGAAAACCGTGAAAAAGAGACCTTGATCCCGGGGTGTTTTCATCGTCGCCTTCCATCCGTCATTGCGACCGGCTGGCGATCGCCATCCAGGTCAGGACCCCGATCGCGACCATCAACAGGGCCACCGCGCTCATCGCGAAGGGCCGCTTGAGCGGATGGCGCTCCGGATTCCGGTTGATAAACGGAAGCGACAGCAGCAACAAGACAAAAAGCCCCGGAAGCGCGATCGCGCCCAGAAATTCGCCGAGCTGGCCCGAAAACATCTTTAAACGGAGCAACTGAAACAGAAACAGGAAGTACCATTCCGGCTCCGGGTTGTAATCGGTCGGCTCGGGTGAAGCCTGGTCCAGCAGCTCGACCGGCGATACAACGGCCAGTGTCGCGATCGCCAAAAAGACGCCCGCCATCACCACGATGTCTTTATAGACCTGTCTCGGGAAAAAGTATTCCATCTTGGCCTCCAGAACGGGTTTGACCGCCTTGAAGGGGCCGGCCGGGCCGGCCTTCCGGAAAAAGAAGAGATGAAGGGAAAACATGATCACCAACGCGGCCGGCAGGATCATCACATGAATGACGAAAAAACGGCTCAGGGTCTGAGCGCCGGCCGAGGGGCCGCCCCGCAGGAAGCGGGCCATGAAGTCGCCCACGATGGGGGCCTTGTCCATGATCTCGACGCCGACGGTCGTGGCCCAGAAGGCGCGTTGATCCCAGGGCAGCAGGTAGCCCGTGAAACCGAAGCCCATCACGATCAGAAAAAGAAAAATCCCGGCAATCCAGACCATCTCGCGGGGTTTCTTGAACGCGCCCCAGACGAAAACCTGGAGCATGTGGCAGACCACCATGACGACCATGGCGGAGGAACCCCAAAAATGGATGCTGAGAATGAGCCATCCGAAATCCAGCTCTTTTAAGATGTATTGCGTGCTCTGCCAGGCATGATCCGCCGTCGGGGCGTAATAGAACATCAGGAAGATCCCCGTGGTGGCCTGCATGATGAAGATAAAGAGGAGGGCGGAGCCGAAGGCGTACGCATAGCTCGAACCGCCCGGCATCGGCTCGTTGAGCATCTTCGCCTGGAGCGTCTTGAGATCGATCCGCTCATCGATCCAGTTATAGATGTTCTGAAATAACGACATCGGGATTCGGAATCCGTTCAGATAATTCGCACCATGTGATCCTTGCCGGCCTTGAACTCGGCATCGATGATCTCGATGTCTCCGGTTCCGGAAATCCGCATCGGAAGCACATCGAGCCTCCGGGGGGCCGGCCCGTCCAGCACCTTGCCGCCCACGTCATAAATGCTCAAATGGCAGGGGCACCAAAACACCTTCCCGAAGCGCTTGTGATTTTCCTTCCACTTGTACGCGCAGCCGAGATGGGGACATTTGCCGGAATAGACGACGACCGGGTTGTCCGGCGGGTCCACCCAGTAGACTTTTCCGTTTTCATCCTTGTATTCGATTGGTTTCGCGTGAAAGATCTCTTTTCTCACATCGTCCGACATTCGAACCACCCAGTTCGACTTCTGGAACTTCCGTTCGAGGTAGCCTTCCTTGACCGTTTTTTCGAACTTCACCTGCTTCGGTTTGTCGATGTCCGTGACTTGATTGATATTGCCGATCCGGATCCAGTTGTTGTTATAGCCCGGAAACATCGGAAACGTGAGATACCGCAGGACCGGATAGACCAAGGGCAGCGCGAGAACAACGCCGATGGCGTTCGTGAAATTCGTAAAGAACGCCCGGCGGGTCAGATCCCGCTCGAGCGTCGGGACCGGAACGAGGGCCTCGCCCGGAAACACTTCGAGGTGCCGTTCCAGCCCGGCGATTTCGACTTCCTTCACCTGCTGGTAGTTCCCCCGTTCCAACGGCGGGTACTGGCCCATTTGGGACGAGGGGAATCCGAACTGGACCAGGCCCTCCGCAAGAACGGCCTGTCCGTCGATGGGGACAACCCGTTCCGTCCCGTCTGTCTGAACGACGATGTGGCTGACCGACTTGGCGATGGGATCGATGATGACCCGCGACACCTCGCCGACTTCGCGATCGCTGCAGCGCACCTTGGATTTGATCTTGATCGTCATGATTTCGCGAAGGACCTCACGGCTGTTTGACAATCGGCTTGGGGGTGTTGACGCTCGTGTTTTTCAACGTGGACAGATAGGTCGCCAAGGCGTTCAGCTCCTCCTCCGAGATCAGTTCCGTGTAATTTTTCGGCATGAGCCCCTTTTCATACTCCTTATCGAAACCGTCCGCCATCATGAACTTGGGGTTGTAGACTTTCTTCTTGATCATGTCCACCGTCGCAAGATTTCCGATGTTGTCCAGCATCGGCCCGCGTTTCTTGACGCTGCCCTTCCCGCCGATCTTATGGCAGTTGTAACATTCATAGAGTTCGTAGACCTCTTTCCCATAGGCGACCGGATCCGACGGAGGGGCGCCCGACGTCGCCGCTCTCTTCTTGGCGATCTCTTCGGCCGTGGGCGCCTCGCCCGCGGTGCTCTGGCCGGTCATGGACTCCTCCAGTTTGGCCAGACGATCCATGAGTTCGTTGGTTTTGTTGGACAGGTCCTCGGTTTGCTTGAGAATCTCCTGGGGCCGTATATCCGGGTGGCTCCGCTTCTTAGCCTCGATGATCATCGCGATCTTGCCCTTCTCCCAGTTGGGATCGAACTGGGGCAGATTGGTGCCGGCCCCGACATAGATCGCCGAGCAAATCACATAGAAGGCCAGGATCGCCAGGACGGCCCTGCCCCCCGAGAGTTCAGGCATAGGCGGGAGATCCAGCAGAAGGAAGACCACAAAGCCCAGCACCGCATACAGAACGAACATGATCCGGAAGACGGTGGGAAAGGCCAGCGCGCCGCTCACGAACCAGAGCGCCGCGCCGATCGCCGTGCAGACGATCAGCTTCCATTTCACGATGTCGAAAAAGCTCTTCTGACCCGTCATACCCTCTCCTTGTCCGTCCCTTTCTCCGTCGTCAAAGACCCGTTCACGATTCTTTGGTTTTCCCCATCCGCAGGCTGAGCCAGATCGCCAGGCTGACGATCGCGAAGAATACAAGGGTCATCGACGTGATCAGCACGCTGGCATGGGCGAGCGTGGGCGTGTAGGACTCGGGCGTGTAGTCCGGAAACAGAATGTAGACATGGAAATATTTCCGCACCAGGGAACGCACCGCGCCCATCAGGCCCATCGTCCAGATGGCCGAGAAGGCCAGGAAGATCAGGACGAACTGGGACGAGAAGTCGATCTTGCCCCATTGAATCGTGCCGCGCTTGATGGCCCGGTTGTAGATGATGTAGTTGATGATCGTCACCGCCACGATCAGGGCCGCCGCCGTGCTCTTCGCCGGCATCAGGGCCAGGAAGCCCCAGTCGGAGGGCAGCTCCAGCGCGTCGGTCGAGGTCGCCTGCGTCGCGGAGAAACCGTGCGGCGTCATCCAGATCGCGTTTCCGAGAAGAATCACCGCAAAGCCGGACTTCACGATCGTGGTGCTGTGGACTCCAAGGAACTTCATGGATTCGATGCCCGAAATGCGCTTCATCGACTGCCAGATGTAGAGATTGCTGGCCATGAAAATCAGACCGACCATGGCGCCCTGCATCTCGAAGTACATCGAAAGCTGGTCGGCCATCATGTACGGCCCGATCGAAGCGTCGAACTCGAAGAACTCGGCCGCCAGGATGTAGCCGGCCAGCGGAAGAAGCAACAGGGCCCCCACGCCGATCAGATTCCCCACGAACCCCATCCAGTCGTAATACGCCTTCTCCTCCGGCGTCTTGGCGAACATGTACATATACGCCGCGATC
>Ga0335077_10009453_pt1 | contig 12104 bp, 7 predicted proteins | sample Lox_Sample_31_FD_207151 | JGI IMG/M metagenome (GOLD analysis project Ga0335077, IMG submission 207151) | Soil microbial communities from Loxahatchee National Wildlife Refuge, Florida, United States - Lox_Sample_3.1 | ecosystem: Environmental > Terrestrial > Soil > Wetlands | place: USA: Florida...
CAGCGCGAGCGAGGACAGGACGGTGCGGCTGTGGGACCGGGCCACCGGCCAGCACCGGCGCACCCTGGCCGGCCACGCCGGCCCGGTCAACGCGGTGGCGTTCAGCCCCGATGGGCGGCTGCTGGCCAGCGCGAGCGACGACAGGACGGTGCGGCTGTGGGACCGGGCCACCGGCCAGCACGGGCGCACCCTCATGGGCCCGCTGATGGGCCACACCGGCTGGGTCAGGTCGGTGGCGTTCAGCCCCGGCGGGCGGCTGCTGGCCAGCGCGAGCGATGACAAGACGGTGCGGCTGTGGGACCGGGCCACCGGCCAGCACCGGCGCACCCTGGCCGGCCACACCGGCTCAGTCAGGTCGGTGGCGTTCAGCCCGGATGGGCGCCTGCTGGCCAGCGCGGGCGATGACGGGACGGTGCGGCTGTGGCGGTGAGGCCGCCGAGGCACCCCGCCGGGGGAGGACATCTGCGGACCGGCTGGTCAAAGGCTGGCGCGGATGTTGCGCAAGGCGAGCCGCATGCCGGCGGCGGTGGAGAAGCGATCAGCGCCGGCCGGGGCGCATGCCTGGATCAGGAACTGGGCCAGGTCCGGGTCGAGGTCGGGGCGGATCGTTCTCGGGTCGATCACCGGTTCGGTGGCCATCGGCATCGAATTCGGGAACGGGTGGTGGCCGTTGCAGAGGAGCTGATAGAGCAGTACGCCGACGGCGAACAGATCGGGGGAGACGTCCCAATGAGTGAGGCTGGCGTCGGGTGGCTGATACGGCGGCGTGCCTGACTGCGTGTGCACGGGGTCGCCGACCCGGGAGACGATGTTGAAGTCGAGCAGTTTCGCTCCCGTGCGGGTGAGCATCACGTTGAGCGGCTTGATGTCGCGGTGGACCAGCCCCTTGTCCTTCAGGTCCGCCCATTCGCGCGACTCGGCTTCCGACAGGTCGCCCTCGCGACGCTTGGCATCCAGCTCCTTCAGCCGCGTCGAGTCGGGATGAAAAGCGACGAGCGCGTCCAGCAGATCCAGCGCGACGTCTACCGCTTCCCGGTCGCGAAGGCGCCTTTTCCCGGCGACAAATTCATTGAGCGACTCCCCGTCAATGAACTCGGTGACCAGATACCAGTCGCCGACGTTGGTCTTGCCCGCCCAGAAGACCTCCACCACGTTGGGATGATGGATCTTCCGCAGGGCGCCGATCTCGCGGCGCACCGCCTCGTACCCGGCGGCGCTGTCGAAGAGCTTGAGCGCCCGCTCCTCACCCTCGACGTCATCGCGCACGTGGTAGACCTTTGAAAAACCGCCCTGCCCGACGATGCCCAAGATCTCGAAGCGGTCCTCGAGGACGTCGCCGACGGCGTAGTCAGCAGCCTTGGCCCCCACCGAGGACCGCACCTCCGCCGGGTCAGGTTCCGGGAGGGCCCGGCTGCCGCCTGAGGGCCCCGCGGCGGCCCCCGGCAGGTCCTTGGGCTCGGGGGTGGTGGGCAGGCTGATGCGGCCCGCTGCCGCGGCCCCGGTGGAATCCGGCCGCACATGCCTGATCCCCCCTACGGTGTAGACCAGGCACGGATGCAGCACGTACGTGTCCACCTCCGGCGGGAAGTGAAACTCCTCGACGTCGCCCATGGAGTAGAACCGGCGCCGCCCGGCCTCGTCCACGTACCCGAGCAGGCCGTTCTGCCACAGGACGGAGGCGAGGTCGGTCGTCTTCTCGAAGTGCAGGTCCGCCATTTCCTGCAGCGCCTCGAGATCGGCCCGCGGGAACCGGTCGACGCCGATCATCCGGACAAAGGAGCGGACGTCCTCCTGTACGCCGCTGATGTAGGCCTGAGTGCTGGTGAACAGTTCGGAGTAGTCGTGCAGGGCGGCGCCCTGCGGCATCAGGTCCGACGAGATCTGGTTGGCACACTGGGCGAGCTGGGAGTCGCCGAACCGCTTGGCGCAGCGCTGGACCACGCCCTGCAGGGCCGCCGGCGGCAGGCCCCCGTGGCCGGCCTGCTTGTGCCGCAGGACCTCCTCGTTCAGCTCGTTGCCGAGCGAGATGATGTCGCGCGGGATCAGCCTGGTGTGGCTGAGCAGGTAGTCCTCGAGCGTTGCGTCGCCATTGGGTCCCGGCCAGTTGCCGTTCACGCCGAGCCAGTCGCGGATCGTGGGGGGGCCGGTGGTGGCGCGCCGCATCAGCAGTGAGGGCGGCAGCCGGCGCAGCTTCTGCTGGAGCAGATAGAGCAGCGAGTTCCGGTCCCAGGTCAGAACGCGTATGTGCGGTTCGTTGTAGTACCGCGGCGCATGTTCTGACCGGTACACCGACGACATGACGATGTCGCGGATGCAGACGACGACGTGCAGGCGGCCGCCCAGCCTGTGGTCGCGGAGCAGCCGCATGACCTGGTAGAACAGCCCCTCCTGGCACTTCAGCCAGTACATCGGGGCGTGGCTGAACTCCTCGTCTATCGCGTCGAGGTAGAAGTAGATCGGCTTGCACTGGCCGACGATCTCGCCGAGCAGATCCTCAAGGTCGTCCCACAGCGGATCGTCGAGGTATGTCGACAGCTGATGGGCGGTCTGCCGCTGGTTGATGATGTCGCGCACCTGGCTGTAGACCGTCCGGGGCCGGCGGAAGTCGTCGAGCAGCCGCTCATACGACCGTGCCAGCTCGTCGGCCTGCTCGTCGCGCAGCTGCTGGCGCAGCTCGGAACGGCACAGCAGGTGGGAGGCCAGCGACCGCATGATCGCCCGATCCCAGATCTGCATCCACTTCTCGACCAGGACGCGGTCCGAGAACCACTGGCACGCCTTGACGACAACCTCGGTCTTCGGCAGGCTCTGCTGCGGCATATCGGCGTAGACGGAGTCCTGATGGGCCTGGAAATCCTGAAGGCGCCGCAGGTAGACCGTCTTGCCGGCCCCGAGCTTCCCCACGATGACCCGCACCATGGAGTCGTTGGCCCGGGTCGCGAGGTGGCCATACGCCGGATTGCCGCCGAAGTCGACGAACTCTTTGATCAGATCCTCGATATCGGCTCGTGACCCGTCTGGATTGCCAAACGGCCCGACCGGATCGAGCCGGCGTTTCCTGCTGCCCATCTTTTACCCCAACCCGGATCGTAGCCCCCCCACCTTAGTCAGAGCCAGCAGAGCGTCACCACGGACAAGGTCAGCGATCCGCGCACAACGAATCGTCCTGGCACTCTCGCGGCATCGCTGAGACGATGCCGGGCGCCGCTGGCACGCGGGGCCGCCGGCGGCCGCGTCAGCCCTCGGCTGGTGCCGGGATGGCCCGCAGGCCGTGGTCGATGAAGCGGATCATCCAGCCGAAGGTCTCGTCGGGGTCCCCGCTCCATTGGAAGCCGTCGGAGGCCTGCAGCATGGCGAACCCGTGCAGGGTGCAGCGGATGGTCCGGATGGCGTGAACGATCTCGGCATCGCCGACGCCGTACCCGCGCAGGACGGCGGCGATGGAGTCGATGATGCGGATGTTGGCCGCCAGCAGGGGGTCGTCCGGGCCGGTGAACCCGGCGCCGATCGTGGCGGCGTAGCGGCCGGGGTGGGCGGTGACGTAGGCCCGGGTCGCGGTGAGCAGGGCGGTCAGCGCGCCGAGCCCGGCCAGGCCCTGCATGGCGTCGCGGGCCGCCTCGCCCAGCTCGGTCACGGCCAGCGTGGCGATGCCGTGCTGCAGGTCGGCCAGGCCGTCCACGTGCTTGTACAGGGAGGGGGCGCGGACGCCGAGCCGCTCGGCGAGCAGCCCCATCGTCAGGCTGTGGTAGCCGCTCTCGTCGGCGAGCCCGGCGGCCGCGGCGATGACATCGTCGCGGGTCAGCCCCGCTCTAGGCACCGGCGTGCTCCTTGAGGAAGGGAATCACGAGCGCGGCGACCTCGCCGGGGGACTGCGCGTGGGGGTAGTGCCCGGCGCCGTCGACCATGGCGACCGTGCCCAGCCCGGCCGGCATGGCGGCGGCGATCGCGTCGCCCTCGACCCTGGGGTCGGCGAAGTCGGGGTCGAGCGTGCCCATGATGACCAGGGCCGGGCGGCTGACGCTGGGCAGCTGCGCGCCGGCGTCGGCGGGCGTGGACTTGCCCGTCTTCAGGAACTCCGCCATCCGGCCGGGCTCACGCAGCTTGGCGGCCAGCGCGGCCATGTAGCCGGCGTAGTCGGCGGGCTTGGCCGGGTAGGCCACGTCAAGGTAGCGCATCCACAGGCCCAGGCTCCGGAGCAGCTGCGTGCCGGTCAGCAGGAAGATGCCCCGGCGGTAGCGCCGGACGCGGAGCAGGGCGCCGGCGTCCAGCCTCTGTGTCCTGGTGAACGGGTTGATCTCGACGATGCCGCTGACCAGGTCCGGCCGCTTCGCCGCGGCGATGGTGGCCGCCCCGCCCGAGATGGAGTGCCCCACGATGACCGCGGGCCCGCCCAGGTGACCGATCAGCGCGAGCAGGTCGCCCGCGACGTCGGTGCGGGTGATGGATGCCCAGCCCAGGCTGGACTCGCCGTGCCCGCGCAGGTCCGCGCTGGCCACCCGGTAGCCGGCCTGGGCCAGCTCGGGGGCCAGGAACCGGTAGGCCTGCCGGTGGTCGCCGATGCCGTGGGACAGCACCACCAGCGGGCCGCTGCCGGTCACGTCGTAGGCGATCCGGCCACCATCGACATCCAGGAATTCGGTCATGTCACCCTCCGTTAGCTAATCTCTATAGCTTTAAGCTAATTTACGTAGCCGACCATGTCAACCCGGTTGGTCGCGGGCGGGCTGGGCAGGCCCTGGGCAAGAGGTGGTGGTGGGGCACCGGGTCGGCCCCGGCATGGGCGCGCGGCGGCGATCCGGTTCGCCGGCGAGGGTGCCTGCGTGCCGGCGGCGGGGGAGATCTCCGGGGGGCCGCGCGGGCGGTCCAGGATGGGCCTGGCCCCTGCCCGGCGCGCGGGGCTCAGCCGCCGTACGGGCCGAAGCGCCGCGGGATGCCCCGGCGGCCATAAGCCATCCAGCCCCGGCCGGGGACCGGCGGCAGCGCGCCGCCGGCCGGCAGGTCGGCCGGGTCGACGCCCACCCCCAGCAGGGTGCGGGTCACCGCCTGTGCCGCGTCAAGCAGGTCGTCGAGTGCGCGGGCCAGATGCGCCCCGGTGACCACGGTGAGCTCCGGGTCGTCGTGCAGCGACTCCAGCACGCTGCGCCGGATCAGCTCCTTGAGGAAGGAGGCCGTCGTGCCGTCGGTGCGCTCGACGGCGAGGCTCACGTCCTCCCCGGTCAGCGCCAGGGGCACGTTCTGGCCGTAGAGCGTCAGCAGGCGCTCCCGGGCCGGGGCGTCGGGCAGGGCGATCTCGACCGCGACGTCGACGCGCCCCGGGCGGGCGGCCAGGGCGGGTTCCAGCAGGTCGGCGCGGTTGGTGGTCAGCAGAAACAGCAGATCGGCGTCGGGGGCCGCGCCGTCCATGGCGTCCAGCAGCTCGAACAGGACCGGGCTCGATGCCGGACCGAGCGAGCGTTCCTCGGCCACCAGGTCGACGTCCTCGAGCACGATGACCGCGGGCAGCAGGACACGGGCCAGGTCGGTGACCGCGCCCACGGCGACCAGGGCCCGGCCGGTGAGGACCAGGCGCGTGTAGCCGGTCATGTGGCCCAGCAGGTAACGCGTCGTGTGCGTCTTGCCGGTGCCGGGAGGGCCGTAGAGCAGCAGGCCGCGCTTGAGGTGCTGCCCGGCGGCCAGCAGCGCCTCCCGGTGGTCGGCCACCCCGAGGGCGTGCCGCTCGACCCGCGCCAGCACCGTGGCGGGCAGCACGACGTCGTCCCTGGCGATGCCGGGCGGCCCAGCGAAGCTCAGGCTGACGCGGCCCATCCCGTCCAGCGACACGTCGAGCAGGTGCCCGCGGTACACGTTGAGGTCGGCGCGCAGCCGGTCCAGCTCGGCCAGCAGGCGCTGGGCCTGGTCCACCGGCAGGCCGCCGACCTCGGCCTGCAGGCCCGGCTCGTGTTCGCTCGGGCCATTGATCATCACGATGTAGCGGCCGGTGCGGTCGGTGACCAGCAGCAGGGCCAGGCGCAGGCACCCCAGCGTCGATCCCGGCCCGTTCGGCAGGTCGGCCAGCGCGGGCGCCGTCAGCCGCAGCGGCGGCAACGCCTCCCCCGCGATCAGTTGCTGCAGCGACAGGCCCCCATAGTGCGGTGGCAACGCGATCCCGTGGACCTCCACCGTGCGCCCGGCCGCCGCCGACCAGGCGTCGATGGCGGTCTGCAAGTTCACGTGCTCGAACGGGGGCAGCTCACGCGTCACCACGGAATGGTGCACGCCGTCCGGTCCCAGGAATCCGCGCACCAGCGCCGAAACCTCGTTGTCCTGTCCGGCGGCGGCCGAATGGACCCAGTCCAGGAAGCCGCGGAACGCCGCCGCGAACTCGCGTGCCTCATTGTCTGGCGCCTGATCGGGCATGGCCTGGACCTCCAGCCTCGGCGGCCGCTGCTGGCGGCGGGACACGCAGCCGAGCTTAGCTGCGGGTCTGGCCGGCCCGGATCATCTCGAGCGCCCGCTGGACCCGGCGCTCCCGCGTCTCCTGCTGCTTGGCCTCCGCGACCCAGCGGGCGTACTCCTTGCGATGGGTGAAGGCCATGTGCTCGAAGGACGCCTTGGCCTGCGGGTCGGCCGCCAGTGCCGCCGCGAGAGCCTCGGGCACGTCGACCTCGCGGGGCGCCGTGTCGAGCTCGATGGCCACCTCTACCTCGTCGCCGGCCGCCACGCCCGCCCCCTGGCGCACCTCCTTGTTCAGGCCCAGCAGGAACTCGCCCCCCATCCGGGCCACGCTGGTCCGCCACGTGTAGCCGTTGACGGTCGCCACGACCGGGAACCGCCGGGCGCCCTCGCCGACGGCGGCCACCTGAGCGTCGTCGAGCACCAAGGCGGCGGCCGGGCCGCGCGGCTCCAGCCGCGCCCTGAACTGGATTGCTCCCATACGCCCATCTTCGCCCAGGGCCAGCACCGCCCGCCGGCGACTCCGCCGTTAACCTGGCGTGCCACCAGTTTCGGCATCGATCAGGGCCGCGATCGCCGGATGGTGGCGCAGCTTGTCCAGGCACCGGTGCCGGCTGGGCCCGATGCTGCCAACCGGGATGCCCAGCGCGGTGCCGATCTGGGCATACGGCACGGGAGGGTCCTGGATGAGCATGGCGATCAGCTGCCGACAGCCCGGTGGCAAGCCGGTGAATGCCTCGCGCAGCGCCGCGTGACGTTCGGCCTGGAGCAGCTCCTCCTCAGCCGTGAGGGCCCGCTCGTCCGCGATGTCCTCGGCGTCCAGCACAAACCAGGACACCTGCGTTCTGCGCACCGTGCGCAGGACCCGGCCGCACTCGCGTTGGGTGGTGGTGGCGAGCCAGCCAGGAAGTGCGGCTGGCTCGCGGAGTGCCGCGAGCTGGTCCACGAGCGTGAGCCAGACGCTCTGATTGACGTCCTGGGCGTCGGCGCTGTCCAGCCGGTATCTGCGGCAGATTGACCAGATCAGCGGGGCGTACCGCTCGACGAGGGCATCCCATGCCCGGCTGTCACCATTTCTCGCGCGTATCACCAGGTCAGTGACCGAAGGATCGTTGCGCATCGGGCGTGCCTCAGTGGTCATGATCTAGCCCTCCTCCGTGCCCGGCCCTGAACCCGGCCCGCACGTGGCAAATGCCGGCATTGGCGTTCCTTTAGATCGCGCTTCCTGCCGGGCCGGCCCGGCAAGTCCGGCCGGGTTATCGGCGGGTGCCGGTGCATTGACCATCACGAAATCCATTGCGTTCCCCCGGCCGCAGCTCTCCAGGGGCGCAGAATTCGCTGGACGGGGGTTTGCGGCGCGGAATGGGCTTCGGTTGCTGAGCCGCAGACGCAGCCGTCGTTGCCGTTCCGGGTGCGTGCCTTGTCTTCGTTGCTGCATGGTCCGACAATGGACCCTGGGCGCTGACAGCTCGCTGACAGCGCAACGGGAGGGACGATGCAGGCACGCATCCTCGGCCCGTTCCAGCTCGAGGAGGGCGGCCGGCACATCCCGGTTGGCGGGGCCCGTCAGCGCGCCGTGCTCGTCAGCCTGCTGCTGCACGCGAATGAGGTCGTGCCAAGCGAGCAGCTCCTGATGGATCTGTGGGGTGAGGACTCCCCGCCCAGCGCGGCGAACTCTCTGCAGGCGGCGATCTCACGACTGCGGCGGGCGCTGCCGCCTGGCCGCCTCATCACCAGGGCGCCGGGTTATGCGTTGCGGATCTTCCCGGAAGAGTCCGACGTCAGCCAGTTCGAGCAGCTGGTCTCGGAGGGCCGGGAAGCTCTCACCGCCGGGGCCGCGGCCCAGGCCGCCCAGACGCTGCGCCAGGCGCTGTCGCTGTGGCGCGGCCCGGCGCTGGCCGATTTCCGCTACGAGCCATTTGTGCAGGCCGAGATCGCGCGGCTGGAAGAGCTGCACCTGACCTGCCTGGAGGAGCGGGTCGAGGCGGACCTGGCCCTCGGCTCGGCCAGCGTCCTGGTAGCTGAGCTGCGGCAGCTGGTCAGCGAGCATCCCGTGCGGGAGCGTCTTCGCGGCCAGCTCATGCTGGCCCTGTACCGTGACGGCCGGCAGGCCGAGGCGCTCGAGGTCTACCGCGAGTTCCGCAACGTGCTCCGGGACGAGCTCGGCCTGGACCCGTCGCCGCACCTTCGCGGGCTCGAGACGGCCATCCTGCGCCACGACTCGCTGCTCACGCCGGTATCGCCGGCGGCGGGAGCTCCGCTGGCGCGCAGGCCGGTGACTGTGGTCTGCATCCTGCTGCAGATGGCGTCCGACTCAGGCGCAGAGCTGGACCCGGAGGCGTACGAGGTCGTCAGCGAGCAGTCGGTTTCCGGCTTGACGGCCGTCCTGGAGAGGTACGGGGGAAAGCTGGCGGCCGGTACGAACGAGCGCGTCATGGGCGTGTTCGGCGCCGCCTCCGTGCACGAAGATGATGCCCTGCGCGCGGCGCGGGCGAGCCTGGAAGCGCGGAGCATGCTCACCACCGAAACCGCGATTCTGCTGCGGCGGTATGGCATGAGCCTGGCCTGCCGCATCGGTGTCGCGACGGGCGAGGCGCTGGTGCGGGGGTCGGTCCCGCTGGGATCAGCGGGCAGCGCGGGTGTGCAGGCGACGATGCTGGCGGAGGCCGCCGAGCCCGGCCAGATCCTCATCAGCGGGCAGACGCACGAGCTCGCAGCGGCAGCCATCGAGACGGAAAATGCCGGTCCTGACCGGTTCATCCTGCGATTCGCGCAGGCGGCCGTGCGCCCGCTGGCACCGCGCCTCGATGCGCGGCTGGTGAACCGGACCGAGGAGCTGCGGCAGCTCGAGTCCGCCTGCGCCGTGGCCAGCCAGGAGCAGGTGACGACGCTCGTGACCGTGATCGGGGAGGCGGGACAAGGGAAGACGCGGCTGGTCTACGAGATCGAGCGCCGCCTCGGCCAGGAGGTCAACGTTCTCACCGGCCGGTGCCTCCCGTACGGGGAGGGCATCACGTTCTGGCCGCTGCGGGAGGTGATCCGCCAAGCGACCGGCGGTCACGAAGGGCCGGAGAGGATCAAGGCCCTGCTCCACGGCCAGCCGGATGCCCCGGAAATCGCGGCGCGACTGAGCCTCGCTCTGGGGCCTGGCAGCCAGGGCAGGCTGGATGCCGCGGAGATCTTCTGGGCGGCCCGCCGGCTGCTTGAGGCAGTAGCGCAGGCCCGGCCGCTGATGGTCGTCTTCGAGGATCTGCACTGGGCCGAGGCGACCTTCCTTGACCTCGTGGAGTCTCTCGTCGTCCAGCCAGGGCGATCGCCGGTTGCCGTGGTCTGCGTCGCCCGTCCAGAGCTACTCGAACAGCGTCCCGCCTGGGCGGCGGGGACGGAGCGGGCCATCTCGATCGAGCTCGCGCCGCTCGCCGACGACTTTGCCGCAGAGCTCCTGGACTCGCTGGCCGAGGACCAGCGCCTGCCACCGTCCACCCGGGCCCGGCTGCTGGAGACGGCGGCCGGCAATCCGCTCTACCTGGAGCAACTCGCGGTCTCGCTCAGCGAGCAGGCGGGGAGCGAGGTCCGGCCGGTGCTGCCGCCCACCATCCAGGCGCTGCTGGGGGCGCGCCTGCAGCGGCTCGGGCCGGGGGCAAGCAGCGTGCTTGCCTGCGCGGCCATCATCGGGAAGGACTTCTCGGAGCAGGCGGTGCGGGAGCTGCTCCCAGCTGAGGCGCGCGACCCGCTGGGCCGCAACCTGCACACCCTCGTGGCGAAGGGGCTGGTGGAGTACGAGCCGTCCGACCGGCGGCCCACGGAGGAGTACAGCTTCCGCCACAGCCTGATCCAGGAAGCGGCCTACCGGGCCATCCCCAAGTCGCGCCGGGCCGAGCTGCACCACCGCTTCGCCGACTGGCTCGAGTACGCCTTCCTGGGGCCGGCGACCAAACGGCCGGAAATCCTGGGCTACCACCTCGAGCAATCGGTCCGCTACCTGAGTGAATTGCGGCCCGCCGAAGCCCAGTCGAGCCCACTGCCGCGCCGGGCGGCCGCCCACCTGGAGGCCGGGGGCCGTGCCGCGCACGACCGCGGCGACGCCCTGGCGGCGGTGAATCTGCTCTCCCGCGCGGCCGCGCTGCTACCGCCCGATGACGCCGCTCTCGGACGGCTCTACACCAGCCTCGGCGCCGCATTGACCGAGGCGGGGCGGCTCGAGGAGGCCGGGGCAACGCTCGATGACGCTCAGCGCATCGCCGTCGCCCACGGCAACCAGGGACAGCGCGCCCACGCCCAGGCTCAGGCACTCTTGCTGGGGCTCAAGCTAGAGCCGAACAAGGCGGCCACGGAGATAGCGCACGCGCTTCCCGAGTTGCGCACCGCGTTTGCCCGCAGCCAGGACGAGCTGGGACTCTGCCAGACCCTGCAGCTGGAAGCGGCCATGCACTGGAACCACGCGAGATCCGCCGCCGCCGAAGAGGCCTGGCAGCGCGCCGCCGACTACGCCCGCCGCGTGAACGACCGGAGCCAGCTGACCGAGATGCTCGGCTGGCTCGCCTCCGCCGCCCTGTGGGGACCGACGCCGGCACCGGAAGGAATACGGCGTTGTGGAGGCTATCTTGACGAGACCGGGAATCACCCGGGCGGGCAGGCCGTGATCCTCCTGCATATGGCGGGCTTGTATGCGATGCGGGATGATTTCGCGATAGCTGGCGCTACCCTCAGCCGCGCCAAAGCGCTGCTGGACACCCTCGGCCCGACAATGACAGCGGCGGTCACCGAGCCGGCTGCCTTCATCGCCATGCTGGCCGGCGACCCGGTGACCGCCGAGATGCACCTGCGCCTCGAATACGAATCCCTCAGCCGAATGGGCGAAAAGGGGTTCCTGGCCACGACGGCAGCGCTGCTGGCCAAGGCCATCGCGGCGCAGGGGCAGGGGCGGTACGCCGAAGCCGTCCGGTTGATCGAAATAAGCCAGGAGGCCGCCGCAGGCGAGGATCTGTCCGCCCAGATCATCGGGCAGGGACTGTCCGGCAGGATACTCGCCGACCGTGGCCGCCACGGCGAAGCAGTGGAACTCGCATCATCGGCGGTGGCGCTGGCCGCGGGCACGGACCTGCTGAGCCAGCATGCCGATGCCCTACTCGATCTGGCGCACGTCCTCGCCGCCGCCGGCCGCGCCCCCGATGCGCACGCCGCCGCGACCCAGGCCCGTGATCTCTACCAGCGGAAAGGAAATCTTCCTGGGGCCCGGGAATCGCTCGTGCACCTCACCCAGTACGCACCTACCTGAAAGGATTAACCAATGCCACACAGCAAGGTTACGCAGATCCAGCTCGGCAAGGACGGCCAGGAGCTCTGCATCTTCGTTTACGTCGAAGGTTTCCTGGATTACTCATTCTTAGAAATATCCGGTAATGCCGTCCAGACCGGCGGGGCCAATGCTTCTTTCTATGAGGTCAAGCAGATACCTGACAAGGGAAGCGAAGGCGTGGAGCTGCAGGTGACCGCGGTCTCCTCCGCGGGGCTGGCGTGGGCGGAAGACAAGCCGATCATGACCTTCGCGAGGGCGGCCGAGTGCTGGGTCTCCAGGCTGGATCAAGACAACGGGGCCAAGCCCTTCGGGGTCAAGGCGGTATGGAAGGGCGGGCCAGCTGGCTATTCAGGTCCCGCTGGAGGAGAAGCGC
>Ga0335077_10009455_pt1 | contig 12104 bp, 9 predicted proteins | sample Lox_Sample_31_FD_207151 | JGI IMG/M metagenome (GOLD analysis project Ga0335077, IMG submission 207151) | Soil microbial communities from Loxahatchee National Wildlife Refuge, Florida, United States - Lox_Sample_3.1 | ecosystem: Environmental > Terrestrial > Soil > Wetlands | place: USA: Florida...
AATTGTCTTGGCTCGATCGACGAGCATCATGTGTTTTTTTCCCAATCCGTTGTACCAGCCGCTGTACCAGACCGTCAGGTAATCGGCGTCTTCCTGGTAGGTGTTGGCGAGTTGAGCACACGTGAGCGCTTGGACATCGATGTAACCATCCTTGTTTGCATAGGCGGTCAAATCGACCTGGGCAACAGCAGGGCTCACAAACGCTGCCAACCCTGCGCAAACACTCCATGCTTTGCAATTCATCGCCATTCATTCCTTCGCTGGACCGTGGATTAGCCGTGTCACTGTGGCCGCCGACGCGACGGCCACAATTGGTGAAAAATCAGCAACCCCAACATTTTTCAACAAGAGCCATCGCGTTCAGCTACGGTGTTGACATAGATCAAGTCGAGCCTCGGCCCACCTACGTTGTTTGACATCATGAATCAGAAGAACGGTTGGGCTTCGGCGTCATTGCGAGAAGCGAAGCGACGAAGCAATCCGGTTTTTTTCTGTTACGAGTTCTGGATTGCTTCGCGGAGCCTGCCATCCAGCCGGGCGTCGCGCGGACCGGATGGCTCGCAATGACGATGCGGTTGGCTGTTTGACAAGATGAATCAGAAAAAGCGTCGGGTTGGTCGCAGCGCCACAGCGGCGTTGCCGCCTCACAAATTCGCTTCGCCCTCGGGGCCGACGGAGGCGATGCGCACCATGTTGGTGGTTCCGGGCACGCCGAGCGGCACGCCGGCCACGACGATCACGCGCTGGCCGGCGCGGACAAAGCCGTCGCGAAAGGCGATGGCGCCTGCGCGGTTGACCATGTCGTCCTGGTCGTGGGCGTCCTCGGCGACCACGCAATGCACGCCCCACACCACCGATAGCTTGCGTCCGGTGGAGAGGTTCGGCGTGATCGCGACGATCGGTGGCTTGGGGCGCTCGCGCGCAACCCGGATCGCGGTCGAACCCGAACTGGTCCAGCAGATGATCGCAGGCAAATCCAGCGTTTCGGCGATCTGTCGCGCCGCATCCGCAATCGCATCGCCCGCGGTTGCTTCCGGCTCCGGCCGCTGCGCGGTGACGACGTCGCGGTAGATCGGATCGCGCTCCACCTCTTCGCCGATGCGGTTCATGGTCGAAACCGCTTCCACCGGATATTTGCCGGCCGCCGATTCCGCCGACAGCATGATGGCGTCCGCGCCTTCATAGACGGCAGTCGCTACGTCGGAGACCTCGGCGCGCGTCGGCACCGGCGCCTGGATCATCGATTCCAGCATTTGCGTGGCGATCACCACGGGCCGCCCCGCGCGGCGCGCCAGCCGCGTCATCTGCTTCTGCAGGCTCGGCACGCGCTCCAGCGGCAGCTCGACACCGAGATCGCCGCGCGCCACCATCAGCGCATCGGAGGCTTCGATGATGTCGGGCAGGCGGTCGATTGCCTGCGGCTTCTCGATCTTGGCCATCACGGCGGCGCGGCCGCGGATCAGCTTCTTGGCCTCGATCACATCCTCGGCGCGCTGCACAAAGGACAGTGCGATCCAGTCGACACCGGTGGTCAGCGCAGCCTCGAGGTCGGACTTGTCCTTGGGCGTCATCGCCGACATCGGCAGGTCGGTGTCGGGCAGGCTGACGCCCTTGCGGTCGCTCATCTTGCCGCCGATCACCACGCGCGTGACGGCGCGGTCCGGCGCGGTCTCTTCCGCGATCAGCCGCACCTTGCCATCGTCGAGCAGGAGCGCATGCCCGGGCCGGAGCGCTGCGAGAATTTCCGGATGCGGCAGATTTACGCGCGTGGCGTCGCCGGGGGACTTGTCGGAGTCGAGTACGAAGCTCTGCCCGTTGTGGAGCTGCACCGCCCCTTCGACAAACGAGCCAAGCCTGAGCTTCGGTCCCTGCAGGTCGACCAGAATGCCGATCGGCCGGCCGTAGCTTCCCTCGACATTGCGGATGGTCGCAACCAGCTCCCGCATCTTGTCATGCGGGGTGTGGCTCATGTTGATGCGGAAGATGTCGGCGCCGGCCTCGAACAGGCGACGGATCATCGCGCTGTCAGAGGAGGCCGGGCCCAATGTCGCGAGGATTTTGATACGGCGCAGACGCCTCATGGCTTGGCACCGGGCGCGGCGGCTGGCGGCAGGCCAGACGCGCCCGGAGGCGCCGCACCCGGCGTGTTGTTGGGCAGGCCCGGAACGTTGCCGCCGGGCCCCACGGTCCCGGGAAGGCCGGGCACGCGCTGCTGCGCCGGCTGCTCATTGGCGTCGGTCAGCTGCACCGTCCAGGCGCGCTGGTCGCCGGTATCGACCTCGAAGAAGCCGGTGCGGTCAAAACCGCGCGCCAGGCAGTTCTCGGTGCCCTTGATGGTGAACTCCTTGTCGCGCGAGCACATGAAAGCCTGTCCCGACCATTCGCCGCCACGATCATAGTCGAGCGCATAGATGTAATAGAACCGCGCGACCAGCGTTCCCTTCAACAGCGTCTCGCAGCTGCGCGAGGAAATGTTCCACCAGCCTTCGGTGGTCCAGCCCTCGGCATCCTTGTAGCCGAGCGCGATCCCGACCCGGCTCGAGGTGTTGTTGCAGAGGCGGAAGTCCGCGCGCGCCGGATTGGTCGAAAGACCCAGCGCAAAAAGGGCCGGCAGCACGGCGAACAACGCCGCGGTCATCTGGCTGCGAACGGAACCTCTGGGAATCATGGAGCGAAGCTTAGGTCAGTTTGCTTTAGGTGTCGCGTAAAGGGGTTAAGCGAGTGTCAATGTCTCAAGGCTCGATTTTCGGCCAATTGGCCCTCAAAACCAAGCCCCATAAACCGTTGTTTGCGCTAGGATATGGCAGAATCTTTGACAAGCACCACATCATAGCGGTGCTCTGCAACGGCGGGATAACCACCATGGCCATCGACGATAAGACCCGAACGGAACTCGAAGCCGCTGCCTTCCGGCGCCTTGTCGCGCATTTGCGTGAGCGGACCGATGTCCAGAATATCGACCTGATGAATCTTGCAGGTTTCTGCCGCAACTGCCTGTCGAACTGGCTCAAGGATGCGGCCGACGCGCAAGGCGCTGCAATGACCAAGGACGAGAGCCGGGAGGCCGTCTACGGCATGCCCTACGAGACCTGGAAATCGAAGTATCAGGGCGCCGCCAGCCCCGAGCAGCTCGTGGCAATGAAAAAATCCCATCCGGGGCATTGATCGCTTCGCCGGACCAGCCTGTGGGCGCGCTGTGGATGAGCGCGATGTCGCCTTGACCCCGGGCAGCGGACCTTCGAGTGTCGCCGCGACCTCAATCGTGCGCGCGAGCGCGCGAGCAAGATTCATGTCAGTTCATGCAGGAGTTCAAGAGATGGCTACCTCTGCCGCCGTCAAGGAAGAAGCGCCCGCGACGAAATTCGCGAAAGACCAGCTCAAGTCCATCATCGAACGCATCGAGCGGCTGGAAGAAGAGAAGAAGACCATCTCTGACGATATCCGCGACGTCTATGCCGAGAGCAAGGGCAACGGTTTTGACGTGAAGGCGCTGCGCACCATCGTGCGCCTGCGCAAGCAGGATCCGAACGAGCGCCAGGAGGAGGAAACGATCCTGGAAACCTACATGCATGCGTTGGGAATGCTGTGATGCGAGGGCGTATACCGACCCGCGTCGGCGAGCGTTGATCAGCGCAACGACGCGGTGCGCAGCTTGAACGACCTCGTCTCGATCTTGGCGGTTGCCGAGCCCGAGAAGCGGTCGATGCTCATGCCCATCATCGGATCATCCGTGAAGGTCATCGTGATCGTCGCGGTCGGCTTGACGAAAAATGCGCTCATCAGCCTCAGGTCGGAATCGCCCATCACGGCGACCGACATCGACGTGCTGGCGCTCGGCGCCAGCATCATGATGCGCAGCCAGAGATCATTGCCCTTGGCGGCGGAAAGACGCGTGGCGCTGTTGATCGGATCGTCCTCGCCCTGCGTGCCCTTGATTGCGATGGTGTTGATCTCGGTCGCGGGCGCCACATCGCGCGCGGCGGCCGGGCGGATGCTGATCGGGATCGGCGCCGAGGCGGCAACGACATTGGTGCGCGCGGCCGGGGGAGCTGCTGCCGGCGCATAGGCCATCGCCTGATAGGCCGCGGGCAGGCTCGCGGTCGTTTGCGGATCGGCGGCCCCTTCAAGCGCGCGGCGCGCGTTGATCACCGCGATCAACTGAGCCGGCGTCGCCTGTGTTGCCGTGGCCGCGTTGTCATCCCAGAAGCCGCGGGCGTTGATAATGTCGGCCGGCGTCTCCGGCTTCGCCTCGGCGAACTCCGTAGCGGCCTGTTTCGGCGGTGGCGGCGGGACGATGCGAGCGTCGGCAGAGGCGAGCTGCAAGGTGGAAGCAAGCGGCGGCTTCGCACGCGGCGTCGGCACAGCCTCCGCTGGCTTGGTGTCGGCAGGCTTGGCGGCGGCGACCGCGACGGGCCTTGTCTCGGCGGCCGAAGCGGGTGCAGCCTCGTCATCCTCGTCGTTCGACTTGCCGCGGAACAGCCTGGCGAGCAAGGAGCCGGGCTTGCTGATGGTTGCGGCATCGTCGCCGTCGCCGCGCTTCTCGATGTCGGCCTTGGCGAGTTCGTAGCCCTTCAGCGGTACGCCATCGGTCGGGACATGAACGGTGCGGCCGTCCGGGAACACTTTTGCGAGCTGATCATGCGTCATCCGCGGCCAGTGGCGGATGCTGCCGGTGTCGAGATGGACGAAGGGCGAGCCTGATGTCGGGTAGAAGCCGACGCCACCGCGCTGCAGCCTGAGACCCGCGTAGCGGATCTGCTCGAGCGGCACGCCTGGAATGTAGAAGTCCATCGCATGCCCCAGCATGTGCTGGGAAAAGCGCGCCACGCCCGAATGCGCTGAGCGGTGGCGAAGCATGGCGTTGGTGGCCGGAGAACGATACGAGGAAATGATCTGGATCGGCTGCTTGCCGTCGACGTCGCGATAGACCTCCCACAGGATGTCGAACAGGTGGCGGTCCATCACGATCTCATCCTGGCTGCGCCAGTCGCGGAGATAGTGATTGAGCTGCTTGAGCGCGTCTTCATCGTAGCGCCCGCTGCGCTTGAAGGTGACGGTCAGGTCTTCGCCCGAATGGGTGTGGTGAAAGGAGAGGGTGCGCGTCTCGTTCTCGGCAGTGGCATCATGCACCGATCCCGCTCCCATCACGAGCAGGAGCGAGGCCAGGCCGACGCGATACCCGGCCTTGAAGCAAGGTACAGACAGCCAATGGAATTGGCGCGCGAAACCAATCGGCACGATGAGCCCACCCAACGACAGACGAGCGTTCACCTGAGGACCTTCGCCAACCCCATTGAGGCGAAAGACAATGAACGCTTTCTTAAAGCGGGATGGGTTAAAGAACCTCTACCATCCCGCCCCCAAGTCAGCGCTAAGATAAGCTGCGGAGTGTGGCGAAAAAGTGCTCTCCGGCCGGGTGCGAGGGGGACAACGGTCAACGTCGGACGACCTGCTTCGCTGACAAGGTCGTTGATTTGAGAAGCAAATCCCCGGATGCGTCGACCTGCAGCGCTAGCGGGTTCGCACGCGACGGCCGATCGGCGCCGGAGGCGTCGGCGGTCCGAATAGCCGGTCGAAGAACGACGGTCCCGACGAGAAGCCGCCTCCAAAGCCGTTGCTGGCGAAGGCGACGCCGGGCGGCAGGGTCGAACCGGGCGGACGCGAATAGCCCGGCTGGGAATGCGCGACCACGTTCTCGAGGTCCCTGCTGCGGCCGCTCTTGAGAATCGCGATCATCGTTGCGTCGCGGCCGTAGACGTCCTTGCGGAACTGCAGCTTGCCGGCGTCGTCCACAAAGGCGGTTTGATAGGTGATGTTGACCGGGATCGGCGTCGGGAATTTCAGGTCAACCTCGCTCGATCCGTACATGCCGCGGATCCTTTCCGGCGACCAACGCTCGTTCGGCAGCGCGATGTTGAGCAGGACGGAGGCGTACTGGTCCGGATACTGCACGCGCATGCAACCATGGCTGTAGGCACGCTCGCTCTTCTCGAACAGATATTTGTCCGGGGTGTCGTGCTGATAAACCAGGAACTTGTTCGGGAAGTTGAAGCGGATGCGACCGAGCGCATTGGCTTCGCCCGGCGGCTGCGAGATATGCACCGAGCCGTCACGGCCCTGTTCGAGGCGCAGGCCCATGCGCTGGAGCACGGTCGGATCCTGCTGCAGCGCCGGCAGGTATTCATTGTAGATGATCGACGGCGGCACGTTCCAGGTCGGGTTGACCGTGATGAACTTCATCGTCTCGCTGAGCAGGGGCGTGGCATGCACGCCTGGCTTTCCGGTCACGACGCGCGTGGTCCAGACCTGGGCGCCGTGCTGCATCACCTTCAGCGTATAGTCGGGGATGTTGAGGATGACATAGGCGTCGCCGAGGGCGGGGACGCCGAGGTCGCGCGGCAGCCAGCGCCAGCGTTCCATGTTGACCAGCACGGTATCGATCTGCTTGTCGCGCTTCGGGCTGTTGATCGCCTTGATGGTCGGGGCATCGAGCTGGCCGGTCGCCTTGAGATCGGCATTGTCCTGGAATTTCCGCACGGCCTCGGAGACCGTCGCATCGTAATGGGTGTCCTCGGGATTCTCGGTGATGCCGAGCTTGGCGCGCAGATCCGGCACACGCGGATCTTCCATCGCGATTTCAGGCTGCTTCTTGGTGCGCGGGGTATATTTGAGCACCGGACCGTCGGCGATGGTGATCACCGCGCCGTCGCCCTGGCCGCGCAGCTCGGCGAGCTTTTTCTTCAGCTCCTGAAACAGCTTTTGCGGCGGGTTGTAGCTGTCGAGCGCGGCTGATGCGTCCTTGGCTGTCGTGACATTGTTGAGCACTTCGGTCGGATCGGTCGGGTGCTCCGGATATTGGATGTCGGCCGACACCTGGGACCAGTGCATGCGGCCGCTCTGGGCCTGGCGCGAATAGTCGAGCATGCTCGCGGTCAGCTTCAGGTCGGCCTCGGCGAGTGCGTCCGGCGTGGTCGCCGCAGCGAAATCCGGCACCGGATAATCGCTGGCGTTCAGGCCCTCGGAAGCTGCGTCCTTCAGGCGGGCGATAACGCCCTTGCCGCTCTCGCTCAGGCTGCCGCCTTGGGTCCAGATCGGCGCATAGTCGCGCCCGCCATAAAACTTCTCAACCGCGGCGCGCTCAGCCTTGCGGTCGAAATAGCGCGCGGATTTGGCGGCCAAGAGATCCTTGAGCTTGTCGGCAACCGGCTGGTCGGCGGGCGCGACATTGCTCACTTTCGCCGGTGGCTCGGACGCGGGAGCCGCAGCAGTTGCAGGCGGAGCCGAGGGTGCGGCGGCCGTCGCGGGCGCCAGGGGTATGGCGGGGGCAAGAGCCGGGGCGACAACGCTGGTCGCGGGCGCAGACGAGGAAGGTTCGGTGGACGCGGTTGCTGGAAGCGGAACGGCCGGAGCTGTTGCCGGTACCGTCGGTGCCGGCGCAGTCGCGACATCGGCGGGTTTGGCCTCGGCGGGTTTGACTGCCGTGGATTTGAGCTCAATCCGCTCCGGAGCCGCAGCCGCGGTCGCCGCATCCAACGTGAAATCGGATGCGGTGGGTGGCGGGAGGTTGGCAGGCTCGGGGCGCGGGATCGCCGCATCGATCGCCAATTCTGCAGCAGTGCTGCGGCCCTGATCGCCTTGCGCCATTGCCGAGGTTGCGGACACCGCAAGGAAGGTCGCCGCGACGGCCATCAAAACGCGGTCAAACCCACTCCGGTTGCTAAAGAAGTCTCGCATCGTCACACCCCTCGGGTGATCTGCCCCTGCATGGGAACAGTTCTGTTTATCGTCTGTCAGCTTCCGCCAGCCCGTCAGATCGGCAACGCCCGCACGCGACATCGTCAACTCACGATACGCAGACGATACACAGGCCCGTTTTCTGCAGCCAGCGCCACACGGACCAACTCACGACAAACTGACCTCCAGAAGACCCCTTTCGCAACGGGCTATAGGTTTTGCCACGCGCTCTTTCATTTGTCTGTCACCGACAAGCAACGGTTCGAAAGTTCTGCAATGACCGAGGCTTGTTGGCTTTTTTCCCTCGACACTCGGTCACCACAATCGGAAGGCGGTCAGCCCGCTGGCTCTTTCCCGCCGGTCGTCGTTTCTTGGTCAGACGCTTCATCGAGCTTGCGATAGAGGGTCGAGCGGCCGATTTTGAGGCGGCGCGCCACCTCGGACATCTGCCCGCGATAATGCGAGATGGCAAAGCGGATGATCTCGTTCTCCACCTCTTCCAGCGGCCGCACTTCGCCGGCGCCCGTCAGCAACGAGAGCGTGCCGTTGGCGGGCAGGGGAGCGATAGGTATATCGATACCAGTAACCACCGGCGCCGTCGCCGCCTGCATCGCGGGCGAAACAATCAGGGGTTCGCTATCCATCTCTGGTACAACCACGGGATGCGGGGGGATCGAGGGGAAGTCGGAAAGCCCGAGCTGTTCGCCATCGCTCATGACGACGGCCCGGTAGACGGCGTTCTCGAGCTGGCGGATGTTGCCGGGCCACTCGAGCTGCGACAGAAACGCCATCGCCTCTCCGGTGATGCCGGTGATGCTGCGGTTCTCCTCGGCGCCGAACCGCGCCAGGAAGTGGCGGAGCAGATGCGGGATGTCCTCGCGCCGGGCGCGCAAGGGGGGGATCGTCAGCGGCAGGACGTGCAGGCGATAGAACAGGTCTTCGCGGAACTTCCCGTTCTTGACCCGGTCCAAGAGCTTGCGGTTGGTCGCCGAGATGATGCGGACATCGACCTTCGCGGGCTTGCGTCCGCCGACCGCTTCGACCGCACCTTCCTGCAGCGCGCGCAATAGTTTCACCTGCGCAGTCAGCGGCAACTCCGAGACCTCGTCGAGGAACAGCGTGCCGCCATGCGCCTCGACGAACTTGCCCATGTGTCGCTCGGTCGCGCCCGTGAACGCTCCCTTCTCATGGCCGAACAGGATCGATTCCACGAGGTTGTCGGGGATCGCACCGCAATTGACCGCGACGAAAGGCTTTGATTTGCGCTCGCCCGAGCCGTGAATGGCGCGCGCGAACAATTCCTTGCCGACACCGGATTCGCCCTCGATCAGCACTGGAATGGCGGACGCTGCCGCCTTCTGCGCCGTGCGCATCACCTGCATCATCGCCTCGCTGCGGGTGATGATGTCGGCAAAGGTCAGCCGGCCCTCGCGGCTATGACGGATGCGTTGCAATTCGCCCTTCAAGGCGCTGGTGTTGAGCGCATTGCGCAGAGACACCTGAAGCCGCTCCATGCCGACCGGCTTCACGACGAAATCATGCGCGCCCGCGCGCATCGCCGACACGACATTGTCGATGCCGCCATGCGCGGTCTGCACGATCACGGGAATGTTAAGGCCGGCCTCGCGGATTTTTGCCAGCACGCCCATGCCGTCGAGCCCAGGCATGACAAGATCCAGCACGATCGCATCGATTGCGGGCGCATCTGCGCCCGTCAACACGGCAATCGCGGCGTCGCCGCTGTCGACCACCACCGCCTGATAGCCGCATTTTTGCACCATGTTCTCGACCAGCCTGCGCTGCACGGCATCGTCGTCGGCGATCAAAATGCTGGCAGCCATGGCTTTACCCCGCACGCTACATTATGTGTCTCGAATCGGGGCAATGTCGCCGACACCGATTAACGCGCTCTTAAAGCCTTGACGTCCCGCTTCCACACCGTTTCGGTTGAACACAGGTTTCGAACACGATGACTTCGCGCAACACGACCGCTCTCCGCAAACCGAGCTCAGGCAAATCCGCAGCCAAATCCAACACCAAGACCGCCAGCAAGACCGGCAAGCTGCCGGAATGGAACCTTGGCGATCTCTATTCCGGTATCGATGCGCCGGAAATCGCGCGCGACCTCGAGAGGATGGATGCCGAATGCGTCGCGTTTGAGACCGACATCAAGGGCAAGCTTGCGGAATGTGTCGCGCGCGAAGATGGGGGCAGCTGGCTTGCGCAGGCAGTGAAACGCTACGAAGCCATTGATGACCTCGCCGGACGGCTCGGTTCCTATGCCGGTCTCGTTCATGCCGGCGACAGCGTCGATCCCGCGATCTCAAAATTCTACGGCGATGTCTCCGAGCGCCTGACCGCAGCCTCGACGCATCTGTTGTTCTTTCCGCTCGAGCTCAACCGCATCGACGATGCCAGCCTCGAGCGCGCGATGCAGACGCCTGAGCTTGGCCATTACCGGCCGTGGATCGAGGATTTGCGCAAGGACAAGCCCTATCAGCTCGAGGATCGCATCGAGCAGCTGTTTCACGAAAAATCCCAGAGCGGCTACTCCGCCTGGAATCGGCTGTTCGACCAGACCATCGCTGGCCTGCGCTTCAAGGTCGGGCCCAGGGAGCTCGCAATCGAGCCGGCGCTCAACCTGCTGCAGGATCGCGACGGCAAAAAGCGCAAGGCGGCGGCCGATGCGCTGGCCAAGACCTTCAAGGCCAATGAGCGCAGCTTTGCGCTGATCACCAACACGCTTGCGAAGGACAAGGATATCTCCGACCGCTGGCGCGGCTTCAAGGATGTCGCTGACTCCCGCCATCTCAACAACCGCGTCGAGCGCGAGGTGGTGGACGCACTGGTGGCCTCGGTGCGCGCTGCCTATCCAAGACTTTCGCATCGCTACTATCGGCTGAAGGCGGCCTGGTTCAAAAAGAAGAAGCTGTCGCATTGGGACCGCAACGCACCGCTGCCGTTCGCCGCCACCACCTCGATCGCCTGGCCGGAGGCGAAGAACATGGTGCTGACGGCCTATCGCGGTTTCTCGCCAAGGATGGCGGAGATTGCCGAGCGCTTCTTCACCGACCGCTGGATCGATGCCCCCGTACGTCCCGGCAAGGCGCCGGGCGCCTTCTCGCATCCGACCACGCCGTCCGCGCATCCCTATGTGCTGATGAACTATCAGGGCAAGCCGCGCGACGTGATGACGCTCGCCCATGAACTCGGCCACGGCGTGCATCAGGTCTTGGCGGCAAAGAACGGCGCGCTGATGGCGCCGACGCCGTTGACGCTCGCCGAGACCGCAAGCGTGTTCGGCGAGATGCTGACCTTCCGGCGATTGCTTGCGCAGACCAGGAACGCAAGGCAGCGCCAGGCGCTGCTCGCCGGCAAGGTCGAGGACATGATCAACACTGTGGTGCGCCAGATCGCGTTCTATTCGTTCGAGCGCGCGGTCCATACCGAGCGCAAGAACGGCGAGCTGACAGCCGAGCGGATCGGCCAGCTCTGGCTGTCCGTGCAGAGCGAGAGTCTCGGTCCTGCGATCGAGATCAAGCCGGGATACGAGAATTTCTGGATGTACATCCCGCACTTCATCCATTCGCCGTTCTATGTTTACGCCTATGCGTTCGGCGATTGCCTGGTGAATTCGCTCTATGCCGTCTACGAGAACGCGGCAGACGGATTTGCCGAGCGCTATCTTGCGATGCTCGCGGCCGGCGGCACCAAGCACTACTCGGAGCTCCTGAAACCGTTCGGGCTTGACGCCCGGGACCCGAAATTCTGGGACGGCGGATTGTCGGTCATTTCCGGCATGATCGACGAATTGGAAGCTATGGGTTGAACAGGGTAGGTGCCCGTTAAACAATTGTTGAACGATGGATGATCCTGTGTTATACATATGTATAACGGAGCGAATCCCATGAGCGAGAACCAGAAGGAATTTCAGTCCGGGCCCGGAACCCTCCAGGTGAGGAAGATCGGCAATTCCATTGGCTTCATCCTGCCGAAGGATACGGCCGCACGCCTCGATCTGAAGGAAGGCGACAGGCTGTTCGTGGTCGAGCAGCCGGGCGGGGGCTTCGTCCTCACACCGCATGATCCGGATTTTGAGAAGGCGATGGAAGTCGCCCGGCGTGGCATGAAGCGCTACCACAACGCGCTGGCCGAGCTTGCCAAATGAGTGAGCCGTTTTGGCTCACCCGACAGATCATCGTGGCAATTCATGATGAGCAGCTTGCGATCCATGGCGGCGCGAGCGGATTGCGCGACGATGGTATGTTGGAGTCGGCGCTTGATCGACCGAAGAACAGGTGGGCTAACGAGGAGACAGAGCTGGCCGAGCTTGCGGCCGCGTATGCCTTTGGGATGGCGCGAAACCATCC
>Ga0335077_10009456_pt1 | contig 12104 bp, 8 predicted proteins | sample Lox_Sample_31_FD_207151 | JGI IMG/M metagenome (GOLD analysis project Ga0335077, IMG submission 207151) | Soil microbial communities from Loxahatchee National Wildlife Refuge, Florida, United States - Lox_Sample_3.1 | ecosystem: Environmental > Terrestrial > Soil > Wetlands | place: USA: Florida...
GGGACTCTTTGGGGGCCTGATGGGTTGGGACGCGGCGGACGAGCGGTTGCCGGGCGGTATGGAGGCTTTAAGGGATTCCGGGGTGGATATTCGCATCCAGACCGTGGACGCAGGCGACCCTCATCCAAACACGTATCGGCTGACCCTCTCGAATCAGCGCGAGCAGCACACCCTGCGCGCTATCTCCACGGGTGGCGGCATGATCGAGGTCATTGATTTGGACGGGTTCAAGGTGTCCATGTTCGGGGATTACTTTGAGACCCTACTTTGGACTGCCGGCGACGGTGCGGCGCTGCGCGATCGGCTCGCCGGGCTTGTGGATGCGGATGCGGTCCTGTTACACGAACTCCGGGGCGGCGAACTGGTTGAGGTCAAGGCGCAGAAGCCTCTTGCCGACGAGATGCTCAATGAACTTCGGAGCGCGGGCCTCATCCGCGAAGCTAAGCACCTCGCGCCCGTGCTGCCCATAATGTCACGGGGAACCACTCGCGTTCCGTTCACGACCTGCAAGGAGATGATGAATTACGATGTGGGGCACACCACCCCATTGTGGCGCCACGCCCTCGCTTATGAAGCAGCCCGCGGCGGTTTGAGCGAGACGGAAATCCTGGACCGAATGACCGAACTCGTTCGCATCCTGCGCCGCTCCATCGCGGCAGGTATCTCCGGCACTGATTACAGCGATCGTATTCTCGGGCATCAGTGCGGCCTGTTTCAGCGGCGGATGGACGAAGGCCGGCTGCTCAACGGCGGCGCGCTCAATCGGATTGTTCTGTACGTGACCGCGCTCATGGAGGTAAAGAGCTCGATGGGCATCATTATTGCCATGCCGACCGCCGGAGCCTGCGCGGCGCTGCCTGGTGCGGTCATCGCGATGGCCGAGGAGATGGGGCTCGGCGAAGAGGACATGGCGAAGGCGTTCCTCGCAAGCGGCCTCATAGGCGTCTTCATCACTACCGCCTGGACCTTTGCCGCTGAGGTCGGCGGCTGCCAGGCCGAGGGAGGCTCCGCGGCAAGCATGGCGGCGGCGGCGCTGGTCACGCTCGCCAACGGCTCCCTGCACCAGGCCGTGTCGGCGGCTTCGATGGCCCTCCAGAGCATGATTGGCCTTGTTTGTGACCCGGTGGCGAACCGCGTGGAAGTGCCTTGCCTGGGGAAGAACGTGATGGCCGCCAGCAACGCGTTGTGCTGTGCCAATATGGCGTTGTCGGACTTCGACGCGGTCATACCGCTTGACGAAGTCATCGAAACCGCGAAGCGTGTCGCCGGGCAAATGCCCCGTGAATTGCGTTGCACCGCCCTGGGCGGCCTGTCCATCACGCCTTCCTCCCTCGCTCTCGAACAAAAGCTCGCATGCAACAAGGCTGCATGCATCTCGAAGTTCGTTAGCGGGGCATGACGGTTACGGTGGTCTTACGCAATGGAGCGACTACCGTGGTGGGGAGACTCTCATCCTCGTATTCTTCAGGCTACCCGATCCGCTCCGCTCCGCCTCCTTGGCTGCGCGTTGCTTTCATCTGAGCGTCGAGCTGAAGAGCCCCCGTTCACGGAATTGGTCCAGAAGAAATGCAAGCCGCTCCGGGAAATACTCGTTCAGAATACGGCCTACCTCTCTTTGCCAATGCTCCTCGCAGGTATAACGCTCATACGGCCCCGTCTTATATGGATGCACGTCCCGGCGGTAAGCTCCCCACCGAGCCGCTTCGGCGGGGATGGCCTTTTCAATGGATTCGGCCAGGGCACGATAGCGTTCAGCGGCGATCTTGGGCGCGAGCGGCCCATTGTTGGAGCAGAGGTGCTGGACCCGATCGGCAAAGAAGGAACGGAACCTGGGGTTCTCAGATAGCTTCTGAAAAAGCCGGGCCGGGCATTCGTCGTCATCGAACTCGATCGTGTTGGCATCGGTCGCCTCCAGCGTGCGTTCGGCGTCCCAAACCAAGAACCGGAATCGTCCGCCGGGGGTTCTGGGACGGGCGGCAAACCAATTCGCTGAGCGGTCCCAATCCGAGTTGCCCGCGTAGAAGTTGAGAATCAAATAGTCCACCAGCTCCGGAAGATCGAGGTACTGAAGGATCTCCTGATAACTGCGCTCATCAGCCACGCCCGAATTTGCCAGTGCCATCATTTTGGCCCAGATGACCTCGTCACCGGATTCCGTTCTGTCAGCCTTTCGGACATCGAACCCTATGACTGGACCCGTCCGGTCGTCCACAAGCAAGGAACTGCCGGGTCGTTCGCACAGGTTATACAGTCCCCAATAAAGGCCGTTGAGATACAGGTGCACGAAGATGCCACGGGCGGAAGGATAGCCCATGGCCAGCATGCTTCGGCGCATCCATTCGTCGCGAATGTAATCTGCCCGGCGGCGCCCTTCACCGTTGCTACTCAGCCAGGAATTGTTGTTCCCGGCGCGCAGAACAAGGGTGTCGAACTCCTGCGCGCCCCCGGGGCCGAAAACGGGAAAATGGAGTCTGCCACTGCCAAAAGGGGGCTTGAAGCTGAGACGGAACGAGTGCTTGGGTGACTCCTCCGGATGGCGACTCGTGCTCCCGTGAATACGCAGTCCGCTGGTGCATTGGAACCTGGGCCGGCCTTCGGCATCAATCAGTTCCACCGAGACGGGCCGTTGCCACGCGGTCCCGCGTTCCAGAGGGTGAGAGTAAATCCCGGTCTCAGGGGAAAGGAGATCGGCCGGGTCCACAATCAGGGAAAGCGTGGCGATGGACCTGAGTCCCTCTGCCACAGCTTGGCGGGCGGTACCCTTCTCCGCCCCCGCCGTTGCCATGCGGTAGTGAGCCGGGACCGGTTGCCCCTCGTTGGTTCCCCAGGCTTTTGGGAACTGCGCGCCCGTTTGCTTGAGGATATCTGGAACAAACAGGTAGGTTCTTTCCGCCGTGCTGGTCAGATTGGTCCCCTGCCGGAAAGCAGCGGCGCGCACGATAGTGGTGGAGGTGATCGCCAGGGGCCGAGTATAAAGGATGGCGTTCGCCGGCTGCGGGTTCGCACCGTTCGAAGTGTAATAGATCATTGCCCCCTCGGCAGGCGCCGAAAGGGCCAACGCGAATGCCGACTCATAGAAACCGCTTGGATGATCGAATGCCACTGAGCCGCCCGGCGCGCCCCGCTGGCTGGCGCCAGGTTCCGGTGGGAGAACCGCAGGCTGCTTTGCAGCCTGGCTTTCGCCGCTGACCAGCGCAATGAAGAGCAGAGTGCTGGAAACGGCGCGGCTGGCGGTCATTGGCTCGGACGCCACTTGGCCGGCAAAGGATAGTAACCTGCCTCCTTGGCAACCTGCTGCCCCGCATCGCTCCGGATCCAATCCAGATAAGCCTTGATCTCGCCCTTGTCCGCGGTGGGATTGATGTAACAGAAAACGAAACGCGTAATGGGATAGATTCGGTTGGCAATGGCTTCCTCACTGGGCGCCACGGGCGTGGAGGAGAAAGACCTCTTGATGCTTAGAGGCCGAATGCCGTCAAACTGGATAAGGGCGCCATAGCCAATCCCCTTAGGATCATTGGCGACGGCTTTGAGCACATCCAGATTCGCCAGAAGGTGAACCTCACTGGATATTCCTTTGCCGTCGAGCACTTCTTCGTTGAACAACTCGCCATAAACGGAATTGGTGTCCTGTGCATAAGCTGAAATGGCCAATTCCCCGCCCCCGAGTTCCTTCCAATTCCTGTGTTTGCCCCGGAACACGTCGAACAGCTCGTCATAGGTCAGCACCTTAACCGGGTTGTTCGTGTTCACATAAACGGCCAGACCGCTCACGGTAACCTTGTAATCTTTCGGTCGTTGGCCAAAAGCCGCCTCACAGGCCTGCGTCTCCTTGTACCTTATCGAACGTGAGACCAAGGCGATATCGAGCTTCTTCTCCGCCAGGGCGGCAAAAGCGGCGGGCGCCCCTCCGCCCGTTACTTGGAGAGAAACCCCTGGATGTTTCACCTTGTAGGCCTCCGCCCATTTTTGGCTGAGCCCAAGCAAGGTGTCGGAGCCTTCGATGATAATTGTCTCGGCGCAGCTCGAGATCACCCAGCTCGAAGCCACTATCAAACAGGCCGTCTTGCCAACGAAAACCTTCATAGACTTTCTGTGAATCTCAGGTGAACGAATCCCATGCCTTCAGATCTCATATTGAATCGCACAGCTTCGCATCAAGAGTGAAAGAAGCAATAACATCAGTCCAGCCAATACGCTATACACCCCGACGCGGAATCGTTGCCGGCGTTTGTCGTCCATACGGTCATGGGCAAGCAGATCGCTATTTCCTAAGCCGGAAGTAACACTGAGAGCTGCCCAGAGGAGGTATGAATGGGCTGCTTACCACCGGCCCGGGCACATCGGTCCATGGGCCAGCGGGGTTGCTAGCCTGCTGGAGAGTGAAGCCGCTGCCGGTCCAGCTCAGCAACGGGATGCCATTGGAGGAAACGATGCTCAGTTGAGCACTCAGGACGTACGGCCAAGTGATGGCCAGTGACATTGCAAACGTGATGTCGGGACTTTGAGCGCTGAAGTTGTGCACCTCTACCGCCAGCAGGTTGTCGCCTTGGACAAGATTAGTCAGCGCCGAGGCGGGTACCACAAAGTCAATGGGACAAGAAGCATTACCGCCGCTGCACGCATACCCACTCGCCAGGGTTGAGTTGTAAATCACAGTTGGATACGCAGGCATGGATAAGCGGGTGATTTCGCCCCCGTTGAGATAAATCACGGCGCCATCATCCAAATAGACTTCGACCACCAACGCAGCCCCGGCCAGGTCGTTAGTGTAAGTGAAATGGGTCCGGAGATAATAGGTATGAAAGGGGTAACCGGTGTTGGGGTCCAGCGGCATTTGGGTCAGCAGGGCGATGGGAATGTCGCCTGCGAAATTAGGACCGCGATTGTCCACCCACAACGCTCCGGGCCCAGAACCGTCCCATGCCGAGTCGTTGTAGGTTGGGGTGGTCCAGTTGACGCCATCAAGGTTGGCGCTCGTGTAGGTCCACGTATTCGTAAGGTCGAACACCGCATTGGTCAGCAGGTAATTGGTGGTGACGAAGAAGAAATTCGAGCTGGCGTACTGGGCGTTGCCCACGGTCGAGAGGACTTTGAAATAATAGCCGGTGCCAGGAGTAAGACCGCTCAGTAAAACGGCATGGTTGGTCACCAGGCCAGACTGGAGCGCAGTCGAAGAACCCAGGTCGGCTGTCGGTCCATATTGCACCTGGCTGGTGGCCGGATCGATCGTGCTCCAGGTGATATTCGCCGACGTGTCGGCCGGGTTGGCCGAGACATCGTTAATGAAAGCAGGCACCGGCTTGGCATAAATGCCAAAGTGGGAACCGATGTAGCGCTCGCGTCCGTATCCGGCCAGGTAACTGGAGTGGTTCAAAGCCACCGGACTGCCCGTGCTGTCGGCCATATACAACGCCGTGGACCCTCCCCCATCCATATTGATGGCATTCCAGGCGCCGCATTGAAGCATCCAGTAAGCCGTTTCCGAGTCCATCGCCCCATCGCTGTACCCCGACTGGCGCCCGTCGATCGTCAGTAGGTACAGGTAACGGCCATCGCGCGATACACCGAACGCTGTGCGCGGCTGGGTCTGGTGGATGAAGCTATCGGGATACCCGCTAATCGAAGCGGCGCCTATGTTGATGCCGTTGGAGACAATCGGGTAATAACCGGTGATGGCAGTATAGATGCCTGTCGTGTTGGTCCCCGGCGGGAGGTTCCTGAAAGCAAACATCGCCTGATTGTTAGTCGTGAACAGTAGCGAAGCCGCGCGCGGGTCGCCAGCGTAGTCGGCCGATGTTTGCGCGGATACGACGATCCCTTGGGAAATCTGCAGGCCATAGACTTCACAGTTCAGCCCGGCACTCGTCGGATCCGAACCTCCCGGATTGGCATTGTAGAAATTGGCGTCCGAGGCCACCTGCAACTGGTATTGCCGGAGAAAGGCAGGAACGGTCTGCGTGAGCGTCTCACGCGACTCAGCCGCGGGGTTCGAGGCGCGGGGGGTGGTGAAGAGTTGAATATCGGGGTCATTCAAGTCCACCCGGAGGCAGTGTACGACCTGCCGTTCATTGGGAAAGTTCCCCGCGATGCCAGGATTATTCGTGCCGACAGTATGATCGATGCCTTTGAAGAGCGGTGTCCAAGGGCCGAAAACGGGCGAGGACTGCACCCCACAAGCGGCTCCGAACAGTAGCGCGAGCGAGAGGAACACTCTAAAGCCAAGGCACGGTTGCTTCATACCAGGATTGCTGGGCCTAATTCCCGCTGTATTGGTAATCATAGGAGGGGAGGGGGTCTTGCGTGTAGGCGGCGTTGTAGCCATCGTAGTAAATCTTACTCAAGCGCACGTGACCGTCCACAAAGCCAACGAGGCTCTGGGCATCGCAATAGAAGGGCATATTCTTCCGACCGGTCTTGCTCTTGTGCCAGGATAACGGCGCGTGCGCAGTCCATTCCATGACCAGCAGCGTGCGCGTGGGCTGTTGGATCGACGAGAGCGGCAGCCCGGCGATGTTCGGCATCCCGGGCATCGTCACGCCGTTATACACATAGCTGCTGAAGTCAAATCGGGGATTGAGATGAAAGGGAATCGGGTCGGTGTAGCCCCGGTCATCCGGGCAGGCAAAGACCGTGTCACTAGCTGAAGACGCCCCGCTCAGGCCGGCATAGCGTTTGACTTGCTCCTTGTACCACCACCAGAGATCCCTCCGCTCATCCGGCAAAGAGCCCGGCAGCCGTTGCTGATTGCCCGAGGTGAACTCCAGCACCGCGCGATTGACCTTCCCGAGGTTCGCCAGGCAAAGCGCGGTGCGGGATCTTGCCTTCGCCGCCACAAGCTGGCTCACTACGACCGCGACCAGGACGCTCAGGATCGCTACCGTTACCGACAAGTCCGTGAGCGTGAACGCCGTGCGCTCCGAGCCAGCTTTCACCGAGTCCTCCCCTCTGCTTGGGTATCCGACCGCGCAGAAAGGCTGGTGGCGTCGGCGCCTGTAATTCCAACGAACCCCTGGTCGAACCATCCTTGCAGGCCATTGGGGGTTGAAGCCGAGGCAGTCGGGTTGCGCCGGCTGATCACCGCCGTCTGCAGCAGGCCTTGTTCAAACAAAGCCGGCAGATTGACCCTGTCAGGCAGGCTGCCGGGGCAAAACGCCACAACCGCCGGTCTTGTTTCACCCAGGCGCTGGCGCTGGACCGGGCTAAGCAAGGGCGGCGGTCCCATAAAGGACGCAATCACGCTCCCTTTCGGGGCCTTCCGAATCAATTCCAGGAAGTCCGCCGGCGGCACTTCCAGCGGGCGCAACGGGTCCACTTGTAGCCACTGGATCGAACCCAGAGTCACGCGCGCCTTACGCAACACCTTGCGAAAGCTCGCCAGTTGAATATCCGTGGCCGGATTCTTGAAAACGGTTGTGTCACGAGCGATGAGCATGACCTGGCCCCCGGGTTGCAGGTAACGCAAAGCCTGTTGGGCCATGTACCATCCCGCGGCTTCATGCGGCCGCGGGTCGAGCCCGGGGGTAAATCCACTCTGAAAAGCAAGACAAGCCGCCGCTCCCACTGTGACCAGGCCCGCAACACCCTGAATAACTCTGCTGTCGCGCACCTAGAGAACGCCTCTGGGCTTAGAGAACACCACATTCGTCACACCGGAAGCTATCTCGGCGCTAATCGCCTCCCGCAGCGCCGGGGTTGCGTACTTGCGCGCACTCCCATCCGCCATGGCCAGATTACCCTTCAACAGGTGCAGGTTCCCATCCCAGGCCGCATCAATTGAACTGCCCAGGTAAATATTCCAGGAGGGATCCAATCCCCCTCCACCCCCGACCACATTCCGATCCCCCAGCAGGATGACAAACGTCTTTGCCGGACCCGTGTTCGTGCCAACAAAATAGCTGATGTTCACGTCGCCCCGCAGCATGGGCCAGTTGTTGGTCATCCACTTGAGCTTGTCCGTGTCCGCCGGGCAGGTCAGCACCTTTACATTGCGCAGCTCATTGGCCATCACTCGAAAGTTATCGGTCCAATCGTCCGAGCCCTTGCTGCCGCCGTTAGCGACGTCCACGTCCCAGGGATACTTGTCGCCCTGGTCGCTGGCCCACATCCGAGCGCCCAGGTCAATCTGCTTCACATTGTTAACGCAATTGATATCCTTCGCTTTGGCCTTGGCCCGGGCTAAGGCGGGCAAGAGCAGGCTGGCCAGGATGGCGATAATCGCGATGACTACCAGCAGTTCGATGAGCGTGAAGGCTCTCGCGAGTCTGTTTGTACTCATAACATTCATTTTAAAGGCACTACCATTAGCGAGTCGAGTTCAAACCAGGCCTCCCCAGCCCGGGCGCGAAGCTCGCAAATAAACTCAATTTCCTCCGTAGCCTGCTCCACCTGAAACTCTGCCTCCAGCAACTGCCACGGCGTGTTCCCGGTGAGCGAGTCCAGTCGCCGGGGGCTGCCGCCGACACGCAGGCCGGCCCCTTGATGCATGCCATAAGGGAGGGGCTGGACGCCGGCCACGCGCGCCCGGCCTTCGAAGCGATAGCGCCCTCGCCCGATTAGTGCCTTGGCTCTCCAGGATGCCAGCGTGTCGCCGTCCGCCACAATGTGCAACGAGGGCACGTTCCCAGGCCCATTGACCTGGTCCATCTTCCCCTTCAACGGCGCTTCGGCCATCACCCATCCATCCAGGCGCCCTGCGCCGGCTTGAAACTCCATCTGCTTCAGCGGTGGCCGAGCCAGTTGCGATTCCAAACTGAGTTCCCTTTGCACGATTCGCTCCTTCACTATCGCGGCTTCGTTCCTGAGCCCATCCCATTCGCTGCCGGTCAGAACCGGGCGCACCTCCATCGCGAGCTGATCCACCCGGCTAGTCAGCGTTGCTGCCTTGAAAAGGTTCGTGAATAGGGAATTGAAAACCGCGGCGTAGCGCCGCCTGCCTTCCGAAGTCGCCATAACCGCCTGAGCCACCAGGCCCGCCAGGCTGGGCTGCCAAGGCAAATCCGCCGTGCCCAACAACTGGTCCATGCCATGGGGGAAGAAAACCACCTTGCCGGTATCGAGGTCATCGTAAACCCGGAAGTTATTCCGAGCCAAACAATACCCATCCCGATGTCCGAGCATGATTTCCATGGCCATGAAAGCCAAGAACCGGTCCGTATCCAGCACCGCCTCCAACTGCTGCCAGCGCCTGGACGGGTCGGGCTCAACCGCAGCAAGGGCCAGGGCCTTCAGCGCCTCCCGGTTCCCCGCTGGAGCCTGAACCGAATTCCGTTTCAGGGATTGGTCAATGTCATGTCCTCCTTCCGGTTCATAAAGCTCGCCGCCCACGCGCTTGAAATGGCAGGCGAGAAAATCCTCGGTAAACCCCTCCTTCAGCACGTAGAGCCCCAGGTTGCGGCCATTCAACACCAGCGTCGCTCGCGTGACCCGAGGGGCCGGCACTCCCGCCGCCTGGAACAGCTCGCTCCCAAGCTTCTCGTTCGCAAAGCTTGGGTCTTCTACAGAGTTATTGAGGTGAATTCTACGCAAGCCATGAAACCTCCGGGACTCGTTGACCCGGCAGAAATCCAGCGTCAAACTCGGCTTATCCTCCACCCCGCGAAAGCTCCCCGTCGAACCCTTCAGGTGAATGCCGACTTGCGAGTAAACCTCTGACCCTTCAGTCAACCTCCCGGCCACAAATCCCCGTGGCTGCTCGCGCAGACTCTCCATCGCGCCAGGCTCAAGTTCAATCCGAAGCCGGGGAATCACTCCGGCGCTGAAAAGCCCGGCTCCTGGCAGGGCGGCCGGTTCCGACGCCGCAGCGAGCTTGCTGCACGGTGCCGGCTCTGCACAAAACGCCCCGCTCGCCAGCAATAGGATGCCGAGCCGCGCAGAGTCTTGAAGTCGCACGGTCATCTTGCTGCCTGACGCGAGTTTTTTCTCACGATCACCAAAGCATTCGCCGCAGGCCGCTCTTGGCCTTCGCTGGGGCTGTTGCGGACTTCGCCCAGGGCCCAGAGCGTCGCCGAACCTCCGCCGTCGAAGTTCATCGCCTGCTGGCAGCCAAGCTTAAGCATATAGTCGGCCAACTCCGGAAAAGTCATGCCTACGGAAAGGTCGATCTGCCGGCCATCGACTTCGACCAGGAAAATGTAATCTTTGTTCCAGCCCAGCGCGGAGCGCGGATGGCGCATGTGGAGGAGTCCGCGCCATTCCATAACCTTGCCGTCACGCAGCAGCGCCGGGCCTCCGCCGATGGCCACCTCCACCCCCGACAGGTCGGGCACGGTCTCGGTGATAATCCTTAGGTGCGCCCCAGGTTTAACCGTCGGCATCACCGATACGAGTCGAGGACCGATCGACAGCACCACCGTCTGCCGGTCCAAAGGGGTGTCTCCATGCGTGGAAATCGCGCGAACGTGCGTGTCGTACACGCTCCCGGCGCGGAGGGGCAGGGGGGTATTGGTGGCGCACTCCAGCGCGAATTCCAGGCCGCCTCGCGTCCGCGTCGAGTGGCCGACTACCCCCGTGTAAAGCACGGCTGCATCGTCCCGGCGTTCTTCATTAAGACCGATGGCCTGCGTCTTCCCCTCGGGCCAAACCACTCGGAAACGCGAGTAAACATTAGTCATCTGCGCATTCCCCAAGCGGTCGATCCAGAAAGCAGTATGTCCCGCGGGGCTGCTGATCAGCTCGCCCCGGCGGATTTGGATGTCGCGCGGGCGTCCCTCGTACTCCTCGGATTTCTCGTAATAATCGCCGTTAATGGCGGCCAGCGGTTGCCCCAGTTCCGGCGGTAGGGTTTTGACCTGTTCCGCCACCGTGCCCATGCCCAGAAGGTCGCCCTTGCCGGAAGTCGTGCAGAATTGAAACTCGGGGTGAGAACGTTCTACTTTGGCGATATGAATCGACCATGGCCCTGCAGGCACGACATCATTGTAATAGGAGAAGGAACGGGGTCGTTGCGCTGCGGTATTCGTGCCGCCGCCGCCCCATGCCTGGCTTGGCCCGGCGAGCAAACAAACCACGAGCCCAACCACCTCAAGACCGGCGCGCTCGCAGGCAGAGTCTAAAGTCCAAAGTCTAAAGTCTAAAGTCATGCGAGGTGCGACGTGGAATCCAGCATCCAGCATCCGGCATCCAGTATCCACCACCCAGTCTAATTCGACTTGGCAGCAGGTGATGCGCCATTCTCTCCGGCTCTTTTTACCACAACTAGCCCATTGGCGATAGAACGCTCATACCCGTCGCACGGGCTGTTCCGGAGCTTTCCGTCATACCAAAGCGTTGCCGAACCCCCACCATCGAGGTTCATTGCCTCCTGGCAACCCAGTTTCAAAAGGAATCCTGAAAGTTCGTCCAGAGTCATGCCGACCGAGAGATCCCTTTGCCGGCCATCCACCTCCACCAGGAAGAAATACCGCTGGTTCCATCCGATCGCTGCCCGGGGATGACGCTCAAACCGCGAGTTGACCTCGTAGGATTCCCCAAATTGCCCGGCCAACCTTTGCCGCTTCCCATCTTGAATCAGGATAGGCCCTCCTCCGATGGCTGTCCTGATTCCAGACAGTGCAGGGACTGAGGCAGTGGCGATCCGCAAGACGGCGCCGGTCTGGACAGTCGGCAGGCTGCGGATCGCTCTCGGTCCCAACGAAAGCACCAGGCTGTCCGGCCCCAAGGGTGTGTCGCCTTCCTCCCGAATCGCCTGCACACGGGCAGTGTGAATCCGGCCCAGGCGCAAAGGCAACCAGGGGCTGCCCGTTTCACGTGCCAAGACCAGTTCGCGTCCACCCATCGTGCGGGTGGAACGGCCCGCGGCCGGGGTGTAGAGCTCGACACCCGCATTGGGGCGATCGCCATTGAGACCGAAAGGAGTCACCTGCCCATCGGGCCAGGTAATCCGAAAACTCGAGATTACCGTATTAGCATGCGGCTCCCCTAACACGTCAATCCAGCAACAAGCCGAGCCACAGGGGCCGCTCAGCAATTCGCCCTTAACCACCTGCAAGCCCCGCGGAGCCCCGGCATGGGCTCTATCCCGTTGATAAAAGTCGCCGTTTACCGCCGCCACTGGATAGCCCAAGCTGGGATCGACAGACTTAAGCAGCGCGTCGAGGGAGCCC
>Ga0335077_10009457_pt1 | contig 12103 bp, 8 predicted proteins | sample Lox_Sample_31_FD_207151 | JGI IMG/M metagenome (GOLD analysis project Ga0335077, IMG submission 207151) | Soil microbial communities from Loxahatchee National Wildlife Refuge, Florida, United States - Lox_Sample_3.1 | ecosystem: Environmental > Terrestrial > Soil > Wetlands | place: USA: Florida...
ACCACGCTTTTTCGCCGGAGGCGCGCAGCGGCGCGCTCGTCCCTGGAGAGACGCCGTCCGGCCCGACGAACCAAGTGTGGAAGATCGACCAGCCCCCTTTGTCCACCGGTTCTTTCGATGTGCGCCGCGTGATCAGCGTGCCCCAGTCGCCTGCCTGCAGCTCGACGTTAAGCCCCAGCTTGCGCAGCGTCTCGGTGGTGAGCAGCGATTGCGCGTGGACGATCGGCTGGTCGGTCGCCGAAATGATGACGATCTTCTCGCCTTTGTAGCCTGACTCCTGGATCAGTTTCTTGGCGCGGTCGAAGTCGCGCTTGCCCTTGAGCGCCTCGGAACCGATCTCGGAAGATAGCGGGGTGCCGCAGGTGTAGAACGAATAGCAGGTGCGCCCGTTCTTCTCATCGCCAGCGATAGCGAGCAGATAATCCTTTTGGTTAACAACAGACAGCAGCGCGTCGCGCATCTTCTGGTTGTTGAACGGCGGGTTCAGGAAGTTGAAGCGGAGAATGCCGATCGAGCCCAGCGGATCGATGTTCTCGACGCGGATGTCCTTGTTCGCGCGCAGCAGTGGAATGAGATCGGGAGGCAGCTGCTCCCACCAGTCGACCTCTCCGGCGTTGAGCGCCGCAGCCGCGGTCGCCGAATCGGGTATGTAGATCCACTCCACGCGATCGACCTTGACGACCTTGCCGCCAGCCGCCCAGGACGGAGGCTCCTTGCGCGGCACGTAGTCGGTGTTCTTGACGTACACCACCTTGTTGCCAGGTACCCATTCTTCCTTGACGAACTTGAACGGGCCCGAGCCGGTCGCGTCGGTGATGTTCTGGAACGCATCGGTCTTCGCCACACGCTCCGGCATGATGAACGGGGTGTTCGAGGACAACCTCCCAAGGGCGTCGAGAGTGAGAGGGAAAGGCTTCTTGAGCTTGAGCTTGAAGGTCTTGTCGTTCACCGCGCTCCAGGATTCGGTCGCCTCGGCGAGCTTCTGGCCGAGTGCATCGCGCTTGGCCCAGCGCTCAAGCGACGCGATGCAATCGCCCGAGCGTACCGGCTGGCCGTCGTGGAACTTGAGCCCGCCGCGCAGGGTGAACGTATAGGTCAGCTTATCCTTCGACAGCTCCCACCTGTCCACCATCTGGGGCTGGATATGAAAGCTGGCGTCGGTCGCGAACAGCGTGTCGTACACCATGTAACCGTGATTGCGCGTGATGTAGGCGGTCGTCGTAATGGGATCGAGGATGCGCAGATCGGCCTGCGGGATGAACTTGAGGACCTTCTGCTGCGCCGAAGCGCAGCTCGCCGCGAGCGCCAAGGTGAGCGCGACTACGCGCAGCGAAACCGAAACGACTTTCATGCTGCTCTCCCTTTCGGTCCCCCACCCAACCTTGCCCGCGTGCGGGGGAGCAGAGGGAGGGGGCGCACGCGTGCTCCCTCTCCCCTTGTGGGAGAGGCAGCAGACAAAGAGGTCCCTCTCCCTTCGGGAGAGGGCACGGTGAGGGCCCCGGGTGAGGGGTAATTATGCGGCATCTCGTTTCCGGGCCAAGACACGCCCTGATCTGGTGCCGGTCCCTCTACCATGCTGCCACGCCACCGATCCGTTCACCACAACGGTGTCGATACCCCTCGAAAGCGCAAGCGGGTTCTCGAACGTCGCGGCCTCATCGACGATTGCAGCGTCGAACAGCGTAATGTCCGCAAATGCGCCAGGCCGCAGCACCCCGCGATCCTCGAGGCCAAACGTGCGCGCCGTCAAGCCGGTCATCTTGTGCACCGCCTGCTCCAATGAAAACAGACCCAGCTCCCGGCTGTAGTGCCCGAGCACCCGCGGGAACGTCGCCCACAGGCGCGGGTGCGGGAAGGCGTCGTGGGGTAGCCCGTCCGAGCCGATCATCGTAGGCCCGAAGGCGAGAATGCGCTGGACGTCGCGCTCGTCCATGGAGAAGTAGATACCGCCCGCCGGCAGCAAGCGTGCGACGGCTTCTTGCACTGTGACTCCCATCTCTCTGGCGACGACAGCGAGATCCTTCCCGCTGTGCTCGGGGTGGGTCTTCGACCAGGTGACGAGCACACGGGACGCGACGGCCACCCGTTCGACGGACAGGACCGTCGAAGAAGCCGAGTAGGGATAGCAGTCGAGCCCGATGGGTTGACCGCGCATGTGTTGCGCGATGAACGCCAACGTCTCCTTGGAACGGCCGTGGTTGGCGGTACCGGCGACCTTGTGATGCGAGATCACGACCGGCACCCCGACCTCGCGGCCAATCCGAAAGCTTTCCTCGAGCGAATCCATGACCCGCTCGCCCTCATTGCGCATGTGCGTGACGTACAGACCGCCGAACTCGCGCAGCGGCCGGCAGACCTCGATTACCTCCTCGGTCGGCGCCGCGGCCGCCGGCTCGTAGTACAGCCCGGTCGACACCCCGATTGCTCCGGCTGCCAAGGCCTCTTGGATCATGCCGCGCATGTGCGCGATCTCGGCTCCGTTCGCGGGTCGATTCACGTCGCTCAGCGTGACGACACGCAGAGTCGTGTGTCCCACCAGCGCTGCGCAGTTGATCGCCGGTGGGTGCGCACGCAACTCTTCGACGTACGCGCCAAAGCTCGGGAAGTGGAACCATCCACCCTCGCCGTCGAGCAGGTCCAGCGGCGGCGTTACCGGCGCTCGCATTCCTGTCGGCGCAGGCGCCAGCGAGATGCCGCAATTACCGGAGACCACCGTGGTGACGCCTTGGCTCACCTTCGGTGTCATCTCCGGGCCGGAGAGCAGCAAGCGGTCATCGTGGGTATGTGCGTCGATAAAGCCCGGCGCGGCAACCTTGCCGCTGGCGTCGATCTCCACGTCGGCGCCGGCCCGTGCCAGGGGTCCGACGTGCACGATCCGGTCGCCTCGCACGCCGACGTCGGCGGCGTAGCCGCGTGCCCCGGTGCCGTCCACGACGGTGGCACCGCGAATCAACAGGTCAAAGTGTTCGCTCATCCAGAGACCTCCAGCGCGGACTCGCCAAAATCGACTATCGACGCCTGGTGGAGAAATTCGTCTCCCCGCTTCGACCCGATCGGGTACAGATCTTCAGGTTGCCCGCGAGCTGAGGCGAGTTCACCCTCGAATACTAAACCATAGAAGGTTTGCTCACTTGCTATGCTGCGTCGCGGGGGGAGGATCGGTAACGGCGTCTCGGCCCGCATCGTGCCAGCCGCCGCGGGCGGGCGCTCCACCAGGAGCAGCGGATACGGATGGTGCAAAAGGCTGCGTCCCGGCAGCGGGTTCGTTCCCGTTGGTCCAAGCCAGAGCGCAGTCTACTACCGTGCGAACAATGACGGACGAGAGCTTTACCTGGCGCGCGGGCCGGGTTCCTTCAGCGGGCATCGTCGCACGCCCCAGGTCTGCCGAGCAGGCGCCGGCCCGCTGGCGAGCGAGCTTCGCCTGGCGAGATACCTTGATACACTTACGCTAATCTCTGTATCCGTACAACCTTATGCCTGTGTCCATCCGCCTCGGGGAAGAGCTCGAAGAGCGTCTCGCGAGGGCAAGCAAAAAGCTGCCCGCGTGGCCAAGACCGAGGTGATCAAACGCAGCCTCGCTGCATTCCTCGACCAGATCGAGCCCGGCAATTCCGCCTACGAGCTGGGCAAGGACCTGTTCGGCGCCGACGATAGCTTGCCCACCACGCTGTCTTCAACTTACAAGCGACGGCTGAAAGCCAAGCTTCGTGCAAAGCATCGTCGTTGATGCGGGGCCGTTGATCGCCCTCTTCCGGAGACGGGACAGATGCGACGCTCGGGTCAAGGCCGCGGTCTCGACCAGTAAAGCGAAGCTTGTCTCGACCCTTACGGTCATCACCGAGGCCTGTCACTTCTTGAACACAGGGGCAAGCTCGCCTTGCTTACCTGGGTGCGGCGCGGTGCGCTGACCCTCTATCCGGTTACGGGCGAGAATCTCGCCGACATCGAGGTTGTGATCAAGAGATATCCGGAGCGCGACATCGATTTCGCCGATGCCACGTTGATCTGGGTTGCCAGCCCGCTCAACACGGCGGAGATCATGACGATCGACCGTGGGGATTTTCGAGGTCTACCGGCTCGCGAACGGGAAGGCGTTCACTCTTTTGCTCGCGTGACGAGCGTCAGGTGCGTTAACCCCGGGACCGCCGCGCGTCGCAAAGGAACGCTCGGTTCGTCCCGCGAATCCGAGTGTCATGAGAGAAGCTCGGCCGGATCTTCATGGCCGAAGGGGTTCACGAAGCGGACCCCTTCGATCAGAGCGAGGTCCTGAAAATCTTCGGTGAGCAGAACGGTCACGCCCGCTTCCTGCGCGGTTGCCCACAGCATCGCATCCCAGAACGGCATCTGAAACTGACGAAGCCCGTCGATGGCATGAGAAAGTGTGTTTGCACGCGCCGCAATCACCGGGAACAGTGCCTGCCAGTCCTCGATGCGGTCGCGCGCCTCTCCCGTGGATAGGCGCCCCCTGCGCGTGACAACGTGGAAGAACTCGGCCAACGCCGGCACGGACACGACCGTGTCCAGCTCCGCCAGAGTGTCGAGCAGCGTGTGAACGGCCTGGTGCTTGTTCAGGTCGGCAGTGTCGATCGCATACACCAACAGGTTGGTATCGATCGTGACCTTGGCCATGCTAGCGCTCGGACCGGTCGTACAGATCCTCCCGGCGCACGCGACCGATCTTGAGCGCTCGCGCGCTGGCCTTGAGCCGTCTCGCCGTAGGTAATACAACGTCGCAGGCTCAAGTCTCCGCCGCGGGAAGCCGAGAACCTGCACACGGGCCCGAAAGTTGCGTTGCGCCCGTAGATTTCAGCGCCCTGTATCGAGGAACTCGGGAACCAGTGGTGTTGTCCACCTTGACCTGGCGCTCACCCTGACCCTTTCCCGAAGGGAAGGGAACGCGGATGGATCGATGGCCAATCAAATCGATTCGGCGATGGTTCTGGTACCCGGCAGCGTAACGCTGGCTCAGCTTCGCTGCCTGCGCGATGAGCTCGTGCATCTCGAGATGCACGAGATGGGGCTGCGCAATGCGCAGGCTGCTCAGCGGGCCGTCAAGAGGACGCTCGAGCGCGGAACCGTCGCTTACGGCATCAACACCGGCTTCGGAAAGTTTGCACAGACGATCATCCCACAGGAGCGGCTGACGGAACTGCAGAAGAACCTCGTGCTGTCTCACAGCGCGGGTACCGGACCGCTGCTCGCCGACGACGTGGTTCGCCTGGTGATGGTCCTGAAGGCGATCAGCCTGGCTCGCGGCTACTCCGGGGTCCGCCCCGAGGTCATCACGACGCTGCTGGATCTCGCCAATGCGCACGTGTATCCATGCATTCCCGGCAAAGGATCGGTCGGAGCTTCCGGCGATCTCGCGCCTCTCGCGCACTTGGCGGCTGCGCTGATCGGCGTGGGTGAGGTCCGCCTCGACGGCAAACGCATGCCCGCGAAGGACGGTCTGGCGCGCGCCGGAGTCGAACCGCTTGAGCTCGGGCCCAAGGAAGGGCTGGCGCTGCTGAACGGTACGCAGGTGTCCACGGCGCTCGGCCTCGTGGGCTTGTTCGGCGCGGAGGACGTGCTCGGCATCGCTCTCGTCGCCGGCGCCTTGTCCCTGGAAGCCGTCAAGGGATCGCTGAAGCCCTTCGATCCCCGCATACACGCCGCCCGCGGTCATCCGGGTCAGATCGACGTCGCGCGCGTCTTTCGCGAGCTGGTGCACGGCAGCTCCATCCTGGCGTCGCACGCCAACTGCCCGCGAGTCCAGGACCCGTATTCGATCCGCTGCCAGCCGCAAGTCATGGGTGCGTGCCTGGACAATCTGTGTCAAGCCGCGCGCGTGCTGGAGATCGAGGCCAACGCCGTCTCCGACAATCCGCTTATCTTCGCGCCGGACGACGAGATCATCTCGGGGGGAAACTTTCACGCCGAACCGGTGAGCTTCGCTTGCGACCAACTCGCGCTGGTGCTGGCCGAGATCGGTGCGCTTTCCGAGCGCCGCATCGCGCTGCTGGTCGATGCCAGCCTGAGCGGCCTGCCGGCATTCCTGGTGCGCGATGGCGGCATCAACTCGGGGTTCATGGTCGCCCACGTCACTGCAGCCGCGCTGGCCTCACACAACAAGGCGTTGGCTTTTCCGTCAACTGTAGACAGCCTTCCCACCTCGGCAAACCAGGAGGATCACGTATCGATGGCGACCAATGCCGCGCGGCGCCTGGGCGAGATGGTGGAGAACAGCGCCACCATCGTGGGGATCGAAGCCATGGCGGCGGCACAGGGCATCGAGTTCCACAGGCCGCTCAGGAGCACGCCTGCTCTGGAGGAAGCGCTGTTCGACATCCGCCGGCGAGTCGCCTTCTATGAACGCGACCGGTTCCTCGCGCCGGATATCGAGGCGATGAAGCGCTGGGTGCTGTCGGCGCCGGCGCACGCGAGTGCGAAAGCCGTTCTGCCCAGCACGACACGCCGGGTTTCACTCTCACCCCAACCCTCTCCCCTCAAGGGAGAGGGGGTCTTTTGAACGGCCGGCCGGTGGAAGAGGAAATGCTTTGAACGGCCCGCCGGCTGCCACTTGCACGGAGGAGGTGAATATGAACGCACGACTGTCGCCAATGGCTCGCCCAGCGCACTCGGCCCGCGTGGTGCGGGCGCCGCGCGGGACGACGCTCACGTGCAAGACCTGGACGATCGAAGCGGCCTATCGCATGCTGCAGAACAACCTGGACCCCGAAGTGGCCGAGCGCCCCGACGATCTGGTGGTGTACGGCGGGATCGGCCGTGCGGCGCGCAACTGGGAGTGCTTCGACAAGATCCTCGAGTCGCTGCGCGCATTGAACGAGGACGAGTCGCTCCTCATCCAATCCGGTAAACCAGTCGGCGTATTCCGTACTCATCCGGACGCCCCGCGGGTATTGATCGCCAACTCGAACCTGGTTCCACACTGGGCGACCTGGGAGCACTTCAACGAGCTCGATCGCAAGGGCCTGATGATGTACGGGCAGATGACCGCGGGCTCGTGGATCTACATCGGCTCGCAGGGAATCGTGCAGGGCACGTTCGAGACGTTTTCCGAGGCGGGCCGACAGCACTACGGTGGAGATCTCTCCGGGAGGTGGATTCTCACGTCCGGACTGGGCGGCATGGGCGGCGCGCAGCCGTTGGCGGGTGTGCTGGCCGGCGCCTGCGTGCTGGCTGTCGAGTGTCAGGAGGACCGCATCGACTTTCGGCTGCGCACGCGCTATCTGGACCGCAAGGCAAGCTCGCTCGATGAAGCGCTCGCGATCATCCGCTCGGCGCTGCAAGGAAAGCAGGCGATGTCGGTGGGACTGCTCGGCAACGCGGCGGAAGTGATTCCGGAGTTGGCCAAGCGCGCCCGTGCCAGCGGGATGCGTCCGGACATCGTCACCGATCAGACCTCGGCGCATGATCCGAGCTGCGGTTACCTGCCGGAAGGATGGACCGTAGCGCAGTGGAAAGATGGACAGGCGCACGATCCCGACGGTTTGCAGCGTGCTGCGCGCCGGTCCATCGCCAAGCATGTCCAGGCGATGCTGCAGTTCCACGAGATGGGCATCCCCACGCTCGACTACGGCAACAACATCCGCCAGGTCGCGTTTGACGAAGGAGTCGAGAACGCTTTCGCCTTCCCCGGGTTCGTGCCCGCCTGCATCCGGCCCTTGTTCTGTCGCGGCGTGGGACCGTTCCGCTGGGTTGCTCTCTCGGGCGATCCGGAGGACATCTACAAGACCGATCGCAAGATGAAGGCACTGTTTCCCGACGACAGGCACTTGCACCGCTGGCTCGACATGGCGCGCAGCCGAATTGCGTTTCAGGGCCTGCCGGCACGGATCTGCTGGGTCGGCCTGGGCGAGCGCCATCGCGCTGCGCTGGCCTTCAATGAAATGGTCGCCAACGGCGAGCTCGAGGCCCCGATCGTGATCGGGCGAGACCATCTGGATTCGGGTTCGGTCGCCAGTCCCAACCGCGAAACGGAGGCGATGAAAGACGGCTCGGATGCGGTTTCGGACTGGCCGCTGCTCAACGCGTTGCTCAACACCGCCAGCGGCGCCACGTGGGTGAGCTTCCATCACGGGGGCGGGGTGGGGATCGGCTTCTCGCAGCACGCCGGCATGGTGATCGTGTGCGACGGCACGGACGCCGCTGCCAAGCGAATCGAACGCGTCCTGTGGAACGACCCCGCCAGCGGCGTGATGCGCCACGCGGACGCAGGCTACGCAGCGGCGATCGAGTGCGCGCGGGAGCAAGGCCTCAAGCTGCCCTTCGTCACCCTGTGAACGCTCCCACCGAAGGCCTCTGGCACAACGCGAAGGTTCTGCCGGCCGGTGACCCGGATCGCGCGATCACGGACGGCGCGATTGTCGTGCGCGAGGGCCGCATCGCCTGGATCGGTGTGCGAGACGCGTTGCCCGACAGCTACGCCAGCCTTCCGCGCCACGATGCCGGCGGTCGCTGGATCACACCCGGACTGGTGGACTGCCACACGCACCTGGTTTTCGCGGGGCAGCGAGCCGACGAGTTTGCGATGCGTCTGGAGGGCGCGAGCTACGAGGACATCGCCCGCCGGGGCGGTGGCATCGCTTCGACCGTGCGCAGCACGCGCATGGTGAGCGAGGAGCAACTGTACCAAGCCAGCGTTCCGCGGCTCGAGGCTCTGCTGGCCGAAGGCGTGACCGCCGTGGAGATCAAGTCCGGGTACGGTCTGGACCTCGCGACCGAGCGCAAGCAGCTGCGCGTGGCGCGGCAGCTCGGAGAGCGGTATCCGGTCAGCGTATACACCACCTTTCTCGGCGCGCACGCCGTGCCGCCCGAATACTCGGGCCGCGCGGACGACTATATCGACCATGTGGCTGGGACGATGTTGCCGGCGCTCGCCGGCGAGGGATTGGTGGACGCCGTGGACGTGTTCTGCGAGCGCATCGCCTTCACGCTCGCCCAGACCGAGCGTGTCTTTGCGGCCGCGAGCCGCCTCGGCCTCCCGGTGAAGATCCACGCCGAACAGCTCTCCAACCTCGGGGGCGCACGCCTCGCAGCGCGCTACAAGGCACTCTCCGCCGATCACCTGGAGCACCTGGACGACGCCGGGGCGTCGGCGCTGCGCGAAGCGGGAACGGTGGCGGTGCTCCTGCCCGGCGCCTTCTATTTCCTGCGCGAGACGAAGCTGCCGCCGCTCGACCTGCTGCGCCGGTATGAGTTGCCTGTCGCGCTTGCGACCGACGCGAACCCGGGCAGCTCGCCGACGACCTCGCTGCTGCTGATGCTCAATCTCGCTTGTACGCTGTTCCGCATGACGGTGTCCGAGGCTCTGTCGGGGGTCACGCGGCACGCCGCCAGAGCGCTGGGACAGGCTCACCGGCACGGCGTGCTCGAAGCGGGTCGGCACGCGGACTTTGTCGTCTGGGACATCGAGTCACCGGCCGAGCTCGCCTACTGGTTCGGGCGCAACCCATGCCGGTGCGTGGTGCGAGGCGGTCGCGTCGTCCACGGCGAGCGCATGCCAGCGGGCGGATGAACCCAGAAACGGCAACTAACCACACAGACACAGAGGCACAGAGGTTCCTCTGCGGGAGGATACATGCGCGGCTGGTAATGGTTGATATTCACTCGAGGAATGCGGATTCTCGCTGCAACACGATACTGGCTTCTCTGCGTCTCTGTGCCTCTGTGGTGAGTCGACTGCCGGACTTAGCATGAACGCTCTGTTCGCCGAACACGCGCTCTTGCCGCAGGGCTGGGCGCGCAACGTCCGTCTCGCCTGGGACGCCGCCGGCCTGCTGAGCGAGGTGAGCGCAGGGAGCACGCCCGGAGGGCAGCTCGCACGGGCAGCCGGTCCCGTGCTGCCCGGAATGCCGAATCTGCACTCGCATGCCTTCCAGCGCGCAATGACGGGGTTGACCGAATACCGTGCGGCGGGCGAGAACGACTTCTGGAGCTGGCGCAGGCTGATGTACCGCCTGGCGCTCGCGCTGCGTCCCGAGGAGCTCCAGTCGATCGCCACGCAGCTCTACATCGAGATGCTCCGTGCCGGATATACCTCGGTGTGCGAGTTCCATTATGTGCACCGCGATCCGCACGGCCGGCCTTATGCCAATCGGCTCGAGCTGTGCGAGCCGCTCATCGCGGCCGCCGCGGCCGCCGGCATCGGCCTGACACTGCTGCCCGTCCTCTACGAACACAGCGGCTTCGGTAAGCAGCCGCCTCTCCCCGAGCAACGGCGATTCGTGACCGGGCCCGAAGACTTGCTCGAGATGCTGGCCGGGCTGCGCCGCGCTCATCCCGAGCACGATCGGCTGCGCTACGGGGTAGCGCCACACTCCCTGAGGGCGGTATCTCCAGAATCGCTGGACCGACTCGTGGCGGGCGTGACTGCCGCCGATTCGAGCGCGCCCGTCCACATCCACGTGGCCGAGCAGAGAGGCGAGGTCGCCGACAGCCATGCCGCCCTGGGGGCGCGCCCCGCAATGTGGTTGCTGGACCATTTCGAGATCGACGCGCGCTGGTGCCTCGTGCACGCCACGCACATGCGCGCAGACGAGTCCGAGCGGCTCGCACGCAGTGGCGCAACGGTGGGGCTGTGCCCCTCCACAGAGGCGAATCTCGGGGATGGCGTTTTCGATGCGGCGGTCTATTTCACCGCCGGGGGAACCTGGGGCATCGGATCTGACAGTCACGTGAGCGTCTGCGTTCGGGAGGAGCTGCGATGGTTGGAGTACGCACAGCGCCTCATCCACCGCACACGTAACATCCTCGCCGGCACTGCAACGCCTTACGTTGCGGAGCACCTGTTCCTGCAGGGTGTGTCGGGAGGGGCGCGGGCCAGCGGCCGGAAGGTCGCCGGCCTCGCGGTGGGACAGTGCGCCGACCTCCTGGTGCTGGACCCCAATGGCCCCGACTGCTCGCTGCCTGACCCCGCTCTCGCGCTTTCGGCCTGGATCTTCGGCAACCATGCCGGCGAGAGCGTGCGCGACGTCATGGTCGGTGGCCGCTGGGTCGTGGAAGCGGGTCATCACGCTCGTGAGGCAAGCGCGCTGCGCGACTATCTTCGTGCGCGCGACGCCTTACTGCAGCGATAACGGCCCCGCCCGGCGATGACAGCGGAGATGACCAACACGTTCGAGCACACGCGCGGAACGGCGCCGCTGCTGATCTCGATGCCGCACCCGGGCACGTTTCTCCCGCCCGATATCGCGACGCGGCTGACGGACGCCGCGCTCCGGCTCCCCGATACGGACTGGCATCTGAAGCGATTGTATGACTTCGTGCACGGGCTCGGGGCTTCGGTCATCGTCGCCACGCACTCCCGCTACGCGATCGATCTGAATCGGCCTCCCGACGACACCAGCCTTTACCCCGGGCAGGACACGACGGGACTGTGTCCGGTCGACACGTTTCGCCGTGAACCGCTCTACCGCGAGGGGCAGCAACCGGACGCTGCCGAGATTCGACGCCGCATCCACAAGTACTGGGAGCCGTACCACGCCGCCCTTAGCGGCGAACTCGACCGTTTGCGGGCGCGCCACGGCAGAGTCGTCCTGTGGGATGCCCATTCGATCTGCTCGGTGCTGCCCCGATTCTTCGAGGGCCGGCTCCCGGATCTCAATTTCGGCAGCGCCGCGGGAACAGCGTGCGACAAAGGTCTCGCGCAGCGGGTCCTGCACATCGCCCGGAGTCATCCGCGCTACAGCGCCGTGCTCGACGCCCGGTTCAAGGGAGGATATATCACCCGTCGCTACGGGCGACCGATCGAAGGCGTGCACGCGATCCAGCTCGAGCTCGCCCAGCTCACGTACATGCAGGAGGAATATCCCTATTCCTTCGACGAGAGCCGTGCCGCTGCGCTCCGGCCGGTGCTGACCCGGATGGTGCGGGAGGTCCTGCGCTGGGCGCAGGGCTAGCTGGACCCACCCGGCAGGCGCTACCCGTGTTTGCGGTTGATCGCGTCGAGCATGCGAGAGGACTTCAAGACCGGGCCGAGGACATTGGCGAGAAGAAACTCGATGAATACTTCGCCACCGCCTACGGGATCTTTGCGGGCAAGGCCAACAGAACCGCCAGGTCGAGGTCGCCGAACCGGAAGGGCTACGCCAGAGCGTGATGG
>Ga0335077_10009458_pt1 | contig 12103 bp, 9 predicted proteins | sample Lox_Sample_31_FD_207151 | JGI IMG/M metagenome (GOLD analysis project Ga0335077, IMG submission 207151) | Soil microbial communities from Loxahatchee National Wildlife Refuge, Florida, United States - Lox_Sample_3.1 | ecosystem: Environmental > Terrestrial > Soil > Wetlands | place: USA: Florida...
AATCCGCGCGGCGGAAGCTCGCGACGGTCGCCGATCACCGCGGGACTGCGGGTGTGCGACAGCCGCGTCGTCGAGCGCACGATCACCGGCGTATCGAAGGTCTCGGACAGTTCGAACGCGAGGCGGGTGAAATCCAAAGCCTCCTGCGCGTCGCTTGGCTCGAGCACGGGGATGGTCGCCAGCGCGCCGTAGATGCGCGTGTCCTGCTCGTTCTGCGATGAGTGAATGCCCGGATCGTCGCAGACCGCGAGCACCAGCCCACCGTTCACGCCGATATAGGCCTGCGACATGAAGGCGTCGGCGGCGACGTTGAGACCGACATGCTTCATGGCGGCGAGCGCGCGTTGCCCGGCAAAGGAAGCGCCAATCGCGACGTCGAGCGCGACTTTTTCGTTGGTCGACCACTGCGCGTGCAGGTCCTCGGCCGGATATTCGGCCAGAGTTTCCAGGATTTCGGTGCTCGGCGTGCCGGGATAGGCGGCGGCGACCTTGACGCCGGCCTCCCAGGCGCCGCGCGCGATTGCCTCGTTGCCGGTCAACGGGCGCAACCCATTGGCGGCCGAGCGCTCGACGCTTTCCAAGGCCTTATGCATACCGCTTCTGCCCCCGCTGGCCGACGCCTACGCTCTTCCTTGCCATCATCCTCTCATCGCCAGCAGGTCTAATTGAGCCAAATCAATTGGTTACTGGTCGGATCAGGCGCAAAAGCCCGCGCCCGTTAGCGGGCGGCGGCAAATTTGGCCGCCTTCGCCTTGAGCCGCTCGATCGTCTTGCCCTTGTCGACCACGAACCGGCTGTGCGAGCCGGAACCGATGGCTTCCAGATTGTCCTTGGCGGCGATGTCGAAGGTGACCTTGCGCCCTTCCACCGCGCTCACGGTCGCGGTGATCTCGATCGTCATGCCCGGCAGCGTCGGCGCCAGATGGCGGATCGACACGTCGACGCCAACCGAATCCTCGTTGGCGTCGGCGTGCTCGAGGATCAGATCACGGCAGGTGTGCTCGATGTCCTGCACCAGCTTGGGCGTGGCGTAGACACGGCCTTCTTCGCCCATGAAGCCGATGGTTCGGTCCTTGTCGATGGTGACCCGGTTGGTCCGCGACACGCCCGGACGCAGGCTCTCCTTCATTAACTCCTCCTCGCCGTTTTTTGGCGGCAATCGCGGTATCTTTAGAGTGACACCCCGAATGGCCGACTTGACCAAGGTCAATTCAAACGCGTTTTTGGATGCCCAAACAGGCCTCCGGACCTGGCGGGGCGTCACTGCCAAGGATTTGCGGGCGGTACTCGGGCAATCGACGGGGTGCCGAAAAAGCTTCTGAGTGCAGGCATGCGGCGCGGCCCTAGCGGGCCGCCGCGATGATCGGCAGCAGCAGGTAAGGCTCCTTGCCGGGCGCAAAATGCAGCCGGTTTTTGCCGCCGAAGATCGCCGGCGGCCGGTCCTGCGGATCGTCATGCAGCAGATTGCCGGTGCCGCGCATCGGGTAAGGCGCGTTGGCGAAGCCGCGGTCGCCGAGACCGTGATCAAAGTCGCAGCCGCGCACATTGAGCACGAGGCGATAACCCGGCGGCACTACGATCGACGTCGGCAAGATCTCGATGTCGAGTTCGACCGGCTCGCCGGGCTTGAGCGGCCAACTTTCGTCGTGCGGATGATAAGGCCTATACGGCAGGCTGCGTTGGGGATCGAGCTTGCGCTGCGAGGCGCGCAGCCAGCCGAGCGCGATCGGCACGCAAGGATCGTTCGAGCCGACGAACAGCACCTCCTTGCCGTCGGGCGCGAACAGACGCAGCGCCAGAAAGAGATCGGCGTCGGTCGTGCCGGACGAGACAAAAAGCTTCGCCGCCAGCGGGCCGGTGATCTCGAGCGGCTTGGACTGCATCGGCAACTCGAAGCGAACGCCGTCGCCCGTCGTTTCGTAGTCGATGGCCGCGCCCGATTTCGGCTCGCGCGTAAGCGCGCGGCCTGCGGGATCGAGATAGAACTTGGTCCACTGCGTGCGCGCCAGCGGCCATTCCTGCTCGTCGCGCACGACGAACTTCTCGCTGGGATGGCGGATATGCAGTTGCACTGGCGGCTGCTTGTTCCAGCCGGTGTCCTCGCCTTTGAGGAAGTGGCCGAAGAAACGCTTCTGCAACGCCTCGCCGTCAGCGCGATAGAACGGCGAGAAGTGCGAATCGCCATGCACCTGCAGCCATTTCTGCTTCGACGCTGCCGCCCGGTAGCCTTCGAAATTGCCGCGCGGATGCAAGCCCATGCCGCCCCAGTTCGCCGCCGAAAGAACCGGTATGGTAATCTTGTCGAATTGCGGCGAACGTTCTCGGTAATAGTCGCCGTCGAGCGGTCGCTTGAGCACTTCGGGTCCGGGATCGATACGGTTTTTGGCGAGCACGTCGTCCGGCAGGGTCTCCGGTCCGGCCACCAATTCGCCGGTCACCCAGCTGCGCGCGCCGCGTTCGCCGTAGCCGCACTGCCGCTCGACCAGCGTGCGGTTAAACCAGGTGCTCAGGAACGTGGAGAGAATGCCGCCATGCCGCGACAGGTCGCGGTAATAATCCGCCGCGCCCTCCCACACGCAAATCGCGGCGAGGTGCGGCGGCTGCAGCGAGGCGACGTACCACTGATTCATCGCATAATAGGAAATGCCGTTGAGGCCGACCTTGCCGTTGCTCCACGGCTGCGCCGCGGCCCACTCGATGCAATTATAGTAGTCCTTGCGCTCGCGCGGCGACCACACCTCCATCACGCCAGGTGAGTGGCCGGCACCGCGGCTGTCGACGCGGATGCAGACGTAGCCGTCCGGTACCCATTTCTCCGGATCGACGACCTCCCAGTTTTGATACTTGTTGGTCGAGCCCTTGGCGATCTCGGGATATTTCCCGATCATGTTGTGCCAGCTGCCACTGTAGAAGGCGTCTTGGAACGCCAGGCCCTTGGCATAGGGCCCGAGTGTCATGATCACCGGATAGCGGCCCTCCTCCATCGGGCGGAAGACGTCGGCGCGCAAGACGGTGCCGTCCTCCATCGGGATCGGCACGTCCCAATCGATTTGCATGCCGTCGGCGGCGACGGTGCTTTTGGCTTTTGTCTCGTCTGACGTTTGCTGCATGGTCTTTCTTCGAACTCGCGTTCAAGCGGATCGGCGCGCGAGCGTTGCGCGCCGATCCGCCTGGCTGACCGCCCGCCCCGTTCGTTACTGATTGACCTGAATGTTGTTGTCGTTGATCAGCTTGCCCCAGCGGTCGATTTCGCTTTTGAGGATCGCGCGCCCCGCCTCGGGCGAGCGCTGGTCTTTCGGATATGCCGAGACACCCTCCGCCGCCCATTGCTTGAGGAGCGCGGGATTGGTGACGACGGCGTCTTCCAGCGCCGCATTCAGGGTCTTGATCACGGCGGCCGGCGTTCCGGCCGGCGCGAACATCGCTTCCCAGAATTGGATGTCGAACTTGGGTCCGAACATCTTCACGAAGCTGCCGGCTTGCGGGAATTCCGGCATCGTCTCGGCTTGCGTGACCCCGAACGCCCTCAGCTTGCCGGCGGCGACGAACGGCCCCACCTGCTGCGGCGTGCCGAATGAAATATCGACATGGTCGCCCAAGACGTCGGTAAGCATGGGCGCGCCGCCGCGGTAGGGAATGATGTCGATGGGAACCTTGGCCTCCTGGGCCAAGAGTGCGGTGGCGAGGTGGCCGGTCGAGCCGAAGCCCGGGATCGCCGCCTTCATCCGCTGCTTCTTCATCGCCGCGAGCAGTTCGTCGAGCGAATTCGCGGCGAGCGACTTCCGGCCGATCAAGACCAGCGGATTGCGATAGATAAACATCACCGGCGCCAAGTCTTTTTCCGTATCGTAGGGAAGACTCTTGAACAGCGTGGCGTTGGCGGAGATCTGCAGATTGTGAACGAGCAACGTGTACCCGTCCGGCGCCGAGTGAACGACTTTGTTGGTGCCGGTGATCGTGCTGCCGCCGGTGACGTTTTCGACGACGAAATTCTGATTTAGTTTCGCCGACAGCGCGGTTGCGATCACCCGGGCCAACTGATCGACCGGCCCGCCCGCCGAATAGGGCACGATGATCGTGACGGTGCGGTTGGGATATTGCTGCGCCGTTACGGGCGCCGCCATGGCGGCAAGGCCGGCTGCGACGGCGGCGGCGGTTATGATGCGTTTCATTGGGACCTCCCTTGCCGATACTCTTTCTCACGCCAATCGCAATCACAAGCGCAGTCGAAAATTATTCTGAGCAGGCCTGCTATCTTCTCACCATGCGAACAGAAACGTCTCACATTGTGAACAGGCACGGCGCCTTTGCCACTTAAAATTGCGGCGCGCGCCTACTTTTGCAGCTCGCTTGACACGCGCGCCCAATCCGTATTCGTTTCGAGCAACCGCCGGTTCGCTCCGGCGAGGCGATGGAGTTCCGCCGAAACCGCCCTGTGGGGCTGATGACTCCTTTCATTCGAAGTGGGATGGAAGGAGAGCGTATTTGCCGTCCCGCACTTTTCGCCAGACGGTCTGAATGCGCGCGCCGTGCTTTGTCTTGCGCGGCCGAGCGGGCAATCGAAAAACATGTGCGGAGCAGGTCATGGCTGGCCCCTTTGGGTAGGACGGCACGGACGAGTCTGGTTTAATCAACAAAGGCAGGGAGCAGTGATCGGATGGTCATGTATTTCTGGATCGCAGTCGGCAGCGCACTGGGTGGAATGGCGCGCTACGGCTGCTCGGGACTGGCCGCCCGCCTCATCGGCGAGACCTTTCCCTGGGGCACGTTCATCGTCAACGTCGCCGGCTCATTCGTTATCGGCTTTTTCGCCACCCTCACCGGCCCGGACAGCCGCTATATGGTCGGCTCGCTGGCGCGGCAATTCGTCATGACCGGATTCTGCGGCGGCTTCACCACGTTCTCCTCATTCAGCCTGCAGACGCTCAACCTGGTGAACGACGGTGAATGGTTTCGCGCCGGCGCCAATATCGGCGGCTCGGTCGCAGCTTGCCTGGTGGCGGTCTGGGCCGGCCACCTGCTTGCCGCCAGCATCAGCTCGATGAAGTGGATTTGACTATGCAGATATCTCGCGATGCCGTGCTGCTCCGCATCTTCTTTGGCGAAGACGACAAGTTCGGCGGGTTGCCCCTCTATGAAGCGATCGTATTGAAGGCGCGCGAAATGCATCTTGGCGGCGCCACCATGCTGCGCGGCCACGTCGGCTTCGGCCATTCCAGCCGCATTCACACCACCAAGATCCTGCGCCTGTCGCAGGATCTGCCGATCGTCGTCGAGATCGTGGACTCGAAGGAAAAAATCGATGCCTTCCTGCCGGTGCTCGATGAGATGATGTCGAGCGGGCTGGTGACGCTGGAAAAGGTGCAGGTGCTGCAATACGGCACCAAGGGCGCGAACCAGAACTAGCGCGGCCCTCCGCCGCCCGAACCTTCCGGTTGCGCATTCGCGCCTGGCCCAGCATTGTGCGGGCCGTCGAGGCAGGGAATTCGCACAATGATCCGGATTGGCATTATCGGGCTCGGCTGGTGGGGCAAGCAGATCGTCGGCTGCCTCGCCGACAGCCCGCGCTTCAAAGTGGTGGCCGGTTGCGACATCGACCACAACACGGTCGCGCCGTTTGCGGCCGCGCGCGGTTTCGATCTGGTCGTCGACTACAAGGACCTGCTCAAGCGGTCCGACGTCGACGCCATCGCCGTGGTGACGCCGCATCTGCTGCACGAGGAAATGGCGATTGCGGGCTTTGCCGCGGGCAAGCAGGTGTTCTGTGAGAAGCCGCTCGCACTCAATAGCGCGAGCGCCGAGCGCATCCTTGCCGCCTGCACCAAGGCCGGCGGCGTGCTCGGCATCGGCCACGAGCGCCGTTACGAGCCGGCGATGGAGGAGATGCGCCGGCTGTTCGAAGCGGGTCAGCTTGGCCGCCTGCTGCACATGGACGCCAACGTCAGCCACAGCAATTTCCGTAAAGTTGACCCGTCGAACTGGCGGCGCGATCCGCGCCACGCGCCGGCCGGCGCCTGGACTGCGCTCGGCATCCATCTCGGCGACATGTTCGTGTCGCTCGCCGGCGAGCCTACGCGCGTTGCTGCGCGCACCGCCTCGCAAATTTTCCCGGCACCGTCGGAGGATTTCGTTTCCGCAGAAATCGATTTCGAAAACGGCGCGCGCGGGCGCATCACCTGTCTGTCGACGCCGCCGTTCTATGGACGCTTCACGCTATTTGGCGACCAGGGCTGGGTCGAGACGCAGGAAGGCGGCAATGTCGATAAGGGCATTGCGTCGAGCTTCGTGCATTGCGCCGCGGACGGCAGCCGGCAAACGCGCGAGTTTCACCACGCCAATGCCGTGCGATTGAATTTCGAGGCCTGGGCCGACGCGGTTGAAGGCCGCGCGCCTTATCGCTTTTCGACCGAGCAACTGCTCGGCAATATCCGCATTCTCGACGCGGTGGTGCGCTCGGCGGCGCAGGACGGCAAGCCGATCGCGCTGTAAGATCGCGCCTGAGAGGCCGCATGCAGCACGAAAAGGAACAGGTCGCACTCACCTCGATCGCGGCGTCTGCCGCGCTGACGATCGCCAAGGGTCTGGTCGGCTTCGCCACCGGGTCGCTGGCGATCCTGTCGGAGGCCGGTCATTCGCTGATCGACCTCGGCGCCACGGTGATGACCTATCTGGCGGTGCGTGTTTCCGGTAAGCCGGCCGACGCCGAGCACCACTACGGCCATGGCAAAGTCGAAAGCGTGTCGGCCCTGGCGGAAACCGCGCTGCTGTTCCTGCTCTCGGGCGTGGTGATCTGGGAAGCGGCCAAGCGGCTGGCCGAGCACGAAGAACACGCGGTCATCGCCAATGCCTGGGCGTTCGGCGTGATCGCGGTGTCGATCGCGGTCGATTTCTTCCGCTCCCGCGCGCTCTCGCACACCGCCAGAGAGACGCAGAGCCAGGCGCTCGAGGCCGACGCCCTGCACTTCTCCTCCGATTTGTGGGCCTCGCTCGCCGTGCTGATCGGCCTCGGCGGCGTGCGGTTCGGACTGTGGTGGGCGGATTCGATCGCCGCGCTGTTGGTTGCGATCCTGATCTGCGTCGCTGGGTGGCGGCTCGGGCGGCGTACCATCGACACCCTCACCGACGTGGCGCCGGCGGGCGCGGCCGAGCAGATCACCGCGACGGCGGCAAAAGTGCCCGGCGTAGTCCGCGTCAAACAAGTGCGCGCGCGCGCCGTCGGCGAGAAGACGTTCATCGATCTCGCCGTCGCGGTGAGCCGCACGCTGCCGCTCGAGCGCGTGAGCGCCGTCAAGGACGCGGTCGCCGCCGCCATCCGCCAGCGCATGCCGGGCGCCGAGCCGATCGTCACCACAGATCCAGTCGCGCTCAGCAACGAGACCGTGCTCGACCGCGTCATGGTGATCGCGCGCAACCGCGCGCTGGCCGTGCATCACGTCACGGTGCACGAGCTGAACGACCGGTTGGCGATTTCGCTCGATCTCGAAGTGGACGGCAAGCTGTCGCTGCGCGAGGCGCACGAACTGGCGGACAGTCTGGAAAACGCCATCGCCGGCGAGCTCGGCGCTCACGTCGAGATCGACACACATATCGAGCCGCTGCAGCCGCATCGCGCCGCCGGCCGCGAGGCGCCGCCCGAGCGCGTGAAGGCGGTGGAGATTGCGCTAGCTGAGTTTGCCGCCGACGGCCGCACGCTGCGCAACGTGCATGATGTGCGCGTGCGCGAGACCGCTGAAGGCGAAATCGTTAATTTCCATTGCCGCGTCGATCCGTCGCTGAGCGTGCGGGACGTGCACGAAAAGGTCGACGCCGTCGAGCGCGCGCTCAAGCAGCGCTCGCCGTCGATCAAGCGAGTCATCGGTCACGCCGAACCGATCCGATAACTGTCATTCCGGGACATCGCGAAGCGATGGACCCGGAGTCCACACTCCAGAGCGCTGGAATAGGGTCATTAGGGAACCAACACCGCTGCCCCTTGCAGCCGACCGTCCCGCAGATCGGACAATGCTTCGTTGGCGCGCGCCAGCGGATAACGCGTGACCTCGCAATGCACCCCGGCTTTCGGCGCGATCGCCAAAAACTCGTGCGCGTCGCCGCGCGTCAGGTTTGCCACCGACAGCACGTGCCGCTCCTCCCACAGCAGCGAATAGGGAAAGCTCGGGATATCCGACATATGGATGCCGCCACAGACAACGCGGCCGCCCTTGCGCACTGCTTTCAGCGCGGCCGGCACCAGCGCGCCGACCGGCGCAAAGATAATGGCGGCGTCGAGCGGCTCCGGCGGCATCTCCTCCGAGCCGCCCGCCCACACCGCACCAAGTGAACGCGCGAAATCCTGCGCGGCTATATCGCCCTTGCGCGTAAAGGCATAGACACGCCGACCTTGCCAGCTCGCGACTTGCGTCAGGATATGCGCGGCGGCGCCGAAACCGTAGAGGCCGAGCGTGCCGCCTTCGCCCGCCATGCGGTAGCTGCGCCAGCCGATCAGACCGGCGCAGAGCCAGGGCGCGATCTCGGCATCGTCGCCCGCTTCGCCGAGCGGAAAACAGTAGCCCGCATCGGCCACCGCGTGAGTCGCGTAGCCGCCGTCGCGCGTGTAGCCGGTGAACACCGGCGTGTCGCAGAGATTCTCGGCGCCGCTGCGGCAATAGGGGCAGACGCCGCAGGTCGCGCCCAGCCAGGGCACGCCAACGCGTTCGCCGATGCTCAATCCGTTGACGCCGGCTCCGACCGCGACGACGCGGCCGACGATCTCGTGCCCTGGCACGATCGGCAGCTTAGGATGTTCCAATTCGCCGTCGACCACGTGCAAATCTGTGCGGCAAACGCCGCAGGCCGCGACCTGCACCAAAATTTCGCCCGCGCCCGGCGCCGGCAGCGGCCGCTCCCGCATCACCAGTGGTGTGCGCGGCGCGTCCAGCACCATCGCCTGCATGGTGGCCATCATTCTTCCTTCCAATTCCGCGCCGAACATCTTAGATCAAAGCGCATGCGCACCGATACCGCCCAGCCCATTCGGCTGAAGGATTACCGCCCGCCGGATTGGCTGGTGGAAACCGTCTCGCTCGATTTTTCGCTGCATCCGATGCAGACCAAAGTCCGCGCGACGCTGGCGCTCAAGCCCAATCCTGAGGCCGCGGCCGCACCGCTGGTGCTCGATGGCGACGGAATCACCCTCACCGGTCTCAAGCTCGACGGAACCGTGCTGCCGGCGGATAGCTATGTGGCGACGCCGGACAGCCTAACCATTGCGCAGGCGCCGAACCGGCCGTTTACGTTGGAGATCGAGACGCTAGTCGATCCGACCGCCAATACTCAGCTCTCCGGCCTGTACCGCACGAGCGGCAATTATTGCACGCAATGCGAAGCGGAAGGATTCCGCCGCATCACTTATTTCCCCGACCGACCCGACGTGATGGCGGTCTACACCACACGCATCGAAGCCGACAAAACCGAAACTCCGGTGCTGCTGGCGAACGGCAATCTGATCGACAGCGGCGATCTTGGCGGCGGCCGCCATTTCGCCACCTGGCAGGACCCGCACAAGAAGCCGTCCTATCTGTTCGCGCTGGTCGGCGGCGATCTCGCTTATATCGAGGACCGTTTCGTCACCATGTCGGGCCGCAGCGTGACGCTGCGCATCTATGTCGAGCCCGGCAAGGAGGGCCGCTGCGGTTACGCCATGGATTCGCTCAAGCGCTCGATGCGCTGGGACGAAGAGGCGTTCGGCCGCGAATACGATCTCGATATCTTCATGATCGTGGCGGTGTCCGACTTCAACATGGGGGCCATGGAGAACAAGGGCCTCAACGTCTTCAACGACAAATACGTTCTGGCGAGCGGCGATACCGCGACCGACGGCGATTTTGCGCAGATCGAGGCCGTGATCGCGCACGAATATTTCCACAACTGGACCGGCAACCGCATCACCTGCCGCGACTGGTTCCAGCTCTGCCTGAAGGAAGGGCTCACGGTTTTCCGCGACCAGGAATTCTCGTCCGACATGCGCTCGCGTCCGGTGAAGCGGATTTCCGACGTGCGCGGGCTTCGCGCGGCGCAATTCATCGAAGACGCTGGTCCTCTGGCGCATCCCGTGCGGCCGGAAACGTACAAGGAGATCAACAACTTCTACACCAGCACCGTCTACGAAAAAGGCGCCGAGGTCGTGCGCATGGTGCAGACGCTGATCGGCAAGGACAAATTCCGCTCCGGCATGGATCTTTATTTCGCGCGCCACGACGGCGAGGCCGCCACCGTCGAGCAATTCATCAAGTGCTTCGCCGATGTCTCAGGCCGCGACATGACGCAATTCATGCGCTGGTACAGCCAAGCGGGCACGCCGGAAGTGACAGTTTGCGGCCGCTTCGACGCCGCGCGCAAGACCTACAGGCTCGACGCCAAGCAAAACGTGCCTCCGACGCCTGGCCAGCCAACCAAGGAGCCGATGGTCATTCCCCTCGGCATCGGCCTCGTCGGCAAGGACGGCCGCGACCTGCCGCTTGCGACGCAAAGCGCGAGCGTCGCACATGGCGTCCTGGTGCTCAGCGAGCCAGCCGCGATGATCGAATTCACCGGGATTGCTGGAAAGCCGGTTCTGTCGATCAACCGCGGCTTCTCGGCGCCGATCAAGCTCATCACCGATCTGACCGCCAGCGATCTTGCCTTCTTGGCCGCGCACGACAGCGATCCCTTCAACCGCTGGCAGGCACTGCAAACCATCGCCATGCGGCTTTTGATCGACAACGTCGCCGCGCTGCACGCGGGGACGGCGCCACGCTTCGACGACAAACTGATCGCCGCGGTTGCTGCCATCCTCGACGACGCCGAGCTGGAACCGGCCTTCAAGGCGCTGGCGCTGGTGCCGCCCGGGGAAGGCGACATCGCGCGCGAAATCGGCGGCGACATCGATCCCGATGCCGTGTTCAATGCGCGGCGCGCCTTGCGCGCCGGCATCGGCGACAAGCTCGGCCCGGGGCTCGCCGCGGCCTACGAGCGCATGGCCGTGCCGGGGCCCTACTCGCCCGATGCGACTAGCGCCGGACGCCGGTCTTTGCGCAACGTCGCGCTCGATTTGTTGGCGGCGACCGGCGCACCCGAGGCGATCGCGCGCGCCGCGCGCCAATACGGGGCAGCTGACAACATGACCGATCGCATGGCCGCGCTCGCCACGCTGTCGCTTTACCCCGGGCCGGAGCGCGAGCGTGCGCTGGCCGAATTCTACGCGCGCTATTCGGCCGACGCGCTGGTCATCGACAAATGGTTCTCACTGCAGGCCATGACCCCCCAGCCCGATACGCTCGACCGCGTTCGCGCGCTGACCGCGCACAGCGCCTTCTCCTTCGCCAACCCCAACCGGGTGCGGGCTTTGATCGGCGCCTTCGCCGCCAATCCGACGCAGTTCAACCGCGCCGACGGCGCCGGCTACGATTTCGTCACCGAGACGTTGCTCGCGCTCGACCCGAAAAATCCGCAAATTGCGGCGCGGTTGGCCACCGCCTTCCGCACCTGGCGCACGCTGGAACAGGGCCGGCGCGGCAAGGCGGAAAGCGCGCTGCAGCGCGTCAAGGCGGCGCCGAATCTCTCGCGCGATCTTTCCGACATCGTCGAACGCGCGTTGGCTAAGCCCTAAATCCCCGTCCTACCGGAAATTTCCGTCGCATCCTCGTACCGGGCGGCAAGCGTCTGCCCACAACGCGTAATTCAGGTTTCGGTGGGTAACGATTGTTAAATAATTGACTCCGGGACTCTCGACAAATCAGCAGGCATCGATTCCAATCGGGACTGATTCGGAACACGATGCAGGGCATCCTTCCGGGCAGGGTCGTAGGGGAACTTCCAGACGGAGGCAGTCAATGGCGCGCGCCGGTGTGGCGAATGCGTCTTCGCGCCCAGATTCTATCCAAGGTCTTGCGCAGTCGATCGCCAATCCAGCGTATCGGCGCCTGTTGACCGCGGAGCCCCTGCTACGCCGCGCCGTTCCGATCCTCATCATCGCGTTTCTCGCAACCATCTGCGTCGGCGCCGCCGTGCAGGTGCTCGACCACCGCCGGCACTCGCTCAACGATATGATCGTGGCGCTCGATGCGGTCGCCGATATCGCCGCCGA
>Ga0335077_10009459_pt1 | contig 12103 bp, 8 predicted proteins | sample Lox_Sample_31_FD_207151 | JGI IMG/M metagenome (GOLD analysis project Ga0335077, IMG submission 207151) | Soil microbial communities from Loxahatchee National Wildlife Refuge, Florida, United States - Lox_Sample_3.1 | ecosystem: Environmental > Terrestrial > Soil > Wetlands | place: USA: Florida...
CGCAGCGATTCCGCGAGCGAGCGCAACGACTCCTCGCCGCGCCCCCAGTACAGCCCGGCGCCGGCCATGATCACCGGCCGCTCGGCGTCGCGGAGCAACGCCGCGACCCGCTCGATCTCACCCGACGGAGCCCCCGGGCCGCCCCACGGCTCCGCCAGCGAACCCGGGGAACCCAAATCCGCCACCGACGCCTCCCCGAACACATAATCAAGCGGGAAATCGAGGAACACCGGCCCCGAGTGCGGCGTGATCGCGGTCTCCAGCGCGCGGTCGATCAAACCGGGGATCTCGGCCGTGTCAGCGGCGGTGGCCGCGAGCTTGACCAGCGGCCGGACGAACGGCACGTGATCGATCTCCTGCAGCGACCCCTGACCCCAGCGGAACTGCGGCGCCCGCCCACCCAGGACCACCATCGGCGATCGATTACAACTTGCGGACGCGATCGCGCTCATCCCGTTGGTGACACCCGGCCCCGCGGTCAGCGCGCACACGCCGACCCCCCGAGTGACCTTCGCCCAGCCCTCGGCGGCGAACGCGGCGGTCTGCTCGTGGCGGACGTCGACGATCTCGATCCCCTCGGCCCGGCAGCCGTCGTAGATCGAGAACAGATGCCCTCCGGACAGCGTGAACAGCTTCCGAACCCCGTGCGCGCGCAGGCGCGCCGCGATCAGCCGCCCGCCGTGAACCTGGGTGCTCGTCTCGGCGTCCGTCGCCACGGACGGGGACGCTACAGCGCGTGGGCGGAGAGCAGCGCCGCACCCTCGGTGAGGATGCGTTCGCCCTCGATGAAGCGGCGCCCGAGCCGGAGCGCCGGCAGCGCGCTCACCCCACGAGCGTGGAGCCCGCGCGCGGTCGCCCACAGGGAATGGTCCCGTGCCGCATCGCGCGCCGCCGACAAACAACCATCGAGCGAAAGCCCCGCCACCCCGGCCGCAATACAGATCATCTCCGGTTCTTCCAGATCGAACCCGCCGCAGAAGGCCAGCCGTGTGGCCGCGAGCGCAAAGCTCGCGCCGGCGCCGTTCTCGGCGGCGTACGACGCCGCCCTCAGCGCGTGACGGGTGTTGGCCGGAAACCAGTCGGGCCACACAAGCGGAAGGCGCGCCGCGAGCGCGTGACGCTCGGCGAGCTCGCGGGTCGCTTCGAAGCGCGCCCACCGTGCCCCGCCGTCGAGCCCCACCGCCGGCGCCGGCACCCATTCGACCTCGCCCAGCGTCCGCTCGACTCGCTCCGCCACCAGGTACGAGAACGGACAGGCGACATCGAAAAAGAACGCCGCGCGCACACCCCTCCTGGGGCGAGACCGATCGGCCAGCTGATCCTTCAGCTCGATCACTACACCCATGTACCTCAGAAACGGAGCGCGACGTCAAAACTGACGTAAAGCTCCCTTCTGCGTTGACTCCGTGTTAAGCACCTACCCGAACGGCACCTCGACTACTACAAAATGGGCATTTGCGCAGGCAATAATCACCTGAGCGTCCGTTAGACTCGAACTTGGTAGGTACGCACCGTCCACCGGGAGGACATCCCATTCCGCACGTACCCCCACCGAAACGCCACCCTTACGATCAATGGTCCCCGGATGCCCGGGCGCTCGACCTTGTCGGCGACAAATGGACGCTGCTTATCGTCCGTGATCTCGCCGCCGGCCCACGCCGGTTCGTCGAGCTCCAGCGGGTCCTTCCCGGGATCTCCACCGAGCAGCTCCGCTCGCGGCTGAACCGGATGGTCGCCGACGGCATGCTCACCCGCAAGCGTTACCGCGAGGTTCCGCCGCGCGTCGACTACGAGCTCACGGCGCGCGCGCGCGAGCTGATGCCGATCCTCGGCGAACTGGCCCGGTGGGGCTACGAGTGGGCGTGGAGCCCGCCGCGGGCGAGTGAGTCGATTGACCTCGGCGCGATCTTCAGGCTCGCGCCCGGGCTCATCACCCGCCCGGCGGCCACCGGCAGGGTCGAGTTCGGCGTCGACGGAACCGAGGGCCGAGCTGCCTTCGCGTTCACGCTGGCCGAGGACTCGGTGACCGTCGACGAGCGCCCAGCGGACGCCCCCGACGCTCGGGTCACCGGATCCGAGGCGGCATGGGTCAGGGCCTTCTCACCTGAGCGTGACCGAACCGGGCTCGAGCTGACCGGCAACGAGGAGCTCGCCCGCGCGCTGCTCGACGGGCTGCTCGCCGTTGGTGGGCGCGCGTCGGACCGCGCCCGCTACGCCGCGTAACTCGGCCGCGACTATTTGCTCGGATAGTTGGCCGCCAACAAGTGCGGGATCTGGCCCGGCTGAGCGCCCGGGAGCGTCGGCGCTACCCAGCACGCCTCCTGCGATCCCGGCGTGCCGGCGGACCCGCTTGCCCCGACCGAGCCGTCGCCGCCCGCGCCGGTGTTCTTGCAGTCCCACGCCGGGAAGTTGCCCTTGGTGAAGATCTGCGGATTCGCGAGCCAGATCGGTCCGGGGTAGGTGTTGCCGCGGTTATCCGAGTCGCGGTTGGGCGCGAGCGAGAGCGTCTCCGCGCCGACCGGCGAGAACTGGCGCAGGTAATGGCCGACACCGCCCGAGAACGACGTCGTCGTCGCGGCGATCGGCGAGGCTCCGTTCGAGATGAAGTCCGAGATCAGCTGCTGGTGATCGGACAGCCAGCCGAGGATCGGGTTGAGCTGCTCTAGGAACGTCCCGAGCGAGCTGAGCGTCGGGCCCGCGCCGGTCAGGATGTTGTGGACCGCGGGCAGGCCGGTCTCCGAGACCGTGATCAGCGGCCCCAGGTTCGTGAACAGGTGACGGAGCGGCGGCGAGAGCTGCTGCACCGATTGCAGCGTCGGCTGGAGCTGCTGCGCGACCGGGTCGAGCTCCTTGATCAGCGGGTCGGTGTTGACCGAGAACGCCTGGAGCTTCTGCATCGTGGCCTTGGTCTCGTTCAGGAAAGTCGGGAAGACCTCGAACGTCTTCGCGAGCTGGTTGTTGTTGGCCGCGGTCGTGGCAAACGTCTTCTCGCCGCTCGTGATCAGGTTCTGCAGCGCCGTCTGGTTCGCGCCGAGCGACCCGAACACCGTGCCGCCGTTCTGCAGGAGGCTGACGACCGCCTGGTGCTGGACGTCGAGGACCTGGAGGATGTCGGTGGCGTCGGCCGCGAACGGCGGCAGGTTGCCGAGCACGTCGTTGAGGTTCTGGTCGTTGCCGCCGATCGCCTTGGCGAGCTGCTGCTGCCAGACCTGGAAGGCGTGGCGGGTGGTCGGATCGAAGGCGTTGAAGATGTCGGACAGCTGGACGTCTGACTGCACCTGGCCCTGCGGGATCGCCCCGCCGTCGCGGATCGGGGGCGCGTTCGGGCTCCCCGGGATCAGCTGCACGTAGGTCTCGCCGAGGATCGTCTTGGTCCGGAGGATCGCCTTCGTGTCCTGACGGATCGGCGTGTACTTGCTCTGGAGCTGCAGCGTCGCCTCGGTCAGGTTGCCCTTTGGATTGAGCTGGGTCGAGACGACCTTGCCGACGGTCACGCCGGCGATCCGCACGTCGGCCTGAGTCGCCAGATCCTGCGCGTCCGGGAACGACACGTTGACCCGGTAGCCCTGCGCGCCCAGCGGGATCGTGCCGCCGAACGACAGCCACAGGAACAGCAGCAGCCCGACGCACGACAGCGCGAACAGAACCATCGTGATGACGCGAGAGATCGGAGGGCTGCCGGTATGCATCAGTTATTGCCGGTCGGGAGCTTGGGGAGGAACAGGTTCGACTTCGTGCCGGCAGCGCCCGAGCCGGCGTGCGGCGACAGCGCCGAGATGCCCGACGTCGCCGAGTTCGACTGGGCGGTCGAGGTCGCCGGGTGCTGCTGCTGGTACTTGGCGTACGCCGCCTGATCGGCGGCGGCCTGGGTCGGACACAAGCCGGCGCTGGTGAGAATGGGCGTCAGGTTCATCGTCACCTCGGTCAGCGGCGAGGAGTTCGCGAGCTGGGCGAGCGAGGCGCAGCTGGCCTGGAGGAACAGCGGGCGGAAGTCGCCGTTGGCGTCCTGCACCGAGAACAGCGTGCGCGCGTTGTGGTCGAGCCACGCGAGCCACCACAGGTAGCCGTGCTCGGTGTTGCCCGGGTTGTAGCCCACCATGTTCACGAAGTGGTTCAGGACCGTGAACACTTTCGACAGGTTCGGGGTGGCGGCGGCGAGATTGACCGCGGCCGGCCGGAGGTTGCGGACCACCGGGCGCGCGGCCACGACGAACGGACGGATCTGGTTCTTCACGATCGGCGCGCCCGGCACCGCCAGCGCGGTGAGCGCCTGGTTGGCCCCCTTGAGCGCGCCGGCCGCGGGCAGCAGGTTCGTGGCCGCCGGCCCGAGCTCCTGCGCGAACGCCTGCACCTTGGCGAGCGTCGCGGTGGTCTGGTTGAGCGTCCCGGGTAGGTCGGCGACCGCGCGGCTGACGTTCGAGCCCTCGGACGCGAACGCGTTGAACACCTTCTCGCTCGAGTCGATCAGCTGGACGATCTGTGGCTGCTTGGCCGCGAGCGCGACGTTCAGGCGCTTCAGCGAGTTGACCAGCTGCCGGAGGTCCGTGCCTCGCTGGGCTACCGCGCCATTCAAACGCGCGAGGTCGCGGTGGGTCGGCTCGAATCGCTCCATCACCTGCGCGAGCTCATCGCCGCCGTTGTTTTTCAGACCCTGTCCAGCGCCGTTCACGAGCAGATCGAGGTACTCGCGGCTGTCGGAGTCGAGCGAGGACAGGATCTCGTCGAGGTTGACGACCGGCATCGTGTTCGACACCGGGATCGTGTAACCCGACTTCGCCTCCGGGGAGCTGCCGATCCCGGGGCTGAGCTCGACGAACATGTCATCCAGGCCCGTGCGCGGGCGGATCAGCGCGGTCCAGTTCTGGCGGATCAGGCCCTGATACTTCTTGTCGATGCTCATCTTCACGACGCCCTCGCCGTTCTTGAGCGACACGCCGGTGATCAGGCCGACCTGGACTCCGGAGATGCGGACGCTCTGGCCCTGACCCGGCGTGACCGCCTGAGCGGTCTGGAAGTCGGCGTTCAGCGTGTACTGGCTCGGCGTGATGAACGGGATCGACAGGCGCTCGTTGTCGAGGATGTATCCGGCCACCCCGACCGTGATCACGAGCAGCGCCACGATCGCCGCGAAGTCCTTCCAGTGTTCTCTGATCGCGCGTTTCATCGGGCGTGGCTCGTGGGCTTGGGGGCGGACGTGGAGTTCGCGGGCTTCAGCGCCGGCATCGCCGCGGTTCCGAGCTTGAGCCCGGCGGATGACGCGATGCTGCGTACCTGCGGGATCGCCGCGGCCGCGGCCGAGTCCCAGCGGAGCGACGCGCCGGGAGCGTTCAGGTTGCTCGACTGCTGCTGCGGCGGCCCGCCAGTCGGCGCCGACAGGTCGGTGATCGCAGGCTGGGTCTCGCAGGGCACATTCGGCTCGAGCGGCGGCGCGTGCTCACCCGGCGGCGGCTGCGGCTGCTCGCCCTGGATCGGCGCCAGCGCCTGGCCGAGCATCCCGGGCTGGAGCGAGTAGGTGAGCGTGCCGCCGGTCCCAAGGATCCGCACGTACGGGCCGTTGGCGTCGAAGTTACGCGACTCGCCGGCCAGCCCCGGGAGGTAGTCGATCGCCTCGACATACACCGGCCGCGGCGGGAACCCGTTGGACGCGTTGAAGTTCGGGTCGTTGATCGTCAGCTTCGTCCACGGGATCACGACGTTCGAGACGCAGCTCGACGCCGGCCGCACGCCGTTGGCCATCAGCGGAACGCTCGCCCGCGTGAGGTTCGACAGCGCCGGCACGGTCTTCGCGAGGTCGGCGGTCAGCCCCCGCAGCTCGGACGGAGAGACGAGATAGCGGAGCTGGGTGATGAACGGCAGGCTGGCGTCGATCATCGGGCCGGTCGACTGGACGCCCGGGATCAGCGCCTTGGCCAGCTTCGGCAGCGGGCCGGGTGCACAGTTCGGCACCTGCGCGCCCGAGCAGAACGCCGAGTTGAGCGCATGGAACGCCGGGATCGCGGCCGCGAGCGTCTTTGGCAGCTCCGCGACCGCGTTCGAGAGGTTCACGTTCTCGCGCGCGAACGACGCCGCGGTGAGGTTGAAGTTCGTGATCAGGTTCTGGAGGGTCTGGGGGTGGGTGTTGATCGCGCCCGAGACCGTCCCCTGGTCGTTGATCGCGTTCGACAGGTCGTGCGGGTCGATGCCGAGCGCGTCATGGGCGACGACCGCCGAGTACTTGTAGGCCGGTAGCCAGTACTGGATCGAGGCGTTGTAGGACGGGCCGCCCTTCTTGAGCGCGGTCCCGAACTGCTGGAGCAGCACCTGCAGGTTCTGGCGCGTGCCGGATTGCAGCGAGGTCAGGACCTGGTCGAACTGCACCGGCTCGGTCCCCTGCTGGATCGGGAAGGTGTAGCCGGAGGGTACGGTCGGCGCCTCGGGCGTCCCCGGGTGCAGATCGATGAAGAAGTTGCCCTCGAGGAAGATCCGCGGGCGGATCGCGAACGTCGCGTCCTTGTGGATCGGCAGACCGTTGCTTGACACCGTGAACGTCACGTCGGCGGCCGAGCACTGCTGGCTCGGACCACCCGAGGTCTTCTGCGGAGTCCCGCCGAGCTTGCATCCCGGCACGGGCCCGACGCCGGTTACCTGGCCGACGTTGATGCCGGCGATCCGGACGGGCGATCCCGGCTTCACCCCGTTGGCGTTCGAGAACACCGCGTGGACGGTGTACTGGCTGGCGAACGGGTTCGCGAACTTCGTGAAGCCCAGGTAGACGAAGATGGCGATCGCGATGATCGCGATGAGGCCCGCCTTGAACGGGGAGATGCCGCCTCTGCTGCGAATGCGCTTACGCATCAGTTGTTCCCCGGGACTGAGGGCGTGACGGGCCCGGTCTGCGGTGCGCGGGTGAACGTCTCGCCGGCGGGTACGTGCGTGCGGCCCGCCCACGTGGGGCCCTGGTCGCCCGGCGTGTGGGCGTCGGTCGCTAGGTCGCGGCCCTGCGGGTCGAGGCCGTTGAGCTTCTTCGGGTAGCCGCGCTGGCCGGTCTCGCAGTCCGCGTTCCCCTGGCTGTCGACGGCGGCGCCGTACGTCTGACCGTGGAAGTACTCGTTGCCGCCCTGCGGCGAGTCGAAGCTCCCGCCGTTGACCGGCGCGGTCGCGCCCTGGTCGGAGACGTTGTTGGACTGCGCCGAGTTGCTCTGCATCAGCAGCACGCGCTGGGCAAAGCCGAACGACGTCGCCTCGGAGATGTGCTCTGACAGGTACGTCCACCAGTAGTTCCAGTCGTCGCACACGGTCTGGAACGGGCCGAGATAGCGGACCATCGGGTTGAGCGTCTGGACGGTGTCGACCAGGGCGTTCAGGCCGATGTTGGTGCCGGGCGTCTGGGCCAGCGTTTGCAGCGCCTGCATCGTCTGTTGGAGCCGAGCATTGAGCGCCGGCGTGCGGCCGAGCACCTGGGTGCCCTGCTCGAGCGCCGGATTCAAGACCGGAAGCGCCACTTCGAGCGAGTGGGTGGCCGGCGTCATGTACTGCCCGAACGTCGTCAGGTCGGTGAGCAGCGGCTGCTGGGCGATCAGCGAGTTCGTGGTGACCTGCTCGGTCGACGGCGACTCGGCGATCGTCGCTTTGAGGTCGGCCGGGTTGCGGTCGATCGCGCCGAACGTCGTCGCCATCTTCCCGAACAGCTCAGCGTTGACCTGCGCCACCGGCGCCACCGCGCCCATGAATGAGTTGAGCCCGGTGAAGAAGCGCGTGAGCTCGCTGCTCGGATCCGACAGGTACCGCGCGACCGGCTCGAGGTGGCCGAACAGTGACGGCAAGCTCGCGATCGTGTCGTTGAGCGCCGAACCGCGCGACGCCAGCGTGTCGCCGAATCCGACCAGGTCCTCCTGCGCCGCGGCCCGGGTCGGCGGGTTGAACATCTTGAACACGTCGTCGAACTGGACCGGCACGTTCGTCTGATTGACCGGGAGCGTCGCCCCGTCGGCGAACATGTGCTTCGAGGTGCCCTTGTGCAGGTCGAGGTACTTCAGCCCGAGCACCGACCGCGGCTGGATCGAGACACTCGAGTCGAGCGGGACCTGCCCGTAGGCCTTGTTCAGCTTGAGCGTGAGCTGCGCCCCCGCCTGCCCGTTCTCGAGCGTCACCGGCTCCAGGGCGGACACTATCCCGATCAGGTAGCCGCCCTCGCGCACGTCGTTGCCGGCGACCAGCTCGGACCCGTTCGCGATGTCGACCTTGAGCTCGCGCGTGGGCACGAACGGCAGGCCCTCGTTCGCGTTGTAGGCCAGGAACACCGCGACCAGCAGCACGAGCACGGTGACCGCACCGATCAGGACGGGGTTCGCGAAGGCGGATTGCTGGCGGCGGGTCATGGCGAGAGGAGGTAGTTGAGAAGCTGCTGCGCCTGCTGGGCCGACGGGGCGCCGTTGTTCGGGTTGCTGGTCTGGGGCTGGGGCGTGGTGGGCACGGGCACGCTCGGCACGGGCACGCTCGGCACCGACGGGGTGACGCCGCCGAGCGGCGCCGTGGCCGCGCCGATCGCCTTGTTGACCTGGCCGAGCGCGTTCTGAACGCTCGGCGGACTCGGTGGACTGACGCCGCTCGATGCGCCGGTCGACGGCGTGTTCGAGTTCGTCGTCGTCGCCGGCGTGGTCGCCTTGTTCCCCTTCTTGGCGTTCGGCGGGTTCGTGCTCAGCGCGGCCGCCGGGCACTTGCTCGCGCTCGTCGTCGGGCCGGTGTGACCCGGAGGCGCGCCGCCCGGATCGGGCACGCACGCGCTCGGATCGGACGGATCGGTTTCGTTGACACCGGGCTGGTTCGGACCGAGCCACGAGTAGCACTGGCGGTAGGCGGCGCCGTACTGCTTGAGGTTCGAGGCCACCGTCCCGGGCGATGCGTACGGCGAGCACATCGGGTTGAGGAACGCGTCGACCGCAAGCATGTGCCCGTACTGCCCGAACTCGTTGATCGCCAGGGGCTGGTTGAACACGTACTGGAGGAGTGCCTGCAGACCGCTGAAGCCCTTGCCGCCGGGGCTCCGCGGGTCGGGCTCGACCGCGCGATCCTGGTTATCGAGGTCCCCCAGGACGATCGCCAGGTTCTGGGCGAGCTCGCCCGTGCCGGCGCCGCCCTGGCTCGTGGGCGCCGCGAACTTGTTGAGGATTGCCACCGTCGGCGCCGCCGCCTGGACCGCCGTCTTGCCGGTCACCGACGCCTGGCCGAGCGATTGGAGCGCCGGGAGCGAGGCGTTCGCGAAGCCGCACTGGTTGCCCTTGTGCGGGAGCGAGCACGGCGCCAGGTTCGTGAAGAACGTGTGCAGCTGTCCGGCCGCGGCGTTCAGGTTCGTGAGCACCGGCGTGTTCGCCGTCGCCGCCGTCCCGAGCTTGGCCATCGTCGGCTTGAGCTGCTCGAGCAGGCCCGGGAATCGCTGCAGGCTCGTCTTCAGGTTCGCCTGCTGGGTCGCCGTGTCGGTCGCGGCCTTGTCGGCCTCGACGATGAAGTTCTGGACCTGCGTGGAGTTGTTCGCGAGCGCGGTGACCACCGCATTCGAGTTGGCCGTGAGCGCCTTGAGCGTCTGCGAGTCGTTCCCCAGCAGGTTGAGCAGGTTGTCGGTCTCATCCAGCGCCGGGACCGCGCGCTGGAGCGCCGTCTGCAGATCCGTGGAACGGCCCGCGACCGCCGCCCCCAGCTCGTTGATGATGAGCGTGAACCGCTCGCGCTGGGGCATTCGCATGATGTCCGCGAGCAGGTCGGCCGGGATCGTCGAGAACGTGTGCGACGACGTGAGCGTGGCCCCGGAGGCGAGCGCCTTGCCGTTCTGCCCGGGCTGGCAGTCGACGAAGTACTCGCCGATCAGTGACTGCGGCCGCGACTGACAGGAGGCGTCCGAGCGGAAGGCGCCGAAGCCCTTGGTCGTCACCTGCACGGTGACGAGCGCGTCGAGCTTGTTCTGGCAGTGGGCGGTCTTGTCCTCGTAACAGAGGTTGATCGAGCTGATCGAGCCCGCGGGGACGCCGGCGACCTTGAACGGCGCGCCCTTCACGAGCCCGAAGGCGTTGCCGAACTCGAGCTTGTACGTCGGGTTGCTCGGCCCGCTCGTGAATCCGGCGAAGATCACGATCAAGGCGACGACCACGAGCCCGATAGCGGCGCTGAGGAGAACTCTTCTCATCTCAGTTCCCGGTCGGGACCTCGGACGGGTTGCACGGGAAGCCGGTCTCCGGGTACCAGGTCGAGCCGCGCTCCATCGAGCCCGGGCAGCGGTCGCCCTGCCCGGACGTCAACAGGCCACCGGAGCTGGTCGGCCCGCCGGTGCTGCTGTTGCCGAACGCGAGCACCTGGCGCAGGACCGGCTGGAGGAACGACGGCAGCAGGTTCAGCGCCCCGTTCTCGATCGACCCGACGCCGACGACCGGCGCGATCCGGCTGGCGCCGCCGTTGGCGTCGATCACGCCCGGATGGGTGTAGCCCTCGAACCACCCCGTCAGGTCGACCGCGTACGGGCGAGCGGTCGCCATCTCGGGGGTCGAGTCGTTGAGCGCGATCGTCGACTGCGGGAACGCGCCGAGCCGCTGCTGGCCGTCGGCCTGGAGCGTCCCGTTGCACGAGCTCGCGGCCGAGCTGGTGCCGCAGGTGACGTTCGAGAGCTTGACGCTCAGCTCGAGCAGCTGGATCAGGTCGTTCTGGCCCGGGGTGGTCGCGGAGCACGGCTTCGACCCGCGCGAGCAGATGATGTTGGCCAGGTCGCGCACGGTCGGCACCGCGTTCTGCGCGAGCGGCCGGAGCTGGGCGAGGAACTTCTGGAGCTTCGGCGCGACCGGCTTGGACGCGTTGACCAGCGGGGTCAGGGCGTCCAGCGAGTTGCGGAGGTTTACGAAGGTTGTGTCAGCGAGGGCCATGAACCCGGGGAGCCGCTGGATCGATTGCCCGAGCGCGGTCGACTGCGAGGCCAGCGCCTCGGTGGTGGTCCCGAGGTTCTTGACCAGCGCGGTCAGGTCAGAGGAGCGCCCGGCGATCGTCGAGAGGAGCTTCGAGGACTGGACGACGAAGTTCGTGAAGTCCCCGCCGTCGTGGCGGTCGAGCTCCTGGAACAGCGTGCTGCTCGACGCCACCGCCGGGTTCAGGTACTCCCACGCCGCCTGGGCCGCGGCGCCCTTGCCGGCGAACTGCGAGCCCGCGCCCTGGATCAGGTTCTGGAGCCCCTTGAGCGTCGGCGGGTTGAGCGTGTTGAACAGCTCGTCGATGTCGACGGCGCTGGTCGTGTTGTCGGTGCCGATCACCCCGCCCGACGGGATCTTGGGGGCATTCGCCGGACCGAGCCGGAGGTCGACGTAGCGGTTGGCGATCCCCGACAGCGACGCCAGCCGGACGGTCGCCTCGGTCCCCTGATGCAGCGGCGTGTATGACGAGTCCCCGATGCTGATCGTCATCTGCGCCTGCCCGTTCGGCGTCAGCGCGATGCTCGACACCGTGCCGACGGCGTTCCCGGCCACCTCGACCTGATCGCCCTTGACGATCTGGCTCGCGTCCTGGAACACCAGCTTGACCTGGTAGCTCGATCCGCCGGAAAGCAGGATCACCGCCACAACGACCACGGCAATCACGACCGCAGCTACTGCGGCCACCCTGCCGACCACGGTCGAGTTTCTCACCGCAAACCTGCCAATACGATCTCCTCCCGCGAGGACCCTGGCAATCCGAAACGCGGACCTGAATTCGAACCTAGCAAGGGGTTTGTTCCACTGTCAATTTCGAACCGACGTCTGTGTCGGAAGCCCACGCGTGCCTATAACTACCCGGCCCCAAACCTGCCCTCGCGCGCGCGTGCGTGGGGTGTGCGATGGGCCGCCTTCGGCGGCGTCCCTGGGGCCGTTCCGCCGGGCGTCCGTGCCCGGCGGGCCGGACGCGCTCCCGACACGCCGGCTCCGCGCCCGCCGGCGCCCATCCACCCGATAGCGTTAGGCCCACGCCCGGGTGGTGGAATTGGTCAGACACGGTCGCCTTAAGAGCGACTGCCCCAGCGGCATGAGGGTTCGAGTCCCTCCCCGGGTACCTGGCGGAACGGCTCGTGCAAGCGGCGTAGTCGGGGGCCGCCGTGCAGGACCGCAACTAATCCGCT
>Ga0335077_10009460_pt1 | contig 12101 bp, 10 predicted proteins | sample Lox_Sample_31_FD_207151 | JGI IMG/M metagenome (GOLD analysis project Ga0335077, IMG submission 207151) | Soil microbial communities from Loxahatchee National Wildlife Refuge, Florida, United States - Lox_Sample_3.1 | ecosystem: Environmental > Terrestrial > Soil > Wetlands | place: USA...
TCATAGAAGCTGACATGGACGACCGGCTCCGAAGGACGGACCACGCGCCTTCCGGCGAGCGTGAAGACCGTCCAGCCGTCCTGCTCCGGCTGCCAATAGAGCGGCGCGGTCCAGCCTTGTTGCTGCACCGCCGCCCAGCCGTCGGAAAGCCAGAATTCGGGCCGGCGATAGCCGCCGGCGGCGATGAACTCGGCATACTCGCCGCAGGTGACGAGGCGCGAGGCGAGGCGGAAAGGCTCGAGCCAGACCTTGTGGCGCGGCGTCTCGTTGTCGAAGGCGAAGCCGGCGCCGCCATGCCCGATCTGTCGCAAGCCGCCGGCGACCTCGCACCAGGAAAGCGGCGGCGCGTCGCTCGGCGCTGGCGTTGCGGCGGCGTGATAAGCCGGCTGCAAGGGATTGAGCGACAGCACATGCTTGATGTCCATCAACAGCAGCTCCTGATGCTGCTGCTCGTGATGGAGGCCGAGCTCGACCAGCGCCGCCACCCTATCGCCGGATCCATCGGCGGCGAGAAGCTCGCCCATCGCCGCGTCGACATGCGCGCGGTAACCGGCGATCTCGGCGATACCGGGCCGCGACAACAAGCCGCGCTCCGGCCGCGGGTGACGGGGTCCGACGGCTTCGTAATAGGAGTTGAAAAGATAGCCGTAGGCCGGATGGAACGGCTGGTAGCCCGGCAGATGCGGCGACAGCAGAAAGGTCTCGAAGAACCACGTCGTGTGCGCGCGATGCCATTTCGTCGGGCTGACGTCCGGCATCGACTGCACCGTCTGATCTTCGGCCGAGAGCGGGGCCGCCAGCGCTTCGGTGGCGTCCCGTATGGCGGCATAGCGGTGCGCAAGCGACGCGCGCTCCTCAGCGCCCGGAGCGCTCTTCCGCGTATTCGGCCTCATGCCTCCCCTCTCCCGCGCGACGCCGTTATGGCTTGAACAACCCGGCCGATCCGAAGTTGCCGGGGGGCGCCGTTCTGCCGTCAGGTTAGCCGTTGCAGCTTCCCGGCAAAAGCCGCGCCCTGGAGGCAAACAGATGGGAAGCGCCGCGAGCGCCGGCAAGCCCGGAAAGCCGCGGACGCCGAAGCTAGGCTCGGCACTCGAGCGCGGTGCGCACCTCGGAGGCGATTTCGTCGGGGCGATAGGGCTTCTGGATCAGCTTGCCGTGGAGCTGATCGGCGGGCCGCCTCGACACATGCGAGAACCCCGTAGCATAGAGCACCTTGAGCTCCGGCTGCAGCCGCTTGGCCTGATCGGCGAGCTCGAACCCATCCATGACGCCAGGCATAACAATATCGGTAAACAGCAGGTCGAACTTCACCTGCTCCATCAAGATCTGCAGCGCAACTTCGGCATTCGGCACCGACAAGACCGAATATCCCCGGTTTCGCAATGACGTAGAGACCAGTTCTCTCACGTCTTCTTCGTCTTCAACCACCAAGATGCTGAAACTCATTCCGGCGTTCCCTTTGTCCCCGGGGTTGAGCCCCGGACGCTCGTTCCCCCAGACAATGTGGAGCGGCACGCTGCTCCTGACGATAACCCGTTCGGGTCGATTTTGTTTCAGTGTGCGCGATTTTCCGTCGCTTTACGAGGTTGCAGTGACGAGTCGGCCCACACTTATTGCTCAGTAAAGCGGAAAATCAGCGAGATAGCCCGATTTGCTTTAGTTCGAGTCTACGCCAATGAAGTGTATTCCATCGTGTCGAGACGACCCCGAGCCCGCCATCGCCGGCGTAATGCGCTTTCCTCTGGCATCGCTCGCCTTGCTTGACGCGTCCGATCGAGTATAGGACGCTCGCGCCAAGCAAGGAGACGGGGCATGAGCTTCGCGACGATTCGCTTCGAGCTCGACGAGGGCGTGGCGACCCTGACGCTCAACCGGCCCGACCGGCTCAACAGCTTCACGACGGAAATGCATGAAGAGGTGGCGACGGCCCTCGGCACGATCGAGAGCGATCCTGCCATCCGCGCGCTGCTCCTCACCGGCGCCGGCCGCGGCTTCTGCGCCGGTCAGGACCTCAATCTGCGCGAGGCCAGCGCCGGGAGCGAATTCGATGCCGGCGCGGCTATCGACCGCTACTACAACCCGCTGGTACGGCGCCTGCGAGCACTGCGCAAACCGGTGATCGCTGCGGTCAACGGCCCGGCGGCCGGCGCCGGCGCCAATCTCGCACTCGCCTGCGACATCGTGCTCGCCGCGCGCTCGGCGAGTTTTCTGCAAGCCTTCTGCCGCATCGGCCTGGTGCCGGATACGGGCGGCACCTGGTTCCTGCCGCGGCTCGCCGGCTCGGCACGCGCCATGGGGATGATGCTGCTGGGCGAGCCGCTGCCGGCCGCGACCGCGGCGGAATGGGGGCTGATCTGGAAAGTGGTCGATGACGACAAGCTGATGAGCGAAGCGCGCGCGCTCGCCACCAAGCTGGCGCAGGGCCCCACCATCGGGCTCGGCCTCATCAAGGAAGCGCTCAACCGCTCGCTCGCGAGCACGCTCGATGCGCAGCTCGACAGCGAGCGCGATCTGCAGCGCATCGCCGCGACATCGGCGGATTTCCGCGAAGGCGTCGCCGCCTTCCTCGAAAAGCGGCCGGCGCGGTTCACCGGGCGATGATGGACGGCGATCGACCGGAGCAGCGCCTTGCCGAAGCGGTCGGCCGCGCGATGCTGGCGCTGGACGAGGCCTCGCGCGCGCTTGGCATGGTGGTGGAAGAGATCGCGCCTGGGACAGCGCGGCTCTCGATGAACGTGCGCGACAATATGATCAACGGCCATGATCTCTGCCATGGCGGGCTCATCTTTACGCTCGCCGACAGCGCCTTGGCCTTTGCCAGCAACGCGCGCAACCAGGTGACCGTCGCCGCCGCCGCCGAGATTCAGTTCGTCAGCCCCGCCCGCAAAGGCGAGACGCTCGTCGCCGTCGCGCGCGAGCGGGCGAGCATGGGGCGCAGCGGCATCTACGATATCGAGGTCACCGACCGCGCCTCGGGCCGTCTCGTTGCGCTCTTCCGCGGCCGCGCCCACCGTATCGAGGGCCGCATCGTCGAAGAGGACCCCGCATGACCGCCGGCCTGCCGCCCCTCGCCCCGCCGAGCCGCGACGAGCTCGAGCCGATCGAGCTGGCGAGCCGCGACGAGATCGCGGCGCTGCAGCTGGCGCGACTCACATGGACGCTGTGCCATGCCTATGACAATGTCGCGCATTTCCGCGCCCGATGCGAGGCGGTGGGCGCGCATCCCGACGATCTGAAGCAGCTCGGCGATCTCGCGCGGTTTCCCTTCACCACCAAAGACGATCTGCGCCAGACCTATCCCTTCGGCATGTTCGCCGTGCCGCGCGAGAAGCTGCTGCGGCTGCACGCTTCGAGCGGCACCACCGGCAAGCCGACCGTGGTCGGCTACACCAAGCATGATCTCGACATCTGGGCCGATCTCGTGGCGCGCTCCATCCGCGCCTCGGGTGGAAGGCCGGGCGATCTCATCCATATCGCTTACGGCTATGGCCTCTTCACCGGCGGCCTCGGCGCGCATTACGGCGCCGAGCGGCTCGGCTGCACCGTGATCCCGATCTCCGGCGGCATGACCGAGCGGCAGGTGCAGATCATTCAGGATTTCAAGCCCAGCATCATCATGGTGACGCCGTCCTACATGCTGGCGATCGCCGATGAGTTCGAGCGGCAGGGGCTCGATCCCCGCGCCTCCTCGCTCAAGATCGGCATCCACGGCGCCGAGCCCTGGACCAATGCGCTGCGCGGCGAGATCGAGCGCCGCATGGCGATGCACGCCGTCGACATCTATGGCTTGTCCGAGGTACTCGGCCCCGGCGTCGCCAATGAATGCGTCGAGAGCAAGGACGGACTCCATCTCTGGGAAGACCATTTCTATCCCGAGGTCATCGATCCCGCGACCGGCGCGGTGCTGCCCGATGGCGAGGTGGGCGAGCTCGTGCTGACGACGCTCACCAAGGAAGCGCTGCCGATGGTGCGCTATCGCACGCGCGACCTGACGCGGCTCTTACCGGGTACGGCGCGCAGCATGCGACGGATGGAGAAGATCACCGGACGCAGCGACGACATGCTGATCATCCGCGGCGTCAATCTCTTTCCAAGCCAGATCGAAGAGCTGATCCTGAAGCAGCAGGCGCTGTCCGGTCATTATCTCCTCGAAGTGAGCCGCCCGCGCCAGCTCGATGAGCTCAAGGTGATCGCCGAGCTCCGGCCCGAGGCGACGCCCAACAGCGCCGCCGCCGAGGAGCGCATCGCCGCCGCGCTGCAGCACGACGTGAAATCGCTGATCGGCGTCACCGCGCGGATCGAGATCGTTCCCGTCGGCAAGATCGAGCGCTCGATCGGCAAGGCGCGGCGCGTGGTCGACCTGAGGCCGAAGGGCTAGCGCAGCCCCGCCTTGCATCGCCGCTTCCGGCACCCGACATTTAAGGCGAATTGTCTGGTCCTTCCGATGGGGCTTCTTCCATGGCGAAATGGCGGAACTTGGCGCTGGCGCTGCTCTGCGCGCTGACGCTGCTCACCCCCAACCTGGCCGACGCCCGCGCCGGCGGCAGCTTCCGCGGCGGCGGCATGAGCTACGGCAGCGAAGGCAGCCTCGGCTCGCGCACCTATGGCTCCAATGGCGGCCAATCCGTCGGCCGCAGCATGACGCCCTACAGCAATCCGGGCTCGTCCTCCTACGGCAACGGCTATGGCTTCGGTCAGAACCATCCCTTCTTGACCGGTCTCGGCGGGGCGCTGTTCGGCTCGTGGCTCGGCTCGATGCTGTTCCCGCATTGGGGCTATGGCTGGGGCTTCGGCCATGTGTTCGGCTCGCTCTTCTCCTGGATCTTCATCATCTTCGCGATCTCCATGCTGTTCCGCCTGTTCCGTCGCAGCCATGGCCCGCTGACCATGCCGCCGCTCGGCGGCATGGGCTATGGCGGGCCGACGGCCGGCTATGGCCCGGGTGGAGGCTATGCGCCGGCCGCCGCCAGCCGCCCGATCACGGTGAGTGCCACCGACTACACGGCGTTCGAGGCGATCCTGAAAGCGGTGCAAGGCGCTTGGAGCCAGCGCGATCTGCGCTCGCTCTCGCATTATGTGACACCGGAAATGCTGTCCTATTTCAGCGAAGAGCTCGCCGGCAACACCAGCCAAGGCGTCGAGAACCATGTCGAGCGCATCGAGCTGCTGCGCGGCGATGTGCGCGAGGCCTGGGAAGAGACCAATCTGCAATACGCGACCTGCCTGCTGCATTGGCGCGCTCTCGACTATACCGTGCGCAGCGACCGCAAGCCCGGCGAGCCTGGCTGGCTCGTCGATGGCGACGCGCAGCACCCCAGCGAGGCACAGGAACTGTGGACCTTCGCACGCAGCCGCGGCGGCCACTGGCTGCTCTCGGCGATCCAGCAGATCTAGCGCGTTACATCTTTGGTGCGCAGCGGCTGGAAAAGCTTCACCACGGAGACACGGAGATCACGGAGAATTTAAGAATGGCGCGCCTAGCGCGCCAGAAGATTTCTTCTCCGTGTCCTCCGTGTCTCCGTGGTGAACTTATCTCGTACGTCATCGCGCTCTTGCATCCCGCGCCCGGAGCCGCCATTGATCGGCTCCGGGAGGATTGAATGATCGGGCTTTCGGCCGAGCAGCATCGCATTCGCGACGCCATCGCACGTCTTTGCCAAGGCTTCGGCGAGGATTACTGGCTCGAGCGCGACCGCAAGGGCGGCTTCCCCGAAGCGTTCTACGCCGCGGTGGCGCGCGACGGCTGGCTCGGCATCGCCATGCCGGAAGCCTATGGCGGCGCCGGTCTCGGCATCGCCGAAGCGGCAGTGATGATGCAGGCGGTCGCCGAATCAGGCGCCGGCTTCAGCGGCGCCTCGGCGCTGCACATGAACATCTTCGGCCTCAACCCCGTTGTCCGCTTCGGCAGCGAGGAGCAGAAGCGCCGCTTCCTGCCGCCGCTGATCCGTGGCGAGGAAAAAGCGTGCTTTGCCGTCACCGAGCCCGATGTCGGGCTCGACACCACGCATCTCAAGACGCGGGCGGTGCGGCACGGCGATCATTACGTCGTCTCGGGCCGCAAGATCTGGATCTCGACGGCGCAGGTCGCGCATAAGGTGCTGCTGCTGGCGCGCACCACGCCCTTGGAAGAGGCGGCAAAGCCGAGCGACGGCATCAGCCTCTTCTATACGACGCTCGATCGCAGCAAGGTCGAAGTGCGCGAGATCGCCAAGATGGGGCGCAAGGCGATCGATTCGAATCTGCTGTTCATCGACGGCCTCGAAGTGCCCTCGGCCGATCTCATCGGCGCAGAGGGCAAGGGCTTCCAGCAGATCCTGCACGGCATGAATCCCGAGCGCATCCTCATCGCCGCCGAAGCCGTGGGCCTCGGCTTCGCCGCGCTCAACCGCGCCGCCCAATATGCGCGCGAGCGCGTCGTCTTCGGCCGGCCGATCGGCCAGAACCAGGGCATCCAGCATCCGCTCGCGCAATGCTGGGCCGAGCTCAAGGCGGCGGAGCTGATGGTACGCCACGCGGCGGCGCTCTACGACGCGGACCAGCCCTGCGGCGCGGAAGCCAATGCCGCGAAGTATCTTGCCGCCGAAGCATGCTGGCGCGCCTGCGAGACCGCGATCCTGACCCATGGGGGCATGGGCTATGCCCAGGAGTATCACGTCGAGCGCTATCTGCGCGAGGCGCAGATCGCCCGCATCGCTCCGGTGAGCCCGCAGCTCGTGCTGTCCTTCATCGCCGAGCGCGTGCTGGGCCTGCCCAAATCCTACTGACTTGGCGGGCGCGCTCGGCCGAGGCTATGCTTTCCCAAGCGACCCGGGAGGAAATCATGCCGCTGACCCAGCTCAACCATGTCACCGTGCGCACCGACGATCTCGAAGGCACGCGCGATTTTTACGCCGAAGCGCTAGGCCTCCGCGACGGCTTCCGCCCGCCCCTCGCCTTCCCCGGCTATTGGCTCTATTGCGGCGAGCAGGCGGTGGTGCATCTCGTGCCGCGCAGCGGCCAGATCGGCGCCGGCCCTGGCGATGCCACCGGCAATTTCGACCATGTCGCCTTCGTCGGCGAGGATTACGAGGCGATGCGCGAGCGCCTGGGGCGGATGGGGCTCGCTTTCCGCGAGAACGAAGTGCCCGGCATTCGCCTCCGCCAGCTCTTCGTCCGCGATCCCAATCAGGTGATGATCGAGATCAACTTCCCCCAGGCCTGACCCTGTCCGGGCGCGCCAGCCGCGAGCAAAGCCAAGCGGGACAAAACCCAGCCGCGAGACGTTAGCACCTTCGGGAGGGGGCCGGAGGCGCGATGATGTCGAGCTTGGGATGGGCGATCTTGCTAGTCGGCTTCGGCTTGGCGGCGGATGTGGGCTGGGCGGAATACCGTGAGTGGAGACGCCAGCGCCTAACCGCCCGGCGCGGCACGACCCTGACCCAGAAATTCGGCCTGCGCGGCTCCTCTCCGCGTCTCAACCATCGCAAAGCCAGCAGGTAACGCGCGATGAGCGAACGGGGGCGGCTCGACCGCCCCCGTTCCGCGCCGCCGCCGCTCAGGCGACGACGAGATCCGGCACGAGGATCTTGCCCTTCGTCTCGGGCGCGAAGGCCAGCGATGCGGCCCAGCTGAGGGCCCCGAGGACAGTCCCGATGATCATCGGGATGGCGAATCCGGTGCCGTAATGGGCGGCGAAGAAGGTCAAGACCAGCGGCACGAACCCGCCGAAGATGGCGGCCTGGTGGTAGCAGAAGGCCGTCGCGGTCGCGCGTATCTCGGTCGGGAAGCGCTCGTTCAAGTACGGCACCATCTGGCCCTGCATGCCGCCGCCGGCGCAGAACCCCTGCGCCACGAAGCCCACGAGGATCCACAGCAAGTTCGTATTGAGCAGATAGAAAGGCGCCAGTGGAACAGCAATCAGCGCCGGGATGATCATCGCCCAGCGCCGGCCGAACTTGTCGGCCCACCAGCCCCAGCCGCAAGCCGCCAGGAACACGCCGAGATTGCCGAAGAAGATCGGCGTCGCGACGACGGCCGGAGAGAGGCCCAGATCCTTTTGCAGATGCGTCGCAAAGAGGGCGTTGACCGAGTAGTAGGCGACGAAGCCGCTGGCCATCCACCAGCAGGAGGTCAAGGTGTTGGCGAGCACGCCGCGCTTGAAGATGGCCAGGAGCGGGGCGCGAACCTCGCGCTGCTCCAACCGCTGGCGTCGCCGGTTCTCGAGCCAAATCGGCGGCTCTTTAACGTAGCGGCGGACATAGAAGACGGAGAGCGCCGGCAAGACGCCGACCCACAGCATGCCGCGCCAGCCGATATAGCTGTAGAACAGGCCGTAGATCGCGCTCGACAGCATGAAGCCGAGGCCCCAGGAGCCCTGCAGCACGCCGCCCATGAAACCGCGCGAGCGCACCGGCCAGCTCTCCATCGCCAAGGCACTGCCGGCTGGCCATTCCGCCCCCATGCCGAAGCCGAGCAAGGCGCGGAACAGGAAGAGATAAGTGAAGGTCGGAGAGAAGCCGGCCGCGAAATTGCTGAAGGAATACCAGAGGATCGAGATCATCAGCGGGATCTTGCGGCCGATCCGGTCGGCGAGCCAGCCCGACCCCACGGCACCCAGCAATCGCATCCACAAGGTCACGGTCAGAACGAAAGCAACATCGGTCAGCGGGACATGAAATTCCTGCGAGATCGGCACCATGATCAGCAGAAACATCGTGAAGTCGAAGGCATCCAGCGTCCAGCCGAGCCAGGCGGCCCACCAGGCGAGCCATTGCTCCCGGGTCGGCTCTTTCCACCAGGGAATGCGTTTGCTTGTGTCTTGCGCCACGGTCATCGCTCACCTCCCCGTTGCAGATCGGAGCGATTACCCTCGCGAGGGTTTCGCTCGCGACGTTATTAGTTTCAGAATTAGTTTCAGCTTACGCCGAGCGCTTGCAGGAATCCACTACACTGAGGGGTGGGACGGGCAGATGGTCTCAAGCAGGGCGGAAGGAGACTCGCGATCGTGACGGCAGCCCGTGCAGGGCGCGTTCAGCCGGCCTTGCTGACCCGCATATACCATTCCACGAGACGGCGAACCTGACGCTGCGTATAGCCATGCGCCGTCATCCGCTCGACGAAGTCGGAGTGCTTCTTCTCGGTCTCGCTGTCTTTTTTGCTGCCGAAGCTGATGACGGGGAGCAAATCCTCGACTTGCGAGAACATGCGCTTCTCGATCACTTCGCGGAGTTTCTCGTAGGAGGTCCATGGCGGATTTCTCCCGCCATGCGCCGCGCGGGCGCGCAAGGCGAACTTGACGACCTCGTTGCGAAAGTCCTTGGGATTGGCGATGCCGGCGGGCTTCTCGGTCTTCGACAGCTCCTGGTTCAGGACCTCGCGATTCATCAGCTGGCCCGTATCCGGATCCTTGTAGTCCTGATCCTCGATCCACGCATCGGCATAGGCGACATAGCGGTCGAAGAGGTTCTGCCCGTAATCGCCATAGGATTCGAGATAGGCCTTTTGGATTTCGTTGCCGATGAACTCGGCATAGCGCGGCGCCAGCTCCCCCTTGATGAAGGTAAGCAGCTTCTTCTCGGTCTCTTCATGGAATTGCTCGCGGCGAATGGCCTGCTCGAGCACATACATGAGGTGCACCGGGTCGGCCGCGATTTCCTGGGTGTCGTAGTTGAAAGTGCTCGACAATGTCTTGAAGGCGAAGCGGACCGACAGGCCTTCCATTCCCTCGTCCACCCCGGCGGCATCTTGATACTCCTGCACGGTCTTGCCGCGCGGATCGCTTCCCTTGAGACTCTCGCCATCATAGATGCGCATTTTGGAATAGAGGTTGGAGTTCTCGTGCGGCTTCAACCGCGACAAGACGCAGAGGCGCGCCAGCATGTCGAGCGTGCCCGGCGCGCACGGCGCCGCGGCCAACTCGCTCTCCGTCAGCAGCTTCTCGTAGATCTTCCTTTCCTCGGTCGAGCGCCGGCAATAGGGCACCTTGATGACGGAGATGCGGTCGATGAAAGCCTCGTTCGTGCGGTTGTTCTTGAAGCTCTGCCACTCCGCCTCGTTGGAGTGCGCCAGGATCAGGCCGTGGAAGGGTATGGCACCGATGTTCTCGGAGCCGATGTAGTTCCCCTCCTGCGTTGCCGTCAGCAGCGGATGCAGCATCTTGATCGGCGCCTTGAACATCTCGACGAATTCCATGATGCCTTGCGTCGTGCGGTTCAAGCCGCCGGAGAAGGCGTAGGCGTCGGGATCGGCCTGGCCGAAGAATTCGAGCTTGCGAATGTCGACCTTGCCGACGAGGCTCGAAATGTCCTGATTGTTGTCGTCGCCCGGCTCGGTCTTGGCGATGCAAATCTGCCGGAGGCGCGAGGGATGGATGCGCACCACCGTGAATTTCGAGAGATCACCGCCGAACTCGTCGAGCCGTTTGAGCGCCCATGGCGATGAAACGCCGGTCAAGCGACGCTTGGGGATGCGGTAGTCGCGCTCGAGGGTGTCCCCCATGGTGAGCGGATCGAAGAGCCCGAGCGGGCTTTCGAAGACCGGGCTGACGCTTTTGCCCGCCTTCAGCGTGTAGATCGGCAACGCCTCCATGAGGAGCTTCAACCGCTCGGCCAGCGAAGACTTGCCGCCGCCGACGGGGCCCAGGAGATAGAGGACCTGTTTGCGCTCCTCGAGGCCCTGGGCGGCATGGCGGAAGTAGCCGACGATGCGCTCGATCGTGTCTTCCATGCCATAGAAGTCGGCAAAAGCGGGATAGACCCGGATGCTCCGGTTCATGAAAATCCGGCCCAGCCGCGGATTCTGGCTGGTGTCGACGATCTCGGGTTCGCCGATCGCCGCCAGCATTCGCTCGGCCGCGCTGGCATAGGCCATCGGGTCGCGCGCGCAGCGCTTCAGGTAGTCCTCGAGAGGCATTTCCATCTCTCTCTGGCTGTCGTAGAGCCGGGAGAAGAGACCGAACAGATCGTTCTGAGCCATGATCGGTCACCTCGATGCTGCAGCACCTGGTGAATTCCGGGTTGCCCAAGGGGTCTCTGCGTCAAAGACCGGTTCGCAACCCCAAATAACGATGTAGTCACTGAGATGGGGAATTCCATGGGCGATGCGGCGCGGGTCGCGCGCGGCATCAGCCTGCGGCCTCGTCGGCGCCCCACCTCACCCTCCCGCCCGCGCGCGGATTTGAAATAGTCAACCTCAATAGGAGCGCGGCAGCCCCAGCACGTGCTCGGCCAGATAGGCCAGGATCAGGTTGGTCGAGATCGGCGCCACCTGATAGAGCCGCGTCTCGCGGAATTTGCGCTCGATATCGTATTCCTCGGCGAAGCCGAAGCCGCCATGGGTCTGAATGCACATATCGCCGGCGGCCCATGAGGCGTCGGCGGCAAGCAGCTTCGCCATATTGGCCTCCTTGCCGCAGCTCTGGCCCTTCTCGTAGAGCTCGGCCGCGCGCTCGACCATCAGCGCCGCCGCCTCAGAGGCGGCATAGGCGCGCGCGATCGGGAATTGCACCCCCTGGTTCTGCCCGATCGGCCGGCCGAAGACGACGCGGCTCTTGGCGTAGTCCGTCGCTTTGGCGATGAACCAGCGCGCATCGCCGATGCATTCGGCGGCGATCAGAATGCGTTCCGCATTCATGCCGTCGAGGATGTAGCGAAAGCCCTTGCCCTCCTCGCCGATCAGATTCTCGGCCGGCACCTTGAGATTGTCGAAGAAGACCTCGGTGGTGGCGTGGTTCATCATGGTGCGGATCGGGCGGATGGTGACGCCCTGGCCGCGCGCCCGGCGCAGATCGACGAGAAAGACAGAGAGCCCTTCGGTCCGCTTCGTCGCCTCGGCGCGCGGCGTGGTGCGCGCCAGCAGCAGCAGCAGGTCGGAATGCTCGACACGCGAGGTCCAGACCTTCTGGCCGTTGACGATATAGGCATCGCCCTCGCGCCGCGCGGTGGTGCGGATCGCGGTGGTGTCGGTGCCGGCGGTCGGCTCGGTCACGCCGAACGCCTGCAGCCGCAGCTCGCCGCGCGCGATCGCCGGCAGGTAGGCCTGCTTCTGCGCGTCGCTGCCGTGCCGCAGCACCGTGCCCATGGTGTACATCTGGGCGTGGCAGGCGGCGCCGTTGCAGCCCGACG
>Ga0335077_10009461_pt1 | contig 12101 bp, 10 predicted proteins | sample Lox_Sample_31_FD_207151 | JGI IMG/M metagenome (GOLD analysis project Ga0335077, IMG submission 207151) | Soil microbial communities from Loxahatchee National Wildlife Refuge, Florida, United States - Lox_Sample_3.1 | ecosystem: Environmental > Terrestrial > Soil > Wetlands | place: USA...
AACCCATGATCCAACCGGTGTAGGGACGATCGTCGCAATGCGAAGCCCAACTCGTGTAGATGACTCCATTCAGAAGCAGCAGTGCGGCTCTCTCTTTATATTGTTTGGGATCAAAGACCACACTGGAGCCGTTGCTGTTATCGCCGGTACCGGGATAAGTCGCCTGAATGTCGACCGGGCCCCCGAATAATTCAGTGCCAAGCGCAAGATCGAGCGCGTGCAGGCGCTGATGGTAGTTGCCCGATCCATCTTTCGACATGGCCACCAGATAAATCGCGCCATTCGCACCCTGCGTGCGATCGATCACCGGCGTCGAAGTCACGCCGATCTGAGGGCTCACTTGGCCGCATCCGCGATCGTCGGAGGCGGTTTCGTTGCTCTTGAGCGTGGTGCTTTGCCAGATCGTCGCGCCGGAGTCAGCATCGAAAGCGTAGACCGAATCGTTTTCCGTGGGAACGATCAGCAGATTATGAGTGCCATTGCTGGGAACTGAAACGCTCGAGGCATAGAGCGGCTCGGCGTCAACCAGGCCATCCACGGAATAAAATCCGAGCTTGCCGAACGTCGCCGAATTCACGTTGCCCGTGGTGAGGGTGGTTTCGGTGAGATTTTGGCCGGTGCGCGCGATGTCGTTGTGGTAAGTGAGGACATCCGTGGTCGCTGGTGGCGCCGGGTTGACGGTCAGCGTGGCCGCATTGCTGGTTGCGTTTCCTACTGAATTGGTCACTACTACTTTGAAGGTTGAGCCGCTATCCGAGGTTGCGGTTGCGGGCGTCGTATAGCTCGCGGAGGTCGCGCCCGAAATTGCCGTCGTCCCCTTCTGCCACTGGTAAGTCAACGTTGCTGTTCCCGTCGCCGTTACAGAAAAAGTGGCTGTCTGGCCGGCCGTCACCGTCTGGTTCGATGGTTGCTGCGTAATCGACGGTGCAACCGGGCCGGCATTGACGGTCAGCGTGGCCGCATTGCTGGTTACGTGTCCTGCTGAGTTGCTTACCACTACGCTGAAGGTTGAGCCGCTATCCGAGGTTGCGGTCGCCGGTGTTGTATAGCTCGCCGCGGTCGCGCCCGAAATGGCGCTCGTCCCCTTCTGCCACTGGTAAGTCAACGTGGCGGTTCCCGTCGCCATTACAGAAAAAGTGGCTGTCTGGCCGGCCGTCACCGTCTGGTTCGAGGGCTGTGCCGTAATGGTGGGCGCACTTGTGTTATCCGCTTTACTTCCCGACGTCGCCCCGCAACCCGAGAGAGTCAATCCTGCAAAAAGTAAGCACACTACCGTCGTTAGCCGTCGCAGATTCATGCCCCCACTCCAGGAAACTACCTTGGGAGTAATCATGCCAAGCGTTTCCCAATCTGGAAAGAGCCACCAAGGTTACGATAGTCGCAAGGATTCTGCTCTGCCAGAAGTTCAGTGCTGTCCGCCCGGACACTTCTCAATGCGGCTATTGGGCTTGTCGCACACAACTCTGCGCCTTTTTCATCAGCCTACTGATCTGAGGCATAATCGTCCGCGACTATAATGGCACGCACCTATGTCCCTGGCTTCCGGAACTAAGCTCGGGCCGTACGAAGTCCAATCGCTGCTCGGCGCTGGCGGCATGGGCGAGGTATTTCGTGCGCGCGACACGCGCCTGAACCGCACCGTAGCGATCAAGGTTCTTCCAGAGTACCTCGGTTCTGATCCGGGGCGCCGCGCACGATTTGACCGCGAAGCCCAGACAATCTCCCGTCTATCGCACCCGAATATATGTGCTCTTTTCGATGTCGGCGAACACAATGGCATTCCCTACGTCGTCCTCGAATACTTGGAAGGGGAAACACTGGCCGACCGCCTGGCGAAAGGGCGTCTGCCAGTCTCAGAAGTCTTGAAAATCGGATCAGAAATCGCTTCTGCGCTCGACGCCGCTCACCGGAATGGCATTGTCCATCGTGACATCAAACCAGCAAACGTGATGCTGACCAAGGTCGGAGCCAAGTTGCTGGACTTCGGCCTGGCCAAACCCAATGCGGTTCTGTCTTCTGCGGCCGCCGATGCTGCCACGTTATCGAAATCGTTGACCGAAGAAGGCGTCGTCGTTGGAACCTTTACCTATATGGCGCCCGAGCAACTGGAAGGAAAGGAGACGGATGCCCGGACCGACATCTTCGCCTTGGGGGCCTTGTTATACGAAATGGTTACCGGGCGCAGCGCTTTCGGCGGCGGCACTCGAGCCAGCATCATTGCCTCGATCATGAGTTCCGATCCGGTTCCGATCAGCACGCTGCAGCCTCTCTCTCCTCTTGCACTCGACCGATTGGTTCAATACTGCCTTTGCAAGAATCCAAGTGAGCGATGGCAGACCGCTCACGACGTCTACTTGCAGTTGCAGTCGATGCGCGATGCAGGATCACAAGCCAGCATCCTCCAATCTAAAGGCCACCATCGCATCACTCGTGAGCTTATCGCCTGGGCCATGGCAGCGGCACTGATGGTGATTGCTTTGACCTTGGCAGTGCGGCGCTTCGCGACTCCGGTATCGCAGCCACCGCCGGAGATCATGTTTGCCCTTGAACCTCCTGCGGGATACAAGCTGCTTGCCGATGGCGGAATAGCGCTTTCGCCCGACGCATCTCAGGTGGCGTTCGCCGCCAGCGATGCAAAAGGACGAAATTCGTTGTGGGTACGCTCCCTCAAGTCCCTCACTCCTCGACTGTTGGAGGGAAGCGAGAGCGCTGACGACGACAACTGGTTTACTTGGACGCCCGACGGCAAAAGCGTAGTCGCCGCGCTCAATAAAAAGCTGGTCCGGTTTCCGACGGCCGGCGGAGCGAACGAGGTTCTGTGCCAGCAGTTCGACGGGCTCCCGGGCACAATGAACCGGGAGGGTACGATCCTTGCATCCACGGCGCCACCCACCCGAATCTTCAGTGTCTCCACTGACGATTGCACTGCACGTGACAGGTCGCCCTCCGACGTTCCGGAATCGGATATCAAATATGGGTTCCCCCGCTTTCTTCCCGACGGTAATCACTTTCTATTCGCTGGCATCCGCAAAGACAAGCATCACGAGGTGCTGTTGGGTTCATTGGACAACTCGAAGACGAAGGTGTTGATCCGGAACGGCACCTATCCGCAATTCCTCAATAGCGGTTACATTCTGTTCGCCCGTGACGGATATCTGATGGCGCAGAGATTTGATCCTGCATCGCAAACCATCAGCGGAGAGCCATTTCTCGCTTACCCTGATCAACTCCATTTCTACGCGGCTTTCGGATGGGCGGACTTCGATGCATCTGAGAATGGATTCATCGCGGCGAAAGAACAGTCCACCCCCATGACGGTCTTGCGTTGGTACGACCGCTCAGGACACGTGCTAGGCACCCTCGGGGAACCTGAGTATAGGACTATGTCTCGTCTGGACGCAGAGGGAAAACATGTTCTCCTGGGTGTGTTCGATCCTAGAACCCATGCGAGCGATCAATGGTCACTTGACCTGGAGCAGGGCACGAAGAAACGAGAAACTTTTCAGGACCATCCGGGAAACAGCTTTGCTGCGTGGACCTCCGACAACAAGCAGATCGCGTACTCGCTGCTTCTCGGCACCCGTATGGAAATTTTCATTAAGAACGCCGCAAGCAGTGATAACGGCCAGATGCTTCAAACGGGACTGGAGGGTTCGAAAATGGTGAGCGATATTTCTTCTGCCGATAACTCACTCCTGTATCAGCACTACACCGATGCTGGAACCGATTTCGCTTACTATGCGCAGCCACTCTCCGGCGGCAAACCTTTCCTGATTGGCGCGGCCGTCGAAGACGAATTGGCAAGAGTATCGCCCGACGGCGCCTGGCTTGCAGTCCCTTCGAATGAGTCAGGCTCGGTAGAAATTTTCCTTCGCCCCTTCGCGCCTGACAGCGAGAGAGGTACACAAGTTTCTTTCGGAGGCGGTCACGATCCCCGTTGGAATCGCGATGGGAAGGAGCTTTTTTATCGAACCAATGACTGGCATATCGTCGCGGTTCCACTGCTTGACCTTAAGCGGCATCGCTTTGGAAAGCCCCAGACTCTTTTTCAGCTTCCACAAGGATCAGACTACGACGTGGTGGATGGCAAGCGCTTCCTCGTCAATGAGCCCTCCGGCACAGTGGCTGCTCCGGCGTTTGTAATCGCGCACTGGCGACCTGAAGCCTCGAAATCTGAATAGGCAGTTGGCCCGGGTCGAATACGGCCAGCGTGCCGGACTGACATTCCGAGCCGCTTTGCGATTGCCGTTGCTGACTTGCTCGCTATTGCCGGACCCGTGGCCCATGTGGCGGCCGCGGCTTCTCTGCCTTCATCGCACGCAAATTCGAGGACGCGGTCGCCGTTTCTCTAAATCTCTGGTCCGTAAAGATCAGCCATAGAGGGGGTCAAAAACCGCGCATTGATGGCTTACAGACCAAGCGATGCTTTCCGCCTTTCCCAATCACGAATAGCTCGTTTGCGCTCGCGGCAACGGAAAAAGTCTTCCCTTTTCAGGAATCGTCCGAAGTGCGTGTCTTTGCGGGAAATGACCTTCGTCACGCTGGTCAGCGCATGTGCTTGGTTCAGTGCCGCTTAGCGTACAGTACGGACAAATCCAATTTGGTTACTAACGTGCTCACTTGGTAATGCGGGCTGATTGAGAAGTCGTCCCGAGATATTCTCCCCACCTGGTCTCCCGGTTCAAAGAAGTTGGGTCAGTACAAGTTAATTAGAAGTTAGTCGCAAGAAATCCCCCCTTTTATAACTCCCTAAAGTCCCGAACGGCGCCGTTCTTCTGCGACCGATCGTCGGGTTATTGGAGAAAGTATGCAACGGACCCTGGTAAGTGTAGTTGCAATTGCATTTGTCTTGGCGCTGCTCTTCGCGTTCGTTACGACTCCCGTAGACGCACAAACTGTCGCGCAGAACAAGAATCAAACGGTAGCGAAGGCTGAAACCAGCGAGGACTCGATGGCGAAAATGGACGCCATCGTGAAAAGCGATTCGGCGGCAAAGTTGGAGCCTGTGGTCAAGGTGACATCTCCGAAGGCGGAGATCCGCGATTCGATTCTGCCCGCGCCCGATGGTAATGAACTGGCGGATTCCTGCAAAGCACAAGCCGAAGGGTTCGACGCAGGATATTGCCTCGGAGTGGTCGAAGGCGTGATCGCGTCGATGAAGTTGTGCAAGCGAGATCACTCGGTGATCACATTGGGTGAAGCGACCGATGCCACGGCCAAATATTTGGCCAATCATCCGGAGAAACTGAAGCAGCGCGATGTGGTTGTCGCTCGTAAGGCGCTTTCGGAAGCGTATCCTTGCGGCGGTTCGCGGCGGTAACTATCTTGGGTTGTGAATGAACGGTTTGTGAAGAAAGGGCGCGCTCGCGCCCTCGTTCGTGTTTTAGGGGAACTTCACGGAGTTCCCTAGATTCCTCTGTGATCCCTGTCTCATCCTGTTAACGCTTCTCTCCCGGGATTCATCGACAGCGCTCTCGGAAGCGCGCGAAAGGTTCCTTCATCAACTGGAAAACCGCTACAATCGCTCGCATGTTCCAGAGCAACCTGCTGCTAAATAAGCGCATTCTGATCACTGGCGGCGGAACAGGGCTGGGAAAGGCTGCTGCCCGAAGATTCCTCGAACTCGGCGCCGAGGTATACATCTGTGGACGGCGCGAGGAAGTTCTAACCGCAACCGCAGACGAACTCAACCGAGTCGCGCCCCGACGAATCCATACCCGTCGTTGCGACGTGCGTGATCCAGCAGCCGTCGAGGAGATGATTGCCGCGATCTGGAAAGACGGTCCGCTGAACGTGCTCATGAATAATGCCGCAGGCAATTTCCTCGCGCGTTCGGAAGAGTTGTCCCTGGGCGCATTTCAGTCGGTGATCGGAATCGTCCTGATGGGATCGCTTCATACCACTCTGGCGTGCGGTCGCCGCTGGCTCGCCGAAAAAAGGCCTGGGGTGGTGCTGAGCATAACCACCACTTACACGACAACAGGATCGGCCTATGTTGTGCCGTCCGCGGTGGCAAAAGCCGGAGTGCAGGCGCTGACGCGCAGCCTGGCAGTCGAGTGGGGCAATCGCGGCATTCGCATGAATGCAATTGCTCCGGGACCAATTCCCACGGAGGGCGCATTTTCCCGACTCTTGCCAAGGCCGGAATTGGAGCAGGCGGCGAAGGATCGCAATCCACTCGGACGCTTTGGCACGGTCGAGGAGTTTGCCAATCTGGCGGCATTTCTGGTGAGTGATGGTTCGGGATACATCAATGGCGAAGTGGTCACGATGGATGGGGGCGAATGGCTGCAAGGCGCGGGCGAATTCACAGCCTTGGGGCGCCAATTAACGGATGAAGAATGGGCGACGATGAGACCACAGAAGAAGTGATCCGATTCGAGTGGTGATCCTCATGCGCGATCGACGACAGTTAGGCGGCGACGTGCTCGAATTCGACGGCCGGTAGGAATTCGCAGTGATAATGCCAAACTGGAATTTGAGTTATGGAACGTGCAGGCGCGATAAGCCGCGGACCGGTTTGCGGGCCGCACGGGCGATTCCGATTGAGCCGCGCGGGCGATTCCGACTGAAGAATGTGTGCTCGTTGGTAGGCCCGGCAGGAATCGAACCTGCAACCCTCGGATTAGAAATCCGATGCTCTATCCTTTTGAGCTACGGGCCCTCGGTGAATAGTGGTGACTCTACCTGTCCCATTTTCGCACAGGTCGAATTCACCACTATGCACCGAGTGAGTTTTCGTCACGCCGCTGGTTCGTCCTGATCGTCGAGGTACTCCTCGGGGACATCGTCCTCGGGAACTTCGTGGGTGCGGACTTCGGCGACGTCGGCATCGGGCGCGTTCTCAACGCCCTCGACAACTTCGGCTTCGTAGGCGTTACCTTCTTCGATTAGTTCTTCTACGCTCTCGGAGTCGGCGTCGGCGAGGTCAGAAAGGTCCTGGATGTCGCCGGACTGGCCAGCCGAATCCGGGCCGAGTTCATCTTCTCTTTCGCGTGTTTCGTGGTCTTTCATGAATTGCTCCTTATATGCTCGACTGAATGTAAAGACTGGGATTGCAGCGGCACCACCAATCAACCAGATGCCGCTTTCAGATGCAAAGACTACGCGGCGCGCTGCACGGGAACCGGAACGCGCGTAGTGCGAATTGCCATCGAGAACATGACGTACGACCAACCGCGAAAAAGCAATGAGATTCCAAGAGCTACCCCGAGGAACCACAAACCTGACCAAGGCCACTCGGCCCAGAGCAGGATGCCAAGGCCCAGCGTGACGATGCCGTCGAACGCCGCCCATCCCCAGTGCGGGAATTTCAGACTGATGGCGGCGATCAAGCGAAAGACTCCGATGACGGTCAGGAAGGAAGCGAATAGCAAAGTCCACGCCAGCGCGCCTGCCACGGGGTGAGTGACGGCGACCAGGCCGACAAAAATACCGAGAAGGCCGACGATGAGGTGAAGAAACAGGCCTCCCCATTTGTGAATGCGGAAGGCGTAGATGGTTTCGGCGATGCCGCTGAAAACCAGGATCCAGCTCAGGATGAGGACGCTGGCGAGGGTTGCGGCGGGAGTTACGATGAGCGCGAACGTGCCGAGCAGGATCATCACGATCCCGAGTGTGAGCAGCCAACCCCATTTGTGGCGAAGATTTTCAACATCCATCATCAACATAGTTGTGTGCATGGTTTCCTCCTGAAGCCGTTACTTCGGCTTGGTCTCTTTCAAGAATGTGCCTTCCTGGAGCTCGGTGAAGGCTTCTCGAAGTTGTTCCTGAGTGTTCATTACGATAGGTCCATACCACGCGACGGGTTCCTCGAGCGGTTTGCCGGAAACGAGCAGAAAGCGAAGGCCGTCGCCTCCGGCTTGCACGGTGACTTCGTCGCCTCGATCGAACAAGATGAGTGAGCGATTGTCGGCCTCAACTGGCGGATTGGTGTCGAGCCACTTTACCGCCTCGGTGGGAACGGCAAGCGGGCCCGATGCGTTGCAAAACTTGCCATTGCCCGAAAAAACGTAGGCGAAGGCGTGACGCGTGGTTTCGACGGGAAGTGTTTTGCGTTTTCCGGGAGCAATCGAGACGTCGAGATAAATAGGATCGGCGGCGACGCCGTCGACCGGACCCGTCTTCCCCCAGAATTTTCCAGACACGACTTTGACATGGGTCGCGTCGTCGTCGGTGATCTCGGGGATGTCAGCGGATTTGACCTCCTGATAGCGAGGCGAAGTCATTTTGAGTGAAGAGGGAAGGTTGCCCCAAAGCTGAAATCCGTGCATGCGGCCGACCCGATCGCCCTTGGGCATCTCCTGATGGATAATGCCGCTGCCCGCGGTCATCCATTGCACGTCGCCAGCGCCGATGACGCCGCTATTGCCCATGCTGTCGCCATGCTCGACGGTTCCGGCAAGAACATAAGTGATGGTTTCGATTCCGCGGTGCGGATGCCAGGGGAACCCAGCGAGGTAGTCTTCGGGGACATCGTTGCGGAAGTCGTCGAGCAGAAGGAAAGGATCGAAATCCTTTGTGTTGCCGAAGCCGAAGGCACGGCTCAGGTGGACGCCTGCGCCTTCCAGCGTGGGCTTGGATTTGATGACACGCTTAATGGGCCGAATCGACATTGGAGTGTTCCACTGGAGCGTCTCGAGAAAAAGATCAGCTGGCTTCCTGAATCAAAGTGCTGCCGTCGAACTCTCCGGGAGAGAGATTGTCGACGTAGCACCAGACCCACGATTCCCTAGGCTCGATGGAACGCATCAGCGGATGCTTCGAACGATGAAAATGTTTGGTCGCGTGCTTGTTTTTTGAAGAGTCGCAGCAACCAACGTTTCCACACTCGAGGCACATGCGGAGATGGACCCAGGTGTCGCCGAGTTTTACGCACTCCTCACAAACGTGCGTCTTGGTGTTAGTGAACTTGATCGTGTCAAGATGCGTGCATTGCGCCATGGTTCGCTCCTGCGATGAGAAATGGTGCACCAGTTCGGACCGTCGATTTGATGATCCCCCTGTCCTCCTATGTGATGTTTTGAGAGACAGGGGGATTCTGGTTGTTAGGCCGCGGCCTGGGCGCTTTGCTGGAAGAACGCGAGCATGTCGCCGTTAATAACATCCGCGTGCGTGGTAATTGCGCCGTGAGGGTATCCCGGATAGACCTTCAGCACTGCGCCCTTGACGATCTTGGCGGAGGCGCGGCCAGCCGCGTCAATGGGCACGATCTGGTCGTCGTCGCCATGGAGAATAAGTGTCGGCACGTCGAACTTCTTGAGATCTTCAGTGAAGTCGGTCTCAGAGAAGGCTTTGATGCCTTCGTAGTGAGCATTCATGCCTCCCACCATCCCCTGCAACCACCAATGATGGCGGATTCCTTCTGAAATCTTGGCGCCCGGGCGGTTATAGCCGTAGAACGGCATGGTGAGGTCGAGATAGAACTGGGAGCGATTGGCCGCGAGCTGCGCCCGAAGCTGATCGAAGACTTCAATGGGCGTGCCCAGAGGATTGGCTGGAGTTTTTACCATGAGCGGCGGGACAGCGCTAATGAGGACGGCCTTCGCCACTCGTTTTGTGCCATGTCGGCCGATGTAGCGAGCAACTTCGCCGCCCCCGGTTGAGTGGCCGACGTGGATTGCATTCTTGAGGTCGAGCTTCTCGGTGAGCGCGGCTAGATCATCGGCGTAGTGATCGGCATCGTGGCCATCGGAGGTTTGCGTGGAACGGCCATGGCCGCGGCGATCGTGGGCGATCACGCGATAACCCCGCTGCACAAAGAAAAGCATCTGGGCATCCCAGTCGTCGGCGCTTAAGGGCCAGCCGTGGCTGAAGACGATTGGCTGACCTTTACCCCAATCCTTGTAGTAAATATGGGTGCCGTCTTTGGTGGTAATGGTGGGCATGAAATTTTCTCCTTTTGATGGATGTTCGATTGTTCCGAAGTGACCGCGAGCTCGCGGAGGCTGACGCGAGCTAAAATCCCCGACAGTCATGCGGAACTCCGTGCCGCATGCGGCTTACCCGATTTCAAAATGCGATGTGAGTACTTGGCCCGAACTTCCGGTGATAGGGTGTTACGTTGGCTGCCCGCCCTCGCGATCAGTGGTCAGCATGGTCGCGGGCGCGGTGATAACGAAACGCGAAAAGTGGCTTGGCAGATTCTCGTACTTTGGCTTGGGGTTGGCAAGTCTCCACGCCCATAAATTCGGGCGCGAACAAGCATCCGGGGCTAAGGCTTGGACAGCAACTAGCAGCGAGTGCTTGGTCTGGAGATTCGCATTTGATGAGAAAAGCGGTCCAATCTCAATCTTTACAAGTAGTTAGGTTGAGTATCATGCAGAAGAATCCCTGGGGAACGTACTGGTTTAGGCGGACCACCTGTGCTAAAGTACGCGGCACGGTTGGGGGATGGCATAGGCCTCTGTGGGGCCTCCTTGGCCGCCCAAGTGGTCATTGGGAAATCCTTCAGATCAGTTCAGAACAATTCAGACTGCCTCCATGGACGGATTCAGACGACTGGTTCATGATCGCAAGCGATTTACAAAACAGATTTGGCCTGTGGAGCAAAGCTCTTCAGGAGGTCAAAAAGGAGAGACAAATGGCGGACGAGAAGAGCATCAATCAGATCGTAGACAAGAACGAACTTTCGGAGCAGGAGTTGGAACAAGCGACGGGTGGCGTTAGTGCGGCTGCTGCATTGAACAGAACAGAAGGGAAGCGCGCCGAATTCATCCACGAGAACGCGCACGGCCGGAAGTAGTTCCGAGCTTACGATCAAGTAAAAGCGAATTTTTGGAGTGGGCATGACCGCCAGCGCCGAGATGAGCGAGCGGTCATGCATTGCTCTGTTCTCAGCTACAATCGAACTCCCGCCTTGGCATTTCAGCCTTGCCATGCACATCCCATGCGGCTTGAGCGAAAGCCCAATTTGTCTTGACCCCTAAACGGGCAATGCTATACTTTCCGACCAATGCCGGGGGGGCGAGAGTTACTCTCGCTTCAATGCGAAATTGGCGTCGGTTCCATGGGACGGCAGAATCCCCCAACGTCTGAATTGGACCAGGGTCGCGCGTGGAAGAGCGGTCAAGCGGCGACGCGAGAGATGACGGCGTACCGCGAATGCGAATCTGTTCATAGGACGTGTTTTCACTCACTACGGGATCGACCAAAGTCAAACCGGCAAATTGACACTTACCCGATGATAACCTTGGGGTGGCTGAGACCGGCACGTTTGGCCGGGACCATTGTGGTGCTGTGTTGTCTCGGATCGTTTGGCCAATCAGGTTCGCCGCCCGACCGGCAATTAGTTCTATTTGATGCTCTGCGGTCCACCCTCTCCAATCAACCTCTGCTGCACATTCAAGAACAGCAAGTCATAGCAAATAGAGGCGCCAGCCAGCAGGCTAGAGGGCAATTCGACACATTTTTCGGGGGCACGTTTTCGCAAGCTCGCGTGAATAATCCGCTCACGCTGTTTGATCAGCAGCAGGCCGCGCTCCTGAACATCATTACCGATACGCAAGTGAGCAACATTACCAGCCTGAACATCGAAGCTGACAAGCAATACCGCAATGGAATCGCTGTCAGCGGCAATCTGACGATGGGTCGGACGACCGATAACATTTACAACATCCCAGGCACGAATCTCTCGACGCTTTCATTTCAGGTGAACGTGCCGCTTTTGCGGGGACGCGGGAGAAGCGTGGTTGCCGCGCAGGAGACGGCGGCAGGAATCGAAGTCCAGGCAAGTCTTTTGGATCTAAACCAGACCATCAGCAGTTTGCTTTTGGAGACAGCGAATAGCTATTGGAACGCCGTGGGAGCAGCCACGAATCTGAAAGTCGCGCAGGGATCGGAACAACGTGGGAAGGTTTATCTCGATAATGTGCAGGCACTGATTGACGCAGATCGAGTGCCGAAGGCGGAAGTCCAACAGGTTAAAGCCAACCTGGCGACGCGGACGGCGGGGCGCATTGTGGCGGAGCAGAGCTTGATTGCTGCCCGCCAGCGGCTGGCTTTGGCCATGGGTTTGGGTGTGGATCAGATGGCCGCGGTTGAAACACCGTCCGAGGATTTTCCCAGCGACGATGGGCTTGCATTGGCGGCGATCGATGCGA
>Ga0335077_10009463_pt1 | contig 12100 bp, 10 predicted proteins | sample Lox_Sample_31_FD_207151 | JGI IMG/M metagenome (GOLD analysis project Ga0335077, IMG submission 207151) | Soil microbial communities from Loxahatchee National Wildlife Refuge, Florida, United States - Lox_Sample_3.1 | ecosystem: Environmental > Terrestrial > Soil > Wetlands | place: USA...
TGAGTGCGGAGGCGGTGGAATGGCAGAAGTTGCGCTACTGACCATGGCGACGATCCTCACACTGGGGGTGATTGCCTTCGGGTCCCTGAAGAGAGCAGGCTTCAACATGCTCGACGCATACTTTTTGATGACCATGCTTTTCTTTGGTGTGTACAGCATGGTAGACGCGTTGGTTAACAAGGCCGCAGGAAAAGATCCAGCGATAGTCGTCGTCACATTTGTTCTGATCTTTCTTGCAATGCTAGTTACCTGGATGCTGTATCAGATGCTGTCATCGAGAGTCAGAATAGCCTTGAGGTTCGACAGCCTTATGGAACAATGGGCCGTTGTTCCCCGGAGAACAATTGTCTATCTTGCTACCATATTTTTCGCACTGCACACTTATCTGTTTCTCGCATATGGGATGTTAACGTACGCGGGCGCGGAGATCGAGCGTTTGGACATCTCTGTGCCCACATGGATTGGTCCTCTGAGGGCTTTAGTTAATGCGATCGGCTTTGGCCTCTACGTTTGCATCGGCACTTCTATCGCCAAGCGACGGATAGGTGCCTTCTCGCTCTTTGGCGCCCTCGCTCTCGCGATCGCCGCTGTGTTAACGCTTGAAGGAAGACGGGCGTTCATCGAGTTAGTGATATTTGCGTTTGTATTGTGGTCCTGCTCTCGACGAGAGAACGTTTACTCTGTGAGGCACGTGCCGATCGCGCTCGTCATGCTTGTTGGTTTCTTTCTCCTCAGCAATATATATCAAACGTATCGAGAGGAAGTAATTTCAATTCAAGCAAGAATGGACCATCGCGAAGTCTCCGGTTTGATCTCAGCCGCTGGAAACATAGATGCGACCATTGATAACTATCGCCAGCGCTTAGCGATGTGGAATTTCAACTATATGATTACTGCAGAGCAGATCAAGAGCCCTACAAAGATATTGTCTGGCGCAATGTTGTGGCAAACCCTTCTCAATTCCTTGCCGGCAGCCTTGTTCGAGTCGAAGCAGGTTGTCGATCCGGATGACATTATTGCCCAATTTTATGGGTTTCCCGTGACCGGTCTTCCCGACTATCCGACAAATGATCTAGCCACCTACCTTGCTGATTTCGGCGTTGCCATGTTGGTCCTTCTTCCGGTAATCAATATTCTTGTTTTCCTGATAGTTTCGTACTCCCATTTTTCCATTTCAAAAATCGGCAATACGTTGTTTCTGCTTGTTTCTACATTGTGTCTGCAATACCTGATCAAGGTGGAGAACTCATACGGAGACATTTTCATTCTGCTTAGAAATATTCTGCTGCTGCTGGTGTTGTGGTTTGCAGCTGAGTTGTGGCGACGCGTCTATAGGGGAGCCCTAGGCACTAATCCCACGTAGTACGATTGGCTTGGCACCTTGGTTGCCTCGAAAGAAGGTTCTGAGTGAAGATTTGTGTGGTCACCCCATCATTCTATCCAGCGACCATTTATGGAGGTTCCATCTTCTCCACCTATCACACCTGCGCCGAGCTGGCCGCTCAAGGCGTGGAGGTCTTCGTCTCAACCACGAACGCAAATGGGGGAAAGAAGCTGGACGTTGTACCCAATCGAGCGATTCGCTTCGGCGAGCGCTTCTTCGTCAAATACTACGACGATACGATTGTCGGCAGGTTCTCGTGGCGTTTTATTCTGGCTGTATGGCAAGATATCAAAGCCTGCGATGTGGTTCGCATAGAAGACATCTTTTCCACGTATATTCCGCCTTCCCTGCTCTACGCGAAGTTGTTCTCAAAGCGCATGCTAATATCCCCGCGGGGCGTCTTGAGCAAGTGGGCGTTGGGAAGCAAGAAGGCCTTCTTGAAACAAGTGTGGCTGACATTCCTGATTAAGCCGTTCCTACGCAAGAGTTGGTGGCATGCGACATCCATGCAGGAAAGAGCCGAGATCCTCGAGTTCTATCCGAAGGCCAAGGTCGTGCTCATCCCCAATGGAATAGACTTCGACCAGTTCGGGAGAGTCCAGAGATTGTCAAGAAATCAATACATGAAGAGGTTCGCGAAAGTAGATCGGTCGCCGGAGATCATTGTCGTTTCCATGGGGCGGCTACACAAAGTAAAGGCCTTTAGTGTGCTGGTAGACGCTTTCGCGAGACTTCTTGCCGATGCCGGGGACGCGGCGTTGTTGGTGGCGGGCGAGGATGAGGGGGAAAGGCGCAATCTCGAAAGTCAAATAGCCAGATTGAGCCTCACTGGGAAGGTTTTTCTGGTCGGTGAGGTGAGCGGGCAGGACAAGGTGGACTTTCTAGCAGGGGGAGACCTGTTCGCGCTGCCCTCGCACAGCGAGAACTTCGGCAATGCTTACTTGGAAGCCATGGCCGCAGGATTGCCCATCGTGGCGAGCAAGGGTACGCCGTGGGCCGAGGTAGAAGATGCAGGATGCGGAAAGTGGGTCGAGAATACGGTCGAGGCGACGTATTCGGCGATGAAAGACATTCTGAAGGGTGACGCGAAAGCAATGGGTAAGGCGGCGATGGATCATGCAAAGCGGTACGACTGGCGCAATATCGCCGTGCAGTTCAAGGCGGTGTTCTCGGAGATGATGGCCTCCTGACGGCTCATTCCACCAGCTAGGAGCGCCATGAGGGGTAACGAGTCCAAGTATTCCTTTGAAGATGAAAAGGCTTACTACTCGAAACGCTGGCCGACTCAGGCAGAACCATATGAGCACCTGAAAGACTACGTCGCTGCGTGGCTGCCCGAAGCGCCCAGCCTGATCTCAGGGAAGTCCGTTCTGGACATAGGAGCCGGCGAGGCGACCTACACGCGGATGCTTGCGGAGACCTACTCTCCGCACCGCATCGTGGCCTGTGAGCTCTTCCCGGAGCGAATGTTGCAAGCTGCTCGGGAGAACGCGGCAGAGAATCTCCATTTCGTTGCCGGGAGTTGTTTTGCGCTCCCCTTTGCTGACCGGTCCTTCGACGCGGTATTCGGGAGTCTCGTCCTCAGCCAACTTCCAGATCTAGACCGAGTGATTGATGAGATTGATAGGGTCCTGACATCCGGCGGGTGCTTCATAGGGATCGAGCCAAATCCGTACAATGCGATAGTTCTCTATCGATTCCTTATGGGAGAACACTCAAAGAATCAATACCTGTTGAGCAGGTCCGACCTGGGCAGGTTTGCCGCCAAGGGTTTCGATGTCGATATTCGATATTTTTACGGCCGATTCCCGAAGCTCCATAGCAAGTTCCTGACTACCTGCATAGGCGTCCTCGCGAAGAAAGCGGTAGGGTAAGTGGTCGGGGTGCTGCGACTCGCAACCTGCCTTCCGATCGCGCCCTTAGCCGCGCACCACACAAAGCATGACCATCGACTTCCAGAGATATGCGCATCTTCCGGCGCCCGAAAAGTCGACGACACCAAGACCTTCGTCCTCGGCCAGTGCGCTCAACGAGGCTCGAGAGAAGAACTTGATGTGACCGCCGTCTACCCAGGGCTGAAAATGGGGATCCCACTTCCCTGCCAAGGAAAGGGCGAGATTCTTAAGGTAGCCGTGATAGGGCGCGGAGATAATGAGATGGCCCTTGGGAAGAACCGCCTTCTTCGCAAACTGAAGGAGCTTGCGCGGGAGATAAAGGTGCTCGATGACTTCCGTAGAAATTACGGTGTCGAAGTCATTCGAAGGGGGGTCTCCATAGACACTGATATTGTGAAAAGGAATTCCTGGGTATTGGGTTCGCGCGAGCTCGATTCCCTCCGGACTGACATCGCAGCCTTCGACATCGAAGCCGGATCGGATCAGGACCGACGTCAGGCGCCCGTTGCCGGAACCGACGTCTAGAATCCGCCGAGCGCCGATCCTCTTGCAATATTCAAGAACAACATCGGCGATGTAGTCATCAGGCTGATTCGAAGATTGTGCACTCCAACGGAAAGCGGCGCTATCGTGCATTTTCATTCCCTACTAGCTGAGAAGCGAACGCATCCGGGCCGCTGTGGCCCTTGACGCGACCCATTCTTGATGTTCCGACTAGTATATGGCAACGAGGTAACGTTGAGACCGCCGACTGTTTGACGCGGGCCTTACAGTGATATCGGTAATTGTCCTGACCTTCAACGACGAGCAACAGATCGAGTACTGTCTGCAGTCGGTTGCGCGCCTCACGGATGATGTGGTCGTCGTCGACTCGTTTAGCTCCGACCGAACCCAGGATATCTGCAGTACCTACGGCGCCCGTTTCTTCCGGCACGAGTTCGTGAACCAGGCGATTCAATTCAACTGGGCGCTGGACAACATCCCGCTAAAGTACGAGTGGGTGCTGCGCCTCGATTCGGACGAAATCGTGCCGGAAGCCTTGGCAAGGGAGATGCATGCGCGAGTCGGGAAGGAGCCGGTAGCCGGCTACTACATGAACCGCCGGATGTACTGGATGAATCGCTGGCTCAGGCACGGACGAATGTACCCGCACTACATTCTTCGCCTGTTCAAGCGCGGCTCGGCGCGCTACGAGGAGCGTACCGAGGAGCATCTCGTGCTCGACGGTGGAGCGGGCTATTTGAAGAACGACTTTCTGGAAGACAATCGCAAGAATACGCTAGACTATTTCACTGAAAAGCACCTGAAGACTGCCGCGGGCGAGGTCACGGAGGCTCTTTCTGGTATCAAGGAGGGGGACGGGATCGCGCCGAGGTTGTTGGCGCCCAAGGTAAACCGCACCCGATGGCTCAAACTTCGAGTGTACAACCGGTGTCCGATGTTCGTCCGCGGGCTGCTTTATTTTTTCTACCGGTATGTGCTCTGTCTTGGGTTTCTCGACGGCAGACCGGGTCTGATATTCCACGTTCTCCAGGGCTTCTGGTACAGGTTCTACATCGACGCGAAGTTGTATGAGGAGCGCGACGGTTGGCTTAACCGCAGGAATGACTATAGGAATCTGTAATGCAAGAAAGGACCCCAGTTAAATCCGAGAGGGAGGAGGTAGCGCGTGAAATCAAGCCCTTCTTCCTGGACTTGGACGAGCGGGAAATCGATGGTGCGGCGGAAGCACTCCGAGGCATATTGCGCAGCGGCCAGCTCATTCTCGGGCGCTACACGCGAGAATTCGAATCGGAATTTGCGAGGTATGCAAAGAAGCGCTTTGCCGTAGCACTCAATAGCGGAACCTCGGCCCTCGAGGTCATGCTCACCGCTCATCAGGCACGCGGCAAGCGGATTGCGGTCCCTTCGAACACGAATTTTGCCAGCGTCGCCGCCATCATTCGAACGGGCGGGCATCCCGTCTACATGGACATGACAGAGCAGTACTTCGTTCCAAGCCTTGAGATCCTTCGAGCCGTTGTGGAACGGCACGCCATCAGCGGTGTTTTGTGGGTGCATATCGGGGGAATCATTGCGCCGGATTTTGCAGACGTTGTCGACTACTGCAGGGGGAAAGGGCTCTTTCTGATCGAAGACGCCGCCCACGCTCACGGAAGCGTGTTCAATGGTGTAAAAGCGGGAAGCTTCGCGGACGGTGGATGTTTCTCATTCTTCCCCACCAAAGTCATGACGACCATCGAAGGGGGCATGATCGTGACCGATAACGAGGATCATGCGCGGCTCGCAAAGTCGCTCAGGAATCAAGGAAAGCGAGACGGGGACTACGGCGGTCTTCATTACGATCTCGGGAGCAGCTGGCGCATTTCCGAAATATCGGCATACCTCGGGCTCGTGCAACTCGCGAAGCTCGACGGCATGATCGATGCAAGGGCCGAAGCCACCGGTCGCGTGACCGAGGCGTTGAAAGCCGCTGGTGTCGAATACTGCAATACCTCCCACATGGATCGCGCCAGCAACTACAAGCTGATCGTGAGGTTGCCTCAGGGCAAGCGCGCCTCCGCAGTAAGGGATGCGCTGGCGAAGAGGGGGATCGTTTGCGGCGGAGGCGTGTACGACATTCCCTGCCATCAGCATCCAGTGTTCGCGGCGATCCCATACGAGAAAGATCAACTCCGCGCTACGGAAATGTGGTGCCCTCGGCACATTTGTCCCCCGGTGACTTCCGGTTTGAGAGCCGGCGACGCTGCGCGCATTGGGAAAGCCTTGGTCGAGGTATTGTCCTCCGCATGACACAGCACTTCGACGCTGCTGTTGTGGGCGCGGGAATAGCTGGGCTCGCAACCGCAGAGATCGCGGCCCGTTCCGGGCTCAACGTGGTTCTGATCGAGAAGGGCCACGTAGCATGCGGGGAAGCCAGCGGGGGCCACCATGGGTGGTTTCACTTCGGGAGTCTCTACTCAATATTCCCGAACAATCAGTTCATCCGAACACTGGTTGGAGGCATCGACGATCTGCTCGACCACTATTCCGGTTTTCCGGGAATGAACATCAAAGTGGGGAAGGAAGGAAAGCTTGTTTTTCCGCAGATCCCGGGAGCTTGGATCCGCGATGAACCGATTCAATACATCGTCGCCGCGCGCAACGACCATGACTTCGATCTGCGACGATTCGAAAACGTAAGACGCTATGCCGAAAAGCTGATATTCACTCTAGGCTGGGACCTTAACATCAAGCAGTTTATCAGCCGGCACGTGCGGTTTCACAATTTCGATTGGCGAAGCGGCCCGGCGTCGCAACGCATTCCAATGGCGGGTTGGATGGATTACTCTCGCAGCGTCATCTCCAAAGTCCAGGATATCGATTGCGCAATCGACCGGAATACGCATTTCCAGGTATCGGGCTTCGATCGTCCGATGAACGCGCGGTCGATTATTCGCGACCTCCTATCTAGTTTCCTTGCTCATGGGGGTACGTTCCTAAGAGACTGCGCCTTCCAGTCGTATCACCAGACCCGAGGTGCGCAAGAAATCGCAACATCCAAAGGGACTCTCGTAGCGAAGAAGCTTCTCTTCGCCACCGGCCGGGCGCTCTCACATTCTGCCGGGGATCATGTGCGCGTCAGAATCGTGGCATCGCCGCTGCTGGTCACATATCCGGCCCTCTGCGATTTGAATTGGGCGCGCCTAACCCCGTTCGTCGAAAGGACCGTGAATCATCTGGTTCACTATGCCAACGGCCTCCCGTATTCCGTTGTCGGAGGCGGATATGCGGCTGACGCCGAGGATCAGACGGCAGTCTGGCAGGCGCAAGAGCGGCTGAGAGAGACGGCGATGCGGGTTTTCCCGCAGCTCAAGAGTGCCGAAATGACGGAGATCTACACGGGCTTCAAGACCGAAGTGGTCAGCCAGGCCGGTGAGCGGAATTACCAGTATTTCATCCGGCCGCTCGCCGAGGATGTTTTTGCTCTTGTCCCAGGGAAGTTCTCCTTGGGCTGCAGTCTTGCGGTAAATGCGTACAGGAAGATCTGGGGAAAGATTCCTTCAAAGGAAGCACCAAGGGCGGCCAGCATTCCGGAAGACTTCCTGCAACGGCCGAAACACGAGCAGATCGTTGTCAACGCGAATGTCCAGCCCTCCGTTTCACGGGGGTCGATTCCAACGTTGGTAAGTACTAGGTGATTGTCCTTGGCGTTAATGCCTACCACGGCGACGCTTCGGCGTGCCTCGTTCGCGATGGCGCCATCGTTGCCGCTGCGGAGGAGGAGCGTTTCCGACGCATAAAGCACTGGGCGGGATTTCCATCAGAAGCGATCCGGTACTGCTTGAAAGAGGCGGGCGTCGGGCTACGCGACTTGGATCACGTCGCGATCAATCAAGACTCGAAAGCCAATCTTTTGCGGAAGGTCGTCTACACGCTGTCGAAGCGACCCGATCCATCGATGGTGCTCGATCGAGTTCGCAACAAGCGCGTGCGCGCGCGCGTGGACCAGGAGCTCGAGCGGTGTTTCGTCGGTGAGTCGTTCCGGGGACGGGTGCACGAGGTTGAGCACCATCTTGCACATCTGGGGTCCGCGTTTCTCGTCTCGCCGTTCGATCACGCAGTGGCAGTCTCCGTCGACGGATTCGGGGATTTTGCGAGCGCGGCGTGGGGCGTTGGCTGCGGGGTATCGGTCAGAACCGACGGGCGCGTCTACTATCCTCACTCCCTAGGCATCTTCTACCAGGCAATGACGCAATACCTGGGTTTCCCTCACTACGGCGATGAGTACAAGGTGATGGGGCTGGCCCCGTACGGGAAAGCAAGTTACCGGGACCAGATGCGGGACATACTGCGCCTTCACGGCGACGGCACGTTCGAGCTGAATCTCGAATACTTCAGGCACCATCGCGAAAAGGTCGCGTATCAATGGGGGGACGGAGAGCCGGTTGTCGGGACGCTCTATTCTCCGAGTGTCGAGGCGCTGCTTGGCCCGGCGAGAAAGAAGGACGAACCCCTCGATCAGCGGCACAAAGACCTGGCTCGCACGGTGCAGTCGGTCTACGAGGAAGCATTCTTTAACCTGCTGAACCGCCTCCACGGCAGGTACGGTGTAGATCGCCTCGTTCTCGCGGGAGGCTGCGCAATGAATTCCGTCGCGAACGGGAAGGTCTATCGAAATACGCCGTTTCGCCGTCTCTATGTCCAGTCTGCGGCCGGCGATGCGGGAGGCGCGATCGGAGCGGCTTACGTAGTGTGGAATCGCATGAATCGGATCGGTGCGGCCCGGTTCCTGATGGATCACGCTTACTGGGGGCCCCATTACGACGACGAATACATTGCGGGAGCCCTTCACCGCGCTGCGTCGGAGTTGGGCAATCAAGGGTGTGTTGTCGAGCGGGTACCTAGTGAAGTCGGCTTGTGCGAGCGAAGTGCACAAGCGATCTCGGAGGGCAAGGTAGTGGGCTGGTTCCACGGCCGCATGGAGTGGGGCCCCAGGGCGTTGGGCAATCGTTCCATCCTTTGCGATCCACGTCGCGCGGACATGAAGGAGATCTTGAACGTCAAAATCAAACGCAGAGAGTCGTTCAGACCATTTGCTCCGTCCATACTTCGAGAAGCGGTCAAGGGATGGTTCGAGACCGACGACGATGTCCCCTTCATGATGCAGGTATACCAAGTCCGTGAGGAGAAGCGGTCTGTGATCCCGGCCGTTACACACGTTGATGGTTCGGGTCGCCTGCAGACGGTACATCGCGAGACCAACCCCCTGTACTACCAATTGATCGAGGCTTTCCATTCGCTTACCGGGGTGCCCGTGGTCCTCAATACTTCCTTCAACGAGAATGAGCCGGTGGTGTGTAGACCGGAGGAGGCTTTGGATTGCTTCCTGCGCACCAAGATGGATGTTCTGGTACTTGGAGGTGTCTTCATTCATCGCACAGCGAAATGAAGCAGCAACCCCTCGGCCCGAAGCTGGTGTTTGTCAATCGATTTTTCTTCCCAGACCACTCTGCGACAAGCCAGCTCCTCTCTGACCTATGCTTCGATCTTGCCGCAAGTGATCTGAAGGTGCACGTGGTCACAAGCAGGCAGCGGTACGAGGAGCCGTTTGCGGGGATGCTGTCCGAGGAAGTCGTACGTGGCGTGAAGGTCCACCGTGTTTGGACCTCGACGTTCGGACGAAACAACCTGTTCGGCCGGACGATTGACTATATATCGTTCTACATGAGCGCCGGCTTGAAGATCTTCGCTCTGACGAGACGGGGCGACACGATTGTCGCCAAGACCGATCCGCCGCTGATCTCGGTGGTGGCTGCATTTGTCGCTCGCATGCGAGCGGCGCGCTTGGTCAACTGGATCCAGGACGTGTTCCCGGAGGTGGCTGTCGCTCTCGGTATCAACGGCTTGCAGGGTCCTCTGGACAGGGCGCTGCGATACCTTCGTGATCTTTCGCTTCGCCGAGCGGATGTGAACGTGGCGCTCGGCGAGGGTATGGCGGAGTACCTGGCTCAGAACGGGGCGGCAAACGTGAAGGTGATTCACAACTGGGCCGACGACGAAACCCTAGTGCCGATTCGGCCAGAACAAAATCGCCTGCGCACCGAGTGGGGTTTGGCGAGCAAGTTTGTGGTTGGATATTCCGGCAACATGGGCAGGGCTCACGAATTCGAGACTATTCTTGACGCGGCTCTAGAACTGAAGTCACAAACCGACATCGTTTTTCTCTTCATCGGCGGCGGCAATCGCATGTCCAGCATTCAGAAGGGGGCTGACCGGCGCCACCTTGGGCAGATCATGTTCAGGCACTATCAAGCCCGAGAGGCATTGGCGGAAAGCCTGAGCGCTGCTGATGTCCACCTCATTTCCCTTCGGCCAGAAGCGGAGCGTTTCATCGTGCCCAGCAAGCTCTACGGGATCGCCGCGGCGGGGAGACCTATAGTGTTCATCGGCGATCCACAAGGTGAAATTGGAAAAATTGTCCGCTCCTCTAACTGCGGAGCGGCCTTGCGGCCGGGTGACTCCAGCGGACTAGCGCGCTTGCTCCTGGACCTGCGTGACGACGCCGATCTGCGGCGCGAATGGGGAGCGAATGCGCGGCGCCTTATCGAGGAGAAGTGCTCGCGAAAGCGGGCTATATCCCTTTGGCGAAATGTGCTTACCGCCCCGGTATGATCGCTCGCAAATCGATCGCCTCGCGGAACTAGTCCGGTGCGCGCATTACTCCACTAGACATTCGCCAATAAAGTAGGAAATACACCACGCAAAAGATAATCGAAGCCAAAACTAGCCACTGGGTCTCCTTCCAAAAGACCATAGCGAGGACGGCGCAGTACAGCGTCATTAACCAGGCATACGGGGCGACAATGCTGTTTAGTCGCGTAATCGTCGACGGATCGGTGATGTCCTCGCGGGTCTGTGCCAAGTGCATGTAGATGACCTGATGCATGTGCATGCGATCCGGCTGCCCCGGTGACACTCCGTGGACCACCTTCCTACGGAACATCGAAAACAGCGTTTCAGATATCGGGTACACCAGCAGGAGCATCGGAAACCACGGAGATACTTCCGGGTGCCGCACTACAAGTAACACGGAAAGCTCCGCGAGCCAAAACCCGAGCAGGTATGCACCACCGTCGCCGAGAAAGATCTTGCCCTTTGGGTAGTTCCACGCCAGGAATCCCAAGAGCGCGCCAGTCATGGCAAGCGCAGACGTCATCAGAAAGGCATCTCCGACAATCCCCAAAACGCCCGCCATCGCCGCAAGCACGATGACCGCGCAGCCGGCCGCGAGGCCATTGTAGCCATCGATTATGTTGATCGAGTTCGCGACGCCGCCCACGGCGAACATGGTGAAGGCGATGCCGAACGGGATCCATTTCAGGAGCACGTCGAATCCGGGAACGTCGAGCCGCGGGATGACCGCGCCGAGGAGGAGGACGCCGATGGCGGCGGCGAGCATGGTGAGCATGAGCCGCGCTCCGACGCTGACGGTCTTGGTGACGTCCTCGGTGATCCCGCCGAGGAACGCGGGCAGGCTCGCGAGGAGCAGATAGCCGAACTGCTCGCCGCTCGCGCTCTGCTCGGTGACGAGCAGGACCGCGCCCGAAACGAAGAGGCTCGCCATGACACCGAGCCCGCCGATCCGCGGCGTCGGCCGCGCGTGGAATTTCTGCGGGCCGGTGTGGGCCGGGTCGTGGCTCCAGCGCGCGTGGACCGCGTCGTAGCGCACGATGAGGTAGCCGATGAAGGCCGACACTGCGGCGGTGAACAGAAGGATCAGCACGCCGAGAAACACCTGGTGCGGGTCGATGCGCGGCGCCGGCGGGGCGAGCAGGGGGCGCCTCGCGTTGGGCGGATAGCAGATCGCGCGCGTCTCCGTGTTCGACGCGCTCACCCGCTCGGCTTCCCGGCACGCTGCGAGCGCGAGCGCGCCGTCCTCCCAGTGGTAAATCACCACCCCCTTGAGCAGGCGCGAGCTCGGCGTCGTGATCGGCTCTTCGGATAGAAGCGTCTCGTACTCGGGAAGAGGTCCCGCGGAGCACTCCTGCAAGGCGATCCGGCACATCGGGCAGCTCACGCGGACCGCCTGCGCGACCGTTGCGACCGCGGCCCTGCAATCCTCGTTCTTCGGCAGGCTCTGCTGCACGAACTCGATCGTCACGTTCTTCCGCGCTTCGACGATGACGTGCGGGTAGTAGGCGCCGCCGCGGAGCAGATAGGTCGCGGCGACGATGACGACGAACGTCGCGGCAATCGCGATCGGCGTGTATGGGTTCTTGCGCTGTACGGTTGTCATCGCTCGGTCGGCCTGCCGGCGGCGAGATTCCCTTGGGGCTCA
>Ga0335077_10009464_pt1 | contig 12099 bp, 12 predicted proteins | sample Lox_Sample_31_FD_207151 | JGI IMG/M metagenome (GOLD analysis project Ga0335077, IMG submission 207151) | Soil microbial communities from Loxahatchee National Wildlife Refuge, Florida, United States - Lox_Sample_3.1 | ecosystem: Environmental > Terrestrial > Soil > Wetlands | place: USA...
CCGTCCTTTGCTGATTTTCCCAATCATCGAGGGTGACCATGATCAATGATGACGTCGTGAAATGTCCGCTGTGCGGCGGATTCACCCACATCGAGAAGACCGATCTCCTGGCTGCATTGAAGGAGCCTCGCATTCGCGAGCAGATCGAGAAATACGTCGGGGAACTGCTGAAGTCGCCCGTCGATGAGTTAAGCAGCGTGAGCGCTACGCAGTCGGGCCGGGATTTCCAGAAAGATGTGCACAGCTGGAATCCGTGCGTGCCCATGTGGCGCCGCAGTCCGAAGGAGTAGGAGTTTTCAGCCGTCGCTGCTGGTAACGCACGGGCAGCCCCGGAGGTCCAGGCAACGAACCTACACTCACCATACCCGGTGACTGCAATCACTGCCCAAAACGGGCCGCACGCCTATACCCAAAGATATGGATTCTCTCTAGCGGCAGCTTTGCCCGCCGCGAGGAGGTGTGCCATGCCCACCCTTTCGACGGTTTCCCGTCTTTCTCTCAAGAACATCCTGGTCCCCACCGACTTTTCTCCCGCCTCGCAGGACGCCGTAGCTTTCGCTCAAACTCTGGCAGAGACCTACGGCTCGAACGTGCTGTTTGCTCATGCGGTGGCGCCTGAACCCCGCCGGCGCATCGTCACCGAGCGCATCCCGGAAGAGGACGAAGTGGTTTGGCAGGATGCGCGACAAAGGTTGGATATGTTTGCGCACGATGCTGCGTGCAACGCCGTGACCTGGAAAACCCTACTAGGTAGGGGTGACGTGGCGGACGTGATTCCAACCATGATTGCCAAGTATGGAGTCGATCTGGTCGTGCTGGGAACGCACGGTCGTCGCGGCGTCAGCAAAATGATCCTCGGATCCCAGGCCGAGAAGATCTACCGCCAGGCGGACTGCCCTGTCCTCGTCGTAGGGCCGAAGGTACGACCGACAGATGAGTGGAAACTCCGCCAGATCTTGTATCCGGTGGATCGTTCTGTTCCGGAGCTTGCGTTGCATTATGCGCTGTCTCTAGCCGAGGAGAACCAATCGAGTCTCGTTCTGATGGAGGCCTTTCCGCTTGTGCCCTGGCAGCACCGCGAGGATGTGGAGCGAAGTTCCCGCCGCGCCATGGAGGGTCTGATTCCCCAGCAATCGACAGACTGGTGCAACCCGGACTACGTCGTGCGCTGGGAGCAACCTGCGGAAGCGATTGTGCTTGAGGAAAAGAAGCGCGAGGTGGATTTGATTGTGATGAGTGTGCACAAGTCACGCGCCATGTCGTCTCATCTTCCCTGGCCTGTGGCTTCGGAGGTAATCGGTCAGGCCCGTTGTCCGGTACTTACGATACGAGTTTAGGAACGAACGCCGCGCTGCCGCCCAGATTTGTACAGCCCCGGCGCGATTCATAGTACGGAGGCAATTATGTTGGTAAGCAAGCAGCAGGCCCTTGATTATCACAATGGGCCGCGTCCAGGAAAGATTGAAATTACGCCCACAAAGCCGTGTCGAACACAGCGCGACTTGAGCTTGGCCTATACGCCCGGAGTGGCCGAGCCCTGTCTGGAGATCAACCGGAATCCACAGGATGCATTCAAATACACCGGCCGGGGCAATCTGGTTGCCGTGCTGAGCAATGGAACGGCAGTGCTCGGTCTCGGTGACATCGGAGCGCTCGCCGGCAAGCCGGTTATGGAAGGGAAGGCGGTACTGTTCAAGCGCTTCGCAGACGTCGATGTGTTCGACATCGAGGTCAACAGCCACGATCCCGAAGAGATCATCAAGCTCTGCCAGTTGCTTGAGCCCACGTTCGGCGGAATTAATCTGGAAGACATCAAGGCGCCCGATTGCTTTCACATCGAGGAAGAACTGCGAAAGACGATGAAGATTCCGGTTTTCCACGATGACCAGCATGGGACGGCGATCATTTCGGGAGCCGCGCTGATGAACGCATTGGAAATCGTCGGCAAAGACATCAGCAAGGTGCGCGTGGTCTTCAACGGAGCCGGCGCTGCCGGCATAGCCTGTGCCGAGCACTACACGCGCCTCGGTGTTAAGAAGGAAAACATCATCCTGTGCGACACCAAGGGAGTCGTGTACACGGGCCGCAAGGAAGGAATGAACAAGTATAAAGAACGTTTCGCGCAAAATACCGAATTGCGCACGCTGGCCGAGGCGATGGTGGGCGCGGATGTGTTTGCTGGGCTTTCAGTCAAGGGTGCGATCAACAGCGACATGATTCGTTCGATGGGGACCGATCCCATTGTGTTCGCCATGGCGAATCCCGACCCGGAGATTACTTATGAAGAAGCCAAGGCCAGCCGTCCGGATGTAATTATCGCGACGGGCCGCTCGGACTATCCCAACCAGGTCAACAACGTTCTGGGATTCCCCTTTATCTTCCGCGGGGCGCTCGACGTGCGCGCCACTGCAATCAACGAAGAAATGAAGCTGGCCGCTACGCGGGCGCTGGCGAGCCTGGCGAAGGAGGACGTCCCGGATTCGGTGTGCCGCGCCTACGGCGTCCCGCGCCTGCAGTTCGGGCGGGAGTATCTGATTCCCAAGCCCTTCGATCCGCGCGTGCTCATGTGGGAGGCCTCAGCCGTCGCCGAAGCCGCCATGCTCAGTGGAGTCGCGCAGGAACCGGTCGATCTGGAGACTTATCGCGCGCAACTTGAGCGCAGGCTGGGCAAAGCCTACGAAGTCTCGCGCACGATGATTCACAAGGCGCAAGCCAATCCTAAACAAGTCGTGTTCCCCGAAGGAGACAACGAAAAAATCCTTCGCGCCTGTCACGCGCTGGTAGAAGAGGCGATCGGGAAGCCCATCCTGCTCGGCGACGCGGCAAAGATTCAGGCGCGCGCCCGCGAATTCGGGGTGAATCTCGAAGGTATGCAGATCGTTGATCCGCTTACTTCCGATCACCGTGAGCAATACGTTCTGGAGTTGTTCCGTTTGCGGCAACGCAAAGGCGTCACTCTCCAGGAAGCTGAAACTCTGATCAACAACCGCAACGTATTCGGCTCGATGATGGTGCATATGGGCGACGCCGACGCTCTCGTCTCCGGAGTGACGCAACACTTCCCGGATACGATTCGTCCCGCGCTGCAGATCGTGCGCATGCGGGAAGGTCTGCACCGCGTCTCGGGATGCTATGCCGTCATCACACGCAAAGGGGAAGTCTTCTTCCTGGCGGACACGAGCGTGAACATCGAACCCACGGCGGAGGACCTGGTTGAAATTGCTCTCTGCACGGCGCATATGGCGCGGCGCTTCGACCTGGTGCCGCGAGTGGCGATGCTCTCGTTTTCGAGCTTCGGAGGCGTCGACCATCCGATCTGTACGAAAGTCAGGAAGGCGGTAGAACTGATCAAGTACGCCGATCCCACGCTGATGGTGGACGGCGAGATTATGGCCGATGAGGCGCTGAATCCCGAGTTGATTCAGGAGTTGTATCCGTTCAGCTCCCTGAAGGGCGGCGCCAACGTCCTGATTTTCCCTGATCTCGCTTCGGCGAACATCGCCTGCAAGTTCGCGGCAAAGGTTGGCGGCGGTGAGCTGATTGGCCCGATCCTCATGGGCATGAGCCGCCCAGTACACGTTTTGCAGCGCACGGCTACAGTGGAAGAGGTTGTCAATGTGGCAGCGATCGCGGTGGTGGATGCGCAAGAGAACAGCACATACAACCATTCTCATGTGCATGTTTCCGTCGAACCGGAGTTGGTAGGGGAGGACTAGAAAGCAAGGTCGAAATTACAAGGTTGGACGCTGCAGCCGAATTTCAGCTGGCTGGAGGGCGTCATCGCGAAGGCCCCGCGCCCCGGATGATGCCTCCGAAAGCACACTTTGGGCACTTGAAAGTAGTATCAGCAGGCATCTAATAGTCAGCAGGCAGGAGAGTCCATGTCGACACTCTGGAAGTCGCGCTATGCGCAGCGCACACTGGGAATCAAGAGTTCCGCCATTCGTGAGCTACTGAAGGTCACGCAGCGGCCCGAGATCATTTCATTCGGCGGTGGGCTGCCCGCACCCGATGTTTTTCCCATGCAGCGATTTGAAGAGGCCTGCCACAAGGTTCTGGTCGACCATGGCGCGCAAGCTCTACAGTATGGAACCACCGAAGGCTACCAACCGCTGCGCGAGATGATCGCTCGCAACATCGCCCGGTACGGGATTATTGCTACCGCGGATAACGTTCTCATAACGTCGGGATCGCAACAGGCCCTCGATCTCATCGGCAAGCTCCTCATCAACCGCGGCGACCGCATTCTGGTAGAGGCGCCGACCTATCTGGGCGCTCTGCAGGCATTCAACGTTTATGGCGCCCAGTATGTTCCTGTTCCGGTGGACGAGGACGGACTCCAGACCGAGCACCTGGATTCGAGCCTGCGCGCGGGTCCGAAATTCATGTACGTGCTGCCCAACTTCCAGAATCCTTCCGGTGTAACTTTGTCGGAAGGGAGGCGGCATCAGCTCATTCTGCTGGCGGACAAATACGGTATCCCCATTGTCGAAGACGATCCTTACGGCCAGTTGCGGTATGAGGGCGAACACATTCCACCGCTGGTGGTGCTCGACCGCGAGAACCTGAGACGCGATAACGGTTTCACACTCGGCAATGTCATCTACCTGAGCACGTTCTCGAAGACCCTTGCTCCCGGTATCCGGCTCGCGTGGATCGTTGCGCCGGAAGACGTGATCAGTAAGCTGGTTCAACTCAAGCAAGCCGCCGACCTGCACACCTCCACTTTCAATCAGTATGTCGCCTACGAGGTTGCGCGCGACGGCTTTCTCGATCAGCATGTGAAGCTGATCCGGCAGGTCTATCGCGAGCGGCGCGACACGATGCTGCAAGCTCTACATGAGTACTTCCCGCACGAGGTGACGTGGACCCATCCCAAGGGAGGTCTTTTTCTGTGGGTCACGATGCCGGAGGGTACCGACTCGCAGGCGCTGTTCCGCGCGGCCATAGCGGAGGAGGTTGCGTTTGTGACAGGCGACTGTTTCTATCCGAATAACGATCCCGAGGGCGGGCGCCATATGCGGCTGAACTTCTCGCACTCGCAGCCGGAGCAAATCCGCGAAGGAATTCGGCGCCTGTCGGTCGCGGTAAAGATGCAACTGCGTGCGAACCACGTGATTCATTGACGGCTTGTATCCCTTGGCATCATAGTCCGATGGGGCCTTCTCAACGATCTCAGCGGTTAAAGCTTGCAACGCTGAGAGCCCCGAGGAGTTGGACGCCGAACTCGCAGAGAAAGACTTCCCCTGGCACATTCAGGCGATTCTTTCTGATCGACCTCGCTGGTATCATCTGCAGCGACTTTTCGGGGAACGAAGTCCCTGGGGCATTTCGTACTTCTTGCGTGGGGGAATCTGGATTGAGACGGAGAGGAAGAATTCTGCTTATGTGTGCCGCGGGTCTACTTTTGCTGCTCGCGGTGGCGATCACGCTGACTATCGGCTGGCGCCCGATCATCGGGCCACGGGTGCGGGCGACGACGGACCGTCAATTTGAGCGGACTCCCGAACGGCTGGCGCGCGGGAAGTATCTGGTCCAGGGATTGCTCGGCTGCGAGGTTTGCCATACGCCGTCGGACTGGACGCAGCATGGAGCGCCCAGCTTGGCGGGGTTGGAATTAGCGGGTCAGCCATTGCCGCTGGCCGGGTTTCCGGGCGCAGCAGTCGCCCCAAATATCACGTCGGACCCGGAGACGGGAGCCGGCAAATGGACCGATGATGAGATCGCGCGGGCGATTCGCGAGGGCATCAAGCACGATGGCAGCACGATTTTTCCGCTGATGCCGTACTTTGAATACAAGAATCTTTCCGATGAGGACTTGGCATCGGCCGTTGTGTATATTCGCTCGGTGCCCGCGGTGCGGAATCCGTTGTCGCCGTCGAAGATTAATTTCCCGGTGAACCTGCTCGTGCGTGGAGTGCCTCAGCCGGTCACGACGACGGTGTCCCAACCAGCCAACGACCAAGTTTCCCGCGGCAAGTACCTGGTCAAACTGGGCTGCGGTTGTCATAACGTGGTCGATAAGTTGCCGTACGCGGGCGGCGAGGTGCTGGGAGGACCGTGGGGGTCGGTGGTCAGCGTCAACATCACTCCGGATGCCTCGGGGATCAGCTATTACTCGGAGCAGACGTTCCTTACCGCGCTGCGCACAGGATACGTGGGCGCACGTAAGCTCAATTCCATCATGCCGTTCGGCGAGTTCAAGAACTTGTCGGAGGATGATCTGAAGGCGATGTATGCGTATCTGCGGACGCTGCAACCGGTCAGGCATCGCGTCGACAACACGGTGGCTGCGACCTACTGCAAACTGTGCAAGCAGAGGCATGGGGCGGGGGAAGAGAACTAGAATTTGATCTTCAGCAAACTCGGCCTCAGCGACGGCTGCCGCCAAACCCCTTGGCCGCGAAGATCGGCGAGAAAACCCGCCGAGGGCGCTGAGAAAATCTTCTGGAATGGCAAAATCGGGCTATAATGGCCGCGTATGCGTCGCCTGATCACCATTGCGGCGTTTGCGTTGTTTCTTGCGGTGCCGGTCTGGGCACAACGGGGTGGCCATGGTGGTGGCGGTGGCCATTTCGGTGGCGGTGGGATGCGCGGCGGCGGAGTCGCGCATGTCAGTGCTGGACGTTCCTTCGCCGGCACTCACTCTGCCGGTATGCCTTCGGCCCCGGGTTTCTCTCGCGGATCCAGTCATTCCTTCAATCATGGGTTCGTGCACGGTACCGTTCCGAATCATGGAGTGCACGTGCACCATTTCCACGCCAACGGATTCCACAACAACTGCTTCGGGTACGCTTGCCGGAGCTGGGGATGGGGGAACTGGGGATGGGGATGGGGATGGTACGATCCGTGGCTTTGGAGTTCATGGGACGAGCAGGATCGACGCTTCGATGAGGAATACTATCGGCAGTATGCACTAGCCGACCAGTGGAACCAGCAAAGCATCGCGGAGCAGCGGATGCGGGAGCGGGAAGAGGCGGAAGGGGATCAGGATGTCTACGCTCCACGATCTTCAAACCGACCTTCCGCGCCTGAAGTTGCCAGCCAGCCTGCAGAACCCACTCCTGCGACGGTTCTAGTGTTTCGTGATCGGCGCCAGCAGGAAGTTCAAAATTACGCGATCGTCGGACAGACGTTATGGGCGTTTTCAGCCGGGCGAACGCAGAAGATCCCGCTGGCCGACCTTGACGTAAGTGCCACGGAGAAAGCCAACGACGATCGTGGTGTTACTTTCCGCGCCCCACGACCCAACGAGGGTCAATAACGTCTGTGTGATGATGCCCGCCGGTGGCGTTTTCTCGCCATTCGCTGCATAAAAGGGCCGTTCGCCTCGGCAAGATATCCTTTTGAATCCGGACCCGATACATTGGAATCAAGAACTTGGGACTGATTCTGAGAAATCAGGGAACCTCGTGCAGTACGGGGTGGCGTTAAAGGGGTCTGCCATCCGAATGTTAGAATGCTAGTACCTCAACAATCTATGCCTTTAAAAACTCTGTTCTTAAATCCTCCATCGTTTGAAAACTTTGACGGGGGCGCCGGTTCCCGTTGGCCCGCCACACGAGAGATCGAGAGCTACTGGTATCCGGTCTGGCTCGCGTATCCGGCGGGGATGCTCGAGGGGGCACGACTGCTGGATGCGCCGCCGCATCACGTTTCGGGCGAGGAAACGATCAAGATTGCCAAGGACTACGAGTTCCTCGTGCTGTTTACATCGACGCCAGGTTTCCCGGGAGACATCCGGCTGGCGCGCGCGATCAAGGGAGCAAATCCGAAGATCAAGATTGCGTTCGTGGGACCGCACGTAACTGTTTTGCCGGAAAAGTCACTGCGCGAGTGTCCCGAGATCGATTTTGTCTGCCGCAAGGAATTCGACTACGCCGTAACCGACTATGCGAAAGGGAAGCCACTGGACGAAATCCCCGGCGTTTCGTTTTTGAAGGACGGCAAGGTCGTTCACCATCCGGATGCGCCGCAGATCCAGGATCTGGATGCGTTGCCGCATGTCACCGACGTATACAAGCGCGATCTGGATGTCACGCGCTACAACGTACCGTTTTTGTTGCACCCGTTCGTTTCGCTCTATACGACTCGAGGTTGCCCGGCGCAGTGCACGTTCTGCTTGTGGCCGCAGACGTTGAGCGGGCATCCGTGGCGGAAGCGCTCGGCCGACGATGTGGCTCGGGAGATGGCCAGGGCAAAGCAGTTGTGGCCGGATGTGAAGGAGTTCTTCTTCGATGACGACACGTTCAACATCCAGAAGGCCCGCACCATTGAGCTGTCCGCGAAGTTGAAGCCCCTGGGTTTGACCTGGTCGTGTACGTCGCGGGTGACCACCGACTACGAAACGCTGAAGGCAATGAAGGAAGCCGGATGCCGGTTGTTGATTGTGGGTTACGAGTCGGGCGATGCGCAGATTCTGAAGAACATCAAGAAAGGCGCCACTGTTGAGCGCGCGCGGCAGTTCACCAAGGATTGCCACAAACTGGGACTGGTGGTTCACGGCGACTTCATTCTGGGCCTGCCCGGCGAGACACACCAGACAATTAACAACACGATCGCGTTTGCCAAGGAACTCGACGTGGAGACAATCCAGGTTTCCGTCGCCCACGCGTACCCAGGAACTGAGCTCTACGACTTCGTGACCAAGAACGGATTCATGGTGTCGGGGGCGAAGATGGTGGATGATGGCGGCCACCAGCTGGTGCAGATGCAGTATCCGGGCCTGCCGGCGGACGACATCATGGCGGCGGTGCACCGCTTCTATGACGAATATTATTTCCGTCCAAAAGCTGTTTACCGCATCTTGAAGAAGGCAGTATTTGATAGCAGCGAGCGCAAGCGTCTGTACAAGGAAGCCAAGACTTTCCTGAAGCTACGTGCCGCTCGCAACAAGATGGTAAAAGACCATGCCCGAGCCGCTGCGGCTCCCGAGCCCGCGGCCGGCATGACGGATTGATTACAAGTTCTCAGTTCTCGGTTCTCAGTTCTCAGTGGTTGAGACCTTTGCTGAGAACTGGCAGCTGAGAACCGAGAACTGATCTTAAGTGACCTCTCGCAAGTATCTTGTTCTGGCCGGCGTGACCGTCTTTGCGGCGGCCGGGGACTCCATGCTCTCCCACGGAATGAAGCAGATAGGGAGCATATCCATCCATCATCTGCAAAGCTTGTTGTGGGCGGTGCTGAATCCCTGGGTCGCACTTGGGATTCTGCTGCTGCTGGCGTTTTTCGCTTCATACATGAACGCGCTCTCGTGGGCGGATTTGACGTATGTCTTGCCCGCAACTTCGATCGGATACGTATTGCTGGCGCTGGTGGCGAAGTTTGCACTGCACGAGCAGATCAGCTGGTTGCGTTGGATGGGCATTGTGCTGATCTCCGGAGGAGTCGGGTTTGTCGCCGGGGGCCCGGCGTTGACGCACGATGGTTCTCAAACTCCTGAACTGCACAAAGACCCGCTTCCGGCAGCATCGGCCAGACCCTTCGGCCTCGCTCAGGGCAACGGTGGGGCATCTACGCACTGTGAAGGGGCTGAGCTGTGAGGCACGTCTACACCTGGATGGGAATTCTGGTTGTGGTTTTCTTCTCGGTGGTAGGGGATGTGCTGATGTCGCGTGCGATGAAACAGGTGGGCGACGTGCACGCGATTGTGAAGCATTCGGGAGTCTGGACAGTGCTGGGACGCGTGCTGTCGAATTCCAACTTCTTCCTCGCGGTAACGGCCATGGCGGTGGGGTTCTTCAGCCTGCTGTTCGCGTTGTCCTGGGGCGATGTGAGCCTCGTAGCTCCAGCGGCGGCTTCGCTGACATTTATCGGGAATGCGTTCGCGGCCAAGATCTTTCTGCATGAGAAGGTGGACCGCCGGAGGTGGGTTGCGGCGATGCTGGTAGCGGCAGGTGTGGCGCTGCTAGCCGGGTGAAGGGTGGCCTGTGGAAATCTTGTCAAGACCCTTTTCGAGAGTGTTTTGAGTTAAGCTGTTCATTGCAGGGGAAAAATATTCTCGGGAATTTTGCCGGTTAATTCCCCTCAATTTGCTATTCTGAGATTAGAGATAGAAAGTGGCGCGGCCTTTTAGGCTTGCGCCATTTTTGTTTGCTGAGGAAAGAAACGGAAAAACTGCAGTGCACGAAAGTCGCTGCTCGAGAGTTGGGGCGGGAAATGGCTAGAAAGCTATTGCTTCTGCGGTAGAGTCGTCAGGTGGGAAATCCGATCTTTCTTTACGACGGGTTTTGCGGACTCTGCAACCGTGTGGTGGGGTTTATTCTGCGGCATGACGCGGATGAGGAGTTTCGTTTTGCGTCCCTGCAGAGGGAATTCGCCCGGAGGGTGCTGGAGCGGCATGGGGAGAGTGCGTCGGACCTGGATACGGTGTATGTAGTTGTGAATCACGGGACCGGGAATGAGTCTTTGCTGTCGCGATCGGATGCCGTGATTTTCGTGTTGCGCGAGTTGGGTGGGGGCTGGCGGGTCGTTGAGCGGGTTCTGAGGAGCCTTCCGCGTTCGGTTCGAGACTGGCTTTACTGCATAGTTGCACGCAATCGCTACCGGTTCTTCGGGCGATATGATACGTGCCCCATCCGCGATGAGGGCACGCGGGGGCGGTTTCTGGATTCTTGATCATTTGCCTCGACAGAGTGCATTTCTCCGGAGAAATTCAACAGCCACCAAGGATAAAAACTGGAAGGCGAAGGACCGGAGGCAGGGAACAACATTGAGGTAGCCATCGTAGGAATGAGCAGGATGCGTCATGGACGGCGATTACGATTCCTGCTCGTCATTTTTGTTGTCTACATTACGGTGTGTACTGTGGGCGGAATTTATCTGGCTGACGGGAGCCTGCATCCCGGACGACGCGCCCTGGGTGAGGAGGAGGTCGCAACGTTCACCGGGACAGTGCGTTCGATGCACGTCGAGTTTGAGGATGTTGCTATTAAAACGTCCGACGATGTGATTTTGCGCGGCTGGCTGCTCCGGCCGGCACACAGAGAGGGCGACGCCGTCATCGTTCTTCATGGTTGGGCGGATGACGTATGAGTGGATACGCGCAGCTACTGCTCGCACATGGGTATACGGTTCTGCTTCCGGATGCGCGGGCGCACGGGGCGAGCGGAGGATCGCTGGCTACATTCGGATTGCTCGAACAGAAGGACATTCACGACTGGGTCGATTTCCTGTCGTCCAGGGTGCATCCAAAATGCATTTACGGCATGGGTGAGTCGATGGGGGCTTCACAGTTGCTGCAGTCGCTGCAAAGAGAGACCAGATTCTGCGCAGTCGTGGCGGAGTCACCGTTTTCCACCTTTCGGGAGATCGCGTACGACCGCATGGGGCAGCCGTTCCATCTGGGTCCTTGGGTGGGCAGGACCGTGCTTCGTCCCGTAGTGGAGATTGCATTTCTCTGGGCGAGATGGAAATACGGATTGCGGATGAGCCAGGTCTCGCCTGAGGATGCTGTGGCGAAGTCGCACATTCCTGTGCTTCTGATCCATGGGAAGGTCGATGGGAACATTCCGGTGAGGCATTCTAGGACGATCCACGCGCTGGGTCCCCAGACGGTGTTGTGGGAGGTGCCTGGGGCGGATCATTGTGGGGCAATAGCGGTTGCACCGCAGGAGTTTGAGAACCGAATTACCGATTGGTTTGGACGGTCACTAGTCAGTCATCATCAAAGTCGCTAGTCGCCACGGAAATAGGCGTCACTTTCGAAAGACTCACTTCTGGCAAAATCGGCCAGAAGTGGGGCACCCGAGTCTTGGCGATTTCGGACGTGATTGCAATCACAGTCGAGCCTTCCTGTGTAGAATATTCTCCTGCGAATTCGTGCCTGGAAGGGCGCGAACACTTCCTCCGCGTTGAGGTTTTTCATGGCTGATAAAGCTGTTATCGATCCCCAGTCCACGAGCATAGATTCCATCCTGCACGAGCAGCGCAAGTTTGAGCCTCCGGCGGAGTTTTCGCGGGAGGCGCATATAAAGAGCGTGGCGGAGTACGAACAGCTTTACAAGGAATCGGTGGACAATCCAGATGCGTTCTGGTCGCGCATTGCGACGGAACTGCACTGGTTTAAGAAGTGGGACAAGGTGCTCGAGTGGAATTGTC
>Ga0335077_10009466_pt1 | contig 12099 bp, 8 predicted proteins | sample Lox_Sample_31_FD_207151 | JGI IMG/M metagenome (GOLD analysis project Ga0335077, IMG submission 207151) | Soil microbial communities from Loxahatchee National Wildlife Refuge, Florida, United States - Lox_Sample_3.1 | ecosystem: Environmental > Terrestrial > Soil > Wetlands | place: USA: Florida...
GCGGGTCGACCCCTACTCCCCAGCCGGAAAACATGCGCTATGGAGGCAACACCTCCTGCGTAGAGGTGCGCCTGGACGGGCAGCTCTACGTGTTCGATTGCGGCACCGGCTTCCGGGTGCTGGGACAGGCCCTTCGCCGCGAGTTCAAGGACCGCCCGGTGCAGGCGCATATTTTCGTTTCCCACTTTCACTGGGACCATATCCAGGGACTTCCTTTCTTCGGTCCGCTCTATGACCTGCGAGAGAGCCGCTTTGCATTCCATTGCTCCAGCCGCACCCGCAACCTGAAACGAGTGCTGGAGGAGCAGATGGCCTCTCCCTATTTTCCAGTGGGGCTGCATGAGATGCAGGCAAAGCAGGAGTTCTACGATCTGGAGGAGGGGAAGATCACGCTGAGTGATCTCAGCGTGCAAACCATGTGGCTGAACCATCCGCAGGGGTGCATGGGCTTCCGGCTGGAAACGAAAGATGGTGTCCTGGTGTACGCCACCGACAACGAGCCTGGTAATGACAAGTTCGACAAGAACCTGCGGCAACTGGCGGCCGGCGCCGACGTGCTGATCTATGACGCGCAGTATCTTCCCGAAGAATACAAGGCGCGGCGCCGCGGATGGGGACACAGCCACTGGCGGGAGGCGGTGGATGTAGTGATGGAGAGCGGCGCGCAGGAGCTGGTGCTCTTTCATCATGATCCCGACCACGATGACGCCTGCATCGACACCGTGGTACAGGAAGCCCGCAATTACTATCCCAGGGTGCGGGCTGCCGCGGAAGGCATGGAGCTTTTCATCGGCAATTCGGAGAAGAAACGGTTCCCCCAGCCGGGAAGTTGACGCCCTAGGCGTGCCTTGGTGCTATTGGGTCCTGGATTACAATAAAGCTTAGTTTTCAGGTGCGGTTCGTTCACTCCTCGAAAGGGGCGGGTGCGTGGCATTGTCGTTGTCAACGCCGTGGCCACACGTGTCGGTGATCTCGATCATCGACATCGCGCTGGTGGCGGTCATCATTTACGAATTTCTTGCCCTGATCAAGGGCACGCGTGCCGCTCTCATGCTGGTGGGGGTGGCGGCGCTCGCCCTGGGTGTCTACTTTTTCCGGCTGGGAGAGCTGACTACGCTCAACTGGCTCGTGGGCAACCTGGTTCCCTACACGGTTTTTGCTTTGATCGTCGTATTTGCGGCGGAAATCCGGCAGGCGCTGGCGCGGCTGGGGCGGACGCTGGCGCTGAGCCGTACGGCGGCTTCCGAAGCTGACGCGTACGACGACATCGTGCTGGCGGCGAATCTTTTTTGTCAGAACCAGACCGGCGCCCTGATCGTGATTGAACGAGAGATGGGCCTGCGCACCTATATTGAAAGCGGCGTGCCGCTGGACGCGCGCCTGTCATATGACCTGCTGGCGACCATCTTCCGGCCCAGCGCGCCGCTGCATGACGGCGCGGTAATCATCCAGGGAGACCGCATCGCCGCGGCGGCGTGTTTTCTGCCGCTCTCCATGAACCCGGTCTTATCAACCCAACTGGGAACGCGGCACCGTGCTGGAATTGGAGTAACGGAAGAGACCGATGCCATTGCGGTGATCGTTTCCGAGGAAACGGGCACGATCAGCGTGGCGGTGGCGGGAAAGATCGAGCGGGATCTCACGGTGGAAAGACTGCGTGAGCGGCTGGGCGAGTTGCTGCGGCGCTACGTGCCACCTTCTACTTTGCCGACTCCGGTAACCAACGACAACGAAACGGAAGCAGTTCGGGAGGGGGATGGCGCACGCGTCACCTTACCACGCGCTGAGTCGCACATGGAAGGAGCGGATCACTGATCCATGACCAGCTTCTTCTACCGTCTCATCCGGCACAATTTCGGATTGAAAGTGATCTCGGTATTGCTGGCCATTGGTATGTGGCTGATAGTGGCGCGAGATCCGGTGGCGGAAGTCGCAGTGGATGTTCCTATTGAGTTCCACAATATTCCGCAAAACATGGAGATCAGCTCGGAGAACATTCCGCGGGCGCAGATTCGCTTAAGGGGACCACAGCGCATCGTGCACCGGCTGCAACCGTCGGACGTGTATGCGGACGTGGACCTTACGAACTTGAGACCGGGAGAGCGAACCTTTGATCTGACCTCGCAGCAGATCAGGCAGCCGGCCGAGCTTGCCGTGGTGCAGGTGGTCCCCAGCCAGATCCACCTGGCGTTCGACGAGCGCTTGACTCGCCAAGTCCCGATTCAACCACGCGTTCAGGGCAGTTTCGCGCCGGGGTACCAGATTGCGCGAGTTGAGGTGCAACCCTCCACGATTACCATCAGCGGACCCAAGAAGCGGGTAGAGGTGGTCGAAGCCGCGATTACGGACGCGATCGATGTCAGCGGCGCGGTCAACCGGCTCACCGCCACCCGCCACGCCTACGTTTCGGATCCGCTGATTCAGGTCGTCAACCCGGAAGCCGTTCACATCACGGTCATAATGGAAAAGGTTCCCGCCGGAAGCGGCGGTCACTGAACATTCCCCAACAGCATGGCATCGCAAACACGACAACTTTTTGGGACGGACGGCATTCGCGGGGTAGCGGGCGAATTCCCGCTGACATTGGAGAGCGTCGTGCTGATCGGGCGGGCGCTGGGCCATGATTTAACACGGAGCAATCCCCGGGCGCGGGTTGTGACCGGGCAGGATACCCGCGAGTCGAGTTCCTGGATTGCAGACCGCCTTGCGCTCGGGCTGGTGGCGAGCGGCGTGGAGGTACACAGCGCGGGCGTCATTACGACACCGGGGGTGGCTTACCTGGCCCGTTCTCGCAAGTTCGATGCGGGGGTTGTGGTTTCAGCTTCTCACAATCCCTGGACCGATAACGGCATCAAGGTTTTTTCGGGCGATGGCTACAAACTGCCGGACTCGCACGAACTGGCGATCGAGCAGGAGATTTTCTCGCTGCTGCAGAAGCCGGAAAGTCTGCCCTTGCCATCGGCGCAGCCATCTCCCAGCGTACCCGGAGAGGCAGCCCTCCGGCAGGCCTACATTCACTGGCTGGCGCAACCGGTCGGCCTAGGCCAACTGAAGGTTCTGGTGGATTGCGCCAACGGCGCCGCGACGGCCGAGGCTCCGGAATTATTTCGGGCGTGTGGACTCGAAGCCGACTTCATCAACATTTCTCCCGATGGCAAGAACATCAATGCAACTTGCGGCGCTCTGCATCCCGAAGTTGTGGCAAAGGTCGTAGGAGATCAGAAGGGGCGCTACGATCTGGGCATTACCTTTGATGGCGATGCCGACCGCGCGCTGTTCAGCGATGCGAATGGAACGGTGGTGAACGGGGACGGAGTGTTGCTGATGGCCGCGCGCGATCTGCAATCCCGGGGAAAATTGCCGGGTTCGATGATTGTCTCTACCACCATGTCGAACATGGGACTGGAGCTTGCGCTGCGCCGCTCGGGTATCCGCATGGTGCGGGCCAACGTTGGCGACAAGTACGTACTGGAGGAAATGCTGAAAAGCGGCGCGATTCTCGGCGGCGAGCAATCGGGACATATTATTTTCCGCGATGGCGACGCAACGACGGGAGACGGGCTGCTGACGGCGCTCCGCGTCATGGAGATCATGTCGCGAACAGGGCGGTCGCTGGCGGACTTAGTTTCCGACCTACAGGTGCTTCCGCAGATCATTCAGAACGTCCGGGTGCGGGAGAAGACGCCGTTTGCGCAGGTTCCTGAAATCCAGCGCGTGATCCAATCCGCGGAGCAGGAATTGGACGGAAACGGGCGCGTGGTGGTCCGCTATTCCGGAACTGAACCCCTGGCCCGGGTGATGGTTGAAGCCGAATCCGGCGAAAAGATGCGGTCGCTGGCGGATTCCATCGCCAGGGCTATTCAGGAAGCTCTCGGGCTTAAGGGCTGAGACCGCCGCCAACTACTCCAGATCCCGCCAGTTCTTGCCCACTCCGATTTCCACCAGCAACGGCACGGTCAGAGGATGGACGCTTTCCATCTGCTCGCGCACCAGGCTCCGAACCGTTTCCAGTTCGATTTCCGGAACTTCGAAGACGAGTTCGTCATGCACCTGCAGGGTCATTCTCGATTTCAGTCCTCGTTCCTGCAGTGCCGCGTCGATGCGGATCATGGCTATTTTGATCAGATCAGCGGCCGTTCCCTGCAGCGGCGTGTTCACCGCCGTGCGCTCGGCAAAGCCACGAAGATTTGCATTTTTGCTGTTGATGTCCGGAATCGGGCGCGTGCGGCCAAACAGGGTGCGGACCTTCTGCTCGCGGCGAGTTTCCTCGAGAGTGCGATCGATGAATGCGCGCACGCCTTTGTATTTTTCGAAATAGGCGTTGATGAACTGCTTGGCCTCGGCCGGCTCAATGCCCAGGCTCTGCGAAAGTCCGAACGGGGACAGGCCATAGACGATTCCGAAGTTCACGACCTTGGCCTGCCGGCGATGATCCGCCGTAACCATCAGCGGGGGCACGCCGAAAACCTGGGAAGCGGTGAGAGTGTGGATATCGTCGCCGCGCTGATAGGCCTCCACCAGCAAGGGGTCCTGGGAAAAATGTGCCAGCAGGCGCAATTCAATCTGCGAGTAGTCGGCAGCCAGCAGAACATGGCCGGGCTCAACCGTGAATGCAGCACGAATCTCGCGCCCAAGTTCAGTCCGGATGGGAATGTTCTGCAGATTGGGGTTCGCCGAGGAAAGCCGCCCGGTGGCCGTACCGGTCTGGCCAAAGGTTGTGTGAAGGCGGCCGCTCGCCGCGTTGAGCAGCGAGGGAAGCGCGTCCACGTAGGTGGATTTGAGCTTGGTCAGCTGACGGTACTCCAACACCAGCTTCGGTACGGCATGATCCGCTGCCAGGCCCTCCAGAACATCTACCGCCGTCGAAATCGTTTTCCCTTTCCCGTATTTCACCGGCTTGGGCAGATTCAACTTGTTGAAAAGGACGTCGCCCAGTTGCTTCGGTGAGCTGATATTGAACTCGATGCCTGCAAGTTCGTAGATCTCCCGCGTCTTCGCGTCGATCTCCTGCTCCAGCCGTGCCGACATTTCCGCCAGCGCCTTGCGGTCAATCTTGACTCCAGCCCGTTCCATACGCGCCAGAACCGGAACTAGTGGCAGATCAATCTCCTCATACAGCTTGAGCAAAGCGGCGTCTTCCACGTCACAACGCAAAGCCGAGGCCAACCGCCCGGTGACATCGGCGGCTTCGGGCAAAGTTCCCGCAAGCTTCAGATTGAATCGCCTCAGCGCTACGTCCTCGAGACGATGCGACGAGTAGGTTGGATCGAGGAGGTAGGAATACAGCGCGGGATCATGACTTACGCCGCGAAGTGTGGTTTCTTGCTCTTCCAGAGTATGGAGGGTGGCCTTGTAATCGTGAACGGCTTTAGGAATGGTGGGGTCTTCCAGAGCGGTCTTCAGCCGCAACATGGCTTCGGAGCCGGCGAGCACCGTGACTGCCGTCCCGGACTGGGCAGAAATCGCGATGTTGCGGGGCCTGGTTAATGGCGCTTCCTCAGTCAGCGGCAACATGCCAGTTTCGGAAGTATCCTCGGCGGATTCTTCTTCCTCGACCGCGTGGCCGCTCTCGGCTTCCACCGCTAGAGCCAGCGTTCCGTCCTTTGGGACGGCACTGAGGACATTTTCCAGCTCGGCTGGCGATCGCGCTTCAGAGTAGTGCGCTTCCCCCACCTCGACGATCGGCAGCAACTCCTTCAGCAGTGAAGTAAATTCGAGCTCGGTGAACAACTGGCGCAAGGCGTCCGCGTCAGGATCGCCAGTCTTCATCGCGTCGACATCCAGTTCGACCGCCACATCACAATCAATGGTGGCCAGTTGCTTGCTGAGCAGAATGATGTCGCGGTTGTTCTGCAGCGACTCCCGATAAGTCTTTTTCTCAACTTCGGCGGCGCGCTCTAATGTCTGCTCGACCGTGCCGAAGCGCCTGATCAGTTCGACCGATCCCTTGTCTCCGATTCCAGGTGCGCCCGGGATATTGTCAATCGTGTCGCCTCGCAGCGCCATCACGTCTACCACGCGGGCGGGGGGCACGCCCAGAATTTCTTCCACCTTGGCGGCATCGCAGAGCAGGTTGTCTTTGGGAGGGTTCAGCACGCACACCCGGTCATTGACCAGCTGCAACATGTCTTTGTCACTGGAGACTACGTAGACGTCGCGCGCCTGGTCCGCGGCCTTGCGCGCGAGTGTGCCGATTACGTCATCGGCTTCATACCCTGGCTTTTCGAGAATCGGGATGCGATAACCCTGCAGCGCGCGCCGTATATAAGGCAACTGCTGTGCCAGATCCGCCGGCATCTCTGCGCGATTGGCTTTGTAGCCGCCGTATTCGACCTCCTGGAACGTCTGGGTCTTGATGTCGAATTTGCGAACATGGGTGATGGCCCCGGCTTGCTGATCACGGAACGTGGGCGCGGCCACGTCGAATACGGCTGCCAGGTACTGCGGGGAGAAATCATCCCGCAGCTTGCGCAGCATATTGACGAAAACATAGGTTGCCGCGGTCGGGACCCCGGCTTTCGTGGACATGCCCCGCTGCCGCGCCATGGCGTGATATGCGCGGAAAATAAAGGCCATGGCATCGATCAGAAAGATTGCCGGACGGTTTGCAGTTACAGGTTTCAGCTGCGGCGCGCGAGTGGCACTTTCGGTAGAAACGGGCTGGGATTCTTTTCGCCGGGGCAAGAAGTAAGTTTAACAGGGAAGCAACAGCTGCCGGAAAACGACGGGCTTGCGGGGCGGACGCCAAAAGAGCGCGGCTGACCTCGCGTCGGACCTGGACTTTTTCGTGACAACATGGCGTAGGAGGTGCTACAGTTTGGCCCGCATTTCGAAACCAACACACGAGTAGAAGGAGACAGTCAATGCGCAAACTTATGTCAATTGCCGCTTGTGCCCTGATGTTTGCGGCCGCTGCGATGGCCCAGAACAAGGTAGCAACCAAGTGGCACTGTGCAAAACCCACAGGGGAACAGAAATTCGACGTGGGCGACATGGCGGATCACAGCTATGTAATCGCTCAGGGAAATTGCAGCGCTACTTCGAGCGACAGCGGCTTCGCAGAAAAGAGCGGCATGTACACGGAATTCCAGGAAACCTGGAAAGCGTCATTGAAGAACCACGGACGGTACAACGTGACCATGGAAAACGGCGACATGGTTTACTACACGTATGAGGGATCGGCTCCGGCGGACATGAAGAAACCCGCCTCCAACAAGTGGAACATTGTGAGCGGCACGGGAAAGAGCAAGGGGATCAAGGGTTCTGGTACTTGTTCGGGAATGCGTAATGACGATGGCTCGTCGGACTGGACCTGCACAGGCACCTTGATGATGGGCAAGTAACTTAGGCTGAGGTCAATCGACGGCTGCGGTGTCGGGCCGCAGCCGTGGCGGCCATTCAAAGGTCAAAGCTGAGATCGCCCACTACCGCGGCGCCTTTCCGTATTCGGTCGTGTAGTGAAGCTTGACTTCGCCGCACGTACCTTGTTCCGGCGAATAGACTACGCAGGAATCGAATGGGCGGGAATAGACGTGCAGACTCACGGCGCGGCGCCCGAATTCCCGCGGGTTCCGCACTCTGTGGACTGGTTCCCGCGGATCGACTGCACAGGGATGCTGTGCGTTCATCTCCACCGTGTCGGACGCCTCCAGCTTGCAGCTACCCGCGCCGAGTTCTTGTGACAGCACACGATAGTTATCCACCAACAGTCTTCCTGTGGGCACTGCCATCCAGCAGTTCTGGTCCCGGTGATTGTGCACGGAACTCACCTGGCCGATTTCCCAGCAAATTGCGATCAGTTCGTAAAGCGGCGTTTTGTCGATCAGGTTGCGGGTATAGTGCTGCCGGTCCCAGGTCAGGAAGGGCATCAGCGAATCGGATGAGACCGGCGTCTCCTGCAGAAATCGGAGAATCTGCCCGGTTTCGTTGAATGCCGACTCGGGGAATTTCTGCAGCTCGGAAACGAAATCTTTGACAGAAAACCGCTTGGATATGATTTGCGTGCTCATGGTCCCCACTCCACAGAGGTCTTAAGTATAGACCCGGGGCTGGCCCGGTTTCGAGGCCGCTCATTCTACGAACATGCAGTCGCCGTAGGAATAGAATCTGTAGCCTTGTGCCACGGCATGCCTGCAGGCAGCGAGGACCCTCTCCGTTCCGGCCAGTGCGCATACCAGCATGAGAAGAGTGGATTGCGGTAAATGGAAGTTGGTCAGCAGCGCGCCGACCACGCGAAACTCGCGGCCGGGATAAATGAAGATGTCAGCTTCTCCGCGGCCTGCCGGAATGTTCCCGTTTGGCGAAACTCGGGCGGCGTATTCGAGGGTCCGGACAGTTGTAGTGCCCACCGCTACTACTCGCCGTCGTTGCTCCAGGGCGCGGTTCACGGCCTCGGCTGCTGTGGGGGAAATCTCATAGGTCTCCCGGTGCAACTTGTGATCTTCCACGATTTCGACGCGCACAGGCTGAAAAGTTCCGAGCCCGACGTGCAGCGTGATCTCAGCCACCTCAATGCCTCGCTGCCGGATGCGGCCCAGGACCTCCTCGGTGAAGTGAAGGCCCGCGGTTGGCGCTGCGGAAGAACCCGTTTCCCGCGCGTAGACGGTCTGATAGCGCTCGCGGTCGCTGGCCCCGTCCGGGCGGTCGATGTAAGGAGGGAGCGGAACGTGCCCCAGACGCGCTACCAGCGCAAAGAAATCTGTCACCGGCCGGAAGCGGATTCGCCGTTCCCCGAAACTGCCGCGGGCGATGACCTCTCCCTGAAGTTCGTCGCCTTCTCCGAAAAAGAGTTGCTCGCCCACCCCAATTTTGCGTCCGGGATGCACCAGGCACTCCCACTCGTTGGGATCCTGCGATAGCTGGCGGGCCAACAGCACCTCTACTTGCCCCTGCAAGAAACCCTTGGCGGCAGGATTGTGAGGACCGAGAGGCAGCGCTCTGCTTCCACTACGCCGGCCATACAGGCGCGCCGGGAAAACGCGGGTGTTGTTGAAGACGAGAAGGTCATCCCCGCGAAGCAGGTCAGGAAAATTGCGGAAGCAGTCGTCTTCGAAGCTGTCCGACGTGCGGCGGACGTGCAAGAGTCGAGAAGCGGCGCGGTCGGGCAGGGGCTGCTGCGCGATCAGTTCCCTTGGCAATTCATAATCAAAATCAGAGACTCGCACGTCAAGAATTATAGTTTCAGGGCTATACTGAATTTGCAGGTCCCGTGAGATAGCGATTGTTTTGTGCGAGGGCCTGCGGTACCATACGCCAGCTAATACGGTCCGCCCCCCGGGCCTACCTGGATTCCAAAAATGCCTAGCGAACGTCAATTCCGGCACGAAATTGTCCTGCTAGGCAGGATGTTGCACGAACGCGGCTTTGTGGCCGCTACCGATGGCAATCTCTCGGTAAGACTGGATGAACGGCGCATCCTCGCCACGCCGACTTCCATGTGCAAGTCCTTGTTACAGGCTTCCGACCTGGTGATCGTAGATATCGATGGCCGCCGGCTGTCAGGGCGCCGCGACGTTTCCAGTGAAATCGGCATGCATCTGCTTATTTACCGGCTGCGTCCCGATGTGCGCGGCATCGTGCATGCCCATCCGCCCACTGCCACCGGCTTTGCGGCGGCAGGCATGGCGCTCAATCAGCCGCTGGTCTGCGAGGTGGTAATCGGACTGGGTTCCATTCCGCTGGCCAAATATGGCACTCCAGGTACGCCCGAACTGACTGACAGCCTCGAACCACTGATTCCGCAATACGATGCCATTCTCATGTCCAACCATGGCGTGGTCGCTTACTCGGACACTTTGCATCACGCCTACATGAAGATGGAAACGGTGGAGCACTTTGCCCAGATCGCGCTGGTGACCCATCTGCTGGGACGTCAGCAACCACTGGGAGAACAGGATCTCGAGAAGCTGATCGTGGCCCGAAGCAAGTACCAGGGATCCAGCTCCGCCGCCCCCTTGCCGTTGGCCGTGCCGGGCAACGGCTCTGCCGACGGAAACCACCGCAATCGTCCGCAGGCTGCGACAGAATCTTCGCTTCTTTCAGGTCCCGCCAAATCGCGGCGGCTGGTCTCCCGCCAGCGCTGAATTATTCGGACGATCTCATTCTCCTCCGATCCGGAATCGCACTCCGGCGCGTGCATTGACACCGAGAGCCGGATATCCGACAACTTCCTGGTAATGCTTGTCTAACACGTTCTCCACGTTGGCGTAGAGAGTGATTCGCGATGCCGGGGCATACCAGCCCCCCAGGTCGACACGCGCGTATCCGGCCGCATGGTCGACTCCGAAACCCTGGAAATCCGAGTCCGGGCGCCGGCCTACGACACTGGTGCCCAGGCTTGCGCCCCAGCGGCTTGCCAGGTAAGTCAGCAGGAAGCTGCCGGAATGTTTCGGTCTGCGGAGCAGTGGCTGCCCGGGCGCATGCAGCGGATCGTAGAAAAATGGCTGCTCGAGAATCTGCGTGGAAGTGTAGTTGTAAGCCATGTCAAACGATAAGCGGGATAGCGGACGCCCATGCAGTTGCAACTCCGCGCCATGCGCCATCGACTTGTCGATGTTCTCGTACTGGCCGGTGAAGGTTGCGGGATCCAGGATGGCGAAATCGATCTGGTTGCGGAACTGGTTGTTATAGTAAGTGGCCGTCAAAGCGTACTTGCCACGGAACAGAGATTGCTGAAAACCGGTCTCAAAGGCACGATTTTCTTCGGCTTTGAGATTCGGGTTAGGAACAATCCCAGGGCCGCGGGCAAATGCTTCGTCGAAGCGTGCCTCCTTAATGCCCGTCGCGTAAGAAAATTGCAGACGAGTGCCGGAGAGAATGTCGCCTCCCTTCCATGCCAGCCAACTGAGACCTACTCTGGGAACACCTTTGTTGCCAAAAGTCGCGTTGTGCACGAAGCGGGCGCCAGCCGCTACAGAAAGACGTCCTAGTTCAAGAAGCTCCTGCCCATAGACCGCCTGGTTTAAGCGCAGGCCATGAGTTAACGGGCCGTAGTCGAGATCCCCGACAGACCCGTTTTCATCCTCGAACTCATACCCGATGGTCGCCCGGGCCCAGTTTCGCTGCAGATAATCGCCCTGATATTCGAAACCCGCGCGGTTTATGTCGGTCACGGCGTGGGTAGGATAATCCAACACCCTGCCCGGGTCCGCAAACACGTCGAGGTCGGTGTAGTGGTGGCGGTATTCGAATCCCGTCAAGCGGTGTTCCCAACGCGATGGGCCGGTGATGACCAACTCGGCGCTTCCCAGCAAGTTGTTCTGGCGGGACCATTGGTCGGTGTCGGGCGGTTCCAGCGGCGTGCCGTTGAAATTCCACTCGCCCTGCACGCCGGTGCGACTGTTGGCATGGCGAGCGCGCAGACGGAAAAGAGCATGCGGCGTCAACTGAACGCCGATATTTCCGCCTTGTGATGAGTTCGAATAGTCATCGTTCACGCCTTGTCCAGAGCTGTTGAACTCGTCTGCGAAGAGGTCGTAATCCCACGTTCCACGCACCCCGGAAAGCGTCAGGAAACCGTGGGCCGTCCCGTAGTTTCCTCCATCGGCGCCGAAGCGCAGTTCAGGGACCGGAGTAGTGCCATTCCTTGTGAAAACCTGCACCACGCTGGTCATGGCATCGGAACCGTACAGCGCGCTCTGTGCCCCACGCACGAATTCCAGCCGGTCCGCTGCGGTCAGTGGAACTACGCCGAAATCGAACGTTCCGCCCGGTTCGTTCACCGGAACATCGTCGATGATGACCTTGTTGTAGCGGGAGTCGCCGCCGCGCACGAAGAGTGAGCTCAAGCCGCCGCGCCGTCCGGCGGTATCCACGACGGCGCCAGCAAGGAAGCGCATTGCGTCGTTGGCCGCAACCGGCCGCGTTGTATCCAATTGACTGCCACTGAGACTGTCGATGTTTGCCGCCGCGGCGGCATCAACATCCGGCGTGCGGGTAGCGGTAACGGTTACGCTCTCCACGGTCAGTGCAAGGTGGAGATGCACCGTGAGAGAAGACTCGCCAGATTGCAGGTTCACCGTCTCCGGCGCAAATCCGGGAGCAAACACCTTTACGCGAAACGGTCCACTACCGGAGGTCTCAAACCGGGCGATGCCTTCG
>Ga0335077_10009468_pt1 | contig 12097 bp, 15 predicted proteins | sample Lox_Sample_31_FD_207151 | JGI IMG/M metagenome (GOLD analysis project Ga0335077, IMG submission 207151) | Soil microbial communities from Loxahatchee National Wildlife Refuge, Florida, United States - Lox_Sample_3.1 | ecosystem: Environmental > Terrestrial > Soil > Wetlands | place: USA...
GCCGAGCTCAGCGATGATGTTGGCATTGATGTCCAGGGCGGCCTCGATGGCCTCCTGGAGCAACCGCTCCGCTGCCTTCCGTTCGTAGAGCCGCGCTCGATACTCGGAGAGCGTCAACCGGGCCAGCGGACGGAGCGCATCGAGGCACTCTGCGATGTGGCCCAGCTTGCTGCGAATGACCGCGGCATCGATCGGGCTCATCCGAGGCCCCGTCGCTCGAGGAACACACGGATGGCCCGTTGCTGGGCGCGGCGGAGCTTCGCGGTGTCGCAGTAGCGGCGAGAGGCCAGGGCCTGAAAGCGCCGGAACGCCCCAGGGGCCCGCTCGAAAAGCGGCTGGCCGTGACGGGCAACCTCGAAACCGAGCACGGATCCGGCCGTGCGAAGATCCACCAGATCCAGGCGATCACTGCCCAGACGAGGCGCCAGCACGAGGTAGAGCGTGTCCAGGTCGACCGGTCCATCGCCGCGCACCGCCACATCGAGATCGCTGCGTGGTCGTCCCCGGCCCCTGGCGACAGAGCCGAACAGGGCGATCAGCTCGACGTCCGGCCGCACTCGGCCGAGGTCAGCGAGCCGCTCGACCATGTGTTCTCTGGAGATCACCAACATTGCGCCAGTCTATCGGGCAAGCTTCCACACGGCAAGGAAGCGGGCCTTTCGCGCGCTCGATCTCGGTCAGGCGCCTGCGCCGAGGACGCGTGCGAGCTGCCAGACCAGGAGCCACAACAGCACCGCCGTCACTCCGAAGCCGACCGAGAGGCCCCTGAGGAGACGGCCACGGGACAGGGCCGCGCGTCCGCCCAGAACCGGTGTATCCCGGATCACGCGATATCCAGGCGGTGGAAATTGCCGTGCGCGCAGGGCCTTGGTCCCGAGCGACCAGAGGTGGACGGCCCACACGACCAGCGGCGCTGAGAGAAGGGTCCCGCCCAGGAGGAAGAGGAGCCGCAGCCGACGGGGCATCTCCGCCGGCCGCGACGTGAACCAGCCACGCAGGGAATCCCGGTACCATTCGAACCCGCCGATCAACAGCGCCCCGACGAGCACGCCCAGGAACGCGGTCACGATGGCCCGTCGACGCGCGGATGGATCGGCCTTCATGACGTCGGGCATCGGAGGCCGATCCCCCTCTCCGCTCGGTACGAGAGGAGAGGGGGACAGAGGCGAACTTTACTGCAAGGGCGAGAAGGCCGAGGGCATCACGATCTTGTTCATCTGCGTGAACAGCGTGTCCCCGCCACCGGGAGGTGGCCACACACCGGTCTCCCTGGCCTTGTTGCGAATGGCCATGCGCTCGTCCATGCTCTTGTAACCCCACACGTGGATGAAGCGGTTGGCCTCGCCGTGGTCGACGTGGCCGGCCAGCACCAGCGGCGATAGCTTGGTACGCTCGCCGATCTTCGACTCCCAGCGCTTGATGAGGTCGGGCAGCGTCCCGGGCTTCATCGCGTAGCAGCGCATCTCGAAGATGGGACCGAGCTTGCCAGGAGTGATCTCCTGCACGAACGGGAACGGCACCAGGACCTCCGACTGCATCTTGAGGATGAACTCCTGGATCTTGGGCGGCCAGTTGGGATCCTTCGCCGCCTCGGCGCGCACACGCGTCCGGTCCGCCGCGTCCCGGTACGGCCAGACGTGGATGATCTCGTTCAGCGGACCGATCTCCGTGTGCCAGAACGCGGCGAGCGGAGAGTACTTCTTGCGGTACTCGTAGGCTTCACCGAATCGCTTCTCGACCTCCGCGAGGCTGCCGACCTTGACCTGATACGTCCGGATCTCGTAGATCATGCTGTCTCCTTTCTGGTGATGGGAAGGGCCGGATGGGGTTCAGCCTGCCCGGCCGTCGGCCAGCAGCAGGCGCGCGAGCTGCTCGGGCTCGCTCAGCATCGGATAGTGGCCGGTGTCCATCTCGTGCCAGGTCGCTCGCAGCCGCTCGGCCGTACGCCGCTGGTGCGCCTCCGGCGGATTTGCGGCACGGCGACATCGGATCACGGTGGCCGGCCACTGGTGCTCCCAGAAGATGGTGGCCACCATCGGCGCCTCCAGAGCGGCCACCGGATGGGGGGTATAGCGGGCCAGCGCCCAGGCGCGCAGGTCAGGTGCGAGGTCGGCGAACAGCCGCTGCTCGGCGTCCGCGCGCGCGGGGCCGATGGTCAGCTCGGTCATCTCGGGACTCGACGGCCGCTTCACGATGCGGGAAACTTCCTCGCCCGGCAGCAGCGCGAGGGCATCGACGAACACGACCCGGCCGATGCGGTCACGCGCCTGCTCGGCCGCTTTCGTGATCACCATACCGCCCGAGCTGGTCCCCACGAGGATCACTGGGCGCAGATCGTCGTAGAACAGGAGCTCGGCCACTTCTCGAGCGTGGGTGGCCACGGTGATGCCGGCGCGCACCTGATGGTGTCGCTCGGCGCAGCCGTCGAGGGTGGGCGTGTAGACGAGGTGGCCGGCGGCCCGGAGCCGCTCGGCGACCAGCTTCCAGATCCAGCCGCCCTGATACGCCCCGTGCACCAGCACGTAGGTAGCCATTGCGTATCGGCCCTACGCCTCGAGGCCGCGGACGAACTCGGCCCGCGCCTGCCCACTCTGCATCAGGAAGGAGATGTCGCTGCCGCAGAGGATGAAGCGCGCGCCCATCTTGATGTATTTCTCCATGGTGGGGTGATCGTAGATTCCGCCCATGCCCGGATACTTGCCGTGCGTCTTGCAAGCGGCGACGACCCTGTCGTAGGCGCGCACGACGGCGAGATCGTCGTACTTTCCGGGGATGCCCATCTCGAGCGTCAGGTCGTTGGTGCCGATCAGCAGCACGTCGACGCCGGGCACCGCCGCGATCTGGTCGGCGCGGTCGATCGACTCCGGGGTCTCCAGCATCATCACGAGCAGCGTGTCCCGGTTGACGGCCTCGGTGGACTCGGCCCGCGGATACGGCCGGAATCCCAGCTGCGCCATGGGGCCGCCGAGGGAACGGTGGCCCATCGGCGGGTACTTCGAGTTGCTCACGAGCTCACGCGCCTGCTCGGCGCTGTCCACGTGCGGGAACACGATGCCCATTGCGCCGGCGTCGAGCAGTCGCGTGGCGAGATAGTGTTCGTAGCCCGGCACGCGCACGAGCGGCGTCACGCCGGCGTCGTAGCACGCCACGGCGATCTGCGCCGCCGTGTCGATGCCCATCGTGTTGTGCTCCATGTCGATGAACGCGAAGTCGAAGCCGCACGCCGCGAGGACGCGCCCGATGTCCACGGTGCGCGCCTGGCGAAGCGACATCCCCAGCGAGAGCTGGCCCGCCGCCAGACGCTCCCTGGCCTTGTTGGCGATGCTGGGCATTGTTCGCTCCTCGACGCGGGTCTCTCGGACGCCGGCGCGCTTCAGTCGCGATACGAGGAGTCGAGACGATCCAGACGCCGGAGCAGCCCCGGCCAGACGAGGTTCCCGTGGCGACCCCGCGGTCGCGACGCCGCATGCAACTGGGTGTAGGCCGCGTCGAGGATCTCTTTCCCCACCGGGATCAGCTCCGCACCGCCGGACTGCGCGCGCACCTGGATGGCGCAGGACGCTTCCAGGTAGTACATCGCGACGAACGCATCCGCCACCGTCTCCCCGACCGTCAGCAGCCCGTGATTGCGGAGGATCAGCGAGGAGTTGTTCCCGAGATCCGCGACCAGGCGCGGCTTCTCGTCGTCGCGGAGCGCCGGGCCTTCGAAATCGTGGTAGCCGAGGCTGGCGAGCACGAACATCGAATGCTGCGAGATGGGAAGCAGGCCTTCGCGCTGCGCCGCCACGGCCACGCCGTTCAGGGTGTGGGTGTGGAGCACGCACCGGGCATCGTGCCGCGCGGCGTGGATGGCGCTGTGGATCACGAAGCCCGCGGGGTTGACCGGAAACGGCGAGTCCTCGACCTTGTTGCCGGCGAGATCGACCTTGACCAGGCTCGACGCGGTGATCTCGTCGAAGAACAACCCGTAGGGGTTGATCAGGAACTGGTCGTCGCTGCCCGGGACGCGCGCCGTGATGTGCGTGAACACCAGGTCCTCCCAGCCGAAGTGGGCGACGAGCCGGTACGACGCGGCCAGATCGACACGCACGGCCCACTCCTCCGGCGACACCTTGTCCCGCAGCGATGGCACGTGGAGCGTCGATTGGCTCATGTCTGGATCTCCTCCTGGAAGGGGTGGGTTCGTGGTCTCCTCGATCGTTCTACCGCAGAACAGCGGGCGGGGCAATAGGTCGCGGCCTCTCCCGGCCTCGCGTCGCGTTTGACTATCCCGCTCGAGCCGGCTACGCTCCCGATGCCGTGCTCGCACAAGCTGAGACGCTGCCCACAGTCCGGTTCGGCCTCGTGCTCCTGCCCCAGACACTCGCCGATTTCGGCGGTCTGTGCCGCGAAGTGGAGGACAACGGCTTCGACTGGCTCGGCGTCGCCGACTCGCAATCGGTGTTCCGCGAGCTGTACGTGGCCCTCACAGTGGCTGCCCTCAACACCTCGCGCATCCGCCTCGGGACGACCGTCACCAATCCGTTGACGCGACACCCGGTCGTCACCGCCAGCGCCATCGCGAGCGTCGACGAGATTTCGGGCGGCCGGACCGTGCTCGGACTGGGCTCGGGCGACAGCGCCATCTTCACGCTGGGCGCGCCGCCCGCCACGCTGGCCGGTCTCGAGGACTTCGTGGCCACGTTCGGCCACCTCACCAGCGGCGCTCCGGTCGAGCGCCACGGCACTTGCTGGCAGGTCCACCGATCGAAGCGGCGCGTGCCCGTCTACCTCGCCGCCGAGGGGCCGCGCACGCTGGAGCTCGCCGGGCGCGTGGCGGACGGTGTGATCGTGGGCCTCGGCCTGACGCCGGAGATCATCCGCCTGTCGCTCGCGGCGATCGAGCGCGGCGCGCGCGCCGCGGGCCGCCGGCTCGACGACCTCGACGTCTGGTGGTTCGCCAAGGCCAACGTGGCCGACACTCGGGAAGCGGCCCTGGCGCCGATCACGATGGCGCTGGCGGCGAGCGCGAACCACGCGTTCCGCTTCACGCTGGAGGGCAAGGGCGTGCCGCCCGAGCTCCACGCGAGGATCGCGGGACTGCAGCGGGAGTACGCGCCGCACGCTCACGAGATCGACGGCGGCGGCAACGCGGGACTCGTCGACCGCTGGGGACTCCGGGACTTCCTGGTGGATCGCTTCGCCATCGCCGGCACCCCTGACGATTGCGTCGCGCAGATCCGGCGCGCCCTGGGCGCCGGGGCATCGCAGTTCGTGATCACCAGCTTCTTGCCGGACCCTCGCGGGTTCATGCACCGGTGGATGCATGAGATCGCCGCCCGCGTCAATCAGCGATCGGAGGTCCCGACATGATCACGCCCGTTCGCGTCTACCTGCGAGTGCCCGGCACTGCCCCGATGTCCGAATTGATGGCGCTGCTCCGGAACGTCGAGGCCGCCGGCTTCGACGGGGCCGGGATCCTCGATAGCCAGATGCTCTGCCGCGATACTTTCGTGATCCTCGGACAGGCGGCGAGCCACACGTCGCGGCTCACGCTGTTCCCGGCCGTGACGAACCCGATCACGCGTCACCCTGCCGTCCTCGCGAGCGCGATCCAGACGGTGGAGGAGCTGGCGCCGGGCCGTGTGAAGTTCGTGATCGGCACCGGCTACACCTCCGCGAGCACGATCGGGCGCAAGCCCGCGACGCTCGCCGAGATGCGATCCTGCATCGCCACCGTGAAGTCGCTCCTCGCGGGAAAGACCGTCGACTGGAACGGCACTCCCGGCCGCCTCGCGTACGCCTCGGGGCGACCGATCCCGGTCCTGATGGCGGCGTCTGGACCGAAGGCGATCGAGGTCGCAGGCGAGATCGCCGACGGCGTGCTCCTCCTCGTGGGCTTCAACACGGGCATCGTCGAGACCGCGCTCGAGCATCTCGAGCGCGGCGTGCGGCGCAGCGGCCGCCGCCTCGAGGACCTCGAGATCGTCTGGGCGGTGAGGACGGCCACGGCCTCGAGCCTCGAGGAGGCTCGGCGGCAGGCGCGGCCCACCGCCGTCCACTGGGGCATCCTGCGCTGGGGCGGCCATTGGGTCGAGCCCGCCGGGATTCGCCTGCCGAAGCTCGAGATCCCCGACGCGGTGTACAAGGTCTATCCAGACCTCTCCCACGCGCACGACTGGGAAGAGGCCATCCAGGCCACCTCGTTCGTGCCGGACGACGTGGTCGCTCAGCTCGCGGACGCGCTGGGGTTGATCGGGACGCCCGAGCACTGCGCAGGGCGGATCGCCGAGATGACGAAGCTCGGGGTGCGGAACCTCTACCTGATGCCGCTCCAGACTTTCGTGGGGCCGGAGTCCGAAGTCAACGCGTTCCGCGACGACGTCTTCCCGCGCCTCCACGCCGCCGGTCTCCGCTAGAACGTCACGCCATGCGCATCCTGACGACGCTTCCCCAGGACGATCTCGCCGAGGTGCCGGCCGCCGCTCGCGCTGCCGAGGGCGCCGGCTACGATGGCCTCGTGACCTCGGAGAACAAGAATGACCCCTTTCTGGCCCTCGGCGTGGCGGCCGTCAGCACCGCGCACGTCGGGCTGTCGACCGGCATCGCCATCGCATTTTCGCGGAGCCCGATGCCGGTGGCCAACGCGAGCTGGGACCTGCAGGTGGCCTCGCGGGGCCGCTTCGTCCTCGGCCTGGGGTCGCAGGTCCGCGCGCACAACGAGAATCGCTTCAGCGTGCCGTGGAGCGCGCCCGCGCCGCGCATGCGCGAGTACGTCGAGGCGCTCCGTGCCATCTGGCGCTGCTGGGAGAAGGGCGACAAGCTCTCCTACCGAGGCCAGCACTACAAGTTCACGCTCATGACCCCCAACTTCACGCCGAAGTCCACCGGGCAACCGATGGTGCCCGTGACCATCGCCGCCGTGGGACCGGTCATGCTGAGGCTCGCCGGCGAAATCTGCGACGGCGTCCGGCTCCACGGCTTCTGCACGCGGCGTTACCTCGACCAGGTCGTGCTGCCCGAGGTCGGCGCCGGCATGGCGCGGAGCGGGCGGACGCGCGAGCGATTCGAAATCACGGGAGGCGGCTTCATCGCGACCGGCTGGGACGAGGAGTCGGTCGCCAAGATGGTCGAGTGGGTGCGGTACCGCGTGGCCTTCTACGCCTCCACGCCCGCCTACTGGCCGGTCCTGGACGTCCATGGTCTGCGGGAGCTCGGCATGAAGCTCAACGCGATGTCCAAGGCGGGGCAATGGGACCAGATGGCCGCGGAGATCTCGGACGACGTGGTGCGTCTGTTCGCCGCCGTCGGCACGCATCGCGATCTGGCTCGAGAGATCGAACGACGCTTCGGCGGGGCGGCCGACGCGGTCGGGTTGTCGGGCGGCTACAGCGTGCGCCAGGACATCCCGCCCGACCTCATCCAGGACATCCGTCGCCTCCCGAGCCCCTTCACCGGGTATCGAACGAGCTGGTGACGACGCCTGACGGAGGACTGCAGGAGATGACGACGACAATGGTCCTCACCGAGGGCGAGGCGCTCGAGCTGCTGGCCTTTCTCGTGACCGCGGCGCGGACGCAGCTCGACGAGGCCGCGGAGTACGGCCCGCTGCGCCTGCTGACGGCGGCGACCAGGCTCGCAGACGCGATCGGCCCGCGGGTCTCACCGGAAACGCGCGCGTTGCTGGCGGGCCCGCTCCGGCAGATTCCAGAAACCGCAGTCAGGACCTCCGACCCCACCGGGTACGCGGCGAAGCTCGACGGCGTGTGCCGCGCGATCGCGCAGCATCTCGTCGCCCATCTCGGCGTGCCATCACCGTGACCAACCCGGTGCTCGACGCCATCCGGACGCGGCGCATGACACGTGCCATGACCGACCAGCCCGTCGAACGCGCCACGCTCGAGGCCGTGCTGGAGGCCGCCCGCTGGGCGCCCAACGCCGGCAATCGGCGCTTGCATCGATTCGTGGCCGTCCAGGATCCGCTCACGCTCCGCCTCCTGCGCGTGGTCTCGCCGGGCATGTTCCAGCGGCCGGTCGCCGTCGTCGTCGTCTGCATCGACTGGGATCGCGCCACCTCGTTCGGCATGCGGCCCGGCGTCAGAGGCCCATACATCGACGTCGGCACGGCGGCGCAGACCATGCTGCTCGCCGCCCACTCGCTCGGCCTCGGCTCGGGAGTCGTCACGTCCTTCAGCCAGGCGGCGGTCGCGGAGGCCCTCAACCTCCCCGAGCACCTGAGCCCGGAGCTGATGGTGTGCCTCGGATACGCGGCCCCTCGCCAGCCCGCGCCGATGCGCGCGCGCAACCCCATCACCTGGCAGACCTTGACGGACTGGGAGCGTTTCCCGTCGGCGAAACGGCCGTGAAGCGACGCAGCGTCCTCACCGTATTGTCCCTGGGAGCCATCGGAATGAGCGGACTCGCGCCGGTGAATCACGCGCTGGCGAACCTCGCGCGGCGTGACGAGCGGATGCCCGCGCTGTTCGTCGGGCACGGCAGCCCCTATGCGCTCGTGGTCAAGGGCGAGAACGAGCCCATCGCGTACTTCAACGAGGCCACGACGATGGGCAGCATCTCGATGCGGTCTCTCTTGATCGGCTGAGGCCGACCCGCCGAACGGACAGCCGCGGGTCGGACGCGAACCCCGAACGCGCGTCGGCCGTCGGCAACGCCGTTTCTCGGGCGTGAGCCCGAACGGCGATCGCCGACGGCCGCGAGAAATCCCGGTCGGCTACCGCTCGCCCTTTGCGCGGTTCGCCACCGTGGCCGTCTTCTTCTCGACGTCGAAGCGCAAGGTCTCCTTGGTCTCGACGTCGCCTCCCGTCACCCGGAGGAAGAACGTGTCGTCACCGTACTCGATGGAGTGGATGTCGCCCACCGCGAACGCCGAGGCATGGCCGGGCTCGTTCATGTAGTCGCGCTGCAGGGTGACGTCCGCATAACCCGGCTTGCTGCCGTCGTCCAGGCGGCGCCACCGGCGCATCCGCGTGGGGTTCCGGTAGTTGCCGTACACCACCCAGCACGGGCCGTGGTCGTGCACGGACGACTTGCCCCCCTTCTCGCGCCCATGGACGAGCACGTGGACGTCCGTTTCCGGATCGTGGCCGATCGTCGTGCGCTCCGTGTACGGCACCGGATCGCCGAGGTGCTTCTTCAGCAACTCGGGATTGTGCAGCAGCTTCTCCAGGTGGTCGCGGATTTCCGCGAGTCCGGCCGGCACGCCCTTCGTCTTGATGGTGGCGCGCGTGTCCGAGAGGAACTGATCGAGCGTGTACGTGGTGTCCATCGAGCAGCCTCCTTTCTCTGATTCCGAGATAGTAGCACGCCGCGCCACCGGCAGGCCGCGTTGGTAGTGTCGCAGTTTTCCTCGATCGACTCACCCGTGAGCCAGGCGGGGCCTGTCGTCGCCACCCGCCCGGTTTCCCGCGCGTCGCTCGGGGCAAACTGAGACACTACCGCCGCGTTCGATCAATCGGGCCCTGCGGTGCGCCGGGCGCGCAGCAGCGCGCGAAGGAAGAAGGGAACGAACGCCCGGACTTCCCAGCTCGTCTCGATCACGGGCAACGAGAAGCGCCGGAACTGGACCGCGTAGTACGCGCCCGCCAGGCGCTGAGCCAGGTCGAAAGCGCGCTCGAGGCGTCCCACGGGCCAGCCCTCGGCCGCCGCCCACTCTCGCCACGGAGCGAGATAGGCGGTCCGGATATGAGCCCGCGCCTCCGACGCCTCGGCTAGGGCCTCGCTATGCTCGGGACTGGCCAGCAGCAGAAACGCGCTGAGGAAAGGATGGCTCACGCAGGCATCCTCCCAGTCGATGAGCACGCAGTCCCGCTCCTCCACGATCACGTTCGCGGCCCACAGATCCCCGTGCTCGAGCGACAGCGGGACGCCCAGGGCGGCCAGCTCCCGGCACATCGCCTGGAGCTCGACGCGGAGCCCGCGAAGCTCGGCGACCTCCGCGTCCGTCAACGCCTCGCCATCGCCGGGCTGGAGCGCCGCGGTGTCATCGAGCAGCGGCCGGATCTCGGCTTCCAGCCAGTCCAGCGGCCGGACCGGACAGCCGAGCGCCACCAGCTCCGCGGACCGTCCGATACAGTCGATCTGGACGCGCGCGCAGGTCGCGGCGGCCTGCTCCCAGCGCGACGGATCGCTGGTATCCATCAGCGCGGGCCCCACGCTGGCACGCATCAGCAGCCATCGACGCTCCTCATCAGCCGCAAGCACCACCGGCATCCACGCGGGAAAGCGTCGCGCGAGGTATCGCGTCAAGAGCAGCTCGTTCGTGCCGGAGCGCGGCCGCGCTTTCAGATAGAGATCGCCGGCTGCTGTGCGCAGCCGGAGGACGTGCGAGAACTCCCAGACCCGTACCTGCTCCACCTCGTCGATCCTCGGCAACCCCAGCCGGATCAGCTCGCGCCCGGCCCACGCGAGCGCGTCGTCGCGCCAGCCGGGGCGGATCCAGTCGCGACCGTCGGAAGGTCGCGCGTCCATCTGTCGGTCCTGGAACCACCGCTCGAGGATGTCGCGCTGGTCGGGCCGCGCAAGCGCGGCCGTGTCGAGCGTGGATCGCGTGATCCACAGCCCATCCGCGGGCGGCGTCCACTGTCCGTCGTGGATGTCGAGGTCGTGCACCTGCTGCCGCACGCGGCCGGCAGGATCGTCCCGCAGACAGCGGAGTACCGAGACCTCGACGCCGAGGAGATCGCGCGCCGCGCGGTTGATCAGCGAGGCGCCGGCCGCGCGCTGCTCGTTCAGCTGAAGACGAGGCAGCGCCCAACCCTCGGGCGCTGGCAGGAGCAAGACCGCCGGGTCGGCGCTCTTGCGCCCGACCACGAGGTGATGCTCGGAGGTGGGCTCCTGGATGTTCGGGGCGGGACTCGTCATGAACGCGACGTCCCGTCTTGTACACCCCCAGTCGGAGCCGCGCAAGGTCCATTGCGTCCGGGACGCAGCACGCGCGGGCCAAGTCCTTGCGCCGACGCCGAGCATGGACTACAACCTTGAACCAGGAGGGACAACCCATGGCGATCAAGCTACCGGACTCAGCGAGAAAGCTACTGCAGGACAAGGCCTATGGACACATCGTGACGGTCGGCGCGAACGGGCGCCCCCAGGTGACGATGGTATGGGTGGACGCCGAGGGCGACGAGGTGCTCTTCAACACGGCGGAAGGTAGGAAGAAGCCTCAGAACCTTCGAAAAAATCCGCAGGTCGTCATCTCCGTTCAGGATCGGAACAACCCTCAGGCGTACCTTCTCGTCCACGGGACCGCGACCTTGACGGAGAGCGGCGCGGACGCGCACATCGACAAGCTCGCCAAGCGCTTTCTCGGCGTGGACAAGTATCCATACCGCCAGCCCGGGGAGAAGCGCGTGCTGGTCCGCGTCGCAGTGGATCGCATCGGCGGCTTCGCTCCCGGAATGAAGCCCTGGGCATAGCCGTGCGGCGCTGAGTCCCGATGAGCGCCCCCGCCGCCGTGTGGACCGTCGAGGCGCCGTCGCGCGATCTGGCCGCCGGCCGCACGACGAGCCGGGCGCTCACTGGAACGGGCGAATCCTGCGGAACACGGGGCTCGTGAATTTCCTCGACGGCTGGCCGCGACGCTGCCGTGCCATGCCGCCGGCGAGGCTCCCGTCGGCCTGACGGTTTGCAGCGTCGCGATGGCCGACCGCCACGTGCTCGCGGTGGCGAGCGCGATCGAGCGGGCGCTCGCCGCCATCCGCTGAGCGCTTATGTCGGAATCCCAGACGGTACGCGAACGGGAGAGAGATCCGGTATGACGAGCGCGATCCAAGCCAGAGCCGACATCGGCCGCCGAGACGCCCTGAAAACGATTGGGGCGGGCGCCGTGGCGGCGGCCTTCGGTACCGGCGCATTCGGCAGCGGCACGGCCTCGGCCGCCGGCGGCCCGTCGCGCGCCGTACCGGTCACGACCGCGGGTGGCCCGTACAACATCCTCTTCATCCTGACCGATCAGGAGCGCTATTTCCGGCCGGGCGAGCTGCCCAAGGGCTATCGGCTGCCGGCCCACGAGCGCCTGGCGAAGAAGGGGACCGTCTTCGAGAACCATCAGATCAATTCCTGCGTGTGCACGCCCTCGCGCTCGGTGCTGTACACGGGC
>Ga0335077_10009471_pt1 | contig 12094 bp, 12 predicted proteins | sample Lox_Sample_31_FD_207151 | JGI IMG/M metagenome (GOLD analysis project Ga0335077, IMG submission 207151) | Soil microbial communities from Loxahatchee National Wildlife Refuge, Florida, United States - Lox_Sample_3.1 | ecosystem: Environmental > Terrestrial > Soil > Wetlands | place: USA...
GCCCGGGAAGAACTGCGTGGTGTAGATGGAGATCGCATTGTTGAGCACTGCCAGCATGCCCTGCTGGTAGATCGGATTGCCGGAGGTGGCCCAGCTTCGCAGGCGAGGCAGGTCGGCCTGAGTGATCCACAGACGCGGATGGGTCGCGACGGGGTACGGAATCGACGCGGGCACCGCGGCGTATGTCGCCGTCACCGTCGTGTTCGAGGCGGGCATGGTCATGGTCGTCGTGGCGGCACTCGCGTCCTGCACAGTCGCCCCGGTCCAGCTCGCGAACGCCAGGCCCTGCGGCGGCGCGTTCGCCACGATCGTCACCGTCGTCCCCGCCGTGTAGGAGCCGCTCCCGCTTCCGTTCACCACCGTCAGCGTGTAGCGCGCCGGGGGCGGGGTACTCGCCACCGGCACGGTGAGGGCGTTGCCGCAGATCGAGCCGGGATTCTTCACGCAGAACGTCGCGGACGCCGCCGGTCCCTGATAGCCGGTGGCCGTGACGCTCTTCCCAGTGACGGAGGTGGTCGCCAACTGGATCGCCGAGTACGTCCCATAGCTCTGGAGCACCGTCGCGCCGGTCTGGAAGCCCGAGCCTTGAATCGTGACGGTGACGGTGCCCACGGGGAGAGGATTCGGCGCGACCGAGGAGATCGACGGCCCCAGAGTGAGGAGGTAGACGTAGGTCACGCCCGACACCTTGCTATTGGCCACGCTGGTCCCGGTGATCTGCACGGGATTCTGGGCCGGCGGGCGAGCGGGAGCCGTGTAGAGGCCGGTGGACGTGATCGTTCCCACCGTGGCGTTGCCTCCCTTCACTCCCCCAGCCGACCACACCACGGTCTGGCTGGATACACTGGTCACTCGAGCCGAAAACTGGACGGTCGTTCCCACGGCCGCCGAAGGCATGGCGGGCTGGATGGTCACGCTTTGCGCGTAGCCGACCTTTGCGGGGAACAACGCGCACGCCAGGAGGAACAACCCGAGCCCGAATCTCGGCATCCCAGTGGATCCCTTCCGACCGGGCCCTGCGCGCCCGGACCTGTCGCACTGGCTGCATGCCGTGGCAAGAGCCGTGCCGGCCGCGCGAACGTAGGAGGAAGGCTTGCGGCGGAGGCGAGGCGGGACGCAACGCCGCGATCTGGAGCAATCGCTCCTCCGCGGCGATCGAATCGCTGAAGGCTCGGGAGCGCGGTCATGTCAGAGCAGCCCCGACCGCTGACAATGTCCGCGCCCCCGATGACACTTCCGGGCGGCGACGCTCGACGGGAGCGCCGTTTCAGTTTCGGGGCGGCGGCCACCGCCCCGCGGATCACCGCGTCAGCTAGCTCGCTTCGGGGAGACCGACGGCCTTGCGGATCTTCGCGATCTGTGACGCGTGATCGCTCCAGTGGTAGCTGAACATCGCCCCCACGTACACGGGGATGGTGATCTCATCCGTGCCCATGAATTGCTTGAAGAGCGGAATGCGCGCCTTCCTCTGGAGGTCGGCGCTGCTCAGTCCCTCCAGATAGCCGAAGACCTCGTGTCGCTGGGTGTCGAGCGCATCGATGAATTCCTTCACGGTCATCTTCTGGCGTTCGGGCGTCACCTCGGCCAGCCCCGGCTTGATCTCGATCACCGGAAGGTCGTGGGTGGCGAAGCTCTTGAGCACGGGCACCGGCTTCCAGCCGGCCTCGAAGAGCAGATGGGCGAGCACTTGCCGCGTCGTCCATTCGCCGGGGGCGTCCGAGCGCTCGAGATAGGGCTCCATCCCCTGGAGCTGGCGGGTCAGCTCCGCCCAGGCCGCATCCGAATTCTTCCGGAGTTCCGCCACCGTTGATGTCGCCATCGCCAATCCCTCCCTCAGAGTTTGAGTTCCATCCAGACCTCGGCTCGCCCGTTGCCGTTGTAGTCCGCGATCTCCGTGAATCCACGGTTCCGGTACAGGCGAAGGGCGGCATCCATGCGCCGCTCCGTGTCGAGCCTGATCGTCTGAAACCCCAAGGATCGAGCTTCCTCGAGGCAACAGTCCATCAGTCGCCCACCGATTCCGCGCCCCTGGGAAGCCGGCCGGATCCACATGCGCTTGATCTCGCCGATTCCCGGCGCGAGACACCGGACACCCGCCGTTCCCACGATCTCGCCGTCCGGATTCTCCACGACGAGCAGGACACCGGACGAGCCATCGTATTCCACTTCCCAGTGCGCGATGTCGTGGTCGAGTCCTTCGGCGTCGAATTGTTCGCCGATGTGAGTCAGATACGCGGTGAGCTCCCGCGCGACTGCCTCGCGGTCCCGCGGTTCGACGCGGCGGATCAGGTGTCGACCGGACGTGTTCACCCTCGGGACCTCCCCGTCGTCAATCATAGCTCAGGTTCGCACTTCAGGTTCGAGGCCCCTCGCCAGCCGGCTCGGCGCCCGACGCGCCGTGCCGCCGACACCATCGCGCAGAGATCCGGACCATCTCTGGCGGCCAGGGTATACTCGTAACCCGTCATGAGCGAACCATTGACCGTTGAAAAATTCGCCGTCGGCCAGTCCGTGCGTCGTCTCGAGGACCCACACCTGCTGCAGGGGTTGGGTCGTTATTCCGACGACGTCAACCTCCCCCATCAGGCGTATGCCGTCGTCGTGCGCTCGCCGCACGCGCACGCGCGAATGATGCGGCTCGACGCGGCAGCGGCGCGCGCGGCGCGGGGCGTCGTCGCCGTGCTGACCGGCGTCGAGCTCGCTGCCGACAGGCTCGGAAACCTGCCGATCGACTCCGGACGCAAGCGGCGAGACGGGTCACCGGCATTCACCACGCCGAGGCCGGCGCTCGCGCGCGAGCGCGTCCGTCACGTCGGCGATCCGGTGGCGCTCGTCATCGCTGAAACGCCCGCCCAGGCCGCCGATGCCGCGGCGCAGGTAGCCGTCGAGTACGAGCCGTTGCCGGCCGTCGCATCGTCGGAGGAGGCCACGCGGCCTGGCGCGCCCGCGGTGTGGGACGAGGCGCCGGACAACGTCGCCTTCGTGTGGGAGGCGGGCGATCGCGCCGCGGTGACGCGCGCGTTCGAGAAGGCCGCCCACGCCGTGAAGCTCGACTTCGTGGTCACGCGTGTGGCCGCCGCTCCCCTCGAGCCCCGGGCGGCCGTGGGCGAGCACGACCGGCGTTCCGGACGCTACACGCTCTACACGGGCATTCAGCACCCGCACGGGTTGCGCACGCTCCTCGCCGAGCAGATCTTCCACGTCCCGCAGAGTCAGGTCCGCGTGGTCACCGGTGACGTCGGAGGGAGCTTCGGCATGCGCAGCGGGATTTACCCCGAGCACGTGCTGGTGCTCTGGGCGGCGAAGCGGCTGGGACGGCCGGTGAAATGGACCTCCGACCGGCGCGAAGGGTTCGTCAGCGACGAGCACGGCCGCGATAACGTGTCCACTGCCGAGCTCGCGCTCGACGCCGGCGGCAAGTTCCTGGCCCTCCGCGTGGCCATCGGGCTCAACATCGGCGCGTACTTCACGCCGCGGAGCGCGGGCCCCGGCACCAACAACGTCGGCGGCCTGGCTGGCGTCTACGCGACGCCGGTCATCCACGTCCAGACCACCGGCGTGTACAGCAACACGACACCGACCGGTCCCTACCGCGGGGCCGGACGGCCCGAAGCGACCTACGCGATCGAGCGCGTCATCGACGTGGCCGCGCGGAAGCTCGGGATCGACCCGCTCCGTCTACGGGAGCAGAACCTCATTCCGCCTTCGTCGATGCCCTTCAAGACCGGACTGGTCTTCACCTACGACTGCGGTGACTTCGCGCGAGGCATGGAGATGGCGCTGGCCCTCGCCGACCACGCGGGCTTCGAGGGACGGCGCGCGGAGGCGCGGCGGCGAGGCAAGCTTCTCGGCCTGGGCATCGCGAATCCGATCGAGGTCGCGGGCGGCCCCTACAGCGCCGTCAATCCCGATACCGCATCCTTGCGCATCAATCCCGACGGCTCCGTATCGCTCTTCACGGGCTCGACGTCGATGGGACAGGGGAACGAGACCGCATTCGCGCAGATCGTGAGCGATCGACTCCGTGTACCGCCCGAGCAGATCCAGGTGTTCTGGGGCGACAGCGATACGCTCGGCGCTGGCCGAGGCAATGGCGGCTCGGGAGCCCTGAGCGTGGGCGGCTCCGCGGTGTCCCGAGCGGTCGACAAGGTGATCGATCGCGGCCGGCGCATCACTGCGCACCTGCTGGAGGCCGCACCCGACGACATCGTGTACCGCGACGGCCGGTTCCAGGTGGCCGGCACGGATCGCGGGATGACCTTCGACAGCGTTGCGCGCGCCGCCTACCAGCCGCGCCGCCTCCCATCAGGCATGGAACCAGGCTTCACCGAGACGGCGGCGTTCACCCCACCCGCCGTCACGTTCCCCAACGGCTGTCAGGTGTGCGAGGTCGAGATCGACGAGGACACCGGAGCGGTGCGCATCGTTCGCCATACCGTCGTGGACGACGTGGGCCGCATGGTGAACCCCATGCTCGTGAAGGGGCAGATTCACGGGGGTGTAGCCCAGGGGCTCGGGCAGGGGCTCTTCGAGTGCCTCACGTACGACGAGACGACGGGCCAGCTCCTGGCCGGCTCCTTCATGGACTATGCGATGCCGCGCGCGGATGACTTGCCGTCTTTTCAGGTGGACTCGCACGAGGTACCGACCCAGGTCAACCCGCTCGGCGCCAAGGGCGTCGGTGAAGCGGGCACGGTCGGCGCGCTCCCGGCCCTGCTCAACGCGGTCAACGACGCGCTCACACCGCTGGGCGTGGACCACCTCGACATGCCCGTCACGCCCGAGCGCGTGTGGCGCGCCATCCGCGGGGCGCCGCGCTCCCGCTGACGATCGCCGGCGTTGCCGGCGCCGTCGATTCCTCTGAGCGATGGCCTGGAAGGAGCCGGTCGAAGGTCCTTCGCCCCAGCCTACCGGCCCTGGAACTGAGGCCGGCGCTTCTCGGAGAACGCCTTGACCCCCTCCTGGTAGTCCTGGCTGTTGAAGCAGTCGGCCATCAGCTTCTCGAGCAGCGTGAGATCGCGGTCGCCGTATGGGCGCAGCAACTGGTCGACCGTGGCCTTGGCCGAGCGGAGCGTCAGCGGGGCGTTGCGAGCCATCCGCTCGGCGTACTGACGGGTGAAAGATTCGAGCTCGGCCCTGGGCACGACCTGGTTCACGAGCCCCATCCTGAGCGCATCCGCAGCGCTGAAGTCGGTTCGCGCGGTGAAGAAGATCTCCTTCGTGTACGCGGGGCCGATCAGCTTCATCAGCTTTTCCATGCCGTGATAGTGGTAGCCAAGTCCGAGGCGTGCGGCTGGGATCCCGAAACTGGCGTCGTCGGCCGCGATGCGGATGTCGCAGGCGACCGCGATGCCGACGCCTCCACCGACACAGTAGCCGTGGATCATGGCGAGGAGAGGCTTGGTCAGGGTGCCGAGCGATTCCTGGCCGCGGCCCGAGATTCGGCGGTACTCCTCCTCGTCGGCCATGTTCCGCCGACGGTCCTTGAACTGCGAGATGTCGGCGCCGGCCACGAAGGCCTGGGTGCCCGCGCCACGCAAGACGACCACGCGGATGGCATCGTCGCTCGAGAGGTTGCGCACGTACTCCGGCATTCGCTCCCACATCTCCTGGCTCACCGCATTGCGCTTCTCCGGCTGATTGAAGATGATCCAGCCGATCGGGCCGTCCTTCTCGAGCAAGAGCTTCTCGCTCATGAGCATTCTCCTCGTCGGGGTGGATGGACTGCGCGCTCAGCCGATGACTCGCCCGCCCATCACCCGGAGGGCGTCACCCGTGATGTACGACGACTCGTCGGAGGCGAGGAACACGCAGGCGCCGGCGATGTCCTCGGGTCGGCCCAACCGTCTGAGCGGAATCTGTTCGAGCTGCTCGGGAGCGCCGGGCGGCGCCTGCTGGAACTCCGGATACCAGTGGGCGTACCGTCGCTCCGTGTCGATGAAGCCGGGCACGACCATGTTGACCCGGATACCGAAGGGGCCCAGCTCGGCGGCCAGCGCACGGACGAGTCCGAGCAATCCGGTCTTGGCGGCGGTCACCGCAGCGGTGTTGGGGCGGCCGGTGAGGCTCGACTGACCGCCGAGCGCGATGATGGATCCTTGCGCCCGCTCCCTCATCGACGGCACGAGCGCACGGCTCAGGTAGAATGCCGAATGCAGGTTGACCCCGAGCACGTGGTGCCAGTCTTCGAGCGAGGTCTCCATCAGGGCCTGGTGGGGTCGGATCGCTGCATTGCAGACAAGCGTATCGAGGTGCCCGAACTGAGCGAGGCCCCGCTCGACCATCGCCCCGACCGCGACCTGATCCGCGATGTCGGCGAGCGCGGTTATGACCCGCGCGCCGGCCTTCTCGCACTCTGCGGCCACGGCCTCCAGCTCGTCTCGATTGGAGCGCGTGTTCAGCACCAGATCGGCGCCCTCGGCCGCCATCGCGAGTGCGATCGCGCGACCGATATTGCGGCTGGCTCCCGTGATCAGTGCGGTTTTGCCCTCGAGTCTCACCCCGCTCGTCTCCTGTGGCAGGCTGCAGGAACCAGCGTCGGCCGCCGACGCGCGGAGGAACTATAAGACGCCGTAGGGGCGCGGTGCAAGCCATTCCGGGGTGGTCTGGGCGAATGCGGCCCGAGTAGATTGACCCGCCACGCGTCTAATCCGGTCAACCGGGACGAGGCCCGACTCGTCAGTGGGGAGAGAGATATCAGACCTGACAATGCCGATCGCTGGTCAGGGGACGCGGGGCTCGTGCAGGCCCACCAAGGGCGATTGCGCCGGCTCTGTGAGCTCCTTCTAGGCGACAAGCAAGAAGCCGAAGAGATTGTCCAGGATACCTTCATGAAGGCCTACGAGGCTTGGACGGGCGCGAGCGCCCCGGACGACTGGGGCGCATGGCTTACGCGGGTCGCGGTGAACGCCTGTCGCGATCGGCGCCGCGCTGGCTGGTGGATCCGCTTCCGGCGCCGGACCGACCACATCGATGACATGCCCTTGGCCGCGTCGGACCCGAATCCCTCCGAGGCCGCCAGTGGTGCGGAGACGCGGCAGCACATCTGGGTGGCGTTTCGGGAACTACCGGACCGTCAGCGTGAGGTGTTCGTGTTGCGCCACATCGAAGAGCGTTCCACCGAAGAAGTGGCCGAGGTACTCGGCCTCAGCCAGGGCAGCGTGAAGCGTCATCTATTCCGTGCCATCCGCAGCCTGCGCAAGAGGCTTGGAGACGCCCGATGAGCCGCTGCCTGTCCGACAAGGCGTTGATGCGGCTGGTCGCCGAGCTGGGAACGGCGGCCGAGCGATCGCATGTCGCTACGTGCGCGGCTTGTGCCGCGCGCCAACGCCGGGTGGGCCACGACCTGGACAGAATCCGCCAGGTTCTGCTCACGACCTCCGAACCACCGCGGCACGTGACCCAGAGCCGTCGGTGGTCCGTGGTCGGCGTGACGGGGCTGGCGGCGGTGGCCGTGGCCGCGCTCGTCTGGATCGAGGTGGCCGTGTGGAACACGATCCAGCCTGCCGAGGACCCCGCAAGCACCGAGCAGGTCGAGGCGGCCTTGGAGGACGTCACGGCTGCACTGTTCTCCGTGGACGGCGAGCCGACCCGCAGTCTCGCGGACGCCTCGACAATGAACGCTCTCGAGCCGGAGAGCGCTAGGAGCGTCGGCTGCGAGGAGCCACGATGGCTCGATGAGGCGGAATGTTCCGACACCCTCTTCAGCACCGAGGGGTCGGAGGATGGGATCGAGATGGATACCCCGGAGCGTACCGTGTTCGACACGGAGAGCGCCGATCAAGGAGGATAACGATGAGCAGAACGAAGAAACGTGTGATCTATGGCATCGCCCTCGCAACCTTGCTGGGGATGACCTCGCTCGCGCCAGGGCTGGCGCAGGCCCAGGGGCCGCCTCAAGGCCGAGGCCAGCGAGGTGGTTGGGGAGGCGGCCTGATGCTCGGGGTTTCGCTCTCCTCGCTGAACCTCACTGTGGACCAGCAGGCGCAAGTGAAGTCCATTCTCTCGACCTATCGCGCCGCTGCTCGTCCCATCATCCAGCAGATTTGGCAGACGCAGAGCGGTCTTGGTGACAGGCTTCTCGCGCCGGGGCAAGTCCAGACTGCAGATGTGCAGGGCCAGCTCCAGCAGATCAGCCAGCTCCGCGCTCAGCTCTTGCAGCTGAGCGCCCAGGCGACGGTCGACGTTCGCAACGTTCTCACGGCAGACCAGCTCAATACCGCAGCTCAGAACAAGGCGAAGATGAAGGACCTCCGGTCCCAGATGCGGCAGCTGATGGCACCGCCAGCAACCAATACCACGCCGTGAAGCGCCGCACCCGATAGGGTGCGCGACGGCCGCGGGGAGTAGATCGAGGGGGCGTGCGACGGAAAGTCGCGCGCCCCCGTGCCGAGCTCAGCAGGCGATGGGAGCGACCGGCCCCTTTCTCAGGCGGCCTTCTGCCGTTCGGATGCTGGAAGGCCGCTCGAGGCTGGTCACAAGGGGTCCACGGTAGTTCACTACGGTCTCTGGCTCCGGCTCGACGCGCGTGCCGGGATTCTGCCGTGAAGTCCACCACAAGTTGATCTGCTCGGCCACGAGCCACACCGGCAATGAGAGCGCCACCAGGTTCACCACTGTGTCGAACGCCATGGCTCGGGCCTCCTCGCGCTGGAGAATGGCTGACTTGCCGACCACCGGCGAACTAGAGGTGCAGCACGTGATGTGCCGGGCGCTCCGGACGAGAATTGGTGCTCTTAGGGATCAGCCGGTTGAAGGGCTCGGGGAAGACCACCCGAGACTCGAGAGGGTTCGGGCACGGTGCCGTCCGCATCGAGCCTCGGTCGGCCGTCGCTTAGTTGGTGCCGAAGGTGGGAGTCGAACCCACACACCCTTACGGGCACACGATTTTGAGTCGTGCGCGTCTGCCAGTTCCGCCACTTCGGCTCAAACCGCCATCACAGACGACGACTTCTGAGGCTAGACCAAGAGGCGTCGCCGGTCAATCCGAACACCAACGGACCGGGGCGGAGAACAATCCCGGGAGAGAAGGTCCCCCACGTAGCGCAAGTGCCGGCGATCCTTGACAAGTCGTATCGTAGACGGTAGTCTCGACGTCGCGTGGGGCTGTAGCTCAGTTGGGAGAGCACAAGGCTGGCAGTCTTGGGGTCAGGGGTTCGAGCCCCCTCAGCTCCACCAAACCTCATCGGATGTGCTGGTTCGAGGCAGGTGACCCGGAGGGTGGGTTGCCTGCCTCGTGACTTTTTCGTCCGGCCATTCGTTTCCCGGCAGGTCTCGATCACTCCCCAGCGCGTAACCCCGCTGCATTCGATCGATCGGGTCGGACTCCGACGATGTTGCCGCATCACATGATCGCTGATTTGCGCTCGCCACCCTGCTCCCAGACGTTGAAGGCCGCATCCCATTCAGCGATCATGCCGTCGCGCATTCTCCACACCTCGAGACCATGGCCCGCCATCGGCTTCCCCGTCCTGGCATCCTGCCACGTCCCCTCCCAGACGTTCGCAAGCACGTTGCCGTCCAGCGCCATCAGCGTCTTCCGAGGCCGATAGTTCCTCTGGCGCGACAGGCGAGCGGTGAAAAGCGCTCTCAATGCCTCCCGACCGCGTAGCTCCGGCTGTTCGGCGAAGCGAACCACGCAGTCCTCCGTGAAGCCTTGAACGAGCGCCTCGATGTCCTGGCGATGAAACATGTCCTCGACCGCCCTGAGGAGAGCATTGGCCTGCACGCGTGACCACGCACCGCGCCCCTTCGGGAACCGCGTCACCGTCTGGTCCCTCGCATCGAGCTCACCTTTCCGCGGTGGCGGTCGCTGATGTGCAGCGCCCCGACGTGCCTGTGCGCCCACCGCCTTTCTGGAGTGCCACGTAGTGTATCCGAGGCCGCCGGCAGGAGACCAAAGCGCCTTCACGCGTTCCATCGGCAACGTGAATGCGGTCGAGCGGCATGGGGCGAAGATCCGTGCTGTAGTTGTCTCTAAGACTTTGATTTACCAATATAAACCTAAAATTGCATCAAGGCCTTGACAGCTTAGCACTCGTCAGTTATAAGTGCTAATAGCTTCATCGCCCTGATGGGCGCGGCGATAACCCAGTCAAGCGGTTCCATTTCACCAGGAGGGAAGGCGCAGATGAAGATTCGTCCGTTGCACGATCGGATACTTGTCGAGCGACTCGAGGAGAAGGAAGTGAAGAAGGGCGGCATCATCATTCCCGACACGGCGAAGGAGAAGCCCCAGGAGGCGAAGGTGATTGCCGTGGGCACCGGGAAGGTCGGCGAGGATGGCAAGAAGATCCCGCTCGATGTCAAGGCAGGCGACCGCATCCTCTTCGGCAAGTACTCCGGCTCCGAAGTCAAGCTGGAGGAGAAGGAATACCTCATCCTGCGCGAGGAAGACGTCCTCGCCATTCTCGAGTAAGGAGGGTAGCCAGCGATGCCAAAGCAGCTGAAGTTCGACGAGGAGGCTCGGGCGAGCCTGCTCAAGGGTGTCAACATCATGGCCACGGCGGTGAAAGCCACCATGGGCCCGAAGGGCCGCAACGTGGTCATCGACAAGAAGTTCGGCAGCCCCACCGTCACCAAGGACGGCGTGACGGTCGCCAAGGAAATCGAGCTGAAGGACAACTACGAGGACATGGGCGCCCAGATGCTGAAGGAGGTCGCCTCGAAGACCTCGGACATCGCCGGTGACGGGACCACGACAGCGACCGTCCTGGCCCAGGCCATCGTCCGCGAGGGCCTGAAGAACGTCACGGCCGGCGCCAACCCCATGGGCCTCAAGCGCGGCATCGACAAGGCCGTGGACGCGGTGGTCGAGGACCTGAAGAAGATGTCCAAGTCCACCAAGGACAAGAAGGAGATCGCGCAGGTCGCCACCATCGCTTCCAACAACGACAAGACCATCGGGAACCTGATCGCCGAGGCCATGGAGAAGGTCGGCAAGGACGGCGTTATCACCGTCGAGGAGTCCAAGTCCTCCGACACCGCGCTCGACGTGGTGGAGGGTATGGAGTTCGACCGCGGCTACCTGTCCCCCTACTTCGTGACCGATGCGGAGCGCATGGAAGGGGTGCTCGAGGATGCGCAGATACTGATCCACGAGAAGAAGATCAGCGTGATGAAGGACATGCTGCCCCTCCTGGAGCAGGTGGCCCGCTCGGGTAAGCCCTTCCTGGTCATCGCCGAGGACGTGGAAGGCGAGGCCCTGGCGACCCTCGTGGTCAACAAGCTGCGCGGCACGCTGAACTGCATCGCCGTCAAGGCGCCCGGCTTCGGCGACCGGCGCAAGGCCATGCTGGAGGACATTGCGATCCTGACGGGCGGCAAGGCCATCACCGAGGACCTGGGGATCAAGCTCGAGAACATCAAGCTCGAGGACCTCGGCCGGGCGAAGAAGGTGGTGGTGGACAAGGACAACACGACCATTGTCGAGGGCGCCGGGAAGACGGCGACCATCGAGGGTCGCATCAAGCAGATCCGGGCGCAGATCGAGGAGACCACCTCGGACTACGACCGCGAGAAGCTGCAGGAGCGGCTGGCCAAGCTTGCGGGGGGCGTTGCCGTGATCAAGGTCGGGGCCGCCACCGAGACGGCGATGAAGGAGAAGAAGGCGCGCGTGGAGGACGCCCTCAACGCGACGCGGGCCGCGGTGGAAGAGGGAATCGTCCCGGGTGGCGGGGTCGCCCTGCTCCGGGCCTCTACCGCCATCGACGGGCTCAAGCTCGAGGGGGATGAGAAGGTCGGCGCCCAGATCGTGCGCCGGGCGCTCGAGGAGCCGATCAGGAACATCGTCGAGAACGCTGGCCTCGAGGGCAGCGTCATCGTCGAGAAGGTCAAGGCCGAGAAGGTCACCACCCGTGGCTTCGACGCCGAGACGCTCGAATACGTGGACATGCTCCAGGCGGGCATCATCGACCCCACCAAGGTCGAGCGCGTGGCGCTACAGAATGCGGCTTCGGTGGCGGCGCTCTTGCTGACCACCGAGGCGCTCGTCACCGACCTGCCGGAGGACAAGCCGGCCGCGGCGCCTCCGATGCCGCACGGCGACTTCTAGTCGAAAACCCCGCGCCTCTGACCGAGGCGAGAGGGACGTACG
>Ga0335077_10009472_pt1 | contig 12094 bp, 7 predicted proteins | sample Lox_Sample_31_FD_207151 | JGI IMG/M metagenome (GOLD analysis project Ga0335077, IMG submission 207151) | Soil microbial communities from Loxahatchee National Wildlife Refuge, Florida, United States - Lox_Sample_3.1 | ecosystem: Environmental > Terrestrial > Soil > Wetlands | place: USA: Florida...
GTCTGGGTGTCGATCATGAGGCCACCGTCGGTCACAGCGCGCCCCGCCACGTTGTGGCCACCGCCGCGGACCGAGATCTCCAGGTCGTGCTCTCTCGCGAACTTCACGGCATCCGCGATGTCGGCGGTGTTCTGGCACCGGACGATGACGGCCGGGCGCTTGTCGATCATGCCGTTGTGGACCTGACGCACCGCGTCGTAGGCGGCATCGACCGGAGTGAGGGTCTCACCCGAGATCATCGCCCGCAGCTGGTCAACCGCCTCTTGAGGAACAGGACCGCCCGTCATTGCACCCCTCCCCACTCGCGCGCACCCCGGTCCGTCTCGCACGATGCGTCCCACATTAACACGGCCACCGATCACGCTTCGGCCTCGGCTGGCCATGCCGCTCGTGTCCAACGAGCGGTCGACGACAACCGTCCCCATCGTCAGCTGATGAGGCCCCCGGGCAGCTAGGTAAGTCTCACGGGCTCCCCGCGAAACGACGGCCATATCAGCCGGGCGAGCCCAGGATGACCTGGGCCGTGCCCGCGAACGTCTGCCTGCCAACCCGGGCAAGTCACCCTGATACGCAGCGCACAAAACGATCACCGCAGCTCGCTCTCCCGACCACGCATAGCCGGAAGGGCTTGCCCTGATAACGGAGTGACGCAGTCGAGCCGGCGATCATCGCGGCCCATCAAGCTTCGATGAAATATGTCAAGCAACGCATGAGTATGCGTTCGGGCATGGCCCTCTATTCGGCAGAAGAGTGAGACCTTATAGCCCCCGGCGGGTCGAGGGCGCTCGGGAGCCTGCGTTCTAGCGGGTGCGCTGAATCTCAGTCGGCACCCAGCCGCGATCCTCACCTCACCGCCGGGGCCGTGCCCTTTCGTGGACCTTGACGGCGTTCTGGCCCGTGTCCTGCGCTCGCCTCGAGTGGGACCGCCGGACTGGATCACCGGCGCGTCGGGCGGCAGAATCCAGGGCCGCCCGCGCATCCGGCACTGCGGCGTATGCCCGGCGTTCGGGCCCGTCTTGTCCTCGGCGCCTGGAGTCCGGTCCGGGCGGTCCCGCCAGCGTCGGGGCCGGCGAGGGAAGCCCTGTAACCAGTGAGGATTCATGGCCATTCCGAGGTTTTGGACATCAGGTTGGAGCGAGCGGCGGGTGGAGTGGACGGTGGAATCGAACTTGCATGTTCAGCTTCAAGGCTCCTGCGCTTTGGGTAGGAATATGGGTTTCCAGCCGGGGCCCTCATGCCAATATAGCTTAGTTCGAAAATACTGATGTGAGCAGGAAAAATGTTCGGAGTGGGACACGTTCCGACGAGCGGTCGGCATCAGGCTGCAATCAGGCGAACAGTAAATCGAATATTATTGATGAAGTCGACACTGCGCAGAGCGGGTGACGGGAATCGAACCCGCACTATCAGCTTGGGAATCTGTACCGTCCGGGCCGTTGAGTGGTCTGACCTGCGGGATCGACTGTCCGCGAGTGACCGTGAGAGACCCTTCGTTACCGGGGTTAATGGCTCGCTAATGGCCCGGCCCCCTGGTCCCGTCGGCAGTGATCTTGGTTGCCTGTTGCTCCCCGTGCTTTCGATCGCTGCCATGCGTCAAGCCGCGGGCCACCGCTGGCGATGTGCTCGGCCGATGTCCCAGGATCGTCTGCGGTTGCCGTTCGTTGTCTATGGCTTGGCAGCAGCTGGAGGTCCGTGGTGGCTGTGCCCAGGCCAATGCCCGTAGCGGCGGGGACCTAAGACCCTGCCCGGACTGGTCGCCGACTCGGTTGGCTCCTCAGCAGCATGCCTGCGCTATGGCGGGGCGTCAGGATCTGGGATCGGAGGTGGCCGGGGTGGCCGTGAGGGAGATCGCTCACATAAGCCTGGAGGAGCGGCGGGCCGGGGGCGGATGCCCAGTTGTGCGGCGATGCTCATCTGTCGAATTTCGGCGTTTACGCCTCCCCGGAGCGCAGGCTGGTGTTCGACCTGAACGACTTCGACGAAACGCTCCCGGGGCCGTTCGAATACGACGTGAAACGGATGGCGGCCAGCTTCGCCATCGCGGGCCGCAACAACGAGTACTCCGAAGCGGACACCCGCGCGGCGACCCTGGCGTCGGTGGCCGCCTACCGGGAGGCCATGGCCGGGTTCGCGCAGATGCGGACGCTCGATATCTGGTATGCCCAGCTGCCTGAGGACCAGCTTATGGCCGCGGTTCGCGGCACGGTGGCGGAAATGGCGCACGCGGCGAAGCGCAAGCAGACGAAGAAGAAGGCCGAGGCGGCGAAGAAGGCCGCCCAGCGTGGCGAGAAGATGGCCCGGAAGGCCCGCACGCGCGACAGCCTGCAGGCACTGTCCAAGCTCGGTGAGCTGGTCGATGGCCGGTACCGGATCGTCAGCCAGCCGCCGATCCTGGTTCCCGCCCGGGACTTAGCCGCCACCTACGGCATCTCCGCCGACGAGATCAGCCAGGTGATCCGCGAGCAGCTCCGCGCCTACCGGGCCACCTTGCAACTAGACCGGCGCCACCTGCTGGAGCACTTCGAGATCGTGGACATGGCCCGCAAGGTCGTCGGCGTGGGCAGCGTCGGCACCCGGGCATACGTCGTGCTGCTGCAAGGACGCGACGCCGATGACCCGCTGTTCCTGCAGATCAAGGAAGCGACCGCCTCGGTGCTGGAGGACCACCTGCCCAAGAGCCGCTTCGCCCAGCCCGGCGAGCGGGGCGTGCAGGGACAGCGGATGATGCAGGCCGTCAGCGACATCTTCCTCGGCTGGACTCAAGGCGCCGAGGAGAACCGCTACTTCTACTGGCGTCAGCTGCGCGACATGAAAGGCTCCACCGACGTCGAATCCATGCGGCCGGCCGCGCTGGCCTTCTACGCCCGCATGTGCGGGTGGACGCTAGCCCGGGCCCACGCCCGCTCGGGGGATCCAGTCGCGATCGCCGCCTACCTCGGCGGTACCGAGGAGTTCGACCAAGCGGTCACCGATTTCTCGCTAGCCTATGCCGACCAGAACGAGTGCGACCTCGAGGACTTCATCAAGGCGATCCGATCGGGACGGCTCGAAGCGACCGAAGGCATATGAAGACCGGACGGATATCCGCTACGCCCCAGTAGCAGCCGCCCGGACGGTAGCCGACGGTACTCGATTGGCAGGGTCAGGCACCGGAACGAGGTAGCCGCCTACCAGGCCCTCGATTTTGCGGATGTGGTCCTCAAGCTGGACGTCGACTGCCATGAGTTCATCCTGGCTGGCGCCGCCTCGCTTCCGTCGGCCGAACCCAGGCACGTCGCCTCCTCGCTCACATGGAGGTTGATCCCGCATGTTGGCGATCACTCCACAATCTCAGGCTCGACGGACCCCGTTGACTGCACCAGGGGTCAGATGGCTGCTAAGGGAAGGACCTTGTTCCTGACAGGTCATTCACGGGCCAGGCGGGGGACCTATGCCCCTGCCCAGCTCAGCGTCAGAGGCCAATCCTGTAGGCAGAGGCTGAATGCGCTCAGGGTAGCTGGCGGCTCCCTGCGTGAGGAGCGGGTCACGATGGGCCGGAACGTGCCGGGGTGGATACCCGGAGCCCAGGTCCGCCGAGGAAACCGCCGGGCTGTTCCGCGCCTGGGACGCCGCCCGGACCCGCACCCAGCAGAAGACGCTCGGCTGGTCCGACATATCCGACTGCCGGGCCCGGCTCGGCTACGAACTCCGCGGCACCTGGCCCACCGATGAGACCGACACGTGGCGGGCCGTGGTCGGCACCGCCAGCGCGACCCCGGTCGGAGTCGGGAATCCAGCCGTTCATGAGCCATCAGGCGTCCCGCTTGAGGAACAAGATGCCCCCCACGACCAGCACGACCGCGGTGCAGGCGGCGAGCACTGCGAACTGGCCCCACGGGAAGAACAGGTGCGCATTCTGCGGCCCCGCATTCCACACCGTGGCCGAGATGGCCCGGGCCGCCGAGCTCGGCAGCCACCGCACCAGGTCGTTGTGCCACGGCGTCCAGTTCACCAGGACCGGGAGGACGAACAGCAGGCCGATCATCGCGGTGATGGTGGCCGCGGAGTTCCTGATGATCGCTGCGGCGGCGAACGCGAACAGGCCGCACAGCGTTATGTACAGCGCGCTGCCGATCACGGCGCGCAGCACGTCGGGCCCGGCCAAGGTGGCGCTCTGGTGGGTGCTGGCCAGCAGCGCCTGGCCCAGGAAGAACGCGGTGAACGCCGTCACCAGCGAGACCACCAGCGCCACGGCGGTGAAGGCCGCCGCCTTGGCGGCGTAGATGACGATCCGCCGGGGCATCGCGATCAGCGAGGTCCGGATCATCCCGGTGGAGTACTCGCCGCTGAGCACCAGCGCGCCGAGCACCACGATGACGAGCTGGCCGAGGACCAGCAGCCCGGCGAGGCTGATCTGGGTGGCGTCGAAGGGGGTGCGGTCGGCTGGCGGGGTGTTCGACCAGGAGTTCGCGGAGAGCCCGCTGATCCCCGCGCCGATACCGACACTGACCGCGAATAGCATGAGCAGTGTCCAGTAGGTCGAGCGGACCGAGCCGATCTTGGTGAACTCCGAGCGCAGGGTCCCGCCGAACCCCGCTCGGCCGGACGGCGCGGGCAGGACCGGCCCCTGCCGGATGGTGGTGGTAGCCATGGTCAGCTCCTCCCGTCAGAGCCGGGCCGCCCGTGCCCGGCCAGTTCCTGGGGCGGCCGCCCCGGACCCGCGGGCTGGCTATGGGCCCCTTCGGCCCCGGCCCGGTACTCCACGGTGTCCGTGGTGAGCTCCATGAAGGCCTCCTCGAGCGAGGCCCGGACCACGGTCAGCTCCTCCAGCCGCACGCCGTGCTCGAGCGCGAGAGCGCCGACCTGGCCTGCGGTCAGCCCGGAGACGATCAGCGTCCCGTTGTCGCCGCTGACCGCGGTGCCGCCCTCCTTGGCTACCGCCTTGGCCAGCTGGTCAGCCTGCGGGGTGGCCACCTGGACGGTCGGGACGGAGCTGCGGGTGATGAACTCCTCGGTTGTGCAGTCGGCGAGCAGCCGGCCGCGGCCGATCACGATCAGGTAGTCGGCGGTGTTCTGCATCTCCGACATCAGGTGGCTGGACACGAACACCGTCCGGCCCTCGGCCGCCAGCGCCTTCATCAGGTTGCGGATCCACAAGATCCCCTCCGGGTCCAGCCCGTTGATCGGCTCGTCGAACATGATCACCTTCGGGTCGCCGAGCAGCGTGGCAGCGATGCCGAGCCGCTGGGCCATGCCCAGCGAGAACCCCCTGGTGCGCCTGCGCGCCACCTCGGTCAGGCCGACCATCTCCAGCACCTCGCCGACCCGCCGCCGGGGCAGGTTGTTGGTCTGCGCCAGGCACAGCAGGTGGTTGTAGGCTGACCGGCCGCCGTGCACCGCCCTGGCGTCGAGCAGCGCGCCCACCTCGCGCATCGGGTAGGCCAGGTGAGCGTATTGCTTGCCGTCGATGGTGGCCGCGCCCGCGTCGGGGTAGTCCAGGCCCAGGATCAGCCGCATGGTGGTGGTCTTGCCCGCACCGTTCGGGCCGAGAAAGCCCGTCACCCTGCCCGGCATCACGTCGAACGACAGGTCCCTGACGGCGGTCGTCTCGCCGTACCGTTTGGTGAGTCCTCGCACCTCGATCATCGGATGCCTCCTCTCCGGCAACACGCCCCGGGAGATGAGCCACGCCGTTAGCAGCGAAGATCCGGAATGCCGTCGTTGCTTACGGCGCTGTCCTTCCTCCTTTCCGCTGCGTGCAGATGGAGTGGGACTGCCGCCTCCCGGCGCGGAGAGGCGCCAGGCATCCATGGAGATTGATCCTCCATGTCGGCGATCACTCCATTGATCTCAGGCTCGACGGACCCCGTTGACCGAACCAGGGCCAGATGGCCGCTGAGGGACGGACCTTGTTCCTGATAGTCAGCCTCCGCCTTCCGGCCGGGCGGAAGGCCGGTTGTTCGCAGGAACCGGTGCCGGGCCTGGCGGCAGCAGGCCGAGCAGCACACCGCATCCCGCCGGGCCTTGGCAGGGATCGGGCCATCACACCATACACAGCCTGGTTACGCGCGGCTACCCGTTCGTGCACATCCAGGCCATACGCGGGGCAGCAAGGGACCTATGCCTCTGCCCCAGCGCGGCGCCAGGGATCGAGCCTGTAACCAGGGGGCGGATGCCCTCACAAGGCAGTTGGCGGTTCCCCCACGCGAGAGCCCGTGACCACGAGGAGGTTGCCATGGCTACTATCGGCTGGCCGCCGGGGCCCCGTTCCGATGCCAGCGAGCCGGAGGCCGTGCCCTGCGCGCGCTGCGGCCACCGTGCCGATTCGCACCTGCACCCGGATTCCTGCTCGGGCCGGGGCCGCTGGGGGCGGCGGTGCCGGTGCAGCGGCTACACCAGGTCAGAGTCGGCCGACTACACCCCTGGCGCCCGGCCCGCGCCAGTTGACAAGTAGATGGTGGTCGGAGGGTTCCGGCCTGGTGCCATCTTCCCGATCACTGACAGGTCCTGTAAGCGGGTGCCGGAGGTAGGTCGGCGGATGCCGATCGCCCGTAGAGCGCGACCCTTGACGCTGCGGCCGCGACGCGGACGACTGAGTGCACGGAAGAGGCGGCCTGCCTGCTTGCACGATAAGCGGAACAGCTGACGGTCCGCTGACGGGGCTCCTAATGGCGCGCTAATGGCCCACGGTGCGATTCGGCTCCAGAAAGAATGAAGACTCAGTGTTCGAAAATTACTTCCAAACTGGATGTTTACATGAGAGCGGGTGACGGGAATCGAACCCGCACTATCAGCTTGGGAATCTGCACCGTCCGGGCCTGTCACATGGCCTGACCTGCGGGGCGGGGTATCCGCGAGTGACCGTGAGAGACCGCTCGTCACCGGCGTTAATGGCCGCTAATGGCCCGGCGCGCCGGGCACGTCGTTCGGGTGGGAGCGCCCGCTGGGCCATCTGGACGATGAACGACTTTGGCGGCTGCCAGACGCTCCGGTTCTCAAATGACCATGCGTAGGTCATGGCTCCGTCACGGACGAAATCAAGCAGGCCCGGCGCTGCGAGTTCGTGCGCTGACCACTGGTAGAGCTGCTGCAATCTCGGGACGATCATCCCGTAATCCACCAGGCGGCTGAAGCCGTGTTCGGCATTGAGGTAGGACCGCACGCTGCCAGTCAGTGGGTACTCGTTGGGGAGCACGCGAGACAGCTGCAAGAAGATTCCGGTCATCCCGAGCCTCGGGTCACCGAGGAATGGTGCGAGCGGGCGAAGCCACCCAAGTGAGATCCGCGGAGCGGCGACGAGGGCGTGTGTGTAGAGCACCCGGCAGAGCACGACGTTCATGAAGAAGCGCTCGGCTTCGTTCTCCGCCTCCGCCAGGTCGCGGTGCTCGAGGTAGGCGGCGACGACGCTCCCGTTGTGCGCCCGGTACCAGGCCCGGGCGGTCGGGTAATCGGCGAAGGACATTCAGTAATCCACTGTGCGCGAGGAGGCAGGGCCGGGCAGGTCCCCGCTCATGCCCACGGCCTCGCAGCCGTCCCGCAGGATGCGCTCGTTGACCGCACGCCACCACGGGCTCCCGGGACGATCACTGAACGGTGGTTGCAGCACACCTCGCCGGAGCTGCCAGCGCATGAACGACATCGCCGCCCGGCGAAACAGGAGATGCCGGGGAGCCTTGCCGAACGGACCGTAATAGCAGCGCTCTATCAGAGTGATCCGGCCGGCTGGGTCGTCGCGGACCGAGGCGACCTACTGCTCAGCCCAGGCTGCAGCCGAAACCCCAGATCTCACGCCAACATGATCGCAGGCTCTAGCCCGGGTCTATGTCGAAGGCGCGGGGTGAGCGACGTCCAGCGACAGCGTCTCCGCCGCTGCTCCACCGACCGGCACGTTCGGCAGCCAGACCCACAGCAACCAGCCGCATACCAACCCGGCCGAGATTCCCGCAGCCTCGGGCGATCCGCTGAGTGGCGCCAAGACGATGCGTCAGCTCACGCAGCTGCCGCGGTCGCGTGTCGTTCGTGCCGCCCAACCGGTCTGGGTAGCGCCCTTTCCGGCCAGCCGGAGTCCGAGCTGACGCGGCCATCCCGGGCCAGGTCGCCATCGACGTGCATGGCAAGCAGAATGGCGCCATCAATCAGGAGGTCACGCTCGGTAGGTGTAATAACGCCCCGGTCAGCCTGCTCGCGGAAGATCGCGCAGATGTGCTGGAGTTCCGCATCAACGGTAAGCACGGTAACCACAGTTCCCACCTCCCCCCTCGGCATACCGCCAGGGATGCCAGGCCGGGGCAGGGGCTTTGGTCCTCACTGTAGGCCGACCTTATTACCGCATGAAGGATCAGCTACCGCACAGACTCCATTCCCGACGTCGCCAGTTGGCTACCAGGGGTCATAAGGCCGGTCGATATGTTACGGATGGCTCTAGACCCATATCCAGCCAGGCGGCCAGGTTGGGGGTTATGGGACCTGTTGTTATGGGCGAATGGAGGTGCCGTCATGAAACGCCCGCTCTACTACTGGATGTGGATAGCTGTCGCAGTGGTGTGCTTCGTTCTCATCATGCAACTCGCCCCCACAACGTGTGGACTGTCGTGATCGACGTAACGGTCGCGTTGGTATCGGCGGCCATCCTGACAGCGACGCTGAACGCGAAGGGACGGCGGTTACGCCCCTAGCCGGCCACCTGATCGGGCAGCGCGGGCACGGCCACCTGATGGCCGGTCCCATCATCGGCCACTAGGACCTTCGCCGGTCGGGGGTGACCTATGGCCGTGCCTGGCCATCGCTGCTGGGGCCATGCTGAAGCTGCGAGGCGAGTGCACTTTCCCAGGGAGTCCACGGCCCCCAACCGTGAAGGAGGGGGTGGAGATGATGAAGATAACCGCCGACCGGCCCGCCGACGCCACCTCAGATGGACCGGGGCCAGAATTCCTGCCGCTAGGAGGGCTGGCGGACATCCTAACGGCCCTGCTGGCCGTTGTTGTCGCCTTCATCTGCGCCAGGCTGGCCATTCAGCTGATCAGCCGGGGAAGCGTGCACTACTTCTATGACTTCCGGCTGGACAAGGCGGCCGACATCACGATCGTCGGTCTGAGCGTTCTGTTCCTCGTGTGGTTCTACCGCGCCAGGATCAACGCCGAACGGCACGGCTACCCGCAGCGGCGCGCACGTGCCTGGGCCTTCTGGGGCTGGATCGTCCCCATCGTCAATCTCTGGTTCCCGTTCCAGGTCATGGGTGACATCTGGCGGGCCGGGCTGCCAGCCGAGCAACGCGGCGAAACCGCGTGGCTGCCTGCGCTGTGGTGGACATGCTGGCTGCTCAGCGGGCTGGGGATCTTCGGCGCCGGGAAAATGTCGGTGAACTCGGGTTCCGTCCCGCACATAGTCACTGACACAAATACTGGAAGCCTGTGCTTCCTTGCTGTCGCGGGCGTATTGCTGATCGCCATCATCCGCACCGTGTCCGACGGGCCAGTCGGCTCGCCTCTCTCATGACGTACGCACGCCCTGAGCACCGAGGTGCTGCCGGAGTCCTAGCCCGGCTGCGGCCGATCTGTCAGGCTGGACACCGTGAATAGGCCGCTTGAGCTGCGGATTCGGGGTTTGGAGCGGGTGACGGGAATCGAACCCGCACTATCAGCTTGGGAAGCTGCTGGCGCACTCTGGCCGACTAGCTCCGTTTATGGCCGTGACCAGGATATATAACATCTTGATTACGCTATTTTTGCATTTTTGGGTAGAGAATTGGGTAGAGAATCGCCGCTGCCTGGAATCTGTGGAAGCCGGTGCATCGTAGTGCCGTTCAGTGAATCCGATTGCCACACCCTTCCCCCCGCTAGACCTGGCACATGCCGTCGGCCGCTATCCGGAACCGGTTGGCCACGGCCTTGAGCTGATCTCGATCACCTGTCCTGGCCTCGCCAGGTCATCGCGGAACAGCAGCTCACTGAAGAACCCGGCGCTGAGGGGGACTGCCGATACCGGTCCAGCCCGGCACACCGTTAGTCCTCACCTGTGTCCCCACTGCGTTCCCGGACCCGGGCGGAGTCCTTGTCCCTGAGCTGGAACCCGTTACGGAAACCGCGGACCTTCTCCTTACCATAGGGATCCGATCGGCCCGCGACCAGAACCTTCAGCAAAGGGCCACGTCAGACGCTCTGATTCAGCTCGGTTGGGCCAGGTTCGGGACGGTTCGCGCCAGATGCGACCTCCCAAATTCCTCCCAACCGGTCACGGAGGAGGAGCTCGTGTGCGGCCCTGGTTTCACTCAGCCTGATCTCTGTTCGATACGCGCTACCCACCGCGGCTTCCTGCACGCTTCGAGGGATCCGGTCCGGCAATTCGGCTCCGAAGGCGCATGGCTCGTCACCGGCCACCACCGCCAGCGCGCGGGAGTGGCACCATGACCGTGCTCGCAGATGCCTCCGACGACTGCCGCGCGACCGCGGCAACCGGCATCGACCGAGCCATCCGCCTGTCCACGGCGGCAGCCGTGCTCGGCGTCGCGGGCATCGCGGCGTATGTCTCCTACTGGCACGCCTACGCGGTCGTCAGGGCCCACGGCGAGAGCGGGGTCACCGCCCGGCTGGTACCGGCCACGATCGACGGCCTCGTGTACGCCTCCAGCATGGTCATCCTGTACGCGGCCCGGCACCGGATACCAGTACCCTCCCTGGCCCGCTGGCTGCTTGGGCTGGGCATCGCGGCCACCCTCACCGCGAACATGGCCCACGGCTGGGCACACGGTCCCGCCGGGGCGGTGATCGCGGCCTGGCCAGCGGCCAGCCTCGTGGCCTACTCATATGAACTCCTGGTCTGGCTCGTCCGCACCTCCGGGGCGCTGGAACGCCAGCCATCAGCAGAGCATCGCTGCGGTGATACGGTGTGCCGCGCTGCGGCGCGTTCCGCCCTAACCATCGACAGCGGGCAGCACAGCCGGAACAACCGCGATCTCTCCGCCCGGGGCTGGCAGCCGACGATTCAGCCGGCCGGGCAGGCGGCCACCACCGCCAGCGCGCAGCATGCTGACGGGGTTCCGGGAGCCGGTGCCGATAATGAGGCAGCGGTGGCCGCGTACCGGCTCAGCGTGAAAGCCGGCAACCCGCTCTCCGAGCGCAAGCTCGCCCAGATGTTCGGGCGAACCTCCCGCCGCTGGGCACGCGCCAGGATTGCCCAAGCCCGGCAATCACCGTAAGGCTGTCCAGCCCGATCATGCGCGCGGGCCGGGACCGTCTTCAACCGTGACCGCCGGGCGGGATACCTGCAGGCAGGCCAGCCCGCAGAGCCAACGCGAAAGCAGCGCATGACACCTTGGAACGGGCATGCAATATCTGCGGGCGTCTGTCCACAGCTCCGGACTTGTTTCGGTCGTGTGCATAACCGGCCGGTCTGCGCGATGCCGCGCCTCCGGCGCATCCCGTCGGAGTTCGGCTGGAAAGTTGGGTAGGGCTGGGGCGAGGCCCGTGTCCGTGCGGCCGCAGGCGCCGCGCCGACGCCAAGGTGACAGCGAGGGAAGCCGGCCACCACGGCCGACAGCGAGGTGCGCTGAGCGATGGGCATCCGCCGTGGCGGCGCCGATGCCCTGCATGACGAGCATGCCCGAGGAGTGCGGGCAGAGGGCGTGGCCGCTCAGCTCCTCTGGTTTGAGGGCAGTAGGCGTGACCTCGGTGGACGGGGCAGCCGAGCTGATGTTCGCGTTCCGCGAGGGAGGCGAAGATCTCCGTCACGTCGACTCGATCTGGCCGATCCGGAATGTCCTCGATATGACGCCGGCCGGGTGCGGAAACGAGCCGGCCTTCCCCGCGCTGTCCTGCGAGTAGCCGCCAACGCGAGCCGCCGGGCCGGTGCCTGAGGCACCAGCGGGCAGCGTGGCTCGTGTGGTCGCCACCAGATCGCGGATCGCTTCGGAACGCTGGGTCTGCTTCCCGGCTGGACACACCGTCGGCTGGGACGCCCGCCAGGCTCGCGGAGCATGCTATCGCCGGGCGGGTCAGGCGGCCTGGGGGTAGAGGCCGGCCACTCCGGCGGAGAGCCCGGCCAGGACGCGCCTGCTGGTCTCGTCGGCGATGATCTCGGCGTCGCCGGCCGCGATGCCGTCGATGGCCAGCTTGGCCAC
>Ga0335077_10009473_pt1 | contig 12093 bp, 12 predicted proteins | sample Lox_Sample_31_FD_207151 | JGI IMG/M metagenome (GOLD analysis project Ga0335077, IMG submission 207151) | Soil microbial communities from Loxahatchee National Wildlife Refuge, Florida, United States - Lox_Sample_3.1 | ecosystem: Environmental > Terrestrial > Soil > Wetlands | place: USA...
GGTGAGCGCGAGCACGATGGACGCCAAGATAGCGACCTCGGACATGGCGTCACGCATGATGGTGTGGGCGGAAATCGGTAAGCCCAATCAGCGTGAATGGGTGCCCTCGCGATATGGCTATGCCAGGAACGACGGCCTGTATCCGTCAGGCTATGCCCTGTTCCGCGCCGAGCCGTCCGACAGCCTGCGCACCGCGATCCAGGAGAACGAGAAGACCCGGCTGGCGGCAAAGGCGAAGCCGGAAACCAAGCCCGCGGCACACACTGCATCATTGAAGGACCGCCTGTGGAAAGGCTGGCTGCTGCCGGCATCGGAAGCCGACATCTGGTTCGTAGGCGGGTCGGCCGGCTATTACCGCGTTCTGGAATCGGACGATGCCGAAAAGGCGTTGAGCGAGCAGCGGGCCGAGTATCGTGGACTGAAGCTCAGTCCGGACAACGCCATGAATCGCGTCCGCCTGCAGGAGGCCAAGGGCGTGCTGTTCCTGGACAGCCTGCGGCGCAAGATGGGGAACGATGCGTTCCTGAAGCTGATGGCGGACTACTTCGCGGCCAACAGCACCAAGACGGTGACCGCCGAGTCGTTCCTCGAGAAGGCGGGCGTCTCGTTCGATTTCACCGAGCCGGCTGACGGGCCCGCCTATCTCACCAGCGACATTTCCCGCCGGCTTTCGTCGGCGGTGCTGGTGTACGGAACGGTGCGCGAGGCCGGCGCCAACCGCTATGCCGCCGAGCAGATGCAGCTTCGGTACCTGGACCGCTACGAAAGCGAGGTGCCGATCTACAAAGACTTCGAGGTATCCGACGATCTGCTGCGCCATCGTGATGTGATCTTCGTAGGAAGGCCCGAAGCCAATTCGGCGCTGGCAGCGTGGGCCGAGAAACTCGGTCTCAACTACCAGGGCGCGGCCTTCCGAATGGATAGCGATACGCACGCGTCCGAGCGCGAAGGGCTGGTGTTCGCGGCCAAGAATCCGCTGGATCCGGCTCACATGGTCCTGACCGTCGCAGGCAACGATGCGCTCCGCACCGTAAAGGCCTCGCGCGTCGAAGCTTCGGCGGAGTATGTTCTGCTCGACGACGGCAATCCCCAGCGCACCGGGTTCGTCGGGCAGGGTGCCGCCGTCGCCCCAGACCGGCAGCGCCGGCGGTAGCGCCACATCTACTTCTGCGCCAGCATCGCCTTGAGATTCTTTTCTACGTCGTCTTTATCAACCAGGCCCGCCACATACGCGGCCGCGACCCGGCCCTTGCGGTCGATCAGGAACGTGTCCGGTAGATTGTCGGCGGCGCCGTAGCGCTTCGCCGTCTCCTCGTCACCCAGAAGCATGCGGTACGGCACGTGGTTCTCCGCGAGGAACGGCTTCAGCACTGCCCACCCGCCTTCGTCCATCGACACGCCCACCACCTCGAGGCCCCGCTTCCGATAGGTTTTCGCGAATTCGGCGAACCACGGGATTTCCTCTTTGCAGCCGTGGCACCAGGTGGCCCAGAAATCCAGCAGGACGACTTTGCCCCTGTATTTCTTGAGCGCGGCGGTCTTGCCGGCGCTGTCCTTGAGTGCGAATTCAGGTGCCGGCTTACGCTCGCCGGCGGGCTGCAGATCCGCACGCTTCACGGGTTGGGCGGCTGCCGCTGCGGTCAGTCCCAGAAACAGCGCCGCGCCACATGGCAGGTTCATCGGTGTCCCTCCGCGTCTTCCAGATTACTATCACATTGTGATTCTAATCAAGCGACACATGCGCCTTAGTTTGGCGAGTGCGGGAAAGATCCCGGCGCCTACCGGGTGCGCCCGATTTCGTAAACGTAAATGCTGTGATTCATGGAACCCAACCTGAAATGCACCACTTCCGCGGGCTTCCATCCGTTGATGGGGAATTGGTTGGAGACCACCCGGGCGCCGGGCTTCAGGTATTTCTCGAGGTTGGGTTTGATCCGCTCGTTGGAGCTGGTGAGGAAGAACATGGTCACGACGGTGGCAGGGCTGAGATCGATGTGCAGGGCGCTGCCTTCCACCATGCTCACGCGATCTTCCAGACCCAACTCCTTGATCCGCTCGGTAGCTTTGCGGCAGAGGTCCGGCTGAATCTCCACGCCCACACCGTGCGCACCAAACTTCTGCGCCGCAGTGATCACGATCCGGCCGTCTCCGGAGCCCAGATCGTATACCACGTCGCCGGCTTTGACGTGCCCGGCTTCGAGCATCTTTTCGACGACCAGTTGTGGAGTGGGGATATACGGCGCGAGGTTTTCAGCAGCGCCGAATTTCTGTGCAATGGCTGGGGACGCGACGGAGACCAACAGCAGAACAAAGGGAAACGCCCGCATGATTATTGCGAAGCCGAATTACCGGTTCCGGTCCTCCCGAACTTCGATTTTACTATATGGCCCATGATTTCGGTCCAGGAGAAAAACACATCACGCGGCCTGGTAATCGTAAACTCGAGTCCTTTGAGGTATTTCACCGTGTTGCCAATGGCGTCCCGCCAGGGGTTCGCCTGGGGATTCAGATTGTAATTCATGTAGAAAACCGGCATCTTGACGTCCGAAATCTGCTTCAAGGTATCGGGCGGCATGCCGTCTTCGAGCATGACCTTCGGCCCCGCAAAGATCACGGCGTCGGGCTTTTCGTCCTTCAGTTCCTTGGTGATCAGACCGGAGAGGAATTCCGAGTCCCCGTGCTTCTGGCTGAGCCGCTTGAGGTCCACAGTCCCCAGATTGAGTGAATTCAAGGCCTTTCCCAAGCCGGGGAAATCGATTTGCGAGGAATCCTGCTGCCGGTAAATCACCCGCTGCTCCTGCATGTTATAGGCGACGAGCGAAAACTTGCCGATGCGGGGCTCGCGTTGAATATTACGGAGAATCGAGACGAGCGCGTTGGTGTCGATTGGTTGTAGCGTGGACGAGGAGGAGTCCTGGGGAGCGAAGTTGATCAGCACCTTCACGTTCAAAGGCGTGTCCTGCTGCTGCCGCTCGACGGGCGGCTCCTGCTTAAACGGCTCCTTATCGACCGGCTGGATCCTGGTCGGGGCAATGTCCAACGCCATCTGCTTGTCCTTCGACGGCAACTCCGCCACGATATCCCAATAGGACGAGCACAACCTTTCAGCCCGGTCGCGCATCAACCAGTCAACATGATATTTGCCCTCGCCCACCTCGAACGTGCCTTGCAGATAGGCAGGACCGCTGGCGTCTTCGTCCAACACGGGCACCTGAATGTGCTGGCGGAAGTAGACCGCCTCGTCGGGGTGGCTCTCGGGCGTGACCCGAAAGACCATCGTGAGCTGGTTATCGGAACCAGCCAGTTCCTTGAGAGGCACGGAAACTTCGTACCCCGAGTGGAACTTGAGGTCGAAGCCGAGAGTTGCCTTGTTGACCGGGTTCACGGTACACGGCAGGTCCTTGCGTACTTCCTGAGACTCGAGGATCGCCGCATCGGACGAGAACAGGCGAACCTGTCCCCCGGGACCGGATGTCGGCATCAGATCTTGCGCCGAAACCAATCCGGCGGACACTGCCAGCAGACAGGCAGGAAGTGCACTGTTGAAGAGGGGACCACACCCGATCGAGCACCTAAGCATCGCCATCACCGTGAGCACCCGTGGTACCAACGTAGCCGTTACGCTGGCGGCTTTCCTCGTTATTATGGCGCAGATTGGACGGGCCGCGAACAAGAATTATCGATATCCTTGATAAATCTCACTCACGTGGATTTCTCCACACCGGGGTGCTGTTTGGACCGCCGCTGGAATCGACTCAGGGAGGACTCGTAGCCGTGTTTGGAATGGACCGCAGTAAGTCACAAGGTGAAAATCCGCCGTCTCCAGACGGTCTGCCTGGCGACGTGATTGTGAGCGCCGACACCCGGAGGGCGCAGCGTGTGCCGCCGGGCCAGTCACGCACGCGAAAGTGGCCGATTTTGGATGCCAGCGGTCCGCCATCCATCGACCTGCCGAAGTGGCAGTTCCGGATTTCCGGTCTGGTGGGTACAGAACTTGCATGGGACTGGAAAGAATTCCAGAGCCTGCCCCGGGTTAAGGTGTTCTCCGACTTCCATTGCGTCACCCGGTGGTCGCGTCTGGGCAACTTGTGGGAAGGTGTTTCCACGCGCGAACTGATTCGCCAGGCGGGCGGTGTTCGAGGCGAAGCGCACTTTGCGATGGGGTACGGCTATGACCGCGGGTGGAGCACCAATTTGCCACTGGAGGACTTCCTTGCAGAAGACGCGCTTGTGGCGATTCTCCACGATGGTGAGCCGATCAGCCTCGAACACGGCGGACCGGCACGGTTGATTGTTCCCCGGCTCTACGCCTGGAAGAGCGCCAAGTGGGTGGCCGGGGTCGAGTTGATGGAGAACGACCGGCCCGGGTTCTGGGAGGCCAATGGCTACCACATGCGCGGCGATCCGTGGCGCGAAGAGCGCTACGGATTTTAGACGGTCGCCTCTCACTGCGACTTCCCCACCGGGAGGAGATGTCCCTGAGTTTCTTCCCGATTTTTGGACGAGGGCGCGATCCGTTACCCCGCCGCCCCGGCCATGCGGTGTTTCACGCGATAGCGCGACACATACGGCGCGCCTGGGGGTGCGGGCTCGGGCCGTGCCGCCGAGTGTATCTCGTCCATCATGGTGGTTACATGCGCGATGGCCGGGTCGAATCCGAAGGCCTGCAGCGCGTGCCGGGCCTCTTCAATCTGGCCGGCATACGCGGGGAATTCCACCAGCGTGGTGGATTCCGTCTCTTCGTGTTGGTCGGCATAGCAATAGACCAGCAATGCGTCGTGAAAGATCTGCGGGTTGATCGGGAAGCTGACCTGCGCCAGAGCCTCCAGCAGAGATTCCAGGTGGCGTGGATCCACGTGGATCGACACCGAAACCAGAACTCCGTTGGCGCCGGACAGCAACGCTTCGGCCGTTGATTGGGGCCAGACACTCATTCCATCCCTCCCTCCGGCAAGGGGGCTGGAGAAACCAACAAAAAACCCTGGAGCCCAAAGGCGCCAGGGTGGAATGTTTCTCGAACAGACCGACTCGCCTTTAGCACTTTTTTTCGTGGTTGCAATTAGACGGGCTTAGAAGAGCCCTAAATCAATCCACGTCCCCTTTAGCATACCGCCACGGATGTTTTGGGGCAACAGTTTTAATGTTTGTAAAGGTGAGCCCGTTCCCGAGCCGCGCCGTTGCGCGGAAAGCATTGACAATGATAGCCTCAACCTATCTGGAGGAGTAAGAATCATGCGGAAGCTGTCCCTTGTCCTGGCCGGCACCCTGGCGGCAATCAACCTCTTTGCCCAGGCAACGCCTCCCCCCAAGACGCATCTCAAAGAGGGCGACATGGCGCCCGACTTTACGCTGCCGGCCACCACCGGTGGTAAAGTCACACTTTCGGAATTACGAGGCAAGTATAACGTAGTACTGGCCTTTTTCCCCGCCGCGTTTACCGGTGGTTGAACCAAGGAAGTGCAAGCATACCAGGCTGGTATGCCTAAATTCGATGCCAACGAAACCAAGGTTTTCGGCATCAGTACCGACAACACCCCCTCCCAAAAGGAGTTCGCCGCCAAGAACAACGTCACCTTCCCCCTGCTCAGCGATTTCGCGAAGCGACAGGTGGCGGCTGCCTACGGCGTCCTGATCACCGATTTGGGTATGGCCAATCGGTCTACCTTCGTCGTGGATAAGGAGGGCAAGATTGTGTACATTCAGGAGGGGAGTTCCGCCATCGATCCCACCGGCGCCGATACGGCGTGTAGCCGGTTGGCACACAAAAGCCAGTAGCATCAGCAAATTATTAGTTTCAGACAACGGGTGGCGGGGCGGCTTTCCGGCCTGCCACCTCCTACCCCGGGCAGACCTCGCTCAACTCCAGCAGGAGCACCGCCCCGCATTTCCCACAGACCACCGTATGGTCTTCCGCCATATAGACCGCAGTCGAGTCGCACTTGGCGCAGGCGGCGGTCGGGTCGGCGGCTTCCGGCAGCGGGTCGGGTGGTACGATTCCCGAAACCACCCGTCCCGTGGCCTTCGTCACAGGTTCAAAGGTCGTTCCGCACTCCGCGCAAACGTGGTTGAAGCAGCAGTTCGGAGTGCAACTGTAAAACACCTCGCCCGAGCCGCAACCGGGACAAGCAATAGCCAGTTTGCTGGTTGTCACGTTATTGCCTGGCCACTCCGAAGAACTCCGGGTCCAGGGTCACCGGGCTGTTTTTCCGCAATTCCTCCATGGCCTTCTGGGCCATCTCGGGCTTGATCTTTTTCTCCAGGTCCGGGCGAGCCTCTTCGAACGTCTTTCCCGCGGCCTTCGACTCAATCCGGATCAGGTGGTAGCCCAGTTGGCTTCTGACGGGCTGGCTCAGTTCCCCTACCTTCATCACGAAGGCCGCGTCCTCGAAAGCCGGTACCATCTGCCCGTGCCGGATCGTCCCCAGATCGCCTCCCTTGCTCGCGGACGACGTGTCGTCCGATTCCGCCAGTGCCAGGGTGGCGAAGTCCATGCCATCCTCGAGCTTCTTCCTCAACTCCTGCGCTTTGGCCAAGCCTTCGGCATCAGTCAGATCCTTCTGCCCCGGCTTTACCGGAACCGGGGAGCCCTGCACCCGGACCAGAATCTGGCGTGCGTGCACTTCCTCGAAATCGGATTTGTGTGCATCGTAATAGCTGCGCACGTCCGCCTCGGTGACAGTAGTCTCCTTGTTGATCTGGGCGAACGCGGCGCCCGCCAGAAGGTTCGCGTTCTGAATCATCGACTGGATCTGATAGGCGGCGGTCTGATCGAGCTGGCGCCGCTTGCCCTCCTGAGCCAGGACGAGGAGACGAACCAACTGATCGGCAAACAGCTTGCGGTTCGGCCCCCGCGCGGCCGCACGCGACTGCTCGGGAAGCGAGTCCACGACAATGTCGAACTGCGCAGCCGTGATCTGCACGTCTCCAACCGAGATCACGACCTTGTCCGGGGCAACCTTGGGCTTCGGCGTGGGGTTTTCTACGCTCAGGGTGACCGTCGGCTGCGGCGGCACTGCCGGCTTGGGAGGAGGTGTTTGCCCAAGCACAACACCGATTGACAGGAAAAAGACGAGACCGCGGGAAAACCTCATAGAGTCCATCATATCTGTCTGCGCGATCGGGTGCCGGAAGGCCTGCTACTGCGACGGCTCGATCACGGCCGACATGGAACCCTCCGAGCGCTCCAGCCTCCAATCCGCGCCATACGCGTGGATCTGGCCTCGCGCGAACTCCGCCTCCGGGAGCTCGCACTCGATCAACACCGTGCGCCCCATACGATCGAGTTCCTCCGCATGACGATACCCTTCCACCAACGAGAATATGAAAATCTCCTGCAGCATCTCGATGACGTAATCGTAGGTGTGATCGTCGTCGTCCAGGAGCACGACGCGGTAGAGCGGCACCGCCTGGCGCGTGCCTTTGACTTCCGTTTCGCGAGAAACCGAAGGCCTTGGCATGTGAGCCGGACCATCGCCGGTATCCCCAGTATCCGCGATTGGCGGCTCTTCGACAACCGGCTCCCGCCGGCGTCACAATAGAGACAGCACCCCTCAACATGCACAAACCGGTCTACCTCGACAACCACGCGACCACGCCCGTGGACCCGCGGGTGCTCGATCGCATGCTCCCGTTCTTCGGCGCGAGATTCGGGAACGCCGCCAGCCGCAGCCACTGCTTTGGCTGGGAGGCGGAGAAGGCGGTGGAGTTCGCGCGCAAGAGGGTCGCCGGGCTGGCGGGAGCCGCGCCGCGCGAGATCGTCTTCACCAGCGGCGCCACGGAATCGAACAACCTGGCGATCAAGGGCGTTGCCGAAGCAGCGCGAGCCGCCGGCATCGCGCGCCGATCGATCGTCACCTTGGCGACGGAGCACCGCGCGGTCCTCGATCCGGCCCGGCGGCTGGAGCGAATCGGCTATCGGGTTCAAATCCTCCCGGTCGGGCGGGACGGGCTGCTCGATCTCGACCTGCTGCGGGATTCCATCCAGCTGGACACCCTCCTGGTCAGCGTGATGTACGCCAACAACGAGATCGGAGTGATTCAACCGGTCCGCGAAATCGGCGGGCTGTGCCGTGAGCGAGGCGTCCTGTTCCATTGCGATGCGGCTCAGGCCTTCGGCAAGATTCCCATCGACGTGGAGCGCGACGCCATCGACCTGATGTCGCTCAGTGCCCACAAAATGTATGGTCCCAAGGGCGTCGGCGCGCTGTACGTGCGGCAGCGGAACCCCCGCGTAAAACTGGCGCCCGAGTTGGATGGCGGGGGCCACGAGTTCGGGATGCGCTCGGGTACTCTCAACGTCCCGGGCATCGTGGGATTTGGTGAAGCTTGCGCCCTGTGCGCCGGCGAGATGGAGAACGAGGCGGCCAGCCTGCGCGACCTGCGAGACAGGTTGAAGGCGCGCCTGGAATCCGAGCTTGCCCCGGTGGTGGTGAACGGATCCATGGAGCGCCGCCTGCCGGGCAATCTCAACATGTGTTTCGTGGGGGTCTCCGGGGCGGCGCTGTTGACGAGCCTGCCGGATGTCGCCCTTTCCACAGGTTCGGCCTGCACCTCCGCCAAGGCAGAACCCAGTCACGTGCTGCGAGCCCTGGGCTTGGATGAGGAGCATGCGCAGAGTTCGCTCCGCTTCGGGTTGGGGCGTTTCAATACCGCCGAAGAGATCGACTTCGCGGCCGGCCGCGTGACGGAGGCCGTGCGCAAGTTGCGGGCACTGGCTCCGGTGTAGAACGGGCGATCAGAAAGCGTACCGCAATTCCAGGCGCACGAATCGCGGGGGCTGGACTGCAACCGGCAAGCGCATATTGAACGACGGGCCGCTCGCATCGATCTCCTGAATACCCCGGCCCGCGTTCCAGACGTTCATCAGGTCGGCCGCCGCCTGGATGTCGCCGAATCGCAATCGGAATCCGCGCGCGAGTCGCAGGTTCCAGTTCATCACAGACTGAGCCCGATTGCCTCCCTCGGGGCTCCCACGCACTGTGGATGCCAGCAGGAAGGGGCCCTGGGCCAGTCCGGTGACCAGCACCTCGCGCGCGAATACCAGTCCGTCGGTGTAGTTCACGACGCTCGCCAGTTCGATTCCGCCGAACGCCGCGGGCATCTGGTAGCTCGCCACCAGTTTCCCCACGAAGGCCCGATCGACGAAGATGCGGTTGGCGGCATTGATGGAGGTGTTCGGATCGAGGAAGAGCGCGCCGGTCACATCCGGATCGTTCTCGAATACCGCATTGCCCGGATTGGTGGGACCGTACGATTTTTCGGCCACAAACGTTGCCCTCAGCCGGACTCCCATCCATACCCCGCTCGACTCGGCCTCCAGCCCGGTGTTGAGCATGCGGAGCCCTGCCGGGTTCGTCAGCAGGTAGCGGTCCTGTCCGAACGTTGCCGGATTCTGCTCCCAAACCGTGAGCCGCTGGTCGTCAAAGGTGCCTGAAATGCCATCAGGACCGGGGTCGAGGATAGTCACCGGCGCGTAGGCTGAGTTCGGTACGCCAGGGTCTGTGGACGCGATCCGTTGCTTCTCGTCGCGGCGGAAAAAGCGGATGCCGGCCAACGCTCCCGGCGCGAACTTCATGGTAGCGCCTACGTGGATCTCGTCAGCGTACGGTCGCCGCAGCGATGGCGAGATGGAAGAGTACGCCCCGCCGAAGCGCATCAGCAGGGGTCCCTGCTCTTCCGCTTGAAACCAGCCGTCGCCATTGTTGTCCGTCCAGCGATACTCGCTGCCCCCCAGCGAGTTGGAGTTGCCGAAATCGAGATAGCGCCCGGCCAGCGGAGAAAGCAGGCGGAACCACGCGCCCTGGATGCTTAGGCCATGTCCATGGGGCACTTCCCAGGCGAAGCCGGCGCGCTGCGAGACGCTGTTCCAGACAATCAAGTCGGGCTGCGAGGCGAACACTCGCGCCGGGGCGTACGCGCCTTCCGGGCTCGATTGCGACGGCAATCCTCCGCGTGAGAAATCGGCCAGCAGACCGAGATCGATGCTCAGGTCAGCCGCGACGATGTGGTCTGCCGCGTAAATCGATGTTGAATTGACACGAGCCCGCGAGTCGAGCGGCGTGTTGTACTCCACCACAAACGCCGGAGTTCCCGCGGCGGTGATGAGATTGAGATCCGAAGGAGTCGAAAAGCGATTGCGCGGTGACGAGGTTTCCCATCCGCCCCCGGCCGCCAGTTCATGGCGCAGGCGGCCGGTCTGCAGCGGCAGCGACTGCCAGGCCGCTTCGATCTGGTGGCGGGTGCGGATTGCGAAATTGCCGAGAGGCGAAGCTCCTGTCACCTCGCTTCCCACGAGTTCGATACGGCTCTGGTCGGGTAGGCTGGCCGAGGCGGCGCGGGTGTCGAGATGCGCCGTGGAATATCCGAATCGCGTTTCGATCGCGCCGAGGCGGGACTCCGGCGCGAACTCGTGAGTCCAGCCCGCCTGCACAAAGTCGAGGTGGTCCACCTCGGCCTGATTCGTGAAGCCGCCGGGCAAGGCGAACTCCGGCGACATGCGCCTGCCCACCAGAGCTTCGATGCCGGCAGGCATGCCACCGTTGGACAGGTCGATGCGCGATCCGCTGTAGAGTGCGTCCAGCCGGTCGCGTGAGGCGGCCCGGACCTGACCCCGAATATTGCCGTAAAGCACCCGGCTGTGCTGGCTGAGACCGGAGGTGAGTGGCATAGTTTGCGAGGACCACTGACCGGTTGCCGAAGCAAACAGGTCTGCCCGTCCTGTCAGCGGCCCGCCGATTTCGGCGTGATCGCGCGTGAGCCAGTGGTAGCGGTCGCTCTGTTCGACCCCGTTGCGCGCCTCGGGCAGATTGTCCGATGCCAGGAGCGCGCCAGTGCCGTCGGTCATCAGGGCGCCGTGCCACTGCCCCTCCGGCTGTGCCAGAAACGCCCCAACCTCGTTGCCGTGCCCCGGCGTGCTGGTGAGTCCGAATGCCGATCGCACCGCGGTGGTTTCGAGAGCCCGCACGTCCGGCAGCACCATTGGGCGCCCGGGTTGATACGAGTCCGTCGCATCCTGGCCTTGCATCTGGAACCGGGTGGCCGTCCACGAATAGCCTTCGAGCGAGAGCAGCGCCAACCGGTTGTCGGCCATTCCCGTGAAGTTGACGGGTTCGGAGACCACCGAGGGATCGATGATCGACAAAGCACCCGCGAAGCTGAACGGCTCCGGAATTCCCGCCAGCAACGGCAGGTTGGAGCGGTGCTCCGGTGGCGCGGCGGCCGCCAACGGATTGGGCACGAGAGCTACCGAAGTGGTGCCGTGGGGAACTACCTGCATGGAGAAGCCGGCCAACTGATAGGTGCCGTAAGGCAGCACGAGGGCGAATCGGCCCTGGCTATCGGTGTGGACAGTCATTTGAAAGCCTGTGCTGCCGGTGACTTGGAAGTCTGCTCCGGAGCGGGGGCGTCCGTCCGGAAAAAGGACTGTGACTTCCAGCCGGCCGGTTGTCATTTGGGCTGAAAGAAGGGGTGCAAGAGCCAACAGGCCAGGCAGGAGTTTCCACATGAACTGTCGTGGACGGACCGCGCCTGGTGCGGGTTTCCGACACACGCCCGCGGATTGTGAATTCTGGTGTTTTGCCGAACTGAATTAACCCAGATAATCGAACAGACTGGAGTGCGGCATCTTGCCTTGCATCTGAAGTGCCGCCTGCAGTTGTGTCGAGCTTTGGGTCAACTTCATGGCGGCGCTCACGGCATCGGCATCCTCGGTCTGGCTGATTCGTGTCCGGAGCTGGGTATCGAGGTTGGCCGCATAATCGTTGGCATTCTGGATCCGGTTCTCGACTCCCCCATAGAAGGCCTGCATGGTATTCAGGTAGGTGGAGGCCTGCTTGATCGGGTCGATGGCGTTGGCGACGGCGGTCGGGTCGCCGCTCTGAAGAGCCAGGCGAAGATTGTTGAGCGCCGTGAAGACGTTGCCCGAGCCCGTCGCATCGAAGATCTGCTGCGCACTTTGTGCGGCACCAAACGATCCGCCCGCCGGATCCTCCACGCGGTACGTGGCCGGGGCGGCGGACTGTTGCACTACCGGGTCGGTCGCAAGCAAGGTCGAGTCGAAGGTGTAGGGCGGGCTGTTCATCTGGTCGCCGCTGA
>Ga0335077_10009474_pt1 | contig 12092 bp, 10 predicted proteins | sample Lox_Sample_31_FD_207151 | JGI IMG/M metagenome (GOLD analysis project Ga0335077, IMG submission 207151) | Soil microbial communities from Loxahatchee National Wildlife Refuge, Florida, United States - Lox_Sample_3.1 | ecosystem: Environmental > Terrestrial > Soil > Wetlands | place: USA...
GGCGAGGTCAAGCCCGAGCTGATCCAGGCCTGCGGCAGGCACGGGGTCACCCTGCTCGCGGTGCCGGCCGAGACGTCGTTCGCCGCCGTCACCGAGGAGGTCGCGCGTCGCCTGAACGGCGACCGGGCCACCGCCATGACCAGAGTGCTCGGCCGGCGCAGGCTGCTGCTGTCCGCGGTGGCCGAGGGCGCCGGCCTGGAGGCGATGTTCCGGCTGATGGGCCGTGAGATCGGCGTCGAATGCTGGCTGCTCACCGCCAGCGGCCGGCTGGTCGGCGGAACCGGGCCGTCCCTGCCCGCGCCTCTCGCGCTCCGGCTGGCCGGGGAATACCTCAGGGCGGACCGGCTGCCGGCCACGGTGCGGGTCAGCGGGGCGCCCGGGGCCGGCGACGGGAAGTACTCGCTGTTCGCCGTGGGCGGGGAGCCGAGGATCACCAGCTGGTTCCTGGCCTGCGCGGGGTGCGATCACGAATGGGCTCATGAGCTGCGCGAATCGGTCGCCGAGCTGGCCGCGGACGCAGCCCTGGAGCGGGCCCGGCTGGATGCGGGACGGGCCGGTGACCGCAAGCTCGCGGAGGCGATCGTCACCGCGCTCGCGTCGAATCCAGGCGAGGGAGCCGCCCCGGCCGAGGTCGCTTCGCTGATGCGCGCGGCGGGGCTGCCGCCCGAGGGGCGTTACCTGGTCGCCGCGATGAGCGCGGAAGCCGACCGGATAACCGGCCCGAACGCCGATCGCTGGCGCTGTGACCTGGCCCAGGAACTGGCCGTGCCCCACGCTGGCGGCACTGTCGTCGCCCCGCTCGGCGACCAGATCGTAGCGCTCGTCCCGCTGCCGGCCGGGGTCGGCCCGGCCGCCCCTGAAGGACGGGCCGACCCCGCCCCGGACCCGCAGACCGCACAGGCGTTCGCGGCCCGGCTGCGGGAGGCCCAGCCGGTGCTGGAGTCCGACCGGTCCCGCGTCAGGCTGACCGTGGGCGTCAGCACGCCGGTCCAGGGCGTGACCGCCCTGGACGGAGCGCTGCACGAGGCGCAGAGCGCCCTGCGGCTCGCTGCGATGCGGGCGGCCGCCCTGGGTCTGCCGCCCGCCGTCGCGGTGGTGACCAGCGGCGAGGTTGCCTCGCACGAGCTCCTGCTGGCCAGCGTGCCCGGCAGCGTGCTGCGTTCCTTCCGGGAGCGGCTGCTCGACCCGCTACTGGCCTACGACGAACGGCACCGGGCCGAGCTGCTGCCCACCCTGCGGGAGTTCCTGGCCTGCTCGGGCTCGTGGAACGCGTGTGCGGCCGCGATGTACGTGCACGTCAACACGGTCCGGTACCGGATAAGGCGCATCGAGGAGCTGACCGGACGTGACCTGTCTCGCCTGGAGGATCAGGTGGATTTCTTCCTCGCCCTCCGGATTCGCTAACTTGTCCGGATGGTGGTGATCCGATCCGCCTCGCCGGCGGACGCGGCGCAGATCGCGGCCGTGATGCGGGACAGCTGGTTCGCTGCCTATGACGGCATCATCGCGCCCGTGCTCATCGACCAGGCCACGTCACCCGACGGGGGTGCCCGCATCCGCCAGTCGTTCCGGACGCGGCCCTGGCAGCGCATGATCGCGGCGGTCGTCGGCGAACAGGAGCAAGCAGCACCGGCGCCCGCGGACGGCACAGCCGGCATCGTCGGCTACGCGTCCTTCGGGCCGGAACGGGACGTGCTGGGCATGCCCTGGCCGCATCCGCTGACCTCGGCGGGCTCGGACGGCCGGGTCGCCGAACTCTACGCCCTGTACGTCCACCCGGCCTGGTGGTCGACCGGCACCGGGCGGGCGCTGATGGACCGGGTTCTGGCCAAGGCGGGCGCGGCCGGGTACGCCTGCATTACGCTGTGGGTCCTCGAGGCCAACGCCCGTGCGCGCCGCTTCTACCAGCGGGCCGGGTTCGCCCCCGACGGCGCCCGCCACGTGCTCGATGATCTCGGCGGCGTCACCGAGATCCGCTGCCGGCGTACCCTAAGCCGCTAGCTGGGCCCGGGGAGCTCGGGGTGGCGTTCACGGTCACCGCCCGCTGGCCATGACCAGGGACAGGATCGGGCCCGAGACCCCGATGTCCTCGGCGTGCACGATCGTCTCGCCGAGCCAGATGTCCGCCGCGCCGGGCGGGTGCTTGACCGAGGTCAGATGCTCACCAGCCGCGGGACCGCCATTCGCCCAGGTGGGGGCGCTCGGCCCCGAGCGTGGTGTCGTTGCCGTGCCCGGGGTACACCCAGGTCGCGTCGGGCAGCCGGTCGAACAGGCGCTCGGTGACGTCGGTGATCAGCGAGGTGAAGTCCACGGGGGAGTTGGTCTTGCCCAAACCCCCTCCATTACCCCTCCTGAGCTGGGTGTACTGACACGCGACTAGCGGCCTGGCCGGCCTGGGTGCAGCCGTTCGGTGTCCACGGCGGGTGCGGGCCCGGGCGTGTTACCAGATGGGGCCGAAGAATGGTACCGGGACTTTCTGGCAGCGGCCGGCGGGCAGGTCGCATGCCGCGGCGGCGATGGTGTTGTAGTTGCTGTCGTACACCTTGACCAGCAGTTGTTTCGGGCCGAGGGGGAACATGAGGGGGTCCGGCTCGTGGGTGCCGGCTGGCATGAGGGTGGCGTGCTGGGTCAAGGTGGCGACGTCGACGGCGACGCCGTCCACCATCATCCAGGTCCCGTCCGGTGACAGTGCCACGAGCGGCCGGAAGACGAAGTCGCCGTGTCCGCCGCCGGGCTCGTGGTACGTCCACGTCGTGGCGCAGCCGAAGGCCGGGGTCCGGAAGGCCGACCCGAGCTCGATCACGTGCAGGCAGTCACCCTCGCGCACCAGCAGCCGGCTGCCCGCTACTCCTTCGAGTCCTTGCTGGTGGCGGACCTCTTGGCCATCCAGCGACCTGACCGCGAATCCGGGCCCCTTCTCGATCAAGATCCCGGCCTGGACAAACCCGCGCAGGGTGGAAAAGGCGGGCTCGTCGAAGCGGGTCACCTCACGCATGGCCGCTAGGTCCACGACGTGGACCGTGTTCGGGCCCTCCTTGGGAGGGGCCTGCAGCCAGGCGACATACCGTCCGGTGGGATCGGTGGCCACGCCGCCCATCAGGCCGTGCCCGATCTGGACCAGGCGGCCGTCCGGCTTCAGCAGCACGATGTGCGAGCCCCAGTAATCGTCGCTGTAGCCAACGCCGGCCTGGTTATCCCCCAGCAATGGCGTGACGAGGCCATAGGGGGTGCGCCACCAGACGTACAGCTGGCCGGCACCGGCGGGCACCGGGACCCGGTGCCCGCGGTCGACGAGCAGGTAGTGGCCCGGCCGCCCGGCCAGGGTCGGGACGTCGGGCGCCGGCCCCTGGGGCAGGGCTGCCGCCCAGGCTCTCAGCTCCTGGTCGGTGATGCCGTGCGGCCTGGTGGCCGTGCCCGTCGGCGAGGGTGCCGGCGACGTCGAGACCGGCGCCGACGGCGCCCGGGTGATGGGGGAGCCCCGGCCGCCGCAGCCGGCCATGACGGCGAGCACGACGGCCAGCGCGGCCGCGGCAGCTACGATCTCCCTGCGCCTGCGCCTGCGCGCGGAGCGACCGCCCAGGGGATCACCGGGACTCATGCCAGCCATCGCCGTCCTCCCTTCCGGTAAGGAGGCCGCGGCGGATTGCATGACCGCCTAGATAAATGAAGCGACGACAGCGAAACCCGGCCATAGGGCCGAACGTCCTGCGAGGAGCCGGTAAGACTCAGCGAGCGCGGGAGGCCATCCGCCTCTGCCGCCTCACCGGCCCAGGAAACCTCCCGCGGTAACATCAGCGCCCGGAACGGGAACTCACTGCCGGCCACATTGGCGTGACAGATGGCTCCTCAATCACCGCCCTTGACCACAGGGATCCGCTCGGCGCAGGCGTTCCAGCGCTGGTGGGCTTGGCGAGCGCGGTGCTGGTGGCGGCGTCGCCAGGGGGACCAGTACAGCCGGTGGGCCCGGTCTCGCCGGGGTGGCGGGATGACGATGTCGCGCAGGAGCCGCAGTAGCTCCGGGACGGTGACCGGGACAAGTCCGGCGTCCAGGCCTGAGCCGGCGTCGTGCTCGCGTTGCACGGCGACCGCGACCGCGAGGTAGATGTAGGCCAGCAGGCAGATCGCGGTCCAGCGGTGCCAGGACCTCCAGCGGATGCCCTGCCCGGCGTCCAGGCCGGTGCTCTGCTTGGCGAGCCGGTGATCTTCCTCGATGGTGTCTTCGACCTCGGTCATCATCTCGTCCAAGCCGGTCATCTCGTCTTGGACCTCGGTCGTTATTCCGTCTTCGACCTCGGTCATCCCGATTTCTGTGATTCCTTCGTTCTACGTACCGAAGTTCTTCTTCAATGCGTTGAATTCGTTCTCTATCCGCTTTCCGTCGAAATTTTTCTCTATAAGCTATTCGGTTGCGTCGATGCCAGGTTGCTCTAGAGTCGGGCAGAAATCCGACCAGATTGTCTCTATTCTTCAGAATGAACCCAAGCAAGCCAAGGGAAAGGACTCCTGCTCCAGTCGCCCCGTGGGAGCAGCTCTGCGCCAGGACACAGCCAGCGTCAGCGCCAGCAGCACCGAGCCAGTCCCCGACGCCGTGACTTACGTCCCCTTGGAGGACTACGCATGCTCGCTAGGTGGATAGCGCAGACCATCCGGGCCGCGAGGCTGCATCGCGTGCTGTTCGACCTGATCGGCATTGCTCTGGTGATCGCTGGAACGGTCCTGGTGGTCACGTCAAGTGACCAGTCACCCGCTGGTCGTCTGCCACACCCAGCCCACGCCATAGGTCCCGAGAACCGCGCCGAAGGTCTCCTCTTGGGTATCGGCGGAATCACTGGTAACGGGTAGGGGGACGCCGCCATTACCAGCCGCGTTCGCGCCATTCGCCCAGGTGGGGACGCTCGGCCCCGAGCGTGGTGTCATAGCCATGGCCGGGATACACCCAGGTAGCGTCAGGTAGCCGGTTGAACAGCCGCTCGGTCACGTCGGTGAGCAGGAGCGTGAAGTCGTCGGGACCATTCGCAGGTGGTCGGCCGGAAGTGTACCCCGATCCGTAGGTGGTCTTTCCCACGCCGCCGGGGAACAGCGAGTCCCCGGTGAAAACGTGCGGCGCGTCGGCCAGCCTGCCGCCGGCGTCGTAGAGTACGGCCAGGCTGCCCGGCGTGTGCCCGCGCAGGTGGATGAGCGACACGGCGCAATCGCCAAAGGTGAGGACCTCGCCGTGCTCCGCGCGCCGGCCGACCCGGACCGGAAGCTCGTCCGCGTCGGCCGGGTGCGCGACCACCACCGCGCCGGTCCTGGTCTGCACCTCGGGCAGCGCCTGCCAGTGGTCCGCGTGCCGGTGCGTCGTGACGATGATGCCCACCGGAGTGTCGCCGATCAGCTCGATCAGCCGACCCGCCTCGTTGGCCGCGTCGATCAGCAGCCCCCGGCCCGTGCCGGTGCAGCGCAGCAGGTAGGCGTTGTTGTCCATCGGGCCCACCGCTATCTTGGTCACGGTCAGCCCGTCGATCTCACGAGTGTCGGGCGAGCCGCCGACATGAACCTCTCCCGAGTAAGCCACCTTCAAAACTTATACCGAACGAACCGGGCAATCACCGTCCGCGCCGCGCTTCCTGCCCCCCGGCGTGTCCACCCAACTCAGCTGGAGTGCCGCGTGAAGATACTTGTGCTGGCTGGTCACCACGTGCACGAGCTGCTCGGATACCGCGAATGCGCGGACGTGATGCGCCAGGCCCTGACCGATCTGGCCCGCGGCCGGATCCAGCAGCCGCTGCGCACGGTCGTCCGGCCGCGGGACGCGGCGGGCTTCATGGGCCTGATGCCCGCCTACTCTCCCGGCGGTTACGGGCTGAAGGCGATCTGCATCACGCCGGGCAACCCGGCCATCGGCAAGGACGCGCACCAGGGCGGGGTGCTGCTGTTCGCCGCGGACACCGGGGAGCCGCTGGCGCTGGTTAACGCGTCCGCGGTCACCGAGATCCGGACCGCCGCGGTCTCCGCCGTCGCCACCGGCCTGCTGGCCCGGCCGGGCGCGGCCGAGCTGGCCATCATCGGCACCGGCGTCCAGGGCCGGGCGCACGCGCACGCCCTGGCCGCGACCAGGCCGCTGTCCGGGATCCGGCTGGCCGGGCGCGACCCGGACCGGGCGCGTGAGGTGGCCGCGGAGCTGGCCGGGGCCCTGGGCCTGCCGGTGACCGCCGCCGGTTCGGTGCCCGAGGCGGTCAAGGGCGCGGACATCGTGGTGACCGCCACCAGTTCGGCCCAGCCGGTGCTGCGCCGCGGGTGGCTGGCCGCCGGCGCTCACGTCAACGCGGTCGGCGCGTGCGTGCCCACGGCCCGGGAGATCGACACGGCGACCATGGCCGAGGCGGCCCTGTTCGCCGACAGCCGCGAGTCGGTCGGCCACGAGGCCGGCGACTACCTGCTGGCCGCCCGGGAAGGCGCCGACAACCCGGTCCGGGCCGAGCTCGGCGAGCTGCTCACCGGGACCGCGCCAGGCCGCGCCGACGACGACGAGATCACCGTGTTCGAGTCGCTCGGCCTGGCCGCCGAAGACCTGGCCGCCGCCAGCTACCTGTACGAGAAGGCCGCCCGCCTCGGCGCCGGCACCAGCGCCGACTTCTAGGTTCAGGGGGCGGGCGGTCCGGCGCGTCGTTCGCTATCGTGGGAAGCCAGTTGGGCGGGCATAACGGCGGTCGATTTTGTGCTTGATACTGAGAACGGGGTTGAGCCCGGGCGCGGCGACCAAAATGTCAGACCCCCCGGCTACCATCGCCAAGCGATCCGTCTACCCCTTCCCAGAGCTTCAAGAGAGCAGAGGCGCAGTGGCTGACCGGCTTGTCGTTCGCGGCGCCCGCGAGCACAACCTGAAGGACGTTTCGCTTGACCTGCCGCGGGACGCCATGATCGTGTTCACCGGGCTATCCGGTTCGGGCAAGTCCAGCCTCGCCTTCGACACCATCTTCGCCGAGGGCCAGCGGCGGTATGTCGAGTCGCTGTCGGCCTACGCCCGGCAGTTCCTCGGCCAGATGGACAAGCCAGACGTCGACTTCATCGACGGGCTGTCGCCCGCGGTCTCGATCGACCAGAAGTCCGCGAGCCGGAACCCACGTTCCACGGTGGGAACGATCACCGAGGTCTATGACTACCTGCGGCTGCTGTACGCGAGGATCGGCAGGCCGCACTGCCCGATCTGCGGCCGGCCGATCGCCCGGCAGACCCCGCAGCAGATCGTGGACCGGGTGATGGAGCTGGAGGAGGGGACCAGATTCCAGGTCCTCGCGCCGGTGGTCCGCGGGCGCAAGGGCGAGTACGGCGAACTGCTGCGGGAGCTGCAGACCAAGGGCTACTCCCGGGCCCGGGTGGACGGCACCATCGTCCGGCTGGACGAGGCGCTGGCGGGCCAGCTGCCTGCGCTGAAGAAATACGAGAAGCACGACATCGAGGCGATCGTCGACCGGCTGGCGGTCAAGGACACGGCGCGCCGCAGGCTGACCGACTCGGTCGAGACCGCGCTCGGCCTGTCCGGCGGGATAGTGATTCTCGACTTCATCGACCTGCCGGAGACCGACCCGCACCGCGAGCGGATGTACTCCGAGCACCTGGCCTGCCTGTATGACGACCTGTCCTTCGACGAGCTCGAGCCGCGCTCGTTCTCGTTCAACTCGCCATGGGGAGCCTGCCCGGACTGCACCGGACTGGGTACCAAGCTCGAGGTCGATCCGGAGCTGATCGTCCCGGACGTGAGCAAGTCGCTGGCCGGCGGTGCGCTCGCGCCGTGGAGCAGCGGGCAGCTCAGCGACTACTTCGTCCGGCTGATCGAGGCGCTGGGCCAGACGATCGGGTTCCGGATGGACACGCCGTGGGCGAGGCTGCCCGCCGCCGCCCGCCAGGCCCTGCTGCGCGGGTACGACGGGCAGGTGCACGTCCGGTACCGGAACAGGTACGGTCGGGAGCGCTCGTACTACACGACGTTCGAGGGCGTGATCCCGTGGGTCGAGCGGCGGCACGCCGAGGCGGAGTCGGACTCGAGCCGGGAGAAGTTCGCAGGGTACATGCGGGAAGTTCCGTGCCCGTCCTGCGGCGGCGCCCGGCTGAAGCCGGTGTCGCTGGCGGTGACGGTGGACGGCCGGTCGATCGCCGAGCTGTGCGCGCTGCCCGTCGGGGAACTGGCCAAGCAGCTGCTCACGCTGGAACTGTCCGACCGCGACCGGCAGATCGCCGGGCGGATCATCAAGGAAGTCAACGCCCGGATGGGCTTCCTGCTCGACGTCGGGCTGGACTACCTCACCCTGGACCGCGCGTCGGCCACGCTGGCGGGCGGTGAGGCCCAGCGGATCAGGCTGGCCACCCAGATCGGCTCGGGGCTGGTCGGGGTGCTGTACGTGCTCGACGAGCCGTCTATCGGGCTGCACCAGCGGGACAACCACCGGCTGCTCGAGACGCTGCTGCGGCTGCGGGACCTGGGTAACACGCTGATCGTCGTCGAGCACGACGAGGACACGATCAGGGCCGCGGACTGGGTGGTGGACATCGGGCCGCGGGCGGGGGAGCACGGCGGCAACATCGTGGTGTCCGGGACGGTCGGCGATCTGCTGGCCAGCCCGGGATCGCTGACCGGGGCCTACCTGGCGGGACGGCAGACCATCCCGGTGCCCGCGACGCGCAGGCCGCGGAAGGCGAACCGCGAAGTCGTGGTCAAGGGCGCGGCCGAGCACAACCTGCGCGGTGTGGACGTGGCGTTTCCGCTCGGCTGCCTGGTGGCGGTCACCGGGGTGTCGGGCTCGGGCAAGTCGACCCTGGTCAACGACATCCTGTACAAGGCGCTGGCCCGGGAGCTGAACGGCGCCCGCACGGTGCCAGGCAAGCACGTCCGGGTCACCGGGGTCCAGCACCTGGACAAGGTGGTCCACGTCGACCAGGGTCCGATCGGGCGCACCCCGCGGTCCAACCCGGCCACCTACACCGGCGTCTTCGACCACGTACGGAAGCTGTTCGCGGCGACGACCGAGGCCAAGATCCGCGGCTACCAGCCGGGCCGGTTCTCGTTCAACGTGAAGGGCGGCCGGTGCGAGGCGTGCTCCGGCGACGGCACCATCAAGATCGAAATGCAGTTCCTGCCCGACGTCTACGTGCCGTGCGAGGTCTGCCACGGTGCCCGGTACAACACCGACACCTTGCAGGTGCACTACAAGGGCAAGACGATCGCCGAGGTCCTCGACATGCCGATCGAGGAGGCGGCCGAGTTCTTCGAGGCGGTGCCGGCCATCAGCCGGCACCTGAAGACGCTGGTCGACGTGGGCCTCGGCTACGTCCGGCTCGGCCAGCCGGCTCCCACCCTGTCCGGCGGCGAGGCGCAGCGGGTCAAGCTGGCCTCGGAATTGCAGCGCCGGGCCACCGGCCGCACCATCTACGTGCTGGACGAGCCCACCACCGGGCTGCACTTCGAGGACATCCGCAAGCTGCTCGGCGTGCTGAACCGGCTGGTCGAGACCGGCAACACGGTGATCGTGATCGAGCACAACCTGGACGTCATCAAGACCGCCGACTGGGTGATCGACCTCGGGCCCGAGGGCGGCGCGGGCGGCGGCCTGGTGGTGGCGGCCGGGCCACCGGAGCAGATCGCCGCCGCCGAGGAGAGCTACACCGGCCAGTTCCTCAACAAGATCCTCGACGTCTGACCCCGGCTTGTTCCGCGGTCGGCGGCGGAGCCGAGGTGGGACCGGGCGGCAGCCGGCGGGTGAGGGCCAGTGCGGCCAGGCCCACCGCGGCCGCGGCGGCGAACGCGATGGTGATGCCCAGGCGGAGGTCGTGGCCGGCGGCGGCTGCCACCGCGGCGCCACCAACCCCGATGCCGATCGCGGTGCCGAGGACGTCGGCCAGGTTCAGCGACGCCGAGACGCGTCCTTCCTGCCCGGGCGGGGCCTTCTTCAGCATCATCAGCGAGATCGGCGCGTAGGCCAGGCCCATCCCGAGGCCGGCCACGGTCCAGGCGGCCAGGCCCTCGGCCACCGGCACGCTGGGCTGCAGGGCCAGGGCCATCCCGGCGATGCCGGCTAGCACGATCACCAGCCCGCTGCGGACCAGGCGGCGTCCGTCCCAGCTCTCGCTCAACCGGGCCTGCACCCAGGCGCCGATGGTCCACGACACCGTGGCGCCGGTGACGGCGATGCCTGCCAGCACCGGGGTGCGGTGGCGCACGGCGGTCACGGCCAGGGTCACGTAGGCCTCTGCACCGAAGAACGTGAACGTCAGCAGGCCGCGGCTGAGGATCGTGGCGGGCAGCCCGGCGCGGGCGGTCAGGGTGCCGGGCGGGAGCAGCCGGCGCAGGGCGGGGAGCCCGGCGGCCCCGCCCGCCGCGATCAGGGCCAGGCCGACCGCGGCGGCACCGGAGCCGGAGCCGGCCGAGAGCGTCAGGCCGGCCAGCAGCAGCGTCGCGCCGGCCGCGGTGCGGAAGCCGTCGGTCATCCGGTGCTCTTCGGCCCCGGCCGAAGCGGGCGGCCCGAGCCGGACCAGGGCTGGTACCGCGATCGTCCCGGCCACCGCGACGATCGGCAGCAGGCCCAGGAACACCCACCGCCACCCGAACAGGCGCGCCACCTCGGCGCTGACCGCCGGGCCGGCCAGTCCCGGCGCGACCCACGCGGTGGACAGCACCGCCATCATCCGGGCCCGCAGCGGCCCGGGCAGGCTCCGGCCGATCGCGGCGTAGGCCACGGACGGCACCGCTCCGGCACCCACGCCCTGCAGCACCCGGCCGGCGACCAGCACGCCCATCGAGGGGGCCAGGCCCGCCACGGCCAGGCCCGAGCCGAACAGCACGACCCCGGCCACGAACGGCACCGCGGGCCCGCGCCGGTCCGCCTCCCGGCCGGCGGCCACGATGCCGATCACGCTGCCCAGCATGAACCCGCTGAACACCCAGCCGTACAGGCGCAGGCCGCCGAGATCCCGGGCGACGACCGGCATCACGGTCACCACGGCCAGCGCCTCGGACGCCACGAAGGTGATCGTCAGGACCAGGCCGACAGTCAGCGATCGTCGCTGCGGGGCCATCAGCCCCCCGCCCTCGCCTCGGCTCTGACCCTCGTCCATCAGCCTGTCCCCCTCGCCCGCCCCTTGAGCCTAAGCGGGCGACGTGACCGGCGATGCGGGTCAGCCGGACGGCTCGTCGAGCCGGAAGCCCACCTTCACGGTGACCTGGAAGTGACAGCGCCCGTCGTCCTCGATGCGGCCCCGTATCCCGGTGACCTCGAACCAGTCCAGGTTGTGCAGGGTATGCGAGGCCCGGCTGACGGCCCCCTTGATCGCGTCGTCGATGCTCTCGGTGGAGGCTCCGACGATCTCGCTGATCGAGTACACATGATCTGCCATCGGTGATCCCTTCTGGCGAAGTGGGTCTTCCTCCCGCTTACCCCGAACCCGCGGTCCTGTCACCCAGGCTCTGGCCGTCAGGATGGTGGGGTGGAGATCATGACCGGCAGCGGGGTCGCCCGGGTCGAGCTGGACGGGGACCAACCGAACGGCTCCGCGGAGCACCGTGCGGTCCGGTTCCTGCTGGCCCTCACGCACGGTGCGGGCGGCAGCGCGGGTTCGGCCGACCTGCTGGCCGTGCGCGACGCCGCGCTCGAGCTCGGAGGGCTGGTGGCCCGCGTGACCCAGCCATACCGGGTCAGGGGCGCCCGGGCGCCGGGCTCGGCGGTCCGCCAGGACGCGGCCTGGGTGGAGATCGTGGCCGCGCTGGCCGCGTCCGTCCCCGGTGCTCAGGGGCTCCCGCTCGTCCAGGGCGGCCGGAGCAACGGAGCGCGGGTGGCGTGCCGCACGGCGGCCGCTGTCCGGGCCCGGGCGGTGATCGCGCTGGCGTTTCCGCTGCGGCCGCCGGGCCCGGCGGGACAGAGCCGGGTGGCGGAGCTACGGGCGGCGGGGATGGGCGGAGCCGCGGTGCTGGTGGTGAACGGGGAGCGTGACCCGTTCGGGATCCCCGGGGCCGACGACGCGGACCGGGTCGTGGTGGTGCCGGGAGAGACGCATTCGCTGAAGGGCCATCGCGCGGTCATCGCCGGGGCTGTAGCCGACTGGCTGCCTGGCGTGCTGCG
>Ga0335077_10009475_pt1 | contig 12092 bp, 11 predicted proteins | sample Lox_Sample_31_FD_207151 | JGI IMG/M metagenome (GOLD analysis project Ga0335077, IMG submission 207151) | Soil microbial communities from Loxahatchee National Wildlife Refuge, Florida, United States - Lox_Sample_3.1 | ecosystem: Environmental > Terrestrial > Soil > Wetlands | place: USA...
GTGATACTCGGAAGCCAAGGCCAGGCTCGAGGCGGCCAGCCAAACAGCGGCGTAGAGAGCGTAGAGGACGATGGGGTGGCTCCCACAGTTCCGGGTCGGCGGCTGCAAGCACGAAATCCCTCTCTGCACTACAATCTCCTACTTTCTTTCCCTCGCACGACGGTTTCCCTGACCTCTCCCCTGCCCAGAGTCTTGGGGACCGTGAGGATAAAGGATTGCGTTATCATGTTGGTTTGATTAGACATTCCGGTTCTGCGGCAAAATAGGGGCCGCCACCTCGCTTCCGGCTCGTAAGGTCCCTAACCGCTCCTTGTCGGTTTCGGGGTTTCCATTTTGCCCTTCCCATTTCCCCAAAATCCATTTATCCGTCAAATTATTTCACCTCTAATTATCATCGTTTATGGTTGTCAACTGGCGCGGCGTAGGGCGTTTCTCGACCCTGGAGCGATTATAAGCACGGGTTCTGTGTTTGTCAATAATGCAAGTCTATTGCCAAACAACGCAGCAATTGTTAACTGCGTTTCTCGCCTACGAGGCTACAATGGACTCTCGAAGGCTCCGGAAACGCCGTGTTGAACCTCTTTTTCACTCGCCACTGGCACCTTAATTCTCCGAGGGTTTCTCGATATGATCGATCACCAGGAAGTCTACCGGGCCCTTGGTTGATTCCAACTTCAGTCCGAGCTGTTCTTGAATCGCCGTGAAAATCGAAGGCCCGTTCGCGTCGGGCGTGGGCGGGCTGTCGGGTCCCGGCGCGCCGACTTCCGGTCCTCCAAGCATACCCTTCTGGCTTTGGTCGGGTGTCCACTGCAGCGTGAAATCATATTTGCCCTTGAGCCCTGTCTGGTCCACGACGTTGCGGCCGAGTTGCTGCGACAACGCATTCGCCAGGTTCGCAATAGGAACCGCCTGACCTATTAGTCGCCACCCATTCATCATCATCAAGCCCTGCCCCCCCGAGGAACCTCGCACTACCCCCCCGGCCCGGCCGTCAGGGCCTTTCATTCCGCTGGGGTAAGTGTCGCCGGGTTTTGCTTCCTGTAGCTTGGGACCGGTCTTGGCGATCACCAGCGCGTAGACGGGAAGTTCTCTGGTGGTGTGAGTGAGACTCAGCTTGAATCGATCTGCGAGCAGCGACTGGAGCATCAACCTGATTTGCTCTGCCCGCTGCTCCGGTGGAAGCTTCTCCAATTCCGCCGCCATCGAGTCCTCTTCCTTGGCGTCAATATCGTATCGGTCGGACTTGATCCAGCTTGGTCCTCCCGAGATCTGAAAGTCCTTAACGTTGTAAGCGTGCGCAATCAGGAGTTTGGTCGTCACACCATTCATCGTGATCCTGCCCGGCCGCTGCATAATGCCAATTTTCATGTCGACCACGCGATTGGGCTTGATGGAGGCAACCTCAAAGGACGGCGTGGGCATTGCGGTGGTTTGTGGCGCTTGTGCCCCCATTTGGGGCGCGATTACCAGGCCGAAGATCGCGGGTCCGGCCATGATGGCGAGTAGCATCGAGCGGCGCAAGCGATTACCAACGCCTGGTGCCGTCCAGAAGGTGGACAATGTTTTTCGGATAGTCATTTGTCCTTTCTCTCGCCCCGCCTTGGAGTGCGGCAGCTCGCTGCCGCTTTCTCGCGGGCCAGCTTGCTGGCCCCGCTGGGGGTGCGATCACCGAAAAGCGGGCGAGCAAGCTCGACGGAAGGGTTCAAAGCAGCAGCCAGCTGCCGCACTCCAAAGAGCCTGCCGCTAATTCTCCGACGGCTCCTCGACCTGGTCGATCACCAGCACGTCGACCGGGCCTTTTTCCGACTGCAGTTTCAGCCCAAGCTGCTCCTGAAGCGCGGTGAAAATGGATGGCCCGGAAGCATCGGACGATTGCGCCGTTTCCGGACCAGCCCCGGCAGGCGCACCGGCACCACCTATGGCCACATTTTCTCCAGCGCTGCCAGGTCCCGCGCTGATGGGGCCAGGCCCAGCGGGTCCAGGGTCCATTTTTGCGGCGCCCATGCGCATCATTCCCATATCTGGGACCCAATGGGCGCTGAAGTTGTATCGGCCCTCGAGGCCCGTCTTATCGATCACCGTGCGATTCACGGTATGTGACAGGATTTCCGCAAAGAAAGCCAACGGCGAATCACGAAACTCGATGTGTTGCTCGCCTCCCCTCATCGTCATGCCCACGCCTTTCAACTGGCAGGGGGAGCCCGGCGCGCCGGGTCCGCGGCAGGGGCCATTCGGAGTCCCGGGGCCGTCGCCCGGACCTTGAGTAGCGAGTGGCGCACCGCCCGGACCCTCCGGCGGGCTTGCCTCGGTATCTTTTGCCTTTTCGATCTTCGGCCCATTCTTCGCCACCACCAGCGCGTAGATTGGCAGGTCCCGGGTTTCATGATGGAGCTTCAATCCGAAGCGGTCGGCCAGAAGCTCCTGGAGCATATGCCTCTTAACCAATGCCTGCTGGGGCTCGCTGAGCTTTTTCAGTTGCTCGTCCAGGGCGCTGTCGCCTTTCGCCTGAATATCGAATTGCTCGGAATTGATCCAGCCTGGTGCGCCGACGATCTGAGAGTCCTGAACGTGATACGCCATTGTGAGGAGCATCTTAACAGTCGGACCTGTTGCGTAAAAGCGGCCGTCACCCTCCGGATTATCAATTCTGAACATCATGCCAGGGCCGCTGGGCTTGTTGTGCTTAATGGAGGCGACTTCGAACTTGGCTGTGGAGGCAAGCGGAGTTTCGGCTGGGGATGCCGCCGCGCCGGGCGCGGGAATCTGCCCGGCTTGGCCGTGCGACCCAAGGGCCAATCCAAACCCAACCGGCGCAGCGACGGCCAGGAACGCCGCCGCTGCCAGTAACAGCTTCTGGCGCACGCTCAGCTTCAATTGCGCGCGCTCGGTCATGATGCGGACGATTCGTTTCTTAAGATCAGCGCCCGTGACTCCCGCGACGCAGGCGAGGGGCGATTCCACCGAGAATTCACAGGCCTTCAGGATGCTCTCGGCATAGACCTTCGGCGCACGCCCCGACTGCAATACGCCTTCGTCGCAAGCGCGCTCGCGCTCCTCAATCAACCGCGCTCCTAACCACCAAACCAAAGGATGAAACCAGAAAAGGGCTTCCACCAGCATGTGGAGTGCTGCCGCCAGGTTGTCGCGCCGACGGACGTGGCGTATTTCGTGGGCGACAATGGCCTCCAGATGCGTATCCCCGAGGTGCTCGGAGATTCCTTCCGGCCACACCAAGACGGGCCGGATGATGCCGAAAATTCCCGGCTCGAGCGTGGTCGGCGACAAGCGCAACTCGATCGGTTTGCGCAGACCTTCAAGACGCTCCAAGCGGCGAAGGGCTTCCACCTCCCGTCCTTCATTTGCTGGCGCGGTTTGGCGCATGGCGGCTGAAATCCTCCACCAGCGCGCGCACCATATGAGAAGGACGGTGAGGAATCCGCAGAGCCAAACCGCGGCAAGCGCGGCCGGCAGTAGATGAATCGCGCTGGTAGAGGCCATCGAGGGCGTGATCGGAGAAACCGGTGGCGTAACCGGTTGCGCGAACGGCTGGCTGACCTCCTCCATGGCAAAGTACAGGGCGCCGGATGGCGCAGAGCGCAGCTCTGCGGTTGGCCTGGCCAGATAGCTGCCTAGGACGACCAGCAACGAAAAAGGAATAAGGAACTTTACCGACGCCGCCAGCCAGAGCACATAGCGAGCCTGGGCGTGGTTCTTACGCAAAGTCAGCGTTAGGAGCCCCGCAACCGCGGCAAACAGCGTCGACTGCCACAGGTGATTGCCGAGCGCGGGCATCAACGACGACCAGAGCGCGGACAGATTATTCACGATCATTGCGGTTCCTCTCTTCTGCCGTCGCGAAAAGGCGCGGCCCCAAGGATTGCCGATTGTCGATTGCCGATTGCCGATCGGAAGCACGCAACCCAAACCTTGCGTTTCTAACAAGCCGTCTAAGTATTACCCACATGCTGGGTGAGCTTCTTCAATCGGCAATCGGCAATCGTCGATCGTCAATTCTGAGGCCCGGCGCTACGTTTCTCTAGCTTGCGAAGAGTCTTCTCCGCTTCCTTCATGTCTTCCAGGGTGAGTTTGCCTGATTCGATAAGGTGCGCCATCACGGGTTGCGTACGCCCGCCGAACAGCGCCAGCAGGTCGTCGATCAACCTCCGTTGCGCGGCCTTGCGCGAAACCGCCGCCTCGAAGATATGAAAGTTCGCGACCTTTTTAACGCGGCGCACCGCCTTCTTCCCTTCCAGGCGATAGACGGTGGTCTGGATGGTGGTGTAGGCCGGCCGGTTCTTCTCCGCGAATGCCTCTTGAATCTCGCGAATGGAAGCCTGGCCCCGGCTCCACAGCGTCTCCATGATCTGCAGTTCGAGCTTGGTCAGTTTGGGTTCGTTCATTTTTTCTCTACTACGTCCGTTTGTGATTCTACTATGGCGGTAGGTAATGTCAAGAACTTTTTTTTCACTCGTTCACTGGCCACTTGTCACGGGTTGGCTTGCGGGGTGCGGCTCGAAAGATCCTCAATCGATATCTTGGCTGGGAATTCTCCGTCCGGCCGGAAAATCGTCTTGGCGGTTAAAAGGCGAACTGGGTGGGGCCCCGTGAGGAAAAGGGAAAAGCCGGAGCTTGCGCTCCGGCCTCCCGTCGGTTCAGCCTTACTATAGGTTGGTAAGTTAGCTCAGCTTGCGCCAAAGGGCGCCCGCCAACACCAGGCCCGTGCCCAAGAGGACCATTGAGTTGGGTTCAGGAGTGGATTGAGACAGTCCGGTTGTTCCACCATCGTTCCAAGCGATTGACCCGGCGCCCGGAGCAATCGTATTCGACTCGATGATCTCGATTTGGTAGCCTCCGGCGACGGGCGCGATGTTAGAAAAGTTGATGGTTCCATTGATTCCTACGTTTCCGCTGCAGTAACCCGAACCGCTGCAGTTCACAAAGGCAAAGAAACCGGTATCGACGCCGTTGGCGAAGATTTCCCAATTCTCTTGTTGGCCCGCCGCGAGGTCATCAATTGCCGTCCAGCTAAGACTCAGGTCCTCGAGGGACGTGATACCGGTATTAGTAAACACCGCCGACTGCACAAAGTCGCCAGCAGTCCACTGGAAGGCAGTTGAGCCGCCGGCGGGAATGGTTCCGCAGCCATTGGTAGCGCTGCAGTAAGCGTCGCCGGCGGTGGGAAAGGGTTCGTTCACCACCAGGTCGGCCGGCATCGGCGCGGCCGCTCCGGGCGAATGGTGACTCCCGATCCCGGCTTGCGCCGAGACTGCCGTCAATGACGGGCCGGAGTTGGTGCTGGACGCATAAGCTGCGCCAGCGGTGATGAACGTTGCAAAGCAAAGCACAAACAACACGCCGAACGCTCGGCGCATAGGGCTATTCATGTAATTTCCTCCTTGTTGCTGTCAGTGAATTTTGAAACCACCGATTCAGACTTCTTCAGGGGGCGCCTGTTGATGGTCGCCGTGCACGCCCACTCCTCCTCCACGCTATTCAGAGAACCCCAATTGACCCACTTGACCGAGGCAGCTTAACAGCGCCCGGATTATCAGGTCAATGGCCCAAAGGTGCTACTCCTAGGTGGCACAAAAGTTCTAGTTACCAGGCTGGTAGTATAGGCTGTATCTTCGATCACTTTGGCCGGATGGGTTCCCCTCAAGGGGGACGGTGCTACAGACTGGGGAAGGATTTCACCGCCGCCTCGATGGTGTCGTGCACCTCGAACACCGTCACGAGCTTCGTAATCTGCAACTGGGTGCGGATCATCTTCGTAAGGCTTGCCAACTTCACTTTGGCGCCCCGATTAGCGGCCGACGTGTACACCGCGACCAGTGTACCGAGACCGGCGCTATCGATGTAGCGGACGTCTGCCAGGTCAAGGACCAAACGCTTTTTATCCGCCGCGAGAAGTGCGTCCATTTTTTCGCGCAGCCGCCGGCTCTCTTCTCCGAGCCCGATGTTGCCCCAGAGCTTGAGTACCGCGACCCCCTCAATCTCTTTCTCGACCATGTGAAGCGGCATATCCGCTGACCTCACCTTCCCTCACTGGCGGCCATTCGATCCGGCAACACAAACAACCCGCCAGCGCCTTTCCGCGCTGCCGGCTGCGCCGTCGGCCGCTACTCAAACTCCGAGCACGACATAAAGTAACCACAGCGAGAACAGACCATCTTGCAGCGATGCGGCTCGAGTCGCGCCGAACAAACCGGACAGAACTGAACCGGCAATTCGCCACCCGTGCTCTCAGGTTGGGGTTCCGGCACGTCGTCGCCCATCCACTGCTCTCTTGCATTGCGAAAAGATGTTATCGGCGCAAGCCTCAAGGATCGCCGATCCGTTCCTTGTCATAAGACCTTACCTTGACCACCGTTGTCAAGGCGCTCGCCGCACCGACCGCGCCTACCGGGTGGAGCGGGCTTCTTGCCTTCCCGGCGTGGAGGCCCGGCCCTCGGTGTATCATGGAAACGGGGTTGCTTTGGCGCGTGGCCTGCGGCCCGCGGCCCCAGTCTCCGAGGAACTCGGATGTTGACGCCACGAATTCTAGCAGTCGACTTCGGCACCAGGCGTATCGGGCTTGCCGTATCGGATGGGTTGGGAATCACCGCTCAGGGCCTCGCTACCCTGGAGCGCTCTCAACTGGAGGGTGACCTGCGGCACATCGCGGCGCTGGCAGATGAATATGCGGTAGAACGAATCCTGATCGGCAATCCGTTGAGCGCGAGCGGCCGGGATAACGCCATGTCGCTTCGGGCGGCGGCCTTTGCGGCGAAACTGCGGCGCCACGTGCCTTGCCCGGTCGAATTGTGGGACGAGCGCCTCACCAGCGCGGAAGCCAACAGGATGCTCCGTGGGTCGGGGATGGGTATTGAGAAACGGCGGCGCGCGGTGGATCGAGTGGCGGCTACACTGCTGCTGCAACAATACCTGGACCGGCGCGCGCGGGAGCGCGAGGAGGAATCCGCCCCGGTGGACTTATGATGCGTTGGCTGCTGGCCCTTTTGATGATCGCCGGGCTGGCCCTGGTCGGGTGGACGGTACGCGATTTGTTCCGGCCTTACCAGGGCCACTCCGGCAGCGTCATCGTCAACCTCGCCCCTGGCACGCGCGCTCGTGAGACGGCGCGCTTGCTCGTTTCCCGAGGCGTGCTGAGGCATGAGTTTTCCTTCCTCACGGTTCAAGCGCTCGCCCGTCTGCGGCGCCAGCGAATCAAGGCGGGCGAGTATCTCTTCGATCGGCCCTTGCGCCCCATCGACGTGTATCGCAAGCTGGTGCGAGGCGACGTCTACCTGCATACCGTGGTGATTCCCGAAGGTTCGGACCGCTTCGATATAGCGCGCATTCTCCATCAGCAGATGGCGATTGACCCAGCCATGTTGCTGCGTCTTGCCGCCGATCCGGCGGCGATTCGCGATCTCGACCCCAAGGCTCCCTCGCTTGAGGGCTATCTGTTTCCCGATACCTACCGCTTTCCCCGCGGCGTGACCCCCGAACGGGTGGTCGAAACCATGCTGGCCCGCTTTCGGCATGTGATCGCCTCCCGGTTTCGAGGCGACTTCAGGCCATCGCAGCAGTCCCTGCACTACACCATGACCCTGGCTTCGCTGGTGGAGAAGGAGACGCCGCAGGCGAGCGAGCGGCCCCTGATTGCCGGTGTGTTCACGCGGCGCTTGCAGCGCGGATGGGATCTCGAATGCGACCCCACGGTTATCTACGCGGCACGCCTGGGCTCTCAGGCGAGCGATGCGGATCCGCCCGGAACCCCAATCACCGCGAGCGAGCTGCAATTGGATTCGCCGTACAACACGTACCGCAATCCGGGATTGCCGCCCGGCCCCATCTGCAGCCCCGGTGAAGCTTCGATCCGCGCCGCACTGGAGCCGGCAGCGGGAGACTCGCTCTACTTCGTCAGCAACGGGCACGGCGGACACGTATTCGCCGCCACGCTGGCGAAGCATCAGCACAACGTAGCGGTGTACCGAAAGGAAGTCGCGGCAGAGCGCCGCCGGACGGCAGCAGCCGGAGTGGCCGAGAATAAGGTGGCGGAGAGCGCCGCCCCTGGTCCTCGAGCGAGCCCTGCTGCACAAGTTATCCGGCAAAAGAAAGCAGCCGCCCATTCCGGACGGCGGAAGCATGGCAGCACGAAGACAATCAAGAAGCACGAAAGAGCAAGTCCTCGAGGTTTGGCGAACGCTCGGTCTTGAGCGGGCCGGCGAGCGCGAGATTCGATCGATTCAAGCACAGCTCGCGGTGCGCCTCGGCCCGGGTCGGCGGGCGTCGCGGTCCTATGTTGCGGGCGTGCTCGCGGAGGCCGGAGTTCGGGTGGAGGTCGACGACAAGTACATCGATCCCTGGATGGACGAGCCGTACGCCGGGCGGCTGAAGGGCGTGCTCGAATTCGGAGACACCGCGAAAGCCGAGGCCTCGATCCGAAAGCTCGACGCGGCTTACCGGGAGTATCGTGAACTGGGCGACCGGGTTGGGGTGGGCTTGGTACGCACGCTGATGCTGAAAGGCAAGCAGCGCGCAGCCGGCCTTGCTTCGAATCCTCGCTTGAGCCGCGAGAAGCGCACCGAAAAGCAGGAAATCGCGGGCTGGTTTCGCGTCTGGCTGGAGACCCCGGACCTGTTCGCTGATTGGCTTGGCCTACGCAAGGCGTCCCCCGAGTTTCGCCGGCAGTTCGGGCTGGATGACGGTGAGTGTAACCAGGTAGGCTCGCCGGAGGAATGATCGCGGCGTCGACGCGGCGAGACTTTTCCGGCTGCTTTTGTGATTCAACTCGCGGGACGATTTGATTAGAATAGACTCGCATGGCAACCCCATCGGCACGAGATCGCCTCATCGTTGCGCTCGACTTCGGCAACGCCGCGGCCGCCGCGGCGCTAGCGGAGAAACTGCACGGCCGTGTCGCCATGTTCAAGGTAGGCTCGGAGCTGTTTACCGCTGAGGGCCCGGTGCTGGCGCGCTTTCTGGTGTCGGCACGAGAAAGAGTGTTCCTCGACCTCAAGTGGCACGACATTCCCAATACGGTGAGGGCCGCGGCCCGCGAAGCCGCCCAGATGGGCGTTCGAATGGTCGACGTGCATGCGAGCGGGGGCCGCAAAATGATGGAGGCGGCCATCGAGGGAGTCCGCCAAGGCGCGGCCGCCGGGAAAGAGCGCCCGCTGGTGCTGGCGGTGACAATCCTCACTAGTCTAGGCAGCGCCGACCTGGAGGAAGTCGGAATGGGGGGCAGCGCCGAAGATGCCGTGGCCCGGCTGGCCAAGCTGGCGCAGCAATCAGGGCTCGACGGTGTGGTAGCCTCGCCGCGGGAAATTGCGGCGGTACGCCGCGTCTGTGGGCCTCGTTTCCTAGTTGTCACTCCGGGCATACGCCTGCCGGCGGCGGCTTCGAACGACCAGACCCGCATCGCGACGCCAGCCGCCGCGATCCAGGCGGGGGCCGACTTCCTGGTGGTCGGCAGGCCGATCACCGCCGCTCCCGATCCGGTCGCAGCAGCAGGAATCATCGCGGCTGAGATGGAGCAGGCACTTCCATCGCGGTCGCCGGCAACTTCGATACCATGACCCCAGACGAGACCCTCAAGATCTTTCGCGAACACGGCGCGCTCCTGGAGGGGCACTTCATCCTCTCTTCCGGCCTGCACAGCAACCGCTATATTCAGTGCGCGCTGGTCCTGCAGTACCCTGACATGGCCTCGCAGTTGGGTTCTGAATTAGCCTCGAAGCTCGACAACCTGGGCGCGACCGTGGTGGCGGCGCCGGCTTTGGGCGGCGTGCTCGTTGCCCACGAGGTGGCGCGTGCCCTTGGTGTTCGCGCGCTCTTCACCGAGCGGCAGGAAGGCCGCATGACGCTCCGTCGCGGGTTCCGCCTGGCAGACGGCGAACCGGCGCTGGTGGTGGAAGACGTCATCACCACCGGGGGCTCGACGCGAGAAACGATCGAGTGCGTCGAGGAGGCGGGCGGCCGGGTGTTGGCCGTCGGCTCGCTCATCGACCGCAGCGGGGGCAAGGCCGACCTCGGCCTGCCCAAGGCTTCGCTGGTGACCCTCCAAGTCGAGAATTATCATCCCTCCGATTGTCCCCTCTGCCGGGCCGGCAGTCCGGCGGTGAAACCCGGCAGCCGCCCCAAACCACAAACGATCTGAGCCTGCCAGGCTCGTGACGATGCAAGCGGGGTTCGGGATTCGGACTTCGCGGAGAAGCCGGGATCGCGGTTCCTCTCGGAAACCCAAGCCCCGAACCCCGACAACCACTAGGCACGGCGGTAGACCACCTTGCCGCCGACGATCGTTGCCGTCACCGCGCCTCGCAGCTCCCAGCCCTCGAACGGCGAGTTACGGCTCTTCGAGCGGCCTCGGCTAGCTTCGTAGGTCCACTCGCACCGGAGGTCAAAAACCGTGATATCAGCCGCGCTTCCAACTTGCAACCGGCCGAGCTGAGCCGTGGCTGCCCGGCGGATGATCGATGCCGGGCTGGAAGTGAGCAGCGAGATCAAACGGTGCAGGGAAACCCTACCGGTATGGACCAGTTTCATGAGCGCCAGCGGGAGGGCGGTCTCGAGTCCGATCACGCCAAACGGGGCTTCGCTGAGCGGGCGGCGCTTGAGTTCCGGGGCGTGGGGCGCATGATCGGTGGCGATGGCGTCGATGGTTCCGTCTGCCAGCCCCACTTGGACCGCCTCCACGTCGCGGGCGCTTCGCAGTGGCGGATTCATTTTGGCGTGTGTGCCGTAGCGAGCGGCCGCCTCGTCGGAGAGCGTGAAATGGTGCGGCGTCACCTCGCAGCTGACGCGGACGCCGCGGCGCTTGGCCGACCGCACCAGCTCCACCGCGCCGGCGGTAGAGAGATGAGCGATGTGGATGTGACCGCCCGTAGCCTCGGCCAATACCAGGTCGCGCGCCACGCACACATCTTCGGACGAGTTGGGAATACCCTTCAAACCAAGGCGCTCGGCCGCAGGTCCTTCATTGATGGCGCCACCGGCGCTCAAGCTCGGATCCTCGCAGTGATCGATGACGGGGACGCCTAGAACCCGCGCCGCCTCCAGTGCGCGCCGCATCAGAGCGGCGGTCTTGACGGGCCTGCCGTCGTCGGAGAAGGCGACGGCGCCGGCGTCTTGGAGAGCACGCAAATCCGCCAACATCTCGCCCTGGCTTCCCGGCGACACCGCAGCGATGGGAAAGACGCGGGCCAGGCTGATGCGCTCTGCCTTCTCGATCAGGGTCCGGGTGGCTACAGGGCTATCATTCACCGGCTGGGTGTTGGGCATCGGGCAGACGCTGGTAAAACCGCCGGCGACCGCAGCCGCCAAGCCGCTTTCCAGGGTCTCGGAAATCTCGCCGCCCGGCTCGCGGAGATGGACGTGCAGATCGACGAAGCCTGGTGAGACGATCTGCCCCTGCGCCTCCACGGTCTCATCCACCGGCGCCGAAAGGTGGGGACCGATCGCGCGGACGATGCCGTCTTCGATCAGGATGTCGAGGTCGGCATCGAGCCCGTCCTCGGGTGAGACCAGGCGCCCCCCCCTCACTACAAGTCTAGCCATTCGAATCACTCTCTGACAAAGGGTGCTGCCGCCGCGGCGCCGGCCATTTCGGTTGAGCCAGCGCTCAATCCGGTCATGAATCGGGCGCTCCACTCGCCGAAGCGAATGCCTCGCTACCGTCGTTCACCGGGGAAGCCGGCTGGAAGGGAAACAGCGGCAGGAGGTAGCTCTTCACCGGGTCGAAAGTGCGCCGATGCTCCGGGCAGGGGCCGTGGCGGCGCAGGGCCTCGAGGTGTTGCGGGGTGCCGTAGCCCTTGTTCTTGGCCAACTGGTACAGGGGGTAACGCCGATCGAGCTCGGTAAGATGAGCGTCGCGCTCCACCTTGGCGAGGATGGAGGCGGCGGCGATGGAAACCGAGCGCGCGTCGCCGTGAATGACGGCACGGTGGGGAATGGGGAAGGGCTCGCCGCCCGGCGGCGACAGCGGCATGGCATCGGTGAGGATGAAGCCCGGCGCGGGGACCAGCGCCGAGAGGGCGCGAATCATGGCCTGCCGGGAAGCCTGATAGACGTTAATGGCGTCGACCTCGGCCGAGGTCACCGATGTA
>Ga0335077_10009476_pt1 | contig 12092 bp, 10 predicted proteins | sample Lox_Sample_31_FD_207151 | JGI IMG/M metagenome (GOLD analysis project Ga0335077, IMG submission 207151) | Soil microbial communities from Loxahatchee National Wildlife Refuge, Florida, United States - Lox_Sample_3.1 | ecosystem: Environmental > Terrestrial > Soil > Wetlands | place: USA...
GCGCGCTCGCAAAAGCTCTACCACATGACGTTCGAGCGCGGTCATCCCAGAGGCAAGATCGAGGACCTCGGCAAGGTCAACAACCGCCGCGGCACCAAGGTTCGCTTCAAGCCCGATCCCGACATCTTCGGCGCGAAGGCGACCTTCAAGCCGCAGCGGCTGTTCAAAATGGCGCGCTCAAAGGCGTATCTGTTCGGCGGCGTTGAAATCCGCTGGCGCTGCCCTGCGGAATTGCTCAAGGGCCTCGAAGATGTGCCTGCGGAAGCGACGTTCCATTTTCCGGGCGGCCTGAAGGACTATCTTTCGGCCGCGATCCATGCCGACACGCTCGTGCACCCCGACATTTTCTCCGGCAGATCGGGAAAGGTCGGCGGTCACGGCGGCTGCGAATGGGCCGTGGCCTGGACGGCGGATGCCGACGGTTTCCTCTCCTCCTATTGCAACACCATTCCGACCCAGGACGGCGGCACCCATGAATCGGGCATGCGCAGCGCGCTGCTGCGCGGGCTGAAGGATCACGCCGAGCGCGCGGGCCAGGGCAAACGTGCCGCCAACGTTACCTCGGAAGACGTGATGGCCGGTGCCGCCGTGATGCTGTCGGTGTTCGTGCGCGAGCCCGAATTCCAGGGCCAGACCAAGGATCGCCTCGCCACCGCGGAAGCCCAGCGCATCGTCGAGCAGGCGGTGAAGGATCCCTTCGATCACTGGCTCTCGGCCAATCCGGTGCAGGCCAACAAGCTGTTCGAATTCGTGGTCGAGCGCGCCGAAGAACGCATTCGCCGCCGCCAGGAGAAGGAGATTTCGCGCAAGACCGCAGTGAAGAAGCTGCGCCTGCCCGGCAAGCTCACCGACTGCACCAACACGGCGGCCGAGGGCGCCGAGCTTTTCATCGTCGAAGGCGACTCGGCCGGCGGCACCGCCAAGCATGCACGCGACCGCAAGACCCAGGCCATCCTTCCCCTGCGTGGCAAGATCCTCAACGTCGCCTCCGCCGGCAAGGACAAGCTGGTGGCGAACGCGCAGATCTCCGACCTCGTGCAGGCGATCGGTTGCGGCACGCTCGCCCATTACCGCGAAGAGGATCTGCGCTATCAGCGCATCATCATCATGACCGATGCCGACGTTGACGGTGCGCACATCGCATCGCTCCTGATCACCTTCTTCTACAGGCAGATGCCGCGGCTGATCGATGAGGGCCACCTCTATCTCGCGGTGCCTCCGCTCTACAAGCTGACCCACGGCAGCAAGACGGTCTACGCACGCGATGATGCGGACAAAGAGGTGAAATTGAAGCGCGATTTCCACGCCAACGCCAAGGTCGAGGTGAACCGCTTCAAGGGGCTCGGCGAAATGATGGCGAACCAGCTCAAGGAAACCACGATGGACCCGGCCACGCGCACGCTATTGCGCGTGGTGCTGCTCGCCGACGACCGCGAGGGCACCGCCGACTCCGTCGAGCGGCTGATGGGCACCAAAGCCGAGGCGCGATTCGCCTTCATTTCGGATAAGGCGGAATTCGCCAGCGACGACCTTCTGGACGTTTAGGCTGAGGTAACCGTTTCGGCCGTTCCCGCGGCCGGAATCGCCGGCCGCACAACGCCGATTAGCGCTCATTTTCAGTTGCTTAGCGAATCCACAGCGGCGCCATCGCCGGTTGTTTTCCGCTGACTGTGCCTGCTCGGCAACAGCATTTTGCGGCAAACCAGCTATATTTGCGGCAACGCTGGGTGGTGAGAATCACGCGGTCAGGTGCGAAAGCACAACTATTTTGGGGTTATTGAAATGAAGAAGATATTGCTCGCTCTGACTGCGATGGCGGCTTTCACGGGTTCGGCGCTCGCGGCCGACATGGCTGTCAAGGCCCCTCCTCCAATGGCGCCAGCGCCGGTCTATAACTGGACCGGGTTCTGGATTTCCGGTGGCATCGGCTACGGTCTTGCCGACCTCGATACAAGAGTAACCGGTCCAACTGCTCCGTTTGCACTTTTTGACAGTGGCCGTGACATCGGCGCAAGGGGCTGGCTGGGCAAGGTTGGCGCCGGTTTTGACTATCAGTTCGCCGGCCCTCTCGGAAGCTGGGTGATCGGCGTCTTCGCCGATGGATCATGGTCGAACATCAAGGGGCAGGATTCGTTCTACTGTCCCGTTGGTTGCCCCGGCCCCTTCTCTTTTGCTGGCCAACAGCAGAATGATTGGTCATGGGCCGTCGGTGGCCGTATCGGCTATGTCGTTACTCCGGCACTGTTGACCTACTTCAACGGCGGTTGGACCCAGTCTCACTGGAAGCAGGTCAACTGGTTCGGCAACGATCCAACAGTGGGCAGCTTTGGCACCTTCGCCGGACTTGTGCTGCCCAGCCAGACTCGCGACGGTTGGTTCATCGGCGGCGGCACCGAATACTCGTTTGCCAATAGCTGGCTCCCGATCCGGGGCCTGTTCTGGAAGAACGAGGTTCGCTTCTCTGAATTCCAGGACAAAACCTACAGTCAGCTCTGTACGGTTTCGGGCCTCTCATGCGGCACAGGGGGCACGATCCACTCATTGGCTCGTAGCCACATCTACGAACAGGCGGCTACCACCGAGTTGGTCTACCGCTTCAACTGGGGCGGCCCTGGCGTGGTTGCCAAATACTGATCTTTCCCTTGCGGAAATCGAAAGCCCCGGCGTCGTCCGGGGCTTTTTCTTTTGAGCCGCAAGCGCCGGCGGTGCTTGATCCCCTCACCCCGCCCGCCACAAACAAGATCGCAGCTTCAGCAGCGCGGGGCCAATCGGCTGGCAATGTCATCGAACGACGGCTACGGTCGGCACGACTTTCGGTTTTGCAGGTGCCGTCGGACCGACGGCGGACGCTGATAAACCTCGACAAAGGGAGAGGCGCTTATGCGCGGAGCGCTCCTGATCATCGGCCTCCTGGCGCTTGCGATCGGCCTGCTCTGGATTGGCCAGGGCACGGGCGTCGTCGCCTGGCCGAAGACAAGCTTCATGATCAACCAGATCCAGTGGGCTGGCTATGGCGCCATGCTTTCTGCCGTCGGCCTGATCCTGGTCTGGCAAAGCCAGCGCTAACGCGTGATCCCGAAAAGTGGGGTTTTCGACGATCGCGCCAACAAAGACAAAAAGGAAGAAAGACATGAACCGTCAATTGTTCGATCTCAGGGCCAAGGTCGCGATCGTCACCGGTGGCAATGGCGGCATCGGGCTTGGGCTTGCGCGCGGGCTGGCGGATGCCGGCGCCGATCTCGCCATCGTCGGCCGCAACGAGGCGAAGTCGAAAGCGGCGGTCGACGATATCGCAGCGCGCGGTGTCAAGGCGATTTCACTTGCGGCCGATGTCACCGACAAGGCTGCGGTTACTCGCATGATCGAGCGCGTGACGGGCGAGCTTGGTCGCATCGACATTCTGATCAACAACGCCGGCATCAATGTGCGAAAGCCGCCGCACGTCCTCGAAATCGAGGAATGGGACAGCGTGATCGACACCAACCTCACCAGCGCCTTCCTCTGCTCGAAGGCGGTGTATCCGGCGATGAAGGCTGCGGGCGGCGGCAAGATCATCAATATCGGTTCGATGATGTCGATCTTCGGCGCGAGCTTCACGCCGGCCTATGCCGCAAGCAAAGGCGGCATCGTGCAATTCACGCGCGTCTGCGCCTGCGCGTGGGCGAGCGACAACATCCAGGCCAACGCGATTTTGCCCGGCTGGATCGACACCGATCTCACCATACGCGCGCGCGCCGAGGTGCCCGGACTGAACGAGCGCGTGCTGGCGCGCACGCCGGCAGCGCGATGGGGCGCGATCGACGACTTCGCGGGGATCGCGGTGTTCCTGAGTTCGTCCGCATCCGACTTCGTCACCGGCACCGCCATTCCCGTCGACGGCGGATTCTCGATCCAGGGCTGAGTCGTCGAGGCGAGAATTTCAGCGCTGTGATTTTGCTGTCCGGTGGCGCTTCACGCCGCAGTTCACACCTTGTCAAAAATCTTTTCGCTATAGGTCAACAAAATTGACGTAATCACCCGCGTTGTGGCGCAGCCGCGACAGCCCTTCCTGAAGCTCTCGGATAGCTTGCATTTCGAAATTTCAGTCTCGCGCTGAAATCCTGAAAGCGTCGCCGGAAGAGGTCTTACATGAGAAAGCTCGCAATCGCTCTAATCGCTCTCGCCTCGGGTGCCGGGGCCGCATCGGCTGCTGATCTGCCGCCGGCTCACTACACCAAGGCTCCTGTCGCGGTGGCGCCAGTCGCGACGTGGACCGGCTGCTACATCGGTGGTGGCGGCGGCTACGGGATGTGGAATCAGGAGAATCAGGCCTTTTTTAATCCCGCCCTTGTCGGCGCGAGAGGTCCCATATCTGCAGAGACTGAAATGGCAACCAGTGGAGGCAGGGGTTATTTCGGCACGGTTCAAGGCGGTTGCGACTATCAGTTCGGCCTCGGCAGCTACCAATTCGTGGTTGGCGGGTTCGCCGACGGAGACTGGGGTAGCCAGAAGGGCATAGTGCGCGATGCCCCCTTTTTCCTGATTAATGGTGACGAGAAGCTGAGTTCCTCCTGGGCGGTGGGCGGTCGTGTCGGCTGGCTGGCTTTCCCAACGTTGCTGACCTATTTCTCGGGTGGTTACACCGAGGCGACCTTCGGTCGGGTTGACTTCCACCCCGAGTTGGTGTTTCCGCCCACATCCACGGATTTCTGGGGCAAGCACACCTACAAGGGTTGGTTCCTTGGCGCCGGCGATGAATACGCGCTGGGCTTCCTGCCCGGCCTGTTCTGGAAGACCGAATACCGCCTCTCGGAATTCAACCGGGCAGACAATTTCCTGCACGACACGCCCACTGGTTTGCTGACCGGTGATGTTACGTCTTCCAAGAAATGGGACCAGACTATCCGCAGCGAACTCGTCTACCGCTTCAACTGGATGAAATGATCCTGATCCGGTCGACACGCAAAGCCCCGGCATGTTCCGGGGCTTTTTCTTTTGAGGCGCGTTCCTGAGTTCGACTGCATCCGAATTCGTCAGCCACGCGATTCCCGTCGGCCGCGATGTTCAATCGCAGTTGCGACTTTGTGGTCGCGCTCACGCTGTTGTTGTTCACTCCCGGACAACGATTTTTTCGCAATAGGTCAATAAAATTGACGCAATAGTCCGCATTGTTGCGCAGGCGTAACAGCCAGTCCTGAAGTTCTTGGATAGTTTACATCCCCGAAACTTCGCCGAAAGACTCTTAGATGAAGAAGCTGGCCATCGCGCTATCCGTTCTCGGCTTGTGGGTTGGGATTGCATCGGCTGCCGACTTGGAGCCTCGCTATACCAAGGCTCCGCCTGGCCCGGCGTCCTACAATTGGACAGGCTGTTACGTCGGCGGACATGGCGGCGCAGGAAGCATGCATGACAGTTTTTCCAACTTGAACAGTTCTATTGGGGCTCTGGGCGGCGGCCAGCTCGGCTGCAACTACCAAATCGGCATGCTCGTTCTTGGAATCGAGGGTGAGGGTTGGTGGTCTGGAATAAGAGCCGACGACAACTTTTCTCAAGCCAGTTTCGGCGACACATTCACGGGACGAAACAGGTCGGACTATGATGTGGCAGCGCGCTTTGGCCTCGCGTTCGACAAGGCGCTCATCTATGGCAAGGCCGGCTGGGTCGGCGGCAGATTCGATTTTTCTTTAGTCGAAAACAGACCGGTAATCGAAACAGGAAATGCCACTCTGAATGGCCTGCTCGTGGGCCTTGGACTCGAATACGCCATTTCGGCACCCTGGACCGTCAAATTCGAATACGATCATCTGGCCTTCAGCCCAAAGACCATAGCGTTCGCTTGTCTGAACTGCGCCCCCTTCGCCGAGAGCGTGTCGGCAAGCAAGGATATTTTCAAACTCGGATTCAATTATAATTTCTACAAGTGAGCAGGGTTACGCAGGCAAAGATTCCAGTCGGCGCCACCGTCGATATGGAATGACGCTTCACCACAAACAAAAGGCTCCGCAACCGACGGAGCCTTGAAGTTTGGGAGAGTCCAGGAAGCAATCAGCACTTCGCAATCGCCAAGCGCAGCGAAAACTTACCGCGATTCCGCACACGCAGACGATGTGGAACTCGCTTATCCACACGCCGCGAGGCAGGTTTTCTCGATCGCGTTGCCGATCGGCAACAAGCCAGCGTCAGTTGTATCTGCAATTTGCCAGCCACTTGTTGTTCACGATCGAAGCAATGCCGGCTTTTGCCCACAAAGGCCAGGCAGGAATCGTTGACGAAAGAAACGCTTCCACCGCGGACGACGATACCGGCACCCGTGAACCTGATGCGCTCGCCCGTGCAGGGAACACGGGGCGTCTCATCGATCGGATAGGATGCCGGACCGATTTTGAACTGATAGTTGGCCGCTCCCTGGTTGAACGTCCAGCCTTCGACTGAAATCCAGCCTTCACGAGAAGCGCCCCAGGTGTTTGGGAGGACATATCTGGGAATAAATCCTCTGCGGAACGCGAGCTCGCTCCGACTGGAGGCGCCGAAATACGCCGTTCCATCCGGAACCGCGCCGGAACTCCAGTTCGACGCATTGTCGTATATCCGGTCACCGGGATCCGACTTCCAAGTCTCGGGGGATCACGAAAAGAAGCGCAATTGCCGCCGCGACGCAGGCGCCGGCCAGGAAAGATACGTTCAGTCGGAGCGACAAGCGGGTCTCAGCGCCGGAACGTCTTGATCTCCGACACGCTGCCGTCGCGATAGGTCAACTCCACCGACATGAATTGGGTCTTCGGCGGAAGCTTCATGTCGAGCTGCGCGCCGTACGGTATCGCCATCGGGTCCTTCATGTCGCAAGGCGGCATCTTCAAAACCTTGTCCGGCACGGCGGTATCGATGCCGATGCGCGCTTCGCGGATCGCGCAGCGATACGACATGAGGTGCGTGAAGTAGACCAGCAAGCCGTTGAACTCCCGGAATGACAGCCAGCTTGTCGCCGTCATGTCCAGGATCTTGCGCTGGTCGTGGATAATGGCCGCATCCGGATCGAACTTGATTGGAAATGGTCCCTGCATCTCGCCCTGGGCATCGACATAGCGAACCTCGATGGTCGCAGCCTGCGCGTCCGGCGGCAATTCGATGGACGAGTTCGGCAGGCGCTTGCGCGTGCGCGGATCGAACGCATCGGCGAATCCGGTCTCGCGGAAATCGCCGCTGCTCCCGAGCCGCCAGGAGATGCCGAGCGTCGGATCGATAAACGAGAAGGTCACGGTCCAGCCGCTGTTGTGGCGCGAAAACGCAGCGATCGGCGCATTCGTGGAATCCGGAGCGATGCGCGGCACCGAGACCGGCGGCAATGCGGCCACCTTCTGCAGCGCTTCGGCGGGCTTGGCTTCCGCTTGCGCTTTCGCCGAACCATTGAGGAAGACGTTGTCGACCATCTGGTCGGAATAAGCGGGGATCTGCTTGTGGCCGATGCCTTCGGCCATCTCGCTCACCAGGCGGCGGGTGTGCTGGGCGACCTCGACAAGATTCTCGCCGGGCTGCAGCAACTCCTTGGCGAAGGTTCGGGTGAACACCGAATTGGGGCTGGTGTCGTCGTTCGACAGGCGATCGAGCGCGGTCTGCTTGTAGCCGGCCGAAAAGATCGAGAACACGCCTTCTGGCAATTGCGCCATCGGCGCAAGCCCGCCGCCGCCTGCGACCGCTCGGGTGCCGCTCCGTTCGAACGGATTGTTGCGGCAGGCATCGAATACCAGAATCGAGGTGCGCACCTTCCTGTTCTGCAGCCGCTCGACGATCCGATCGGCAAGCACGGAGGCGTCGCGCACCAGCTCTTCCTGGCCTTCGGTCGCAGCCGGCACGTCGGTCGGCAACAGATAGTTCTGGCCCGCGATCTCGAACCCGTGGCCCGCAAAGAAGAAGAACGCAGTGTCGCCTGCTCCGACTGCATTGTCGAACGCGAGCAGCGTCTGGCTGAATTGCTGACGGGTCTGATTCTCCGCGACCATCACATTGAAGCCGAGTTGCTTCAGCGTATCGCCCATGGTGCGGGCGTCGTTGACGGCTTTTTGCAGTTTCGGGACGTTCCGGTAATCGTTGTTGCCGATCACAAGCGCCACGCGCTTTTCGGCATAAGCGGGCGCCGGGTGGGCCAACCACAAGGCAGCGAGCGCTCCGGCGAGCACGGATTTGAGCAACAGCCATTTGGTCATGTCATCATGTCCCCTGCTCGGATCAGCCTATTGCCGTAGTCGGCACATCCAAGATCGCGGTTCAACCAGGCATTTATTCAAAAACATTAAGCTTTTTCGGTGCTTCCCGCGTCTGCTCCATTGACTTTGGACGATTTCACCCTATGTTCCCTACCGACACGGCCCGGTATCGAAACGATTCCATCGGGCCGGCGCTAGTCAGCGTAGGTCAGAGCCCCCAGCTTTTTGTAAAGCACGCCGTTTCGGGGCCGAGCGCGACAGCCCCTTGATTCCCTCGACACCTAACGGCGGTTTCGACGAGAGGCCCACCTCAGAGGCTCAATGTCCTTTTCCGATCTCGGTTTGTCCGACAAGGTTCTCGCCGCGGTTGCGGCCACCGGTTACACCCAGCCCACACCCATTCAGGAACAGGCGATCCCCCACGTTCTGTCCCGCCGCGATGTTCTCGGCATCGCGCAAACAGGCACCGGCAAGACGGCGGCCTTCGTGCTCCCGATGCTGACGCTTCTGGAAAAGGGCCGCGCCCGGGCACGAATGCCCCGCACGCTGATCCTCGAGCCGACGCGCGAGCTGGCGGCCCAGGTAAAGGAAAGCTTCGACCGTTACGGCGCCGGCCAGAAACTCAACGTCGCACTTCTGATCGGCGGCGTCTCGTTCGGCGACCAGGACTCCAAGCTGACCCGCGGTGTCGACGTCCTGATCGCAACCCCCGGCCGGCTGCTCGACCATACCGAGCGCGGCGGTCTCCTGCTTACGGGCGTCGAACTCCTCGTGATCGACGAGGCCGATCGCATGCTGGACATGGGCTTCATCCCCGACATCGAGCGGATCTGCAAGCTCGTGCCGTTCACGCGGCAGACGCTGTTCTTCACCGCAACGATGCCGCCGGAAATCCGCCGCATCACCGAAACCTTCCTGCACAATCCGGTGAAGGTCGAAGTGTCGAGGCCCGCGACCGCCGCCGTGACTGTGACGCAATCGCAAGTGCCGGCCGGCCGCGAGCCGCACGAAAAGCGCGAGCTCTTGCGCCATCTGCTTCGCGGCGCCAAGGACCTCAAGAACGCGATCATCTTCTGCAACCGCAAGCGCGACGTCGCCGTGCTCTACAAATCGCTGCAGAAGCACGGTTTCAGCGTCGGCGCCCTGCATGGCGACATGGATCAGCCAGCGCGCATGGCCGCGCTCGATCAGTTTCGCAAGGGCGAGTTGCCGCTGCTCGTCGCCTCCGACGTCGCAGCGCGCGGCCTCGATATTCCCGAAGTCAGTCACGTCTTCAATTTCGACGTCCCGCATCATCCCGACGACTATGTTCACCGCATCGGCCGCACGGGGCGCGCCGGGCGCGCGGGAACTGCGATCTCCATCGTCACGCCGCTCGACCAGAAATCCATCGCGGCAATCGAGAAACTGATCGGTCAGGACATCCCGCAGGCCAAGAGCGACTTCGCTGCGCGTGTCGATGCCTCCGATGATGCCGAGCCTCGGCGCGAGCATCGCTCCCGCGAAAGCTCGCATCGCGGACGCAAGCCACGGCGCGAACGCGAACCCCGACGCGAACGCGAGCCCCGGAATGGTGGCGGCGATCGTCACCATGGGTCGTCTCAGAACGGCGCTGCAACACGCAACGCACCGGCACCGCGCAACGAACCGCGTCGCGTGTCGCGAGAGACGGAATCTGAGCCCGCCGATCACTCGCATTTGCCAGCATTCCTGCTTCGGCCGGTTCGCGATCGCGTTTAGAACGCGACGATCCCGACACAAAGCTGATACCCATTTTGGGCACCGTGCTTTGGTGCGCCGCGGAACCCGTTTACCGGTCGTTCATTCTCCTCCACTACCTTGATGCCCATAATTAGAGCAATTTTCGCTTGCGGGCGGTGCCGCCTGCCATTGGGGAAGTCATCGTGGTCAAGGTGCTCGACGAACACGAACGCACGATGGCCTTTGCCGAAGTAGCCCTTGGCCAGATCAGGTCGCTGCGCCAGACAGCAATACCGCGCAATTATGAGATCTGGTACATCTACGCGACCGGATACAATGCGCCCCTCAACAAGATCATCAACGAGACCCTGGCGCGCAACGGCAAGCTGACCGAAGCCGATCTCGAACAGATCTACGAGACCTATCTTTCGCACATCAAGACCACCGACCGGATCGACAAGGTCGGCGCGCGCGTGATCGGCGAAATCGACGACGTTATGAGGCTGTTGACGGATGCGCTCGGCATGTCGGCTAGCTACGACGCGAGCCTGAGCAGCGCGAGCCAGAAGCTTGCATCGGCAAAGACGCCCGACCAGATGGTGGGCATCGTCGATTCGCTCATGAAGTCGACGCGCCTGATGCGGGAGACCAACAAGGCTCTCGAAGAACGGCTGTCGCTCTCCAAGAACGAGATCGGCGATCTGCAGCAGAGCCTGGAAGCGATCCGGGCCGAGAGCCTGACCGATCCGCTGACGGGACTTGGCAACCGCAAATATTTCGACCGCATGATCGAGATGGCGGTGCAGAACGCATTGGCAAACAACGAGCCGCTGTCGCTTCTGATGTTCGATATCGACCACTTCAAGTCGTTCAACGACAGCTACGGTCATCTCACCGGCGACCAGGTGTTGCGGCTGGTCGGCATGTCATTGAAGCAGACGATCAAGGGCCAGGACATCACCGCGCGCTATGGCGGCGAGGAATTCGTGGTGCTCTTGCCCAACACGGCGTTGCGCCAGGCGCTCACCGTCGCCGATCACATCCGCCGCGCCGTGATGGCGAAGGAATTGAAGAAGAAGTCGACCGGCGAAATTCTCGGCCGCGTCACGATTTCAGTCGGCGTCTCCATGCTCAAGCCCGGAGATGACACCGATACGCTGATCGAACGTGCCGACGCCTGCCTCTATGCCGCCAAGCGCAACGGCCGCAACCGGGTCATCTGCGAGGTCGACCCCGAATACGGCGCCGAAGTGGGCCAGGTGGCTTAACCAGCCGCAGCGGATCCCTACGCGCTGACTTCGTCACAAGCTTCTTCGGCTTTCTCTTCTTCGTCCGCTTTTTGACTGCAGCGCGCCGGGCCGCCGCTAGCGCCGCTCTCGCCCAGACGGACAGCTCGTCGGTATCGTCGAACAGCCGCGCCGGAAGCTCCCAATAGGAATTGACCGTGACCGTCTTGGCCCGCGTTTGATATTGGAACGGCCTTGATCCCTCCGCTTCGAACAGCGGGATGGTCGCTTCGTCGGCGCGGAAGTAGAGCCCCGACCGCAGCGCCAGCGCGAAGTTCGTGCCGTCAGCGGAGATGCCAAAGCCCGAGAACATCCTGCGGATCGTGACCGGGCCGAAGTTCGCGAACAGGTCAATCAGGAAGTCGCGATCCATGGCATTTCCACGACGTCGCAGGCACTCTGGATTGCTTCGTCGCTTACGCTCCTCGCAATGACCTGGGTTTGTCAGCCATCCGCATTCGCGGGCTTGAGCTGGACCGATTCGCCGCAGCCGCAGGCCGAGATCTGGTTCGGATTATTGAAGATGAACTGCGCCTGCATCTTGTCGGCCTTGTAGTCCATCTCGGTGCCGAGCAAGAACAACACGGCTTTCGGGTCGACCAGGATCTTCACGCCCTTGTCCTCCACGACCTCGTCGGTCGGCCGAACCTCATGGGCGTATTCCACGGTATAGGATTGCCCGGCGCAGCCGCCGTTCTTCACGCCGACGCGAAGGCCGACGATCTCGGAATCGGCGCGCCCGGTCAGCTCCTGGATGCGCTGGACAGCCGCGTCCGTCAGCTTCATGACCTGCGGTCGCGGGCGCGCCTTCGCCTTGGAGGCGGAAGTTTGTGACGTCTGTGCCATGTTGCTCATGTGGTCATTCCCGGCGGCCGATCAATGCCGCTCCTTTGTTTTCCAAAAACCCGTCAATCGCCCGTTCCAA
>Ga0335077_10009477_pt1 | contig 12091 bp, 13 predicted proteins | sample Lox_Sample_31_FD_207151 | JGI IMG/M metagenome (GOLD analysis project Ga0335077, IMG submission 207151) | Soil microbial communities from Loxahatchee National Wildlife Refuge, Florida, United States - Lox_Sample_3.1 | ecosystem: Environmental > Terrestrial > Soil > Wetlands | place: USA...
GCCGGCCCCGACCTGCAGGACGCGATTCTCGGCCCGGCCGCCGGCGCCCTGGGCGACGCCCCGGTGGTCGTCGTCCCGCCCGGCAGGCTGCACGCGATCCCGTGGGCGCTGCTGCCGGTGCTGGGCGACCGGATGTTCAGCGTCGCCCCGTCCGCGCGGGCCTGGCTGCGGGCGCGGGCGGCGCGCCCGCCGGACCGCCTGCACGTCACGCTCGCCCGCGGGCCGGGCCTGGTCACCGACGGCGCCGAGGTGCCCGTGGTCGCCCGGTTGTATGACGACGTCACGGTGCTGTCGGGCGATGCGGCGACCGCGGGGCGGGTGCTGTCCGCCCTCGATGGCGCCTGGCTGGCCCACATCGCCGCCCACGGGCGGTTCCGGGCCGACAGCCCGCTGTTCTCGTCGTTGCGCATGCGGGACGGGCCGCTCACCGTCTACGACCTCGAGCAGCTGCACCGCGCGCCGTACCGGCTGGTCCTGTCCAGCTGCGATTCCGCCGTGCTGGCCCCGGTGGGGGCCGACGAGCTGCTGGGCCTGGTCAGCAGCCTGCTGCCGCTGGGAACGGCCGGAATCGTCGCCGGGGTCGTCCAGCTCAACGACCGCGCGGTGGTGCCGCTGATGGTAAGGCTGCACCGCCACCTGCGCCTCGGCCAGGGCCTGGCCGAGGCGATGGCCAACGTCAGGCGGGACTGCTCGGGCGATCCGGTCGAGCTGGCCGCGGCGATGTCGCTGCTGACCCTGGGAGCCGGCTGACGGCGCGGTTCGCGCCGGCCGGCGGGCTCACAAGGTGATCCAGCCGGTCAGGGTGTCGGCGTCGGCCGCGGTGCGGCAGTGCAGGCGGAACTGGCCCGCCGGGATGGGGCTGATCGAGAAGCACCCGATCTCGTCGGCCGACACCACCGTCTCGGCCCCGTCCCGGGGCTGGACCTTGATCACCCCGGCCTGGGCCGGGATGATCTGGCCGACCAGCGCGTCCTGGGTGACCTCGAGCTCGATGGTCAGGTTCGCCGAGGTGAACGTGAGCGCGCGGATGGACGCCGCCTCGGCGCGCAGGCTCGGCTCGAGGTCGGCGTCGCGGCTGGAGTCGTAGGTCAGCTGGGCCAGCTCGGCGTCGATGTTGTGCCAGGCGAAGGCGCTCTTGGCTGCCTCCACGAACTCGGGCGGGACGGCCTGACGGGCGCGCACGGCCTGCCGCAGGGCCGCGAAAAGTCGTTCGTCATCCCAGCCTGCCGCCACGATGCTCACCTCCCGGTCTCGCTGACTTTGACATCTCCGCCGCCGTCCAGCACGCCGGCCAGTTGCGGAGACCGGCGCAGCCGGTCCAGGCAGCGCGCCCGGGTGGGGCCGATGCTGCCCACCGGGATCCCCAGCGTCGCGCTCACCTGCGCGTACGCGGGCGGCGGATCGTTCATCAGCATCGACAGCAGCTCGTGACACTGGTGCGGCAACTCGGCGAAGGCCGCGCGCAGCGCGGCGTTGCGTTCCGCGACGATCAGCTCGTTCTCGATCGCCTCGGCATCGGGGTCAAGCGGCATCTGGTCCTCCGGTGGCAAGCCCGAGTGGTCGTGCCGTCGCGTGGCCCGCAGCACCCGGAGGCACTCGCGCTTGGTCGTCGTCGCCAGCCAGCCTGGCAGCGCCGCGGCCTCGCGGAGGCTCCCGATGTTCTCGACCAGCAGCAGCCAGACGCTCTGGCCAACGTCGTCGATGTCTTCACGGTTCATCTGGTAGCGCAGGCAGATGGACCACACCAGCGGCGCGTACCTCTCGATGAGCTCGTTCCAGGCTCCCTGATCCCCGTCGCTGACTCGCGCGACCAGGCCGACGACCGACGAGTCGTCACGCATGGCGTGTCCCTTCCATGTCGGCGGCCGGCGGCGCGCCGCCCCTGGTTGTATTCCACGCTGGTGCTACCCAGCAATCCAGAGGCACGCCGCCGCAACCTGATACACCGCGCGGCAGAAACTTCTGTCCCGGACGCTCCGTCGCGGGCGGGCCGGGTGACCACGGCCGCGGCCGGGTCCGTGCCGAGCTAGTCCCGGGAGTCCCGGGAGCCGCGGGTCAGCCGCACTTCGAACTGGTCGCGGTCGCGAAGCTCCTGGCCGCGCTCACCACGCTGGTCGCGTCCTTGGCGACCGTCTCGATGTTCGCGGCGGACGGGTTGGCCGCCAGCGCCTTCACCGCGGTCTGCAGCGAGCTGACCGACGACTTGATGGCGCTGGTCTGGCTGGGGAAATCGCTCTTGGCCGAACTGGCCAGCGCGTTGGCGTCGCTTTGCACCTTCTGGAGCGACGATTCCAGGCCGCTGATCCCGCTGCTGGCGTTCAGGTTGGTCAATCCCTTGACCGAGTTCTCCAGGCTGTTTCGCTGCGAGCAGTAGGCCGGAGGGCTGCTGCTACTGCTACCGCTGCTGCAGCCGGCGGCGGCAGTAGCGGCACAGACCAGCCCGACCGCGGCGACCGCGCCGATCCAGACGCGCGCCCGGCTGCCGGCCATACGGGCGCGTGACCGGCTAGACCGTGGATTCATTCTCATTTCTCACCTGGTCGGGACCGACTGCGATGCGAGAGCGCGGCCGCACCCGTCGGGTGAACGGCCCCTCAACCACTTACCCAGGCTAGCCGCGTCGAACACGGTGGCCGGCCCGCGCATAACGCACTGGCCCGGGTACCGGATGGGCCTGGTTTGACGGCATTGACGCGATTACGCCGGGCCCCGGCAAACACGCTTGACATCATGCAGGTAAATACCTGCATGATGGTGCGGTGACCGCGGACGCAGACAAGGTCTTCAAGGCGCTGGCCGACCCGACCCGGCGCCGCCTGCTGGACCGCCTGCGCGAGCGCAACGGCCAGACGCTGGGGGAACTATGCGCCCAGGCCGCGATGGCGCGCCAGTCGGTGACCCAGCACATCGCCGTCCTGGAGGCCGCCAGCCTGGTCAGCACCGTGTGGCGGGGCCGCGAGAAGCTGCACTACCTCAACCCGGTGCCGCTGCATGAGATCCAGGAGCGGTGGATCGGCAAATTCGAGCGGCCGCGGCTCGCGGCACTGGCCACCCTGAAACGACGAGCAGAGGAGCACGGCATGACCGGACGGCCGGAGTACGTGTACGTCACCTATATCCACGCCACGCCCGAGCAGGTCTGGCACGCGCTGACCGACGCCGACCTGAGCGCGGCGTACTGGGGCCACAGCAACATCTCGGACTGGCAGCCCGGCTCCCGGTGGGAGCACCGGCGCACCGACGGCTCGGGCATCGCCGACGCCGCCGGCACGGTCCTGGCGGCCGAGCCGCCGCGGCGGCTGGTGATGACGTTCGACGCGCCCGGCGAGCCGCCGCCCGCCGGGCCGTCCACGGTGACGTTCGAGATCGAGCCCTACCACGACATCGTCCGGGTCACCGTCACCCACGAGAACCTCGCCGACGAGGACGCGCTCCGGGCGGTCTCGGCCGGATGGCCCGCCGTGCTGGCCAACCTCAAGTCGCTCCTGGAGACCGGGCACACCCTGCCGCAGCCGCCGTGGGAGATGCACGCCGGTCTCCGCGCGGCGCAGATGGCGCGCAACGACCCCCGGTGAGCCCGCCGCTACGGGCGCCCCGCCCCCCGCCTCGTCTCCGCCGGCCGCCGGCCCCGCCGTTAGGCTGGACCCATGACGGCCCCCCGCATCGACGTCGTGCTGGACGGCTTCGGGATCAACACCAGCGCCGGGCTGATCGCGATGTGCGAGGTCATCCTCATCGAGGGGCCCGGCGCCGACGGCAGGCCGGTGCGGATCCTCGTCGACCCGGCGCACGCGGGCCGGCGGACGTTCCTGGTCGAGGCGCTGGCCAGCCGGGGCCTGACCCCGGGCGACATCGACATGGTCGTCCTGACCCACGCGCACTGGGACCACGTGCAGAACATCGACGTCTTCGCCCACGCGCCGCTGTACCTGCACCCCGACGAACTGCGCTACTGCGGGAACCCGCACCCCAACGACTGGGCCACCCCCGCGTGGACCCGGGACATCCTCGAGCGGTCGCAGATCCGCGAGATCGCCGACGGGGGCGAGCTCATTCCGGGGGTCGGCGTGGTGGATCTCCCCGGCCACTCGGTCGGCAGCATCGGCGTCACGGTGCGCAACGAGCAGGGCCTGTCGCTGATCGCCGGCGACGCGCTGCATTACGCGAGCGTCGCGCAGACCCGGCAGCCTCCGCTCGTCTTCTGGGACCCGGACGCGGCGCGGGCCAGCATCGACCGGGTGGTCGGGCTCGCCGACGTCATCTACCCCGGCCATGACCAGCCCTTCCGGCTGACCCGCGCGGGCCAGGCCGAGTACCTGCGCCCGTTCCGCCTCACGATCACCGGCACCCTGCCGGACCGGCCCGGCCTCAGCTTCTACGGCAAGACCCGGGAGCCGTGGGTCATGCCCGGCTTCGAGGACCAGCGGCCCCGTGACTTATCCTCCCGGGGAAGCAGCGGCCGGCCCGCTGCTCCGAAGCTAAGCCTGGAGCAGCTGTCTCGCCCGCCGCGAGGTGGGGTGGTCGAGCCCATACGCTGCCTCGAGGATTGACTGGGCGCGCTCCGCGCTGGCCCGGGCAGCCTCTCGATCACCCAGGAGCCGCTGAACGACGCCGAGATAGCCCAGCGTCTTGGCCAGCTCGGCATGCCGAGGACCGTAAGATTCCTCCGTGATCGCCAAAGCCCGCTGCAGCGTTTCACGAGCGGTCCTCAGGTCGCCCAGGAGCCTTTGCACATTACCGAGTTCAGCCAGCGTCTTGGCAAACTGCGGATGATCGCGGCCATAAGCACTTTGCTGGAGTACCAGGGTGCGTTTCAACGTCGTACGCGCAGATTCCAGGTCGCCAGACTCCTCTTCCACTATAGCCAGGTTAACGAGAGTCCTAACGTACTCGGGATGACGGTAGCCCGAGCCGAATGACCTGCCAATAAACCAGGCCTCTTCAATGGTGTTTCGGGCAGTCTTCAGATCGCCTAGCAGCCGCTGCACCATGCCGAGGTTGACGAGAGTCCTGATGAAGTCAGGATCATAATGGCGGAAGTGACCTCTTCTGACCTCCAGGGTGCGCTGGACCTCGGCAGCGCGCTGCTTGGTGGCACGAGCGATATTGGTGTCACCCAGCTCCTGTTCCACCAGGCCAAGGTTCGGAACATTATTGACGAGCGTTGTGCGGCTAGGTCCGCGCGCCGACTTCTGAATGTCTAGGGAATGTTCCAGCGCGGATCGCCATGCTAAATGCTGCGCCGACGCGGCCAGGTACATTCCGACGTCGCCGAGCAGTCTGCGGCAGGCCTCGCTCAGCTCGGGATAGGACTCCGCGATCGCGACGGCGGCCTGGAGGTGAGCGGCCAGGCCAGCGCAATCCGGCCAGGATCCCGAATCCCACGGCTCGGCGGGGAACTCGGCGCCCAGCAGCTTCAGCGCCCGTCGCGCCCACTCTGCGCCCTGCTGGTCGTCGAGCTGATCTCGGGTGACCGCTTGCACTAGCCGGTGCACGCGCAGCTGCCCTTCGGCCGGGATGTTGACCAGGCTGGCCCGCGCCAGGGCTCCCACGGTCTCGGCTCGCTCCAGCGGATCGCGGATTGCTGCCGCCAGTACCTCGCCCGCGAAATGGGCCGCGGGGATGATTACGCCGAGGTCGATCTCGTCGGGGTCGAGAAATGCACACAGCCGGAGTAGCTCGACGGCGGCCGGCCGTTCCCGGCTGAGCTGATCAAAATGCAGCAGCCATGTCCGGGCAACGCTGGCCGGGTACTCCGCGGATTCTAGCCCGTGGGCACGCAGCCGTCGGGCTATGTCAGGGTCCCGGTACAAATCCAGGTAGCCGGCGATCGTGATGGCATTTGTGTCAATGTAAGCAGCGGCTTGGGCCAGCGCCAGCGGAAGGTCACCGAGTTCGGCGGCGAGGTCGCCCGCAGCTTCGGGTTCGTCACGCCGGGTCCGCTCGCGCAGGAGCGCAACGGACTCGTCCCTGTCGAATACGTACAGGTCGAGTTGTGCCGCAAGGCCGCTCCACGCTCTGTTGCGGCTGGTGATCAGGATGTGTCCGTTAGCCCGGGGCAGCAGGCTTATCAAGTCTTCGGGATTTTGAGCATTGTCATAAACGAGGAGCCAGTCTTGGCGAGATCCCAGCATGGCAAGTACGTCCGCCGCTACCTGCCCGACTGGTTTGTCAGCGGCCAGCCCCAGCGCAGCGGCCAGGGTCGCGAGGTCCTCGGCGATGGTGACCTGCGAGTCCGCTCGCACCCACCCCACAATCCCGTATCGGCCGAAGTCCCGCATCCGGTGGGCGAACTCCAGCGCCACCTGCGACTTTCCCACACCGCCCAGCCCGCGGACGGCAACCACCGCCACCGGCCCGACTTGCAGGGACGCTTCAATCTCGTCGAGCATTCGGACACGGCCGGTGAATACCGGATTTCGTCTCGGCAGGGTATCCCTGACTCGCTCCGCAACGTGATCAGAGCCCGGTGAACCTGCCTCGTGCGGTTTGTCCGCCAAGTGGTGCTCTGGGCTTACCTGGCCGATAATCACGGTTTGGCCATTTATTAGCGTCCCGGTGACCGTATTGATCATATTGGCCGACGTCGAGCTTCTTGCCTTGACCGCGGGACCTGACCTGTGTCTCGCCTCGGCGTGGGAGCCGGCTGACTGCGCTTGCAGCACGCCAACCGTGGCCGCGGCCACGACCAGCACGGTCGCCGTGCTCCACAACAGGATTGGGTCGCGGATCCAATGCAACGACGGTGACACTGCTCCCGTAGCCAGGCCGAGAACAATGGTCAGCATGGCTGCGAGCACGACTGACAGCCCTGCCCAGAACGCAGTCGATTTCCGTCTCACGGCTTCCGCCCTTTCCTGGGTGTCTAGGATGCCGCAAACGGAGTGCCGATTTTGGTGAGATAGCCGACTTTGCTTAGCGCCCTGTTGCAAAGGCAATGTTCGCTGGCCGGCCAAGACCGGCCAGGCTGACGGCACGAGTCTGGAAGGCCGGCGTGCCACCCGGTCGGATGAGACTCCGCCTAGCGGCGGCGACCGCTGAATCGGCCGAGGCCGGGCCAGGCGTCCGCAGCCGCCGGCCTGGCTGTTCCCGGGCAACCTCGACCGTCGACCAACCACCCAGACGCTAGCGAGGTGTTGGCCCTCATGCGTCGAGAAACTCGCGCACGGCGCGCTTGGACCGGAGCACGTACATCGCCACATGCTTTCCGTGCTGCGACAGGATCTTCAGCTCTGTTTCGCGCTCAGAGCGGCGGACTCGCCAGATGCGCCAAACCAGGCCCCATTCATCGCGGAGCCGACGCAAACGGGACTCGTCACAGCCGTTTGGCAGCTCGAAGTCAACCGGGCGCGCTCGGATCCCGCGCACGAGCGCGCGCCATGCGCAGACCCACCACCGTATGTCGAGGAACACGACCGTGTCTGCTCGCTCGAGTCGAAGATCGAGCGTGGCGCGGTAGTTGCCGTCGGCGATCCAGTCGTCGCTGGCGAGCAGTCCCTTCTGCTTCTCGCGCCACTCGGCCTCGGTCGGCTTCGCCCAGCCCGGCATCCAGAAGTGGACGTCGAGAACAATGATGGGGAGGCCGGTCTTCGCCGAAAGCGCTCGCGAGAACGTACTCTTCCCCGCCCCGGCCATGCCGGTCACCACGACGCGGCGTCCGACGGAGATCGCTCGTGGGATGTCGCTCATTCAGACCAAGGGTCCCTGCAGCAGCTATCCGCCACCAGCTCATAATGGCGGATGCCGGGACTCCCGGTTGGGGGTCACGGCAAGTACCGGAGGCGGCGATGATCCCGCGCTACGGCCTGTCGACATGGGGACCATCGGCCTGTCACCGGGCCACGATCTGCTGACCGCGACGATCGCCCGCGAGCAGGCCCAACGCGCTCCTCAACATGATCGACTACCTGGGGGAGCGGGGCTGGACCCGGCAGCAGGCCTACGCCATCTGCAGCGTGGCCGTGGATCTGAAGATCAGTCAGGTGGTCGACGCCCCGAACATGCTGGTGTCCGCGTTCCTGCCGGAAGACATCTTCACCACGGCCTGACGCCCGTCATGACCGCGTGATGGCCAGCACTACGGCGGTCAGCGTCCGCGGTCCTTCGGGCGGCTGTCGAGCCAGAGCGCCCAGGACTCGATCGTGCCGATCCGCAGCAGCCCGGCCGAGGCCCAGGGATCCGCGGCGAACCGCTGCCTGATCTCGTCCAGGCCGGCGGCGTCGACGGCGTGCAGGGTCTGCTCACCGTCGCCGGCCGGGCCGCCGAGGATGATGAAGCCGTCATCGACCAGCCCGTCCATGAAGGCCGCGTGCTCGTCCCAGGCGTCCTGCTCCCGGATCGGGCGGGAGGGGTTCCAGCCGGGGCCGTGCACCAGCCGGACCGCGAAGGTGGCCATGCCCGGAGCATACGGGCCGCTGCCGACATCCCGCCCGCACCGGACGCGGCGCAGGCAGCCGCTGGGCTTTGCGATCAGGCGTTGGCCGCCACCGCAACGGCCAGCAGCCTGCCGAGGCGGTCCACGTCGGCCACGGACCGCAGATGGAGCTCGATCCAGTCCCGGCGGGAACGGTCGTGACGGACCGCGGGGTCATGACCGAAGTCATCGCGCACCTGAGCCCATCCCGCCCGGGTGATCCGGAGGTCAATCACGCCGGGAGCCTCCAGGTGAGCAATTTCCCGGCTCCCGGAGAACAGGGCCGGCTTGTCGCCGAAGCGGGAGCGGCGTTCCCAGGCTGGGCCGGCCGCGGCCATGGCGGTGACGAATGCCTCCCACCTCGCGTCTTCGTGATCTGGGTCCATGCTCGTGATCGTAGACAGCAGCGGGCGCCAGGCTGGCCGCCCGGTCAGCCTGGCTGCTCGGCTATGGCCTGCAGAAGCGCGGCAGTCTCCTCGGGCGCTTCCAGCATCAGGTCGTGCCCGTAGGGAAGCTGGTGAGTCTCCCAGCCGTCGGCGGCCGCGAGGTCGGACGATGCCTGCAGGCTGGCCAGCGGGGGCTGGGTGGGGTTGACGTAGACCTTGCGCGTCAGGTCCAGCGCCCCCGGATCGAACCGCGCGGGATCTGTCAGGCAGCGCAGCGGAAAGTCGGTTAGCCGGGGGGCCACCCTGGCCCGCAAGGCGCGGCTGGCGATGCCCCATTGATCAAGGAACTGCGGCGAAGCGGGCACGACCCAGCCATGCCCGGTCGATATGGCCAGCTCACGGTAACGCCGCGCGACATCGGCGGGCTCGACATCAAGAAGAGACTGGCCCGGCCCCGCGATGAAAGCCGCCAGGAAGGTCACCGAAGCCAGCCGGCCTGCCGCGTGTTCCGCGACCGGCCCGGCCAGGACGCCTGCGTAGCTGTGCAGCACCAGGTGAACATCACGCAGATCCTCGAACCAGAGGAGTTCGGTGAGGTCGGCGACGTGCGTCGCGATCCCCACCTCCGGCGTCAGCCCCTGACGGCGGTCACCCTGGCCGGTCAGGGTAGGCGCATAGACCTCGTGCCCGTTCCCGGACAGCCTGTGCCGCACCTCACGCCAGCACCATCCACCGTGCATGGCGCCATGGACCAGAACGAACGTGGCCAAGCTCCACCCCCCGGATCCCGGTAGCGATCAGTGCCCGCGAAAGCACTGACAGCGGCATCGCGCGGGCGGGAGCACGAGAATGTCACTCCGAAGCAGCACGTGAAGGCACCGATCAACGGCCGCGCGAGCGCAGGGGGAAAATGCTGGCGCAGTCAACCCGCCAGCGGGGGTGCAGCTGACCTGGGATCAGCGCTCGGGTTCGTACTTGAAAGAGAGTTGGAGCTTCGTGCGATAGGTGATCGCACCGCTCTCGTCCAGATGAATGTCCTGCTTGCTGACCTCAGCCACCCGCAGATCGCGGAGCGTCCCGGCGGCGGTCCTGATCGCTTCCGCTGCCGCGTCTTCCCATGAGGTGCTGCTTGTCCCGATGATCTCGGTCACCCTGTATACGCTCATAACGCTCTCCTTTGACCGCGCGCGGCCCGCTCGAGGCTGCTGCGGCCAGCATGTCACACAGCCACCCGGCCAGTCGCCGATGCGCGCCGATGACCGCCGAGAGCGCCGGCCGGGATAGCCGGCGCCTGCGGCCTCACCGGTGGCCGCAGTGCCGGATCTCGTCTGCCCTGCTCTCTGGCGGCGCGGATTCCGATGCTCTGGCGCCATGCGGGAATGGTTGCCGTCCCATTCCTCGCCATATGACTGCGGCCCCTGCCCGAGCGCGGACCGCCGCGACCGCGGGATCCGGTGCCGCGAGCGCCACCCCCCCTGCGGCCGGCCTCCGGACCTTCGTCCCTCTGGGCACGGACCACCGACCTTGCCGGTCAGGACAAGGGGCCCTGACCGCGCACACTGGGCGACGGTGAGCGTGAAGGAAGAAGCAGAGCGTAGCTGGGGACGATCCGCGGTTTGCGGGGCGTTATCAGCGCTCCTGAAGGAGGAGAACGAAATGGCTGCTCCAACAACTCCCCGTCCGATCCCTAGCGAGCCCCCGTGGCTCCACCACCCGTCCGAGGAACTCGAGCCGATACCGGCACCGCCGCACGGCGAGCCTGGCATGCTGGCGCTGCCGGCCGTGGTCGTGGGCGGTGTGGCGTTCGCCATGGTCCTCATCGGCGTCGTCCCGGCCACTGCGGTCGGGGCTGCGCTGCCGATCATCATCGCGTCCGCGCTCGCGCTGTTCATGGCCACGATCTGGGCGGCGCGCATCGGCGAGAACGCGCCGGCGTGCTTCTTCGGCGTCCTGGCCAGTTTCTTCATGAGCTACGCGGTGCTCGTGCTCGGGCTGATCCACAACTGGTTCGGGATCGCCCCGACCGCGGTGGCTGACACCCAGAAGATGTTCGTGATCAGCTGGATAGTCATCGTCGGGCTGCTCATGCTGGCGGCGCTGCGGCTGCCGGTGGCCTACCTGGTCCTGTTCACAGTGGCCGAAGTCGCGCTGGTGCTGGACCTGGTGGGCATCATCAACACCTCGGCGGACATGACCAAGGCCGCCGGGTGGGTCCTGATGGGCTTCGTGGCCCTGGCCGTGTACCTCTTCGCTGGCACGGCGTTCAAGGTCGCCGGCGGCAAGGAGCTCCCGCTGGGCAAGCCGCTACTGCATGCCTGACCCGCCCAGGGAGCCGCATGGCATCACAAGATCCACGACTGGAGAGCTGGGACTGGCCCGGTCGGCGCAGCATCACCACGCCGACCGGGCCGGTCCCGCTTCTGGTTGTGTTTCGGGGGGGCCCGGGCAGTCCGGTATCCAGCGAGTCGCTTCGGAGCGGGCCCGCCAGCCGGCGCCGGGTCGATGAGCGGGCGGAGGCGTGTATCAGGAGCGGGCCAAAGGTCTCCATCACGGTAAAGGCGCGGTGAACGTCAGGTGACAGAACGCCGCGTGCACGGGGGACGATTGGCGCGCTGCTTGATGCCGTCGCTGTGCGGCCCAGCGCGAGGGAAGGCTCCGATGAACGGGAAATATGTCGGGTACGTCGCGGGTGAGGACCCGCTGCACGGCTTCCTCAGCAAGATCATGCGCGATCGCCTGGGGGTATGTGAACCGCAGCTGGCGTTCCGCGTGTTCCGGCTGTCCGGGAGCAACGAGGTCTACGCCTACGAGGAGAAGTTCAGCGGCGCCAAGGTCATCTGCAAGTTCTACGGCACGAGGTTCGGCAGGGACCTGGACAAGGCAGCCTGGATGGCACGCCAGGAATATGACGGCCTTGAGATGCTGCGCCAGTACAACCTGGTCGGATCCCCGCACCACGTGATCCGCCCGCTGGGACTCAGCCGCGACATCAACGGCGTGCTGGCCGTCGAATACTATCCCGGCGAGGAATTCAGCCAGGCGATCGCGCGCGCGACGCAGCACCGGGACGATGCGCACCTCTACTGGCGGCTGAAGGCGCTGGCGTACTTCCTCGCCACCCTGCACAACCGGACGGCCAACGGGGCAACCGTGGAGTTTGATCCCGAGTGCCGGTACTTCGACACGATCGTCAGCATGCTCATGAAGGTCCGCCGTATCGGGCAGCAGGACATCGATGAGCTCTCCGGGTTGCGCGACCGCTGGCGGGGGTGCCCGCAGATGTGGCAGGACC
>Ga0335077_10009478_pt1 | contig 12091 bp, 12 predicted proteins | sample Lox_Sample_31_FD_207151 | JGI IMG/M metagenome (GOLD analysis project Ga0335077, IMG submission 207151) | Soil microbial communities from Loxahatchee National Wildlife Refuge, Florida, United States - Lox_Sample_3.1 | ecosystem: Environmental > Terrestrial > Soil > Wetlands | place: USA...
TTGGAACTCTTCGGTTCCTTTGCTCCTTTGCTCGACCAACCTCAACTATCGGAATTTACAACCCACTTCGCACCAATGACTGGGCACTCGCGATGTCTTCACGAATAATGCGGGTTAGAGCATCCTTTCTTTCTTGGCGAGAAAAATCAGCGAATAATCCAGGCTAGGGCGTGTTCACACTACGTCAACAATGAGTGAGTAAGATGAGTGGCATGGAGCTTACTCAAGAACAGTACAAGCGGATTGAAGATTGCTTGCCAGTGCAGCGTGGCAATGTACGTCATGACAGCACTGATAACCGATCTAATTGACCGGGTTCAGCAGTTATGACAGATGCTTCCATCCGTCGTTGCTGACTACTCACAAGTGATGGACGATAGTTTGGGCCAGCCGCCCCGCTCATCACTTGTGAGTTAGTCACGATATAGGTTCGTTCCCATGCGTGCTGCTTAATACCCGTACTATTAGCCCACGAACACAGCAATTTTGACCAGCGAAAAGTTCCATGATGTTACTACCCAGCGCGGGCGGCATTGCAGTTATCCCTTGCCTAGCAGGATGCTGAAAAACGACTCCCAATCCACAGGATAACGTGTTAGTAGTGATAGCATGCGAGGAGACGATCAGCAGCAAGATGGGATGTTCAGCTATATTTCACCCGACAAACGAGTACCGCAGGATCATCCGCTACGGATGATTCGAAGCCTAGTAGACGGAGTGTTGGAACAACTCTCACCGCGGTTCCATAGGCTCTATGCGAGAGCGGGACGGCCGTCGATCGCGCCCGAGAAGCTGCTGCGGGCGTTGTTGCTGCAGATGTTGTACTCGGTGAGAAGTGAGCGACTGCTGATGGAACAACTGGATTACAACCTGTTGTTCCGGTGGTTCGTGGGATTGAGTATGGACGACGAAGTGTGGGATGCCAGCACGTTCTCCAAAAACCGGGAGCGATTGCTGGAAGGGGACATTGCGGAAGCTTTCTTTCAGGGGGTGTTGGGAGAAGCGCAAGCCGGGGAACTGCTAAGCGACGAACATTTTACCGTGGATGGGACGCTGCTGGAGGCCTGGGCATCGCACAAGAGCTTCCGGCCGGTTGATGCTGTGGCCAAGGATAAGAAAGATAAGAAGGACGACGAACCGAAACCGCCGGCGCCGCGGTGGGACGAGAACAACCCCACGATCAACTATCGGGGAGAGCAACGCAGCAATCAGACGCACTGTTCGACGACGGATCCGGAAGCGATGCTGGCCCGTAAAGGACGAGGCAAGGAGGCCAAGTTGAGCTACCACGGACACCTGATGACGGAGAATCGAAACGGGCTGGTAGTGAACACGCTTGTGACCACGGCCTACGGTGCGGCGGAATGCCATGCCGGACTGCTGATGGCGGAGAAGTTGCCGGGGCGCGGACGAGTCACCTTGGGTGCAGATAAAGGATACGACCAACGCGAGTTCATCGACGAGCTGCGGCAAATGGAAATCACACCCCATGTGGCGCAAAACCAGAGTCGACGCAGGAGCCGGGTGGACCGGCGCACGACTCGGCACCCCGGTTATGAAGTAAGCCAAAGAAAGCGGAAGCGGATCGAGGAAGTCTTCGGCTGGATGAAGACGGTCGGACTGTTGCGCAAGCTGCGGCATCGTGGATTGGAGCGAGTGGGCTGGATGTTCACGCTGGCGGCGGCGACCTACAACTTAGTTCGCATGCGGACGCTGATGCCGAAGTGTGCCTGAAACTTTGGAAGAAGCGAGAGAGCAGTCATTGCGAGACCGGTCTGGCAAGTCTACAAGCTCTAGCCGCTCATAAAATCACGAACCAAGTGGGCCGAATCGTATCGAAGCGCGATTTTTCAGCGTCCTGCTAGGATGGCCATTGCGGTCGTTTGCAGCCCTCCTGGGCGTGGTGGCAGGCTGTACTGTGTTGGGCACTGTAGGCATCTTTTTGCACCATTTAGAGTGTCATTTATATTCACTTGTACCGCAAGCACACAAGCCAGCCCTGTCAGTAGCGGTCCGTTATTGTTTCTCCTTCTTTTTCGGTTTGACCTGTTGGGCGCTGGTCAAGATCTGTCGCACTTCCACCTCAGTGAACATGCCCACAAACCAGCGCGGGCTGCCCACGACGTTGAACACCAGCGCCACCTTGTGCGGGCGAGTACGTTGCAGCACGGCAGCAATGGCAAAGGCGCTTTCACGATTCTTGGCTTCGTTGGGCAGTTCGGTGGCGGCCAGCCATTGCCGTTCCGTTATCTGTTGTGGGTCCATCGCAAGGAGAAGTTCTTTTTCACCCTTTCCTGCGATTTGCAGATCACGGGCAACCTGGAGAAAGGACAAGAAACCTGCGCCTTCTGGGTGCAAGCCTATCCTCGTGCCTGGGAGCTTCACGGGCTGTTGTCTCGCGATATATACGTCGCGAGGGCAAACGGGAAGAGTCCGTCGAGGAAGCTGAAGTAGCTCTCGTCCTCGACCTGGAATTTTGCTTTGCTCTTATCACCCGACTGTACGTGGGCCCTGCCGATTTTCAGAAATCCCGCCCGCTTTTTTCTTCCACTGCCAGTTGACACTCTCATCCGATCGGCACATAATCTCGACCTCGCTTGGAGGTAGCTTAACCGCGATCGATGCATGGCTCGTTTGAGCGATGCCTCTTCCCCTGCTTCGCTGTATTCAGCTGATCGATCCCGGTCTTACTTCACTTCCTGTTGCGCGAAATCGACCCCCCAGGAGGATGCTCTATGGCCGGAAGTTGGACTGCCCTTACCAATCAACCAAGTTTCACCGCAAATCACATGATGCTCCTGACCGACGGAACCGTGTTGGTCCAGGAGGTCGCAACCGCAAACTGGTACAAGCTAGCTCCGGATCAGTTTGGAAGCTACGTGAATGGAAGTTGGACCACGTTGGCGACGGGGCCGAACGGACCTACATACTTTGCCTCCGCCGTGATGATGGACGGTCGCGTTTTCATGGCGGGAGGCGAAGACAATTTCGGCAACAACGGGATCGATATTGCCGACTGCGAAATCTACGATCCGGTTGCCGATAGCTGGACCACGATCGCCGGACCAGGATGGAACAATATTGGCGACGCCCCTTGTTGCATGCTGCCGGACGGGAGAATTCTGCTCGGCAATATCTTTGCTACTTCGACGGCCATTTACGATCCGGTTGCCGGTACTTGGTCGAACGGTCCCAACAAGCACGACACTAGCTCCGAAGAAACCTGGACGCTGTTGCCGGATCAGACCGTGTTGAACGCGGAATGTACGAATCACCCAGCGGCAGAAAAATATGTTGCCGCCGCGAACCAGTGGAACAACGCAAGCTCAGTTCCGTCCGGTTCCGACCTCGTGCAATCTTCGATTGGATCGTCGAATGAGATTGGTCCCGCAATTCTCATGACGGATGGGCGGGTCTTTGCGATTGGAGCCTCCGGTCACACAGCGTTGTACACGATGCCCAACATCGCCAGCCAGCCTGGTTCGTGGGCCAGTGGGCCGAATTTTCCCGCCGACAGCAACGGTCTGTTTCGAGCCTTTGATGCACCGGCGGTGCTCTTGCCCAATGGAAGAGTACTGTGCGTCGCGGGCCCGGTCCAGTCGGATGGCTGGTCTGGCAACCCGTGCCATTGTTATGAATTCGACGGCACCTCGCTGACCGGGGTACCAGATCCACCAAATGCCGCGTCGGCCGAGACCTGGATGACACGAATGCTGCTGTTGCCCACCGGTGAGGTCCTGCTGTCATCGCGAAGCAACGACATTCGCGTCTATCAACCGGATGGAGCCCCCGATCCAATGTGGGCCCCCGAGATCACCTCGTGCCCGCCCAATGTCCGTCCGGGCTGGACCTACACCCTGGAAGGGCGTCAGTTGAACGGCCTATCGCAAGCCAATAGCTATGGCGACGACGCCACCATGGCGACCAATTTCCCCATCGTGCGGATCACCAACCTGGCAACCAATCACGTGTTCTATTGCCGAACTCACAGCTTTTCGACTATGGGTGTCGCAACCGGCAATGTAATTCATTCCACGAAGTTCGACGTTCCTCACAACATTGAATTGGGCGCGTCACAGCTCTGCGTGATTGCCAACGGAATCGCAACCTGCAGGAGCATCGTCGTAAGTCCCAAGATCTGGAAGGAATTGAAATGGGAGATTAAAGAAAACTTCAAGCGGGAAATCGATATCTACGTGAAGCGCGTCATCGAAATTCCCAAGCTAAAGGACAACGAAGGGGATCCGTGGCAGCAGTACGTGGGAGATCCCGAATGGTTGAAGGCGATTCAATTGATCGCCGAACGAGCCGACGAGTTGCAGCAGGAAGTGCTCCAACTGCGTTCGTTCATCCGCAAGGAAGAGCGTCCGCAACTTGGAGAAGAGGCGCTGAAGAAGTCGGCTGGCGAGCCAACTCCCAAGGCGAAAGCACCCGAAAAGAAACCAAGTGCTGACGCCCCGAAGTCCGGCAAGAACCCGAAGTCCGGCAAGAAAAGGTAGTCACGCATGATTGTTGTCGTTGCCAGCCGTTACGATGAGTCCGCTCGAGAGATCGTCGCACAGTGGGCGTCGCACGAGGCAGTTCTGCTCACGTGCGAAGACCTCTCGGCGGCAGGTTGGCAGCACCGGTTGTTTGATTCGTCGGCGTCGAAGGCGGTCGTCGGGGGCTGTATCGTCGCTGAAAGCCAAATCCGCGGAGTCCTGGTGCGACGACCGTGGATTTTCGAGCAGGAGCTCCTTCACATCGCGGCTCCCGACCGCGAATATGTGTTGGCGGAGATGAACTCATTCCTGGTTTCATGGTTGTCCCATTTGCCTTGCCGCGTTTTGAACCGGCCAGCAGGAACCTGCCTGTGCGGTCCTAACTGGAGGCCTCAACAATGGGTTCAGGCTGCCGCGCAAGCGGGAATCAAAGTGCATCCCATGCGCTGGCGCGTCCCCTTCGCGAAAAAAAAGACGCCGACTGCCGAGCCTCGGCCGGAATCATCCGTCGAAGTGACCGTAGTCGGAGACCAATGCGTGGGAAACGCGGACAATTCGTGCGCCGCGAGCGCGCGACGACTCGCGGCCATCGCCGGTACCGAGCTCTTGCAGGTCCGGTTCGCTACGGTCGAGGGAGCATTATGTTTTCAGGAAGCGAATCCCATAGCGAATCTCAAGAACGCTGAAGTCGCGAACGCTGTCTGCGACTTTCTGTTGTCCAATTGATCCCGATGCTATACCTGACATGATTCTGATCTGGGGAATCGCAGCCGACCGTCCGCTGGAACTGGTCCGTACCGCACTCGAACGGATGCACGTTCCCCTTGTGTTTCTTGACCAGCAGGCGTTGCTGCAATCGAGGATTGACGTCACCGTTGACGGTGATTTGCGAGGCAGGCTAAAGACACCGGAGTGGTCGGCAGCTCTCGAGTCCATGACCGCGGTGTACCTCCGTCCCTACGACGCGCGCCGCATGGCTGCCCTGGAAAACGAAAAGCCGACGAGCCGCAAATTTCAGGGTGCGTTCGGCTTTGAAGACGCTTTGATGTGCTGGACCGAGATGACTCCGGCCCTGGTGGTAAACCGGCCCTCGGCGATGTCGTCCAACAACTCCAAGCCCTATCAACTGCAGCTGATTCGCAGTGCAGGCTTTGAAGTCCCGGACACCTTGGTCACGACCGACCCGGAAGCTGCGCTTGCGTTCTGGGAGCGGCACGGTTCGGTGATCTACAAGTCTGTCAGCGGCGTCCGAAGCATCGTGGCCAGACTCGGGCCTGAGCATCGTGACCGGATGCAAGACATTGCCCACTGTCCCACACAGTTTCAGCAATATGTTGAGGGAAACGATGTTCGCGTTCACATTGTGGGCAATGAGGTTTTCAGTTGCGAGATCAATTCGACCGCTGATGACTACCGTTATCCGCAGGGTGAAGGCGAGCATGTTCGAGTGTGCTCGTGCAATTTGGAGCAAGATATCGAGGATCGATGCCGCGAACTTGCTGCATCGATGAAACTACCGGTTGCCGGAATCGACTTGCGCCTCACTCCCTCTGGAAATTGGTACTGCTTCGAGGTGAACCCCTCGCCGGGCTTCAGCTTCTACGAGGAGGCGACAGGCCAGCCGATCAGCGAGGCGGTCGCGCGACTCTTGATGAAACGCTGCGACTGAGCTGCCGTGTCTAGCTCGATGGGCGACGAGACTGGGTCGGCTGTCAATGACCACAAGGGCGTCACTGAGGACTCATCCGCAAAAGCCGGTTCGCGAAGACTTCTCACAAGTCGACTTCGGGCCCGAGTCGACACTTTACCCTTCCGAGCTAGTCGTTGAAACTCAACGCCATCAGAAAATGTTGTAAAATACGGTTCCTTCCTCGCTCTCGGGTCCAATTGGAAACGCAAATTTGGAGGCGGCACATGAGTGCTGGAATCCGCAGCTATCCAAGCTCTTGGCCCTGCACATGAGAACCCAGTTCCTGGTAGCGATCACACTTTGCTTTTGCAACTGACAGTTCCGAATCTCCGGCATTCTCGCGTTGGCGCTCAACGTGGTCAAACGCCGCACTCGAGATCTTGAACCGGAAGGAGAAACTTCGATGGAATCGTTCGTCGCGTATCACGGTGTGGATGCCTCCACCCATCAACAACGTTTCGACGAGTTGTTGGCTCAGGGGCTGCGAATGACCTGGATCAACGTCTCCGGCGACCCGAGCGATGCTCGCTACGCCGCCATTTGGGTAGCAAGCGACGGCCGCAAATGGGCCGGCTTGCACAATCTCGACGCCGCTGGTTATCAGCAGCGTTTCAACGAACTCACGGCGGCGGGTTTGACGCCATCCGTAGTTTCCGCCGCCGGACCCGCGGACCGAGCCGTCTTGGCAGCGATGTTCGAGCAGCGAGATGTTGGATCGTGGACGGCGCGACACGGCCTCCCCTGGGGTGCATCAGGTCAACCGGACACGATGGTGGGCCAGTCCGAGCAGGCCTACGCGACAGGTCAGGTTCCACGATGTCTCGCAGTCTATGGAGATGCGAACGACCGCCGGTACGCTGGCATTTGGTGGGAGGCTCGCGACGGCGTGAGTGCCTCGTGGTGGCTTGGAGACGGTGACTTCTACCAGCGTCTCTTCGACGCACAGGTGGCCGGTGGCAATCGCCCCTCGTCTCTAGCGGTCAGCGACGACGGAAGCGTGTTGTCGGTATTTCGCGGAGATCAAATCGGAGCATGGACAGCGCGACATCGGATCAGCGCTCAAGAGTACCAGGCCGAATTCGACCGTCAACTCCAGCAAGATCACCGCCCCATCGTCGTCGCGGCCGGCGGTTCTGGCGATTCGGCGCAGTACGCAGCGATATTCGCCAGCCAAGAGACTGCCGTGCCGCGCGTGTGGACTGTGACGGTGGACTCACCAGGCCCCGATGCGTTGGTTGCGGAACTGGACTCTGCCATGGCCGATACGATGAGCCGATTCGGTGTCCGCGCCGCGGCGCTGGCCGTCGCCAGAAACGGTGTGGTGCTGGCGTCCCGCGGCTACACCTGGGCTGAGACTTGGTATCCGGTAACACAACCCGCCGCGCTTTTTCGGCTGGCCAGCGTCTCCAAGATTTTCACCTCGGCAGCGGCCCAGGCGCTGCACGATGACAACATCCTGAATCTGGATACACCCATGTTCGGCTTCCTCGGCACGACAACACCTGTTCCGGTGGATGTCTCGGTGGATCCACGGGTCGCGCAGATCACATCGCGCCATGCTGCCACGCGCATAACCGGAATGCATCGCGACCTCTTCGGCCATCGTCCCGACGGTACCTTTGGCGACGCGACGATGCGCGACGTGTCCCTGCTGCTCGCGGGCCACCTCGGCCCACCCGCGCTGGACGATGTTGTTCGCTATGTCTACGGCATGGAGTTGGTGAGCGACCCCGGCACCATGAGCCCGATAGACAATGGTTATTCCAATATCGCATTCTTCGTTTTGGGCGCGGCCGTCCAGCAAGCTGCGAGACAACCGATTGACGCCTACATCCGGCAGCGCCTGCTCGCTCCGCTTGGCGTCAGCGACTTCTTTGTCGCGCGCACCGCTGTTGGACAGAGGCTTACCGGTGAAGTATCCGGATACGACAGCGCCAATGCAGGTCCCTCGATGCTCGACACCACTGGCCCGTGGGCGCCCGGTGCCTATGGAGGCTCATTTGTGCTTGAAGTGGCACCGGGCGCAGGTGGTTTTGCTACATCGGTGGCCACGGTCGCTCGTTTCATCGGCTCTCATGCAGTCTGGGACCTCGGCCCGCGTATTATCAATACCCGCTACGGCGATTTCGAGGGTACTGGCACGATCGCCCAGAGCCGCGATAGCGGCCTCGACCTGGCTGTGGCATTCAACTTTTGGGTGCCGGACACCGCGAAGGGTCAGTTGCTGGCGCGGATTGGACCAGTCTTGGACGCCGCCGGACTGTAGTGCATCGGACGACAGCAGACGATGTGAACGAGAAATATTGGGAGCGGGCGAACGACGGCCAAACGTTTCCCAACCCGATCGTGCAAGTAATGTCCGCCGTACATGCATCAATTTGGTAGAACCCAATCTCGTCGACCGATTGTTTCGCCCCGATTCCTAGCCGAGTAGGTTCCTCCGGAATTCCTGTCGGGAACTCTAACCTCCTACCGCTCTTACCTCGAATCACAACTCTTCGTTCGACCCTTTTGCCCTGCCAAACGCGGCCTAAGTCATCAAGACCACTCAAACGGTGGGTTGGGTTCTGGGTTGGAAAATTTGCCCCGAGCGGACTTGCAGGATGCCGGTTAACAATGCAACAAGCCCTGAACCAACAGCTGCGACAATCTCAACCAGAGAACCCGGATCAACAGATCGGTAATCCTGCGCACTTGACACTCAAGATCTCAGAGAAACTTGCGACAATCCGCTACCGACGCGAGTCCCCACGCGCGATGAGCGACGGTAATCTCTTATCTAGTCCAGATCACCCTTCGCCAAAACGTCGATACGCTCGATATCAATCTCCTGGGCGACACGAATATACTTGGCCACTTGCTCGGGGCGGAACTACCTAGCTTGAGTGGACCGATTTCCACCACAGGATGTGTAGGGGCCGTTTGAAATAGTGCTATTCGCGATTAGCTTATGGACTGCCCCTGAAACATGGGTCACCATTCCCATTGATCACATGTTGCTTCGATTCGTTAGAAAATCAGAAAAGCAAGCCCCTGCCCGAGCGAGGCAGCGGTTAGGCTGGACTCGCGGGCCAGAAACGCTAGTGCTGTATCGGACGCGCCCCATATGGAGTGGCAGGTAGATTTCTGAGGCGTGCGGGGCGCGTCCGATACAGCTGTTTGAAGGAAGCCGCCGGTGAAGCAGCGCTTATGGAAATTCAATGGGGTTGTGGTGATGAGAAAGACTCGGGGAATCGGTGATGGAGCGAACCGGAGTACAGGCGGGATTGGTTCGATTGTAGTTTGCGTGCGAAAGTTCCAAGCCAGGAGCTTGGTGTGGGGTAACCAGGTCGCACCACGCCTGCAGGTGATGGGAAGCACCGAGGGAGCGAGAACGTAATTGGAGTTTCATGCAGCGGCTCCAGCGCGAAACGGTGGAGAACGGAGTTGGAGCTGGGCTGCAGTCAGTCTCTCGATGACCACCATGGGGCCGCCACATTTGGGACAGAGCCAACGTGGGCAGGGCTGCTTAGCCAGCGAGGCTTCCGGTTCGGATTGCGATGGTTGTTCTGCGTCGAGTAGTTGAAAGCAAAGCGGCAGGAGAGCGGCGCGGCGCCGGTTGGCGAGGAAGCCGAAGTGGCGGATGCGGACAAAGCCTTTGGGCAGCAGGTGCAACAGAAAGCGGCGCAGGAACTCATCCAGCGCTAGGGTCATCAACTTGTGTTCGTTGTTGTGAGCGGAATCGCGCCAGCAGAAGGTGACTTGGTCATCGGCCAAGGAGACGAGTCGATGGTTGGAGATGGCGACGCGATGGGTGTAGTGGCCTAAATAACAGAGCGCATGTTCGGCACCACCGAAGGGGCGTTTGGAGTAGACGTGCCAGTCGTTTCGGAACAGGGTTCTTATCCAGGCGGAGAAGACTTTGGGGTGAGCGAGAGGTTTCAGGTTGCCCTGGAAGCCCAACTTGCCCTGCCGGAAATTGCGTTTGAGAGCGGCCACAAACTTACCGCGAAAGACGCGACTGAGCACCTTGACGGGGAGGAAGAAATGGTAGCGCGGGTGGATCCAGTGGGTGCGATCCAGTGATAATCCGCCGGTGGGCACGACACAATGCACGTGCGGGTGATGTTCGAGTTTTTGATTCCAAGTGTGGAGCACACTGAAGAAGCCGATCTCGGCGCCGAGATGTTTGGGATCGCGAGCGACTTCGAGGAGAGTTGCGGCACTGGTCTGCAGCAAGAGATGGTACAGGAGTTTCTTGTTTTGCAAGGCGAGCGGCGCCAGTTCATGGGGTAGGGTAAAGACAACATGGACGTAGCGCGTGGGGAGAAGCTCCTGACGACGCGCTTGGAGCCAACGAGCACGGGCGTTGGCTTGACACTTCGGGCAGTGCCGGTTGCGGCAACTAATGGTGAGCTCACCATTACGTGCATTATGGGGAGTTTTTTCTAATGGGGAGTAGTACATCAAAAGGGCATGCCGTACACGGGGTCACGCCCTTTTGACTCTCCATTAAGGCCTGGCCTTCAGAAGGGCGAGGAGTTTATCCGGTGGTCGAAACTTTCCTCTGCGAAGGCTTGGAGGAACAACGGCCTCGATGGCCTCCAGCTTCTCGGTAGGATCGGCTCGAACGTAGACCTCCGTGGTGGCTAGATTACTGTGCCCCAACCACAGAGAAACTTTCCGAATGTCTTTCGTTGCTTGCAGAACGACCATTGCGCAAGTATGGCGAAGCACATGGGGCGAGACTTGTTTGCCCCGCAGCGTCGAGCATTTTCGATCTGCCGTTTCCGTGTGACGCCGCAGAACGTAAGCGATGCCCCATCGACTGAAGGGCATATCCCGGGCATTCACGAAAAGTTCTGGTGATGCGACGGATCCGCGAATGGCCAACCAGGCACGTAGTGCCGCAGCCGTTGTCTTCCACAGAGGCAGTGCGCGTTCGCGACGGCCTTTGCCGCGCACGCGGATACTCGCCGACTGTGGTGCGACATCATCGATGCGCAAACCTGTCAGTTCTGAGACTCGGAGGCCTGCGCAAACGGCGAGATGCAGTATCGCGCGATCTCGAACTCCCGTCCGCGTGGAGGGGTCAGGAGCGTCGAGCAGGGCTTGCATTTCTTCCTGCGCCAGGTACGGTACCAAACGATGGTCGGTTTTCTTGAAGGGGATCGCCAGAACGCGGCGAACCTGCTCGATGGCGGCTGGCTCTCGGTGCTGCAGGAAGCGAAAGAACGAGCGGATAGCAGCTAAACGGATGTTGCGTGTCTCCGCGGAGTTGCCACGTGTGCTCTCTAGGTATTCCAGGAATGAGCTAATCAGGGATGCGTCTAACTGTTCCAGCATCAGAGCCGAAGGCGCCACCTTGAGCTTCTGAGAGGCGAACACGAACAAAGACTGGAAGCTGTAGGCATAAGAGTCGCAAGTGTGTGGGCTATTACCACGGTGCCGGACAAGATGCTCGCGGAGGAATGCCTCCATGTGCGGTGCGAGACAAGTCATGGCTGCCCTCCCTGCGTGAAGTTCTCGGTGGCGACGGCGATGTCACGCAGAAGTTCAGGCGTGCTTTCCAGGTACCAGTAGGTAGAGTTGATGTTGACGTGACCTAGGTAAGTAGCCAAGGCCAACATGTGCTGTCCGATTCGTTGACGGCCGGTCGGAGAGGACTCCAACGCCCGAACCGCGAACGTGTGTCGATTATGCCGATGTCGGCATAATCGCCAGCGTGCCGATTCCCGGATTATGCCGAATCCCCCGAGATGGCTCTTCTATCCGCCCCGTTTGGGCGCTGTTTCCGCAATTTTTCTGACAAAATGAACTCGGCATAATCCGGCTATCCTTCCTTGCTGAGTGTGAGACCAGTAAGGAGGAGATGCATGTTCAAAAGTTCTTCCCCAGACCTTGTAGGAGTCAATCGTCTTCCCGACCTACTCGTAGTGCA
>Ga0335077_10009479_pt1 | contig 12091 bp, 13 predicted proteins | sample Lox_Sample_31_FD_207151 | JGI IMG/M metagenome (GOLD analysis project Ga0335077, IMG submission 207151) | Soil microbial communities from Loxahatchee National Wildlife Refuge, Florida, United States - Lox_Sample_3.1 | ecosystem: Environmental > Terrestrial > Soil > Wetlands | place: USA...
TATCGCAAGTCGCACATTCCCAACGGCCCGGGATACCAGGAGAAGAATTACTTTGCCCCCGGCGATAGCGGCTTTCGCGTCTGGGAGACCCGCTTCGCGCGTATCGGAGTCGGCATCTGCTGGGATCAGTGGTTTCCGGAGACGGCGCGCGTGATGGCGCTGAAGGGCGCGGAGCTGCTGTTCTTTCCGACGGCGATCGGGAGCGAGCCCCCGCCCGCACTGCCGGTGAACTCCCGTGAGCACTGGCAACGCACCCAGCAGGGACACGCCGCGGCGAACCTGACACCGCTCATCGCCGCGAACCGCTACGGCCTCGAGCGCTCAATACAGGACCCGGAGGGCCTCTACATCCGGTTCTACGGTTCGTCCTTCATCGCCGATGCCACCGGGGCCAAGGTGGCGGAGGCGGGTGAGGAAGGCGATGCGGTGCTCAGCCACGCGTTCGACCTCACCGCGATCGCGCAACTACGCGACAACTGGTTCGTGTTCCGTGATCGCCGCCCGGACCTCTACGGTCCACTCACCTCATACGACGGGGGCAGAAATCCCGCCTGAGCTCAGTCGAGACCGCGCAGAAGCTCGGTGAACTCTTCGGCGCTGCGCCGCATCTGCTCTTCGAGGTGCGGGTGCTCGTGCTCGGCGCGATGCCGGCGCTCCTGGGGCGGCAGCGGTGCCTTGCGCAGCACCACTTCGCCGTTGCCGTTCAGCTGAAACTCTACGAGGTCACCCGGCGCGAGCTGCAAGGTATCGCGCATCGGTTTCGGGACGGTGAGCTGCCCGCTCGCTGTTATTCTTGTTGCCATGCCCAGTCCTGCTGGCCTTCCTTGTGAGAGGGAAGTGTAGTCTGCCCCGCGCGCAATGGCATCCGGCAGGCGCAGACTTTTGATGCTTAACAATAAGCGGGTTAACAATAGTCGTTCCCTACGCATGGCGGGCGCGCCTATCGAGGCGCGCAGTCCCCGGTCTCGATGACCGGGGACTGCTCTGGTTGGTGGAGGCGGGGGGACAGCGAACTCCATGACTTTCGCCATGGGCTGGACTATGCCTTCATCCACAACTGCCGTGGATGCGGAGCGTGTTATCCGGTGTTGAGTCCACCGGATCCTAGTACCCACCCCAGGCAGCGGCGCCTTCGGCGAGCCTATGAGTCTCTACAGGGCAGGCCTGAAGTTGGCCTTCTTCCTACCCCTCGGCGTTGCCATGCCGTCCTCTCAGTCGAGGACGCCGTCAGGTTTCACCGATGTGAGCTCCGTTTTCACCCGGACCTCTCGGCCCGGTGCGACCCTCGATCGAACCCCCGTCCGTAAGCCCTAGACTTCAGGATCTACGTACGTAGCTCTCTCTTTGGTTCTCGCGCGACGCTACCCGAGGAGCAGGGAAGACGACGCGCCAGCGGGCCAGTGACTCTTAACGCGCCGGCCTGTCCGCACCGCCGGAGCGCGATCCTGTGAGCGCGTCCCCTGATTCGGTCGCACAGGCACGAGCCGGTCAGAGGTCAGCTGCGGTTAGGCAGCCAGAGCGTAGTTGTCGTCGTTGGCAACTATGAGTTGCAGCATTTTTTACGAGGGCACTGCGCCTCGGCACGCCCCTGAAGGTTCGCGACCCACGTCGAAACCGGTCGCCCCCAATCAGGTTCACACCCGCAGGATACCTCATGGCGTCTCTGACGGGCCGTTACAAGTGCCTAAGGCCGCCGGGGGGCCTCCGGAGCTCTCGTGTGAGGCACCCCAGCTCCAGATCCCGCTGTGCCCTTTCCCGGGGGGCGTCCCATTCGGTAAGGTTCCACCGGGTGGTGACATAACGAGGCCACGGAGGTGCAGGGATGCGTAGCCAGGTTGTGGTCGGCCTCGTTGCGGCGAGCACGCTATCGGGTGTCGCTGCCGCGGATCCCGGTCCGATCGGTCCGGGGGATCCGACCTGGGCCATCCGCACCGTGCTCGGATATACCAAGACCGGTGGCAATACCGATAACAGCGCCGGAAATTTCCTGTTCCACGCCGCTCACGTCATGGGTAAGTGGAAGCTGCTCTTCGGTACCGAGGCACTTTACGGCTCCACCAAGGGCGAGACGACCGCACAAGCCTGGCTCGGCTACCTTCAGGCCAACTACGACCTCTCCTCGAGGTTCTACTGGTACGTAGGCGGCCGGTACGATGACGACCGCTTCAGCGGATTTGCCTATCAGGCGGCGGTGAAGACGGGTGCCGGCTACAAGATCGTCGACACCGATGCCACCAAATTTACCGTGCAGGCCGGTGTCGGGCGACGCCGGCTACGCCCTCAGATGCTCGTCAAGGATGCGATCGGCGGTATCGTCAGCACCACGGAGCAGGACGCGGAGACGGATACCATCTTCGACGCCGGACTCGCGTTCGAGCATAACTTCAACCAGTACACCAAATTACTCGCCGCCGTCACGGTCCAGTCCGGCGAGAACAACACACTCACCAACGCGAACGTTGCCCTGCAGGTAAAGATGACCGACCGCCTGGCGCTGTCCGCCGGCTACAAGCTGATCGACAACAGCAGTCCGCCGCCAGGCTCAGGCCGGCGCGACACGCTGACGACACTCGGCCTGGTGTACGAGCTCAAGAACGACAAGCTGCCGCCGGACTTGTAGCGGTCAGCCACGCCGCAGCAGCCGTGCCTTGTCGCGCTGCCAGTCGCGCTCCTTCTGCACGGCACGCTTGTCGTGCTGCTTCTTGCCCTTGGCGAGTCCGAGCTGCAGTTTCGCGCGGCCATTTTTCCAATAGAGCTCGAGCGGCACCATGGTGTAGCCACGTCGCTCCACGGCGCCGATCAGGCGCTGCAGCTCGCTGTGATGGAGCAGGAGCTTGCGGGTGCGTACGGGGTCGGCCGCTACGTGGGTGGAGGTCGTGGGTAGCGGTGAGAGGTGAGCACCGATGAGGAACGCCTCGCCGCCGCGGAGATAGACGTAGGCCTCCTTCAGCTGCGCGCGTCCGGCGCGCATGGCCTTGACCTCCCAACCCTGCAGCGCGAGCCCCGCCTCGAAGCGGTCTTCGATGAAATAGTCGAAGCGCGCCTTGCGGTTCTCGGCGATCAGGTGCGGAGTTTCTGCAGCTTTGGCCATGAGCGGGCCGTAATGGGACAATGCCGCATGCGAGAGGTCAAGCGCTCGGCCCTCGTCAGCAAACCGCCGGCCGAGCTGTTCGCGCTCATCAACGACATCGAGAGCTATCCGCAGTTCTTGCCCTGGTGCACCCACGCGCACGTGTTGTCCCGCACGCCGGCGGAGATCGTGGCCACGCTCGGGGTCAGCCAGGGCGGGTTGCAGGGCGAGTTCACCACACGTAACACCCTCGAGACCGACCGCCGCATCCACATGCAGCTCGTGAGCGGGCCCTTTCGGACGCTCGAGGGCGATTGGCAGCTGACACCGATCGAGGCCGACGGCTGTCGTGTCGAGCTCAGCATGCGTTTTGCCTTCGCCCAGCGCCTAGCCGCGATGTTGTTCGAGGCGCGTTTCGCCGCGACCATCGGCTCGCTGGTGGATGCCTTCGTGGCGCGGGCACGGTTACTGCCGTGAGTGCCGCGCCGGGCGATGCCTGCCTGCGCTGCACCGTTGCCTTTGCGACGCGCGAGCGTCAGTACCTCTGGAGCGTCGAGTTGCCGGGAGGTGCGCGCATCGCGGACGCGCTAACCGCCGCGCGCCGGCAGGCTCCGGCAGAGCTCGCCGCACAGGTGCCCTGGGATTCCGCTGCCGTCGGGATTTTCGGCGAGCTGCGCAGCCGTGGCGATCGCTGCGCCGAGGGCGACCGCATCGAGATCTACCGTCCGCTCAGGCGCGATCCGCGCGAGGGGCGCCGCGAGCGCGTGCAGCGCGAACGCTCCCGTGGCACTCAACGCGACAAACCAATGCGACGCAACAGCTCAGCGAAGCGCTGATCTGCGCGCAACTCGTCGAAGGCCGGCTCGATGGCAATCTCGGTCAAAGCCAGCTGGCGCTCCTCGTAAGCCCTCTGCAACTGCTCGATTGCCCGGTCGCGCTCGCCGATGCGGGCAAGGATGATTGCCAGTCCGTAGCTCGTGTCGTAGGCCTCCGGCGGATTCTCAGGCGACTGCGACAACCGGAGCAGCGCATGCCAGTAGCCCGCCGGCCCGTGCTGCGCCAGCGCGCTGCGCAATGCTTCCTCCGTGGCCATGACGACCTTGGGGTCCTCACCGGTCAGAAGCCGCGCCTTGGTCTCGGCGGAAATCGCTGCACTGAATTCACCCCTGTAGGTGTAGAGGTGCGCCAGCCGTTCCTGGACGATCGGAAAATTGGGATTGAGCTGTTCCACCTGCTTCAGCTGCGTCAATGCCTGATCGTAGCGGCGCGCCCATACCAGCGTGCGACCGAGAAACGCCTGAATCGGCAAGGAGAGCGGGTCGAGCCTGATGGCGGTGCGCATCTCCGCGATCGCCTCCTCATGGCGGCCGAGCGGTGAGAGGTAACTGTTGGAATAGAAGAGGTGCGTGTTGGCGTCACTCGGATTGAGTGCCAGGGCGCGCTGAAACTCGCGTGCCGCCTCGCCCCAGTCATAATCGTAGTGCGCCGCCACGAAGGCGAGTGTCGCGTGCGCCTCCGCCAGCGAGTCATCGAGCTTGACAGCCTGCAGCGCCGCGGCGCGCGCCCTGGGCATGGCGTCGGACGCCCCGGCGCCACCAAATACCGGGGCCAGGCTGTAGGTGCGGGCGAGCGCTGCGAAGGCCTGTGCGTAGCTCGGATCGAGCCGCAGCGCGCGCGTGAATTCGGCAATGCTCCGCTCGGAGCCCGCACGGGTCCTGAGATTCCAGGCCTGTAATCCGCGCAGATAGGCATCGTGCGCCTCGGGCACGAGGCTGTGTGCAGCGGGCCGGCGATCGAGCACCGATGCCAGCAGCGGTCGGATCGCGATCGCAATGTCCTGCGCGACTTTGCTCTGAAGGTTCAATACATCGCCGGCATCGCCATCGTAATTCTCGGCCCACACGTGCGTCTGGTTGTCCCCGCGGATGAGCTGACCGGTGATGCGTACGCGCTGTGCGTCGCGGCGCACGCTGCCCTCGAGCACATAGCTGACCCCCAAGTCGCGCGCGATCTCGCTGATATTTTTGCCAGCGCCCTTGTAGCGCATCGCCGTGGTTCGCGCGATCACACCGAGATGGGCGGGATCGATGGAACCGAGCCGCGCGATGAGTTCTTCGGTCATCCCGTCGGCGAAGTACTCCTGTTGGGCATCCCCCGTAAGGTTCACGAAGGGCAGCACCATCAGCATGGCCGGCGCCGCGCGCGCTTCGCCGGCTTTCCAGAGGCGACCCGCGAGCAATGACGCAACGACCACCGCACAGCCGAGCGCAACGGCGCCGGCGAGCCACCACGTGCGTGGGTAAGAGCGTTGAGCGGATGTTGAGGCCGGCGCAAGCGGTGGCTGCGCTTGTATGGCTGCCGAGCTCGTGTCCAGCGGGGTTGCCGGCTGCGCTGCCGTATCAGGCGCGAGGAAGCGATATCCCCTGGCGGGTACGGTAAACAGCAGGCGCGGGTTTTCAGGGTCATCCCGGAGTGCTTGACGAATCTTGCGGATCGCGGTGTTGATCGCGTTGTCCGCATCGATCACCACCCCCTTGCCCCACACCTGAGCGAGGATCTCCTGGCGTGTAACCAGTTGCCCACGCCGCTCGACGAGCAGCAGCAGGAGCTCCAGCGGGATCCGCTCCAAATGGATCGCGCGGCCGCCACGACGCAGCTCGTACGTCGCGCGACTCAGCTCAAAGTCTTCAAATCGGATCATGGCCAGCGGGGAAATCATTGCGAAGCAAGTACTTAGCGGAACAGAAAAACTCCAGATGTTCTACAGCTGCTCTCCATTGTGCCCAGGCCCTTGGCGCTGAAGCCTGTGCCACGCCCGTCGGCCGTTGCCGATGATCAACCGGAGAAGCAAGATGACAATGTACCGTTACCGAATCGTGCCCGCCGCCAGCGCGCTGATGGTGGCTGCCGCCCTCATATACTCGGCCGCATGCCCTGCGGCTGAGGAGGGGTGCAGCAACTGGACCCTGCGTGGCGACTACGCATTCACGATCAGTGGAACGATCTATCTCTCCAACCCCGATAACACCGTGACCATGGTGCGCCGGGACGGAATCGCCATGACTCACTTTGATGGTCAGGGCGGCCTGACTCAGGTTGATTACGCTCTCGGCAACGGAGTCCCCCAGGGACCCGTGGAGGCGTTCCGTGAGGGCGAGAGCGGTCATTACACCGTGAACCCGGACTGCACGGGGACCGCACAGATCCGGTTTCCCGCACCTCCTGGAGCGGCAAGCGGCGCCACCATCGACCTTATTTTCGTTCTCAGCCACAGTGGCGAGGCGATCCACACGGTAGTCACGCAATTATTTCAGCCGGGAGCGACTGCAGCTGTTCCGGCCTCAATACACAGCGATGGCTACAAGCTCGGACGCGTACCGCTCTGGTGAGCGAGGTGCTACCGGACCCGGCGCGCCGGGTCCGGTAGCCGCTAGATCTTCGGAAACTTCGAGATCGGCGCGCCCTCATCCGGCGCCTGTGGCGCACTTTCGGGCACGTTGATGCGCTCGAAGCGCGTCACCTTGTCTTCCTTGAAGTACACCTCGAGGCGCCGCGGCTCATTCGCTCGGTGACGCCCGTGGCGGAAGTAATAGAGATAGTCCCAGCGGTCCTTGTCGAACACGTCAGGCACCAGCGGTGTGCCGAGGAGGTAACGCACCTGCGTGCGCGTCATGCCGACCTGGAGCTGATCGACCGTCTTGCCCTCGAGGTAGTTGCCCTGCTGCACATCCATTCGATAGACGCAGCCCCCGAGCGCAGTGCCGAGTAATAGCGTGGCGAGTGAGGCGAGAATCAAGCGCATGCGGATCCGATGGAGGATAATCCCGGCCGGCATGATACCTGATCGCGGAACGGCTCAGACCATCTAAGCGTTCCGCTGGAGGCGACGTGGAAGGCAAGGACCTGCGCAAAGCGGGTTTGAAGGTGACGCTGCCACGCCTTAAGATCCTCGAGATCCTCGAAGGCAGCACGACGCGGCACCTCTCGGCCGAGGATATCTATCGCACGCTCCTCGAGTCGAACGAGGACATCGGGCTAGCGACCGTCTATCGGGTGCTCACGCAATTCGAGGCCGCGGGACTGGTCACGCGCCACCATTTCGAGGGCGGCATGGCGGTGTTCGAGCTCAACCAGGGCACGCACCACGACCATATCGTGTGCCTCGACTGCGGCCGGGTCGAGGAGTTCATGGACTCGGGCATCGAGGACCGGCAGACCGCGGTGGCCGGCAAGCTCGGCTTCACCATCCGCGATCATTCGTTGATTCTCTACGGGCGTTGCCGGCGCGAGAACTGCCCGTATCGCTCGCGCAAGCCCACCTAGCGGGCGACGAAATCTCGCGCGCGGGAGCTCGCACGCGCGAGGAGTCACTTTGGGCAACAGCGAACCAAATGGTTAACTAGCGCGGAGAGGTATGGTCGCATCGCGGGCCCGGAGCGCCCTCAGCGGCGGCGCGCCGCTGGCGGCCGCGGCTGGCGCACAGTGTCGCCGGTCTTGCCGGCTGAGTCTGCAGACGGCTCGACCTTGGGTTCCTCGACGCCCGCGGCGGCGGTTTTGCCACCCGCGAGCGTTGCAGCCGAAAGCATGTCGCGGGCGTGCTCGCGCGCTTTGGCGCTGATTTCGACGCCGCCGAGCATGCGCGCGAGCTCCTCGATGCGCTCATCGCCATCGAGCTCGGCGACTGTGGTGCGTGTCGTGCGGCCGTCGGTCACCTTGCTGACGCGCAGATGATGGTGCGCCTGACAGGCGACCTGCGGCAGGTGCGTGACGCACAACACCTGACCGCGCACGCCGAGCGCGCGCAGCTCGCGGCCGACGATCTCCGCCACGGCGCCGCCGATGCCGGCGTCCACTTCATCGAACACCATGCAGCGGCTCTCCAGCGCGGAGCAGGCGACCTGCACGGCGAGTGAAAGCCGCGCCAGCTCTCCGCCCGAGGCCACCTTGGCGAGCGTGCGCGGCGGTGAGCCCGGGTTGGCGGAGACGCGAAACTCGATCTGGTCTATACCGTGCTGCGAGGGATCGGCGTTGCCATCCTGGGACACGTCCGCTTCGAAGCGCCCGCCGGCCATGCCGAGAGTCTGCATGCGCGCGCTGATGTCGCGCGCGAGCACCCGCGCGGTCGCCATGCGCTTGCCCGAGAGCTGCTGCGCCTGTGCGCGGTAGGCTTGCAGCGCGCTCGCGAGCTCGCGCCGTAAATCCGCGAGATCGGTATCGGCACGCTCGAGCGCCTCGAGATCCGCGGCGAGGCGCCCCGAGTACCCCGGCAGCTCCCCGGGGACGAGGTGGTGCTTGCGCGCGAGCTCCTCGATGGCCGCGAGGCGCCGCTGCACCTCCTCCTGCCGCGCGCTGTCGACCTCGAGAGACTCGCCATAGCGCTCGAGCTCGCGTGCGGCTTCGCGTACCTGCACCGCGGCCTCTTCCAGCAGCGGCAGCACCGCGGCGAGCTTGGCGTCGAGCGCGGCGAGCGAGCGCAGCGACTGGAGCGCCCGGCTCACCATGGCGTGGGCGCTCAACTGGTCATTCGCGTAGAGCGCATCGAGCGATGCCTGGGCGCCGCCTGCGAGGCGCCCACGGTTCGCGAGCCGCGCCGCCTCCTCGGCAAGCGCTTCGGCTTCGCCGGGCTTCAGCTGCAACGCCTGCAGCTCCTGCACCTGGTAGCGCAGCAGATCGAGCTTCGAGTCGCGATCGCCCGCCTGACCCTCAAGCGCGAGGGTCCGGTTGAGGAGCTCGAGCCACACCCGATGTGCGATGCCGACCTGGCCGACGCTCGCGGTGAGCGACCCGTAACCATCGAGCAGCTCGCGCTGCGCGGCACTGCGGGTGAGCGACTGGAACTCGTGCTGCCCGTGGATATCGATGAGGATGCTGCCGGCCTCACGCAGCAGCTGCACCGGCACCGATTGACCGTTGAGGTACGCGCGTGAGCGGCCATCGCCGCCGATTACACGGCGCACCACGAGCTCCGTACCGCCGGTTAGCGACTGCGTCTCGAGCCATTGCTTGAGCTCGCGTGGCGCATGACTCAGCTCGAAAGTCGCGGCGATCTCGGCACGCTCGGCGCCGTGCCGCACCACTTCCGCGCCGGCGCGGCCACCGGCGAGCAGCTGCAGAGCATCGACGAGAATCGACTTGCCCGCGCCGGTCTCGCCGGTGAGTACCGTGAGGCCCGGACGCAGCTCGAGCTCTGCCGCATCGATAATCGCGAAGTCGCGGATCTGCAGGTGAGTCAGCATGCTCAGCGCTCGAAGCTGCCGCGGCCCCAGTGGAGCTTCGAGCGCAGCAACCGATAGTAGTCGTGGCCGGGCGGGTGCAGGAGCGTCACCCGCTCTTGCGCAGTGGTTACCTCGAGACGGTCGGCCGGAGTCATGGCGCCGAGCAGCGCGCCGTCGCAGGTGACATTCGCCTGCGTGTCGACGCGCTCGAGCAGCACCACCTCGATCACGCAGTGCGCCGCCACCACGATCGGACGGTCGGAGAGTGTGTGCGCACAGATGGGCACGATCACGAGCGCGGGCAAGTGCGGCTCGATGATGGGACCTGAGCAGGAGAGGGCGTAGGCAGTCGAGCCCGTGGGGCTTGCGACGATGATGCCATCGCCATCGTGCGTATTGACGTAGTTGCCATCGATCCGCGTCTCGAAGTCGAGGGTGCGCCCGGTGTCGTGCTTCTGCATGACGACATCGTTCAATGCAAGGGATTGCGCCGCCTGCGCGCCCGCCCGGTGGAGACGGGCCGTGAGCAGCGGCCGCTCATCGGCTTCCAGCTCGCCGGCGAGCGCGGCGTCGACTGAGGTCAGCATATCCTGGGGCATGACATCGGTGAGAAAGCCGAGGCGGCCACGGTTGACGCCTACGAGTGGCACATTGTGCCGGGCGACGAGACGCGCCGCGTAGAGCAGGGTGCCGTCCCCCCCGACGGCGATCACCAGGTCAGCACGCTCGCCCAGGGTGCGCTCCGGAACGCGCGTGACCGGTGCGTCGCGCGCCAGCTCCGCCTCATCGCTCACCAGCACGCGCACACCCCGGTTCTGCAGATGTGGCAGCAGCGTGGCGACGCTCTCGGCAATCCTCGGATCCGAGAATCGGCCAACCAACGCACAGGTACGCACCGGGAAAGCCATGTGCCAGTGTCTCGATGAACTTCGCCTTGCCGCAGGGCGCGCCTTTGTAGCATGGGGGGTGCGCCGGGAGCCAATGCCGCCGGTCACATATCGTTAGGTTGTGCACGCGTCTTGCGCCATTGCTTGACGGTCTCCCGGCCTCGAAGCTAGCTTTCGTGCCGTATGGCTCACGAAAGCCGGGACGAGCAGCTCGGGGAGCGCGCTCAGCAGCTGCTGCGCACGCTCATCGAGAGCTATATCCGCGACGGTCAGCCGGTCGGCTCGCGCGTGCTGTCGCGCGAATCGGGACTGCAGCTGTCAGCGGCAACGATCCGCAACGTCATGGCGGATCTGGAAGAGCTCGGCTTCGTGGCCTCACCCCACACCTCCGCCGGGCGCGTGCCGACTGACAAGGGTTACCGCTTCTTCGTCGACACGCTGCTGCAGCTGCGGCCGCTCGATGACGCGGCGACCGCCGAGATCCGCCGGCAGTTCGAGGCGAGCCGCGACAGCTCGACCGAGCTCATCGCCACGGTCTCGCAGCTGCTCTCCTCGGCCACGCAGCTTGCCGGCGTCGTCACGCTGCCGCGCACCCGCCAGGCGGCAGTGACGCAGATCGAGTTCGTCGGACTTTCCGAGAACCGGGTGCTGGTGGTGCTCGTGTTCAACGACCGCGAGGTTCAGAACCGCATCATCCAGCTCGAGCGTCACTACTCCGCGGATGAGCTCAAGCGCGCCTCGAACTACCTCAACGAGCAGTTTCGCGGCCGCTCGCCGCGCGAGGTCCGCCAGGAGCTGCTGCGTCAGCTCTCCGAGGCGCGCGCACACATGAACCAGATCATGCTCGATGCAATCTCGGTCGCGCAGCAGGTGTTCGAGGCCGGTGGCGAGGATCGGCTCGAGTACGTCATCAAGGGCGAGACGAATCTCATGGGTGTGGCCGAGCTCACCAGTGTCGAGAAGCTGCGCCGCCTCTTCGAGGCCTTCAACGAGAAGCGCGATTTCCTGCACCTGCTCGATCACAGCCTCAAGGCCGAGGGGGTGCAGATCTTCATCGGTCACGAGTCCGGCTACCGCATTCTCGATGACTGCAGCGTGGTCACCGCTCCCTACGCCGAGGGCGATGCCGTCGTCGGGGTGCTCGGGGTCATTGGACCCACCCGCATGGCCTATGAGAGGGTCATCCCGATCGTCGACATGACGGCTAAACTCCTCGGCGCTGCCTTGAATTCGCGTCGTTGACCCCCACCCCCGGGGTGCCCGAAGCGAGCGAGCGGCGCCGGCCGGCCTTGGCTCCCGGGTTGACTTTGGAGGCCATCGAAGATGAGTGCCAACGAATCGGCCCGGGGCGTACCGGCGGCGACTGGAGAAGAGTCGGCCCTTCCCGAAGGGTCCCCGTCCGCGGTCGAGCTCGAGCGCCTGCAGCAGGCCCTCACCGAGGCCGAGGAGCTTGCCAAGAGCCATTACGAGCAGTACCTGCGCGCCGCCGCCGAGCTCGACAACGTGCGTAAACGCGCCCAGCGCGACATCGAGGCGGCCAACCGCTACGGGCTCGAGAAGTTCGCCGCGGAGCTTCTGCCGGTGAAGGATAGCCTCGAGCTTGCAGTGCAGAACGCCGGCCGCGCCGATGCCAAGAGCCTGCGCGACGGGCAGGAAGCGACGCTGCAGCTGCTCTCGCGCGCACTCGAGAAGCTCGGCGTTACCGTGGTCGACCCCGCGGGCGAGCCCTTCGACCCGGCGCGGCACGAGGCGATGATGACCCAGGAATCGGTCACGGCAGAGCCGGACTCGGTGCTGAAGGTGGTCCAGCCCGGCTATGAGCTCAACGGACGCCTGCTGCGTCCCGCGCGGGTGATCGTGGCCCGGGCGCCGGCCGATTAAAGAGCGATACGAAGGACGCGGTTCGGGCTTGAAAGCGC